>ENA-ORCN01002455-ORCN01002455.1-human-gut-metagenome-genome-assembly--contig:-NODE-2455-length-9989-cov-5.434726_pt1 | contig 9989 bp, 15 predicted proteins | sample MGYA00242984_ERZ507984 | MGnify/ENA primary metagenome ERZ507984 (study PRJEB26167, sample SAMN06115395) | human gut metagenome | host: Homo sapiens | place: China:Hubei | collected 2016-05-19 | study... | reverse complement strand
TCCCTCATTTCCGGTCCCCGCTACGATCATATTTCTGCCATACCTGTTGCATACCCGGAGCTAAAGATTTTTTTAGACAATCTTTTTCCGATATCCAATATACCCTTCCTTCATCTGATGAAATAAGTTTGCCTTCAAACTCATCTGTCCTGTATAAAAAACCTACATTTCGTACAACACCTGATATCCAATGATATATTCCCATTAACTTAGGATTTTTAATTGTAAGTCCAGTTTCTTCAAATACTTCCCTGATAACTGACTCTATAAAAGTCTTCCCTGCCTCTACATGACCACCTGGGAAAGTCGTACCAGAATAATTCTTGCCCACTTTATCCAAGGCCAGTACATTTCCTTTATTATCACTAATCATGCACATGTTCATGAATACTACTTTTTCTATCATCTGTTACTCCATTTAATATAGCTTATCAACTTCTTTTTCATATGCTGCTTCTGTATCTCTGTCAAACAGAACAAAATATATTTCTTCTATTTGCTTTGGAAATTCCTGCTCAAATCTTGCCACAACATTTACAGCAATGTGTGCTGCCAGTTTAACAGGAAAACCATAAACACCTGTTGATATAGATGGAAACGCTATTCCTTTTATACCTTTTTCCATTGCAAGTTTAAGCGAATGATAATAACAGCTGGCAAGCAACTGCTCCTCATTATCCTTTCCGCCTCTCCATATAGGTCCGACTGTATGTATAACATAATCACATGGCAGATTATAGCCTTTGGTAATCTTTGCTTCTCCTGTTTCACATCCATGAAGCGTCCTACATTCTTTTAAAAGATCAGGACCTGCTACCCTGTGAATTGCTCCATCAACACCGCCACCACCTAAGAGACTGTTATTTGCTGCATTTACTATAACGTCAACATAATCTATTTTTGTTATATCACCTAGAACAGTTTTAATCATCGTAATTTCTCCCAAATATCTTCTTTAAATAATTCCCCATTATACCGTCAATTGTACCACCGCCAATATCGCCTTCAATTACTCTTTTTCTTCCATCCTTATAAGTAATCTGCAAGGTATATCCATATCCGTCGCAAACTTGTGCTTCCATAATATTCTTATACAAACCTTTGCAGAGACTCCGTGGGAAGAGTCTCTGTTTTTTTGTGCATAAGTATATACAATATACATGATGATACTTTTAAATCACTTTCCCTTTTCCAACTCTTTGAAAAAAGCCTTTGCATTATCCAAATCATTCTTATCCGGATGTCCTTTTGATATGCCTCCAATAAGTTTGAATGGTCCAAATGTGTCAAATCCCTTACAAGAAAATTCTCCCACAATTCTTCCCTGCTTTTCTTTTACAATTTTCTTTATGGAATCAAAGACCGGCTTTCCTCCATAAGTGCATATAAGAAAGACATCCTTATTCTCTGGAAGATTCACTTCTGCAAAGTTAATTACGGACTGATGCAGCTTGCCAAAATAAATACCAGAAGCAAAACCTATAAGATCATACCCTGATAAGTCCTTTTCAGTAATCTTAGCTGCATCAACTACATCAATATCATTTTCAGCTGCTATTGCACATACCAGCTCTTTTGTATTATTGTGATGAACCGACGCGTATATAATAACTGTTTTCATATCTGCTTCACTCCATTATTTCTTAGTTCAAAATCCAATCTCATCTGGTGCCACAGGACATTTCCATGAGTAGATTTATCAGTTATACCCTCATCAATAAATCCAAACTTGGAATAATAAGGAACAAGACTTTCTTTACAGGTTAGAACCAGTCCCCTTCGGTTCTGTTCTCTGGCATCTAAGATTGCCTTCTTAATTAGCTCTTTCGCATATCCGCATCTGCGATATTCAGGAAGAGTATTTACACCAAAAATCATCTGCCATGCACCATTCTCATTATGCATTGATGCATTTTCATACATCTCATCTGTAAGATTGGCCTCATCCGTAACAAAACCATCTACAAACGCAATGAGTTTACCCTCATCAAACATAAGCCAGAAATGATTCCCAAAATATTTTATTCTTTGCTCAAATTCTTCTTTAGTTGCTGCCTCTAAGACAGGAAAACATACAGATTCAACCGATGCAATATCGTCTAAATCAGCCATTGTTGCATATCTTATATTCACAATCATTCCTTCTTTACTATTGCTTTTTATATTTAGTTTTTATTCATATATTACTATAATTTGCTTAAATACTCTGCCGGAACAGCCTTCACAAGCCATACTCCATTTACAGATAAGAAAAACTCATATCCTTCATCTGCCATCTTTCCGGCTGCCACCCTATAAACCACAGGCTTTCCATGCCTGCTGCCCACCTTAACTGCTGTCTCAGTATCCTTTGATAAATGAACATATAACCTGCTCTTAGAAAGTAATCCTTCTTTATCGATTGATGAAACAAACTTTTCTCCCGTTCCATGGTAAAGAAACTCTGGAGGAGTTTTCTTTTCAAGTTCAACATCAACAGGTATTGAATGCCCCTGGTTCGCTCTGATTAATGTCTTATCTTTATTAAATGAATATCGCTGCTTGCTGTCAGTTCGCACAATCTCTTCAAGCATCTTCATATCAAATGGTCTTGTTTTGCTTATACCTGATATTAACTCAGATACATCTGCCCAGCCATGTTCATCAAGTTTGATTCCTATTGTTTCCGGCTTGTGCCGCAAAATAAGGCTTAAAAATTTGCTTGTGTCCGTTAATCCCATTGTTATCCCCCTTTAGTTTTCTTTTATAGCTTCCTGTAAGGCAGATAGTGCACATTATATGCGTATTTCTAATACTTTCTACTCTATCACATACTCATACATTCTAAACTGCCTGTTTCCAACTACCTCATAAAAAATGTTTTCAGTACTTACATATTTAAAGCCAGCTCTGATATATAACTTGTCGGCTAGTGTGTTCTTATCTATTACATCAAGATGAATGGCTTCAATGTTTTCTAACTTAGCATATGATATTAAGTTTTTTACAAATTGAGTAGCAAGACCAATACCGCGGTACTCATATCGCACTGCAAGAGCATGGATTATCCATACATTATTATCCCTTTCATTTACTTTCCACGCTACCCTTTTATACTCTTTATTAGAATTACTGTTAACTATGGCACACGCCTTAATAATTCCTTCATCTCTTAATACGAACAACTCTTTCTGAACAATACCAGCCATTAAAAAATCTGCTGAAGGATGTACACCCTTTTCCCAGTCAGGAAAAGAAGGTTCTTCTTTGCTTTTATCTATTAAATCCCAATAGAGATTTTCTATCTCATTAAAATCCTCCAGGCATGCTAATTCAAAATTCATATATCTGTCTCCTAATTTTTATTTAACTCCAGTTCTTCCAGACATCCGGCTGGTATCCGAGTGTTGATGCTTTTCCATTTCTTACAACAGGAGTCTTAATAACTGAAGGATTTTCCATTACCTTTTCAAGTTTATCTTCATCAGCTGTGTATTTTATAAGCGCAAGCAGATCTTTGTCTTTTCCATCCCAGTTAATCATTCCCTGTAACCCGCCATTAACCTGAGCCACAGAATTAAACTCCCCCTTGCTCATTCCTTTTTCCTTCATATCTATAAACTGGTACTTTATGCCTCTTTCCTTAAAGAAACGCTCTGCCTTCTTTGTATCATTGCATTTCTTAGTTCCAAATATCTGTATATTCACAATAGTTTCCTCCAAAATTTATTAATCTTTTCCTGCATTTTCCTGTAGCAGCTTTTCCACTAGTCTCTCAAAAGAGACTTCAAAGTTATAATCATCCTTATCACTTCTTTTTCTTGGACCTTTCATGTGGTTTTTACTGCTTGCCCGCCTTGCCTTCTTACTTATATGTCTCTCCATTAACATAAGATCAATATTTTCATTTGTATACCATTTCCCGGACTGATGAATGGCATATGCACCCTTACTTAATGCCATGGCAGCTACACCATAGTCCTGCGTAACTACTAAATCTCCTTTTTCACAAAGGCTTATTAACTTAAAATCAACTGCATCAGCTCCGGCACCCACATATACCACTTCTGAATAGTCTGATGTAAGATAATGATTAGTATCACACAAAAGCGTTACGGCAATATTATGACTCTTAGCTATTCTTTCAACTATCCCAATCACAGGGCATGCGTCAGCATCTACATATATATGCATACTCTTATCTCTTTCATTTACAATCAATTGTTATATACATTTAGGAACTGTCTCTATTTCATTCCCACAGATAACTTATACCAGCGTTTTATGTATGGGTCATCAAAAAGCTCAAGGTCGTTTTCTGTAAGTTTCACAAAAAGATCAGTAAGCCCGTCATACTCATTAATATCTCCTGCAGGATACAGTTTCCAGTTTAGCTGCTCTAATGTCCAGTTACTCTTAACTGAATTGTGAAGCATAGACGTTGTCGCATAATTAGACAGGTTATCCTCTCCTCCAATGGCAATAGGAATGATGTGGTCAATTGTTGGGACCAGCTCCCAGTAGGCACTGTGACATTCTTCCATCTTCCAATGGCTCTGATATGGAAATGCATCCGGCATGTATGAAAAGCAGACTGCTAAGATAATTCCATTCCGTAGCATTGATATTTTTGAAAATGCCGTATCAGCCGGAACCGGTAACTTCCTTGTAGACGGACCGAAAGAGACTGTACGCATAGATGAATCTATCCTGCCGGAAGATACTACTTTCGGTGTCCGCATTAGTGGTGACAGTATGGAACCTGAATTCCACGATGGTCAGATTGCATGGGTATTACAACAGGAATCTGTTGCTAATGGAGAAATCGGCATCTTCGCTCTAAACGGAGAAGCCTACATCAAGAAATTACAAAACGATAAAGACGGAATTTTCCTTATCTCACTCAATGAAAAGTATGCACCTATCAAGGTTAGTGAAAATGACCGCTTAGACATATTTGGAAAAGTTCTTGGAAAATCTGATGCTTCTGCTATTACAGGACATTGCCGATAAAATTGCAAGTCCTTTTTATCGGACACATTATTTTGCATAATGACAATAAGAAAATATCTATAGAACTGAAAGAAGGGATTTTTATGGCGGTTACCAATAATATCAGAGAAATCCGGGAGCAGCGTGGCATTTACCAGAACGACCTTGCCGCTGCTATCGGATACAGCACCAAAACTGTCGGCAGGATAGAGCGTGGGGACAGTACCCCATCTGCCGAATTTATGCTGCAGATATCAAAGTACTTTAATATGCTGGTGGAAGATGTATTCCATGTGGAAGATTGAGTCGGAGCAGCAATTTTTTTGATTCTCCTCGTATGCCTTGTAATTCTTTTTGCGTGTTTCTGCTACTCTCATTCTGACACAGATAGAAGATGCCATATCCAAGAAGCCCCGCCACAGAAAAAACAAATATCACCGCTAATAAAAGTTGCAGAGTCAGGCATTTCCATTCCCATACACGCCTTCTGCTTTGATTCCGTCTGTGTCTTTTCTTTCGCCTCTTACGCAGCGTACACTCCCTGTTGTGTTTTCTTTGAAGAAAAGACGGACATACATGCCCGCCTTCTCCATGGTTATTTTTTCGTTTCATTTTTTAACGATCGTTTCTATGAATTCAAATTTTCTCTGCGTTTCTTTACGGTAATAATCAATCCCGTTCCGGAAAGAATTGATAGTATAAACAGCCATACACTCGGTGTGTTGTCTCCGGTTTTAGGTGCAGTCACATCCTTCTTATCAGTTCCACTCGATGGCTTGTCATCAGAGGAATTGCTATTGTTATTATCATTCTGGTTGTTATTACTGTTATCAGAGATATTTGCTTTGGTGGTAAATGTGGTGCTTGCAGAACCATCCGTCCAAAGGATTTCAACTGTATGGTTTCCTGCCGAAAGTGTATTCAGGTAGGAAGCTTTCAGTGTGATAATGGTAGAGCCTTCCTTTGCAGTGTAGTTGCTCTTGTCTATCAAATTTCCGTCCACCTTAACTCCGGTAAACTTGGAGAAGTCTCCGTTACCCCGGATGGTGATATTACCATCACTGTCATGCGTCCAACTACTGTTTGCTCCATCAATAATCTGATAGGTGTTATTCGGTGTGTCAGGATTATCGGAACCGCCCGCATCCTGTACGGTCAATGTTGCAGAATTACTCTCTACGTTTCCTGCGCTGTTTGAAACAACACACTTATACTTAAATCCGTTGCAGCTTATATTGACTGTGGATGTGGTATAGCTCGTTGCCGTTGCACCGTCAATGTTTACCCATCCTTTCCCATCATTTCTGTCTATCTGCCACTGATAGGTAAGATCTGTACCGCTTGCTGCTATGGTAAAGGACGCAGTCTCACCTACCTTCACTGTCGCATTTCCAGGCTGTGTGGTTATGCTTGGTGCAATCACATCCGGCACATCCGGTGTCTGGCTTTCCTGTTTAAAGGTAACTTCTATGGTGTGATCAGTATTCACATCACTAAAGGTGTAGCTTGTGGTTGCTGTCACTTCCGAACCATCCACCTTTACGTCCGCAATATAATATCCTTCGTTCGCCTTGATTGTATATGTAAGCTGACCTGCGGCAGATACCGTTGTCGTGCCACCGGGAGAGATTGTTCCACCGATACCTGCCGTTGCGGTAATCTTGTAGCTTGCTGTACCGCTCGGAGGCGTTATCGGCGCTGTATCCGCCGTAAAACTCCAACTTCCACGGAATACCACGGTTGTGCCGTTTAGGTTGCCGGCATCCCAGCCCGAAAAAGCCCATGTGCCGTTTTTACCATCCTTTTGTGCCTGAATGCGTGTTGTGGAGGTATATTTCTTATCCACAGCCGCCTTCGCCTGTTGCACACTCGAATAGGAGCTGCTATTTAGCGGCAGCGTTGCGCCTGTCGGGAATACAGAGCCCCAATTGTATTGCACCGTATAATTTTTTGTCACCGGCGGCTCGGGGCGTTCCTCAGACCTTTTATAAATATAACGAATCGTCATACCACTGTTCGGGACAGCATTTTCCATCCCCTCCGCTTTAACAAAAGTGTAGCCGTGCAGTTCCTGCGGCGGCTGCCAATCAACCTTTTTGCCTACCGGAACAGTAAAGGTAGTCGGCATGGTGTTTGGAACATCTGTGCCATCCTCCAGCTGATATTGGATGGTGACATTGACATAGCGCTGCTGCTCCGTATCATCATCAGCCAATACCTCGCCTGTCGCATGATCTACAATCTCAAAGCCGATGGTATCGCCGGATTGCAGAATGGCATTCTCCGGAATCGTGTAAACCAGAGAGCAGTTGACAAGGCCGGAATTAAAGTCGCTGCCCTCGTAATCCAACGCACCCTTTGTCCAGAATTTGCTTTTCTCTTTCCAAACAGGGATGTCAAACTCCTGCGTAGTGAAAACCTGCTCCCCATCTGTCGTGACCGCTTTTTCGCCGTTGGAATGTTCCACCCACAGGCGCAGGGTCACAGTCTTCGCTTGGGTATTCGAAAGATTTTGTATAATGGTGCGCAGCTCAACCTGCTGCCCCTTCATGCTGCTATAATCAAAGCTGTTTTTACTGCCGCCGCTTAATAGACGGCTATTCCTGTCATTTTGATAGCTCGCATATGCGGAGGAATTCGCTGCCTCAAAGGCAGAAGGATCTTTTGTGGGATTTCTGTAACCGCCGATATACTTTTTCACCTCAGGAACAGCCACATAAAGCGCAGGGGGATTTGTAATGAGCTGACTCATGACCTTTATGCCCTGTAGCTTGCACACATCGCAAAAATCATTCTGAAAGGTCTCTCGCATCAGACAATCCCTGCTGGAATTATAGGTATAAGGATAGTAGTCAAGATGCGGGCAGGTATAGGTATTACGGAAGCCAAGCAGCTGCTTCCACTTCACTTTCGTGGGATCTTTTGTTGCAGTCATATTCAGTGATGTAGTGTAATTCCACTCATCTACAGGAACAGTGCTATAATTATATTCATCTCCCAGATGGAACAGACCGTGTCCCAGTTCATGCCGCTGGGTAAACGCAGAATATGCGTTTCTCGCTGACGCAACAATATAGTGAATACCATATTGTTTATTATCATGAGAGCCACCGAAATACTCACCGCTATTCGCCAACACAACGAATTGGTTGATATTTTCATACACATAATCATACTGTCTATAATTATGATCCATCGTGTTTTCGTTTGGATGCGTTTCATTAGGAATATGTGCGTCATGAATCTTCTCGATAAACGCAGGGCCTATGATGCGCTCCAAAACATGGTTGCGCCAGTTCCCTTTGTTAGTAGAAATTCCTCCTTTGGCGGTCGCAGCAAAAAATGTGCTGGTACCGCCATAGCCATCCACCGATGCCGTGCAGAGTGCATAGACATTAAAGCGATCCGCCATGCTGCGATATGGCTCTATCTGCAATACCTCCCCCCACAGCTTTTTTACATCCTCGACAAACTGCTTTTGCTGGCTTTTGGTGTAGCCCTCGGCGCAGTACACAATCACCATGTTCTCCTTATCGCTGCGAGGCTTCTGGATTGTATACACCGGTACGGTTACATTTGCATATGCAGGATCCTCAGTGTAGAGGGTACTCATCTCCAGCTGTAGATACTCATCCGTGTTCACATTCCAGTCACCATTCACATCCTCTCGCACAGCGCCGGATATGCCAATGCTGTCATCCGGCGCATCCGGTGCGGAAACAACATAGGGGTCCTGTGCGCTCTGTCCTGTGCCGGATGATACGGTGTAATTTTCCGTATTCAGATAGAAGGCAGGACGAACGCCGTAATATCCCTTATAGGGTGCGTCACGCAAAATATTCCCTTGAGGGGTCACAAATCGCATATCATGGTTACAGGTTGTAATCGGTGTACGCAGCCAATAGTTCCATGCTACACCGCTTCTGTTTTTTGCGATATGGTAGCCGTTCAGGTTATCATTAACCGTTTTGAGCTGCTGAACATCCAGCAGAAAAACTCTATCCCAAATATATTCATAATGGGCACTGTCATACCCATCCGCTACCGTATCAATTGTGGTGTTATAGGGAAGATCAACACCGGCTGCGTCGATATAACCTGCCGTATACTCCGGATGGGAAACGATAGAACGCTGCTTCACCGTTCGAATCGCTCCCAGCTCATCCGAACGAAAGCTGCGAAGGAAGCCCTCCTTTTGGTCATATGCTGCCGTTTTAGGATAGACAGAATCCTCTGTTGGCGGATTTCCGCAAAGCCATTTCACTTTTCCTGCTTCAGCGTTGGAATTGAGCCAAGAACGTATGTTGCTGTCTCTCCAGTGGTTAGAACCAAAATTATCTCTCCAGCTATTGCGCCGGTGCGAGCCTGTTTCGGCATTTTTGTTGGTTTTTGCATCATAGGGCATGTAATCACACAATACTCTATCCGAAAGCATCAATGGCCCATTGCTATCCTTCGCTACACAACGCCACACAATTGGCACTCCCCCATAAGTACCCATCTGAATGTAGTCACCAATTTCGATGGTTGGCTTGTTATCTGCCGCCCTAACCTGCAAAGGGCATAGCACCAAAATTACCGCAAGCAGCAGAGATACCGTTCGTTTGCCATATTTATGTTTGATAATATTCATAAAGTCCTCCTTTTGTCATTCTCTCCTGAGCGTCATTCACGGTCAGTAGGCTTCTACCTCCCCCCCATTTTTGACATATGTCAATTTATACAATTGCTGCATCAGATATTCACCTCATTTCTACTTGAGTTATTGCAAAAAATAGGTCTTTCTGCGATAACCCCTTGTGCCAAATGCTGAAACACCTTCATAAAGATGTAATAGCTTATTTATTTTAGAAAAGTATCCGACAAAAAACTCTACACTTCCGACAAAAAATATATATATTTTTCGAATCATATCATGGCGATGTACATTTGTCAATGATGTGACACCTCAATATCACCACATTCCTTATACTTCTTATACATGTCATTGATATAAATCGTAGGCGAAATATTCCTGC
>ENA-ORCN01002453-ORCN01002453.1-human-gut-metagenome-genome-assembly--contig:-NODE-2453-length-9994-cov-66.534436_pt1 | contig 9994 bp, 7 predicted proteins | sample MGYA00242984_ERZ507984 | MGnify/ENA primary metagenome ERZ507984 (study PRJEB26167, sample SAMN06115395) | human gut metagenome | host: Homo sapiens | place: China:Hubei | collected 2016-05-19 | study... | reverse complement strand
ACCGCCATCAAGACCTACAACGCAAGCGGCAACACCTACGAGGCACTGACCGCCCCGCAGACCGTTGCGGCAGGCAAACCGTTCGTCAAGGTGGAACTCGGCGGCGGCACCTTCTACTTCCGTCCGCAGAACAACGTCGTATTAGAAGCGGGCAGCCGCTATAAATATACCGTTAAGGTGAACACCACTGGCTTGACGTTAGAGGGTTGCACCATCGGTGATTGGGCTGACGGCGGCGGCGAGAGTGGCGCAGCCGAGTTGGGCTACATCTACGATAGCAACACCAAGACCTACACGGTCTATAACGCCGACGGCCTACTGGCATGGAACGAAGCCGCACAAAAAGACAGATCGATAAATTGCACCCTCACCGCCGACATCGACCTCACGGGCAAAGACTGGACACCGATAGGCACAAACTTTTATAACTCATACACCGGCACCTTCGACGGCGGCGGCCATACCATCATGGGGCTGACCGTTACGACAAATGACCAATATGTGGGTCTGTTCGGCAGGCTCGGTAAAGCTGGCACGGTGAAGAACGTGGTGATGGATGGCATACAGATAACATGCAATCACAGGTTGGGCTATGCCGGCGGCGTGGCAGGATTTAGCTGGGGAGGCACCATTGAAAACTGCTCGGTGTCGGGCAGCGTCAGCGGCACGATATGCGCCGGCGGTGTGGTGGGTATTCAATGGGAGGCTTCCATCACCGGATGCAGCTCCTCCGCCACAGTGAAGGGAATGGTCCAGGTCGGCGGCGTGGCAGGTGAGACGAATTCGGGTGCCACCCTGACCGCTTGCTATGCCACAGGCAACGTGACCATAGAAATAGACCCCATAAATAATATCCTTGGCGGCGGTCTGGTGGGATTCAACGCAGGAAGCAGCGTCCTTGCCTGCTATGCCACGGGCAACGTAACCAGTACGGGTAGTAGCACTGGCAATGTATATATCGGCGGCTTTTTGGGAGGAAACTACACCACCGTGACCGCCTGCTATTGGAAGAACAATCATGAACAAGGCATCGGCTACAATAAGGAAGGCATCGCCCCCGAAGCCACGAAGGTGGACGGCACTGGCGTTACCTGGCAGAATGCCGTTGATGCCATGAACACCGCCTTGCAGAAAGCAGGCTCAGAGTGGCGTTACGAACTTAAGGGAGCATTGCCCACCTTGAGGAAGCAGTAAACCGTCGGGGGGAAAAGTTACGCCCGCAACGGAAAGAACCAGAGTAATAAAACAACAGATATAATGAAGACAAGATTTTTTGCACTTGCAGCGCTCGCCCTCTTATTGGGCGCCTGCACGCAGGACGAAGCAGGCTTCCTGCCGGAAGGGGCGGAAGGCACATCCATCGTCTTCACCGCCACGGGGCTGAACCCCGCTGCGACAGCCATCGCCGGCACCCGTGCCCCTGTGGATGGCAATTGGGAGGGTGTGCAGAGCGTGGCAGTCATGATGGACGGCACGGTGAAGGCATACGACGTGACGCCCTCCACCGCCGACCCCACCAGCGCCACGCTGACCTCCACCGACCCGCACTACTGGACCAACCGCAAAGACATCACCGTTACGGCGTGGTGGCCCTACACCGCTGACGAGACAGCTCCGCCTGCTGTGAAGGTAAAAGCCAACCAAAGTGCCCGGAAAGACTTCGAGGGCAGCGACCTCATCGTAGCCGACGGACAGACGGTGACCTATGGTAGCCCCACGCTCCGCTTCACCCACCGCACGGCGCGGGTAACCATCGTTCTGACGGACTACACCGAGGGGCTGGCATCCGTGCAGCTGACGGGCCTCTCCACCGAAGGCGACAACCCGGATATAATCGTCCCGTATGACAAGGGCAGCAACACCTACACCGCCATCGTAGCCCCGCAAAGTGTGGCAGCTGGCACGGCCTTCATTACCTGCACCTTCACTAACGGCAAGACCTTCGTTTATAAGATGAAGAATGCTACCGACTGGCAGGCGGGCGGTGAATATACCTACACCGTCTCCCTCGCTGCGGCAAAAGACCTGGGCTATACCATAGAGAGCAACGGCAGCTACACGGTCTATAACGCCGACGGCCTGCTGAATGTAGCCAAATTAGTGAACGGAGGTAAGACCGACATTAACATTACCCTCGACAAAAACATTGACCTCACAGGCAAAGGCTGGACACCGATAGGCACAAGCTTCGATAACTCATACAAAGGCACTTTCGACGGTGGCGGCCATACCATTACGGGGCTGACCTTTACGACAAATGACAAATATGCGGGTCTGTTCGGCTATATCGGTAATGCCGGTACGGTGAAGAACGTGGTGATGGAGGGCGTACTGATAACAAGCAATAACGGGTCGAGCCAGGCTGGCGGCGTGGCAGGATTTAGCCGGGGCACTATTGAAAACTGCTCGGTGTCGGGCAGCGTCAGCGGCACGGTGTACGTCGGCGGTGTGGTGGGTGCTCAATGGGGCGGTTCCATCACCGGATGCAGTTCATCTGCCACAGTGAAGGGAACGGTCGATGTCGGCGGCGTGGCAGGTCAGACGAATTCGAATGCCACCATGACCGCTTGCTATGCCACGGGCAACGTGACCTTAGAAATAGCCTCCCAAAATAATATCGATGTCGGCGGTGCGGTGGGATTCAACGGAGGAAGCCGCATCCTTGCCTGCTATGCCACGGGCAACGTAACCAGTACAGGTAGTAGCACCGTCAATGTGTATATCGGCGGCTTTTGTGGATATAACTCCACCACCGTGACCGCCTGCTATTGGAAGAACAATCAGGAACAAGGCATCGGCTACAAAAAGGTAGGCACCGCCCCCGAAGCTACGAAGGTGGACGGCACCAGCGTTACCTGGCAGAAAGCTGTTGACGGCATGAACACCGCCTTGCAGAACGCTGGTTCAGAGTGGCGTTACGAACTAAACGGAGCATTGCCGACCTTGAAGAAGTAGTAAGCCGTCGGGCGGAAAAAGTTCCGCTCGCAACGGAAAGAACCGAAGTATAACCCCAATAAAGAAAGGAGGACGTGATGGCACACACGGAGAATCCACCATATAGGTTTTGGCATCAAGGCATTGTTAATAATAATATAGTCTCCAGTGTAAATATGGAAGCTGTAAGCCGGACATTGTCAAGATTGGTGCTCATTAAAGACAACAAATCAAGTATTTAAATTAAAAACATGGGACTTTTTCACAGAGGCAAGAAAAATAATGACGATGAGCCGGACAGTGTTCAAACCAATTCATTCTCTGATATTATGAATGGTTTGCAGTACGCCGTAAACTGTGCACAAGATACATTACAGAATCATCAGATACAAAATCTGACCAGACTTTTTGAAGGAACAAATGCAAATAACGCAAATACGTTCCAATCGAAAAAAATCATGGTTGGAGACAAGACTATTGATATTCCACTTATAGCTTTGATATCCCATCATTATCTTGCGATGGATAATGTGCAGATAAAGTTCAAGGCGAAGGTCGGAAGCGTGGAATCACAGATTCCAGAAAACAACTTATTGTTATCCAGCCCACAAAGAGCCAATCTCCAGATGCAGATGAGCAACATAAAACCGGATGCGGATGATGTCATGGAGGTTTGCGTCAATTTTAAGGTTCAGGAGACTCCGGAGAGCATTTCCCGAATTATTGACGATTTTGTAAAAAATATCTAACAATTTTAAAATTCAAATGTTATGGCAGAAGAAATAAAGAACCAAGGGCAACAAGAAAATGCGGAAAACTTGAATGAAAATGTAAGCGGACAGGCGAAAGAAATTATCTCCGCTGCATTGGAAGAGACTCAAAACAGAGAAACTTCTCCAGTTCTTAAAGCAGATTCAAACGTGACTGACAAATTCAAGGGGCTTCCCATGCGGGAACTTATTGCAGCTCCACTTATTGCAGCAGCCGAAGCACAACAGGAATTGGCAGCGACAGCATGGAATTTCTACCAGCAAATTGCATTTGATAGTAAAAGCGGCAATAAAGCGCGTATATTGGAATTCGATGTCGAAAGACCGATACAGCAGGATAGAAAAATGACAACAATGTCACAAAGTGTCAAGGCTCCGTTTATAGGATTGGTGCCTATTCCTTCCCTGCTCATAGATCGCGTGGATGTCGATTTCCAGATGGAGGTTACCGATACATCAAACGTAAAAAGCACTACCAACGCAGAAGTAGAGGCAAAAGCTTCTGCAAAACATTGGTTTATAAATGCGGAAATCAGCGGCAAAGTCACGACCGCCCGCGAGAACACCCGCATGACCAACCAAACGGCAAAATACCAGATACATGTGACAGCCAGTCAGCAGCCGCAGACCGAAGGTCTATCTAAACTGATGGATATAATGGCATCATGTATCGAGCCTATAACAAACGAAAGTAACAGTAAGTAAATATATGAATTTGATTCAAGCATTAAGATTGCCAAACAGTCAAGCAGTAATGACAAATATTGCACGGTTTCATTATCAAAATATTTATAATATAAGTTTGAGTCCTCCGATTGTCACGCAAAGTAATTTGACATTTCAAATAAAAGGATATACCCGTAACTATCGTTTTCTTAGATTAGACTATGCCTGTGTCATATATATTGCGGATAGAATAGCAGTCGTTGCTTCAAATGGCATAGATACTTTAAGTTCAGGTTTTTCGGGGTGTTATATGGCCAGTTTTAGGCACAATGGCATTAGGTATGTTGCTCATATTCCAACGCCTAACAATAGTATTAAAACATCATGGAATCAGGCGGTTCAAAATCGAATAATAGATAATGTTGTTCTTTTTAAACCTACTGAAGGATTGGCGAGAATCCCAGGAACCATTGGTATTTGGGGAATTATAACATTTAACGATAGATGTTATCGGCTTGATGTAAATGAAAACGCTCCTCCAAGTCAAGCCATACGTGGCCAAAGAATTTTTAACTCAATCCCGGGAAATCCCATGCTAACAGAAATTCCACCTATCGCCGGTGGTCAGATGCCTTAATAATTATAACAATTGTAAATAAGGAAAGAATGGTTGTTTCATTGAGGAGTAGAATTCTATTCGGATATATAATTCTGGTGGCGGTCATAGGCAGCATGGCCGCCATTCTCATCCATGAACCTGCGAAGTTCCACGACCTATATGCGTATTTTAAATAACGGTATTTACACAAACAGCAAATGAGCGAACAATTCGTTACCACTACCAAGCATTTCCGCAAGCTGCTTGCCGCAGGCTATCTGTTGATAGTCCTGCTGGTGGGCGGCATCATCTGCACGTGGCTCGGAGAATGGCGCGACTTGGAGTTGCTGGAACGGGAGAACCGTGAAATCAACCGCTTCCGCAAGGAAACACACGATGCGTATGTGGGTGTGGTGGAGTTGTCTCTTTTGGGCGAGTCGGTGCTGGAATGGGACGATAAGGATGTGGCGGCATACCGGCGGCAACGGATGACGGTGGATAGTATGCTTTGCCGCTTCAAGAGCCATTACGAATCGGTGCGCATAGACAGCGTGCGCCACTTGCTGGAGGACAAGGAAAAGCGGCTGTGCGCCATCATGGAGGCTCTGGAACAACAGGCGGACATCAACCGCCGGATAGCCAAGCAGGTGCCGGTGATAGTGCAAACGAGCAGGCAGGAAGAGCCGAAGAAACAGAGGAGGAAAGGTTTTCTCGGGTTGTTCGGCAAGAAACAGGAAGCACCTCCGACGACGACCACCACGATGCTCTACACACTGAACCGTGATATGATAGCGCAACAACGTGCCCAAAGCCATCGTCTGTCGGAATATGCCGACAGCCTTGCCAGCCGCAATGCGGAACTGAACCGCCAACTGCAAACCCTTATCCAGCAGATGGACCACAAGGTGCAGGCTGACTTGCAGGAACGGGAGGCGGAAATATCCGCCATGCGCGAAAGATCGTTCTTGCAGGTAGGTATCATAACGGGTGTCATGCTGCTGTTGCTTATTATTTCATACATCATCATTCACCGCTATGCCACCCGCATCAAGCAGTACAAACATAAGACAACAGATTTAATCGGGCAACTGCAAAAGTCCGTAAAACAAAACGAATCGTTGATAGCCTCACGCAAGAAAGCGATGCACACCATCACCCACGAGCTACGCACACCACTGACTGCCATACATGGATATGCGGAACTGATGCAGGACAACGAAGAAGAAAAGATAAGCGGTTATGCGGACAATATCCTGCAAGCCTCCAAGAGAATGACCGACATGCTCAACTCCCTGCTTGACTTCTTCCGCTTGGACAGCGGCAAGGAACAGGCGAATGTCCGTCCGTTTCGTTTGGAAAACATCGCGGAGCTGTTGCAAACGGAGTTTACGCAACAAGCAGAAGCAAAAGATCTTAAACTTACCATCGAGTGCCCGGAGGGTATTATCCTGAATGGCGACAAGGAGCGCATCATACAGATATGCGACAACCTGCTGGGCAATGCCGTCAAGTTCACGAATGTCGGAAGCGTTTCACTTGTCATAAGTTATGACGGCAATAGGCTGACCCTTGTAGTAGAGGACACCGGAACCGGCATGAGTGCGGAAGAACAACAGCGAGTGTTCGGAGCGTTCGAGCGGCTTTCCAACGCCGCAACGCAAGACGGTTTCGGATTGGGGTTAAGCATTGTGAAACAGATTGTCGGTATGCTTGGCGGCACTATACGCTTGGAAAGCGAAAAAGGAGAAGGCAGTCGTTTTACTGTGGAGTTGCCAATGAACACTGCCGATATTGGTATTAAAGAACAGACAGGCGCAGAAAGTCTGGCTCATATAGAAAGACCTTACTCTGTCATCGTATTGGACGACAATCCGATGGTATTATCCATGACAAAGGAAATGTATGCTGGCATAGGTGTGCATTGCGACACGTTCACCACTATTGGCGATGCAATGGAAGCCATGCGGCAGCACACATACGACCTCATGATAACCGATATGAAGATGCCGGAGATTAACGGCTATGAGGTGTTGGAGTTGTTACGCTCGTCAAGTGTCAGCAACTCGAAAGAGATTCCCATTGTCGTGGCGACCGCCTCCGGCAGTTGCAGCGAAGAGGAGCTGTTGGAAAATGGATTTACCGCCTGCCTGTTCAAGCCATTTTCCATTTCCGAACTGGTTGCTGTATCAGACAAATGCCTTTTGACAAGTACGGACAAGGATGAACTTCCCGACTTGTCCTCTCTGCTTGCATATGGTGACAAACGGGCGATGCTCGACCATCTGATAACCGAAACAGAAAAGGATATGCAGGCTGTCCGGGAAATCATGGAGAGGAATGACCGCAAGGCGTTGGACGAATGGATACACCGTCAGCGAAGTTCATGGGCTGTTATCCGTGCTGACAAACCCTTGTGGAACCAGTATGAACTGCTGCATCAAGAATCTGAATGTTCCGAAATGGAATTGCGGAAATGCGTGGATGCCATGCTTCGTATGGGAACAGTTATCATAGAACTTGCGCAAAAGGAAAGGAGGTCGTCGGATGAAAGTATTTGTGATTGAGGACAACCCCGTCTATAACGATTATGTCTGCAACCTGCTGAAGAAAGACAGCTTCGATACTATGTCTGCATATAATCTTGCCACTGCCAAGAAACTATTGGCAAAGTCAGAGGTGGATGATATTGTCGTTGCCGACCTACGCCTCCCCGACGGTGAAAGCATAGAGTTGTTACGGTGGATGCGTGCCAACGACAAACAACAGGTGTTTATCGTTATGACCAATTACGGGGAGGTGCATACGGCAGTGGAAAGTATGAAGCTCGGCTCAAAGGATTACATACAGAAACAGTTGTTGGAGGATAAACTGATACCGCTTATCCGCACCCTGCAAAAAGAACATGAAAAGCGACTACAATGGAACATTCCGATATTCGTCCGGCAGGGCGAAGCCTATCAGAAAATCAAGAAACGTGTGCGCCTTGTAGCCACCACCCGGATGAGCGTGCTGATACTGGGCGAGAACGGTACGGGCAAGGAACATATCGCACAACATATACACCAACAAAGCAAACTTGCCGATAAACCTTTTGTGGCAGTAGACTGCGGAGCCTTGTCCCCGTCATTGATACAATCCGCCTTCTTCGGACACGTCAAGGGCGCGTTTACGGGTGCCGAAGCAAACAAGACGGGGTATTTTCTGGAAGCGGATGGCGGCACGCTGTTCCTTGACGAAGTGGGCAACCTAACAATGGAGATGCAACAGATGCTGCTCCGCGCCATACAGGAACGCCGTTACCGTCCCGTCGGAGCAAAGGAGGACAAAACAGCCAACGTGAGGATAGTGGCTGCAACCAACGAGGATTTGCAGAAAGCCGTAACGGAAAAGCGGTTCCGGCAGGATTTGCTCTATCGCTTGCAGGAGTATGTGATAACCATGCCGCCCTTGCGCGACTGCCCGGAAGACATCATGCCATTGGCCGAGTTCTTCCGTGAAATGGCAAACCGTGAGTTGGAACGTGAAGTAAAAGGTTTTGCCGCATCTGCCCGTAATGCCCTGCTCGCCCATGCGTGGCCGGGCAACGTGCGCGAGTTGAAACAGAAGATACAGACGGCAGTCCTGCAATCAGAAGGCGATATGATAACCGAAGCCGATTTGGAACTTGACAATGAACCGTCCGCTACTTCCGCTTGTTTTACATTGAAGAGCGGGGATGAAGAAAGAGGACGTATCCTGCGTGCTTTGAAACAAGCAGCCGGTAACAAGAAAATGGCTGCAAAGATACTGGGTATCGGCAGGACAACGCTGTATAATAAATTGGTAGAGTATGGATTGAATGAAGAAAACTGACCGGAGTATGGCTGTAAATGGCAATAATTAATTAACTTTGCAATTGTATTTCAGAAAATAGCAGGCGATTGGGTAACTTTTCGCCGATGATATAGACATAAGACCGCAAGGCGTTTCGAGCGAAAATCTGGTAAATTGAAACTACGGAGACGATTGCGTGATGCTTATGCTATGCTTACGCATAGCGTGCATTCACGTACTCTCCGTAAAGGCTTTACCAGAGCCATCGCTTGAAAGTAGTGTGAATTGCACGCTACTTTTTTGCCTCGCCAAAAAGGAAAGAAAATACGTTATGGCGAAAATACAATTACTTGCCGTTATCTCAATAGATGGCTGTCCGATGAAACTGCATCCCCGGAAGCGGTTGCTTCAAACCGAAGATTACGGTATGGATGAAATACGTGCCAATGCCCTGTATAAGCTGACATCCGACTATTCGGTATCCGTGCTTCAAGAATGGAGGGAGGAAGGTGGAAGCATTTGCCATTTGTTGGAAGTAACTGCCGGGAATACCGAATATGCCAACGGACTGTTACGGATGAACGTGATAGATGAAATCATACTATACGTTGTTCCAACCATCGACGGAAACGGAGCGCATTTTTTCAAGTCAGCACTACCTATGAATGACTGGCGGCTTATGGAGAACAAAACTTATAGGGACGGAGTAATCCGGCTTACCTATCATAAAGAGCCACGGGCATAAAATGTTCAGATTATGAACATCTTGGCGGGATTTCCGTGCTCAGAAAGTGAACACATGTTCAGAATCTGAACACATTTCACAAGGGATGCAATCAAGGATAAAATTATTTTTGAATTTTATCTTTCTGAAAAACAATGTAGTACAATTTTCTCACAATCTTTTCTCGTGTTTAGGGCTATGATTTGCACCATATATCAGTGTGCGCACACTGATAAACAAGTGTAAACCCTCAAAACAGAAAAGATAATGAACCATCTCATACTGGCGGAAACACAGTTTTTCGCCATGATAAACGGAAAAGACAACGGTAGCACGGAAACGGCATACGGCGGATTCGTGCAGGAAGTAATAAACCTGTGCTACGGCGGCAATGATGCCAAGCATATTATTGTGGCGTTGGCTTTTGCCGAAATCGAATTACAGCACCATCCGCAGAACTTGTCGGCATCGGAGGAGAATGTCGTCACT
>ENA-ORCN01002451-ORCN01002451.1-human-gut-metagenome-genome-assembly--contig:-NODE-2451-length-10004-cov-25.215977_pt1 | contig 10004 bp, 6 predicted proteins | sample MGYA00242984_ERZ507984 | MGnify/ENA primary metagenome ERZ507984 (study PRJEB26167, sample SAMN06115395) | human gut metagenome | host: Homo sapiens | place: China:Hubei | collected 2016-05-19... | reverse complement strand
GTCTTACTGTCAAGCTGACTATTGCTCTTCTTTTCAAGGTATCCAATCTCATTTTTTGCAATGAGAATCACTTTTTCAATAGCTTTATCCATTGCAGAAACCTCCTCTTTGTAATCCTTATAGAATACATCCATGTCAACGTTACCACTAATGCCGGATACTTTTCCTCTACTGGAATACTGCCAGCCTACACCAACAGACGGACGCAATCTTTCCTGTACAGAGCCATTATCACTAGCCGGATAACGAGCAATCCAGCAATCGTACTTTTTCAGGGTGTTTGACAGAACGTTATTGTACCAATCAAGATTGCAGTAGATACCGACCTTATAACCGGCTTTTTTGATTCTGGTCAGAAATGCTACTGTAATATTCTCAATCGCCTGTTTTCCAATGTTTCTCTGCTGACTCCATTCAAGGTCGTAGAAGATTGGAAAGTCCATTCCGCGTCCGCCAAGAACAGAAATTACGCTCTCAGCTTCATCAATTGCCTGCGCCGGTGTCAGAGCATAACTGTATTTATATCCGCCGACAAGGATTCCATTTGACTTGCATCCTTTGTAGTTATGCTCAAAAGAGGAATCAGTTCCAGATTTTTGATGGATTCTCAATATTGCAAACTTAATTTCAGAATTCGATACTTTCGCCCAGTCTGGCTTACTCTGATAAGATGATACGTCAATTCCTTTAATTTCCATATTTTCTCCCTTGCACGTATTTTATTTCACTATCCCTGGTTTTGATTCTGTTACTGTCCCGTCCTCATTCAGTACATAGCCATCCTTTTGAAGTCTTTCAATTACCTTCTTATTCCACAGCTCAGGAACATCTGTCCATTTTTTCAGCCCATTGATTATTCGCTCTTCGAAAAATTTAACCATTGTTTCCACCTCCAATGTCTGCAACTAAAGTAGCCAGTTCATCAAGTGCCGAATCATGCGTTGATACAAGTTCGGCTAGGCCGTCGATACCATCACCGTTAATTAGAATCTTGTGATTAGATTCCGCATTAAGCATCTGCATGACAAAATCCAACTTTTCAGACATGTCATTCAGTCTGTTTGAAACTCTGTTAATTGCTTTGTAGATATTTGTAATTTCTTTTTTATCCATATGCACCTCCTGTTCTTAGCCATTCGGCTATAAATAATTCGTTAATTTGCTAGGATTTTAGATACATAAGCAAGGGTCAATGCCACCAGTGTTACTGGCACTGTCGGCGTTCACACTCCCGCCTCTGCCCACACCACAGAAGGAATCGCTGCCGCTAGAGTAAGGCGAACGTGTCCAATACTGGCCAGATACATAGGCACTACTATAACGTGGTTTCTTATATCTGTTTGCAGTCGCATTCTTGAAATATTGATACTGTTTTCCTTCTCCTGCAAAAGAATGCGTTGTACTGCCAAAAATCTCAATTTCAGAAGGTAAAAACGCATAGTCGTTAGATGTTTTAATTGTGTTACTTTGGCTACCTTCCGAAGTCAGTTTTCTAACTTGTTTCATCATATTCTGAATATAAGTAGGTAAACATTTCTTGTACACATTATTGCACCATGTACGCCTATCGCAGTACCCCCAACCACCGCTATTCGTGTTTGAACTGTTCATATAACCACATTCATGTGATGTATCATAAGAACTATTATATTCTGTCGTAGTGTCTAAATACAGCATACGTTCTGTCTGAATTGTAATAGCAGCTTTGGTCTTGCCATTGATAGCAGTCACTAAATCATCATGTTCGATTCCGATAATTACATAAATGTAATCATTCGCTTTGTGCGACTCACTTACGCCCGTTGCAGCCATTGCGTTGTGATGGATTGTTCTCTTGTCACCAACCGCCCAATAATCACCAATGTTGATTTTACCTGCGTAATGTGCTTCAATCATCTTTTCAATTTCCGCATCTGTTCCATCAGCAAATGCGACAATCTTTAAATCCTCTGGCTCTCCGAGGAGTCTGTTTCCTGCATCGTAGTTGTATACGCCATCGGTAGAATATGGGAACAGTGCGAAGTAATATTTCTTGCCATTTGTCAGCCCTGTGACTGTATATCCTGCGGTTTTGTATTTGTCACGAACTGTATTATCAACCACAAGCGTTCCGTCATCTGGGTTTGCAGGATAACCTGTTTTTTTCATTACAAGTTTTGTACCAGCCCATGTAGAGAATGTTGAACCATTGATTACTGTGTTTTCAGGGTCTTGCCACTTGATCGTGACAGATGCGTTTGCGTTCTCAATACTTGGATTGTTTACGGGTTTGGGAGTGACGGTTGTGCCACCGCCTTTTGCGTGGAGTGTTCCGTCTGCATCTATGAATGTTGTCTTGCCATCAGGTTTGACCTTACCAAGAGTTTCGGTTGTAGCAATCGGGACAGTCGCATCACTTCCTTTGTCTCCCTTAGGACCTTTGATGTTTACTGTTTCAGGATTGGCAACTCCATCAGCATTACTCCAGCTCAAATTTCCGTCGGTGTCTACGTCTGGCACGAATGTAGTGCCCTTGTCTCCTTTAGGCCCGGCATCTCCAGTCTCTCCCTTTTCTCCTTGTGGTCCAACATCTCCTTTTGCGCCTGTATCACCTTTCGGCCCGGTAATATTTACTGTCTGGGGGTTTTCAAGTCCTCCGTCATTACTCCAGCTTATATTTCCTTTGCTGTCTACAACAGGAGTAAATGTGATTCCTCGCGCGCCAGTATCTCCCTGCTCACCTTTTGGGCCAACTGGGCCTTGTTCACCTTGCGGCCCAGTATCGCCTTTTAGACCCTGCGCTCCTTGCTCTCCTTTTTCTCCTGGGTCTCCTTTTATGCCCTGCGGCCCTGGGTCACCCTTTGGCCCTTGCGGACCAACTGGTCCCTGTGGACCTTGCGGCCCTTGAATCTTGCCAGCATTGTTCCAATTCGTGCCGTCAAAAACCCACATTTCTCCATTTATTAAATACGCGTCGTTCTTCTCTGCACTCAGGGGGAGGTCTGCCTCAGATTCTTTTGTGCCAAGGATATTAAGAGATGTTCCATCATTTCCTTGCTCACCTTTTTCTCCTCGTGGACCCTGCGGACCCACTGGTCCGACATCTCCTTTATCACCTTTTGGACCCTGCGGCCCTTGAGGCCCTATAATATTTCCAACATTTTCACTATCGCCATCTGAAAATGTTATTGTCAAATTTCCATTTGTGTCGATACTAACCGCCGTGATAGAGATGCCCCTTAGCGATTCTTTCTGCTCAGGTGTCAGCGATTCAAATGCTACGGTGCCATCCACGCCCTTTTCTCCCGGGTCACCTTTATCTCCTTTTTCACCTTTTGGACCCTGTGGACCAGTAGGACCCTCTGCGCCTTTTTCTCCTCGCTCTCCTTTTTCACCTTTGGGTCCTTGTGGACCAACAAATTCTCCGGCATTAACCATCTCTGAAATATCCTCAATGGAACACAACCGTCTTACATCATTAGCTGCAAACGCAATGTATAAGGCTTTACCGGATGGAACGGACGGGTCATTACCAAGGATTGCAACAGGTTCCCCCGGGCGAATTTTTGACGTGTCAAAATCAGTGTACATGCCGCGCCGGAATTGTATAGTATATGTATCAGCCATATTAGACTTACCTCCTTATGAAAGGAAATTATTTTTTATGTAATCCTTTACGGAATCAAGATTTTTCTGTACATTGTCATCCATTACAAGGAAATTACCTTTATTATTCTGACTGATGATACTTCCTGTGCTTTCGTCTACTTCTGAATAGGTGTAAGCAATGCGACTTCCTTCTCCAGTGCTAAGATTCATAAAACTTGTTAAAATCTTTTTCATGATATTACCTCCATCTGATTGATAATGCTTAATCTGTCGTTAATAAGCTCTGATTCATAATCTGGTTCCAAGACCTCTGCTTCTTCTGACTCATAATTTGGTTCCGGGATTTCTATATCTCTTGCGTCTGTATAGGCCGTATCTCCCGGGTCAGTAAATCGCATATGTTCATATTCGACTTGTCTTGCTTTGATTTCGAACGAAAATTTAAGTCCCGGAGTTCCTTTTACAATAAAATAATTCTGCTCTTTCTCAGCTATCCAACAGTCGCCCTCTCCTTCTCTTTGCAAGAACACATAATATTTAATGCCGACATTTGCAGATTCCTGAAAGATATCATCTATGTCAATCATACAAGTTCCGTCATCCGATATTACAGACTCACCGATATCTCCAAAGAATGGGGTTGGCATTTCATAGCAGTAAAAGAGCTGTTCATCATAGTCTACCGTCGAAACTGATCTTGATTTTGTCCCGTTTACTTTCAGCTTCCCTCTGATAGAAGCATCTGCAAGGTCTGTCCCCGTACCGATGCTATAGAAATGACCACTGGCTTCTACGTGTGTGTCTGCTTTAACTTTTCCTGATGCTGAAACACTGCTCGCTGAAATGCTGCTCGCCGAAACGCTAGTATTAAACGAGGCTGAGCTTGCGTGTACAGTTCCTGTATAAAGATTAATTCCTCTGATTCGTGTTCCGTACAGTGTCCCGTACCCCGGTACATATACTCCTGTATTCGTCTCTGAATAAATCTCTCCAGATGAAGCGTCTAGTATTACTTCTCCATACGTGCCACTTGCTGAAAGCTTTTTATGTCCAACTTCCCATCCTGCTAATTCGCCTGTATTAATATAATCAGCATTCATGTACACATTGCCATTTGATAGATACAGGCCTTTATTACTACTGTTATCACTTAGCACATCAATAATCTCTTGTTTAGACATCTTTCCTATGTCGAGATCACCAAGTGCTTTGTCTGTATAGCGATTCGCATTCAATAACGCTGTCGAAGCTTTATCTTCAGCAACGCTATATATTGTATCACCGTTTGTTAACGTGAATGTGTTAGGTCTGAGCGTAACATTTCCGTAGTTATCAATCGCAAATGTTGATATTCCAGAACTGTTTGTAACATTAATGTTTTTCAAGCTAATCAAATCGGCTGAAATCTGGCCAGACTTAATATAGGAAGCATTTATATACAGATGTCCGTTCTGCATATAAATTCCCTCTTGCTTACCGTTATCCGTTAAAGCGTTAAAAACTCTTTCAAAATTGACAATTTTTTCAGCATCCAGTTCCCGCCAAGCGCCATCAGTCCCAGAAAACATATATACCTGGCTTGTAGAGAAGTTCATGAATATCGAGCCGTCATGCTTTTCATATTCTTCACTTTTCCACTCAGATGCCGGATAATTCTGCAATGTTGGTGTATACGTGCCATAATAGTTCGGGATAGTCACATTACGAACTGACCCATCCACAACGTCCTTGGCGATCTGTTCAATAGTTCTACTTTTCAGTGTAAAGTTTTCAACCTCTAATGTGACAGCGCCTGTGTCGGCATCTATTCTTAATGTCGTATTCCCATTATTGTCTTTTGCTGTAAAACCTCTCGTGTTAATCCATTCTGATTGAATACCGATGGCATAGAGAATATTCAGAACGGCATCTCCATTACTATCAAAGCCGGCTTTCCATGTCTGACCGCCGTCTACTGACAAGAAGAATCCATCAGCACTTGTCTTATAAATTACTTTAGAATCAGCAAGCGTAGGTTTATCATGCCGGTATGTAATTACGGAACCATCTTCTTGCATTTCTTCTGTATAGAAGAAGCCCAGCGTGTTTGCTGCAAGCTCATTCATTTGTTTGAGCTTTATGTCATACGCAGATAGCTTTTTCTCTGTGTCTTTTTTTGCTTGCTCTACCACTGCTTGCTGTTCGCCAATAAACTCGCTTGCATCTTCTTCGGCACTCTTTGCGCTACAGCTCCATGATGTTGAGCCACCGAACACGAACTCTATATCTGTCACAAACGATCTAAAGACACGATTCTTTGTATCAATAAATTCGACCGGATCGCCGAAAGTGGCGTATCCGTTGGCAATTCCATCACATGAAAAAGGACGCATTCGCAAACCGATTAATTGTTTTCCAATAGCTTCAACGCCTGCCTGCGCATTTCCTGACAGCAGCTGGTTATCAATAGTAATTACATAGCCGTCCTGACCCGACATATATTCGGTTTCATCTTCTACATATTTGACGCCTGTTACAATAACATCGTCTACGTCATATTGTAGATTCTGGATTGAAAATAACGCGTGATAATCATTATTACTTAACGTACCACCATCAATTACAGTCCCTGTCGTCCACGGTTTAAGCGTGCCGCCATCCAGATTATCGCCACCTGTCCAATTTTTTACTGCTCCACCATCGTAAATAGTCGTATTGGTAAATGTCTTATCAAACGTAATAATCCTAAGTAAGTCATTTTCGTCGATTCTTGCATTTCCACCAGCTATCCCGGCACACATTCCGATTACTGTACGGTATGTCGCATTAGATGGCGCTTTCTGAATCTGAAAGTCCGCATTTGGAAACATTGCATCTCCAAGAGTGACTCCACATTGCTGACAGCATTCTGAGAGCAGTTCCTTGACTGTACAAGGAAAAGACAGGTTAGAATCATATGTCTTATCAGTATTGTGCATTTTATCTAAGAGAGAAAGACTTATTTCGCTCGCCGTTGCAGGCTTTTTCGACACAATGTAAGTACCTCTCTTTATAGTTTCTATCCTGTCGGATAACTGCACATTGAGAAAGATAACAAACCTTGCGGCGTTAAAATTATATCCGTCAAAGCGTCCGTCATCATTTACCAATGATAAGCTTGCCGTTTTTTCTATTGCTACACCCACCGGAAAGTCCCCGGAGTCTGCTGAATCTACAAGATTATTTCCAGACAGGTAAAAGTCTTTTTTACCTAGCTTAAGAGTTGCACCATTTGACAATGTAACATTTGCTGTCACGTAATAATTTCTGTTTGTAAGAGATTCTTTCTTCAACTGAGTAGATACATTTATCAAATCGGCTCAACCCTCCTTACATTAATAGACAAATCTGTCCACTTTTCTTCCCCATCTTTCAGAGTTTGCGCAGCCATATTAAAATTTGATGCGTAGAATGTTCTGTCTACCCATCTTCCCGGAATAGTTGGGTCTTTATGGTGGAATGTGAATTGACTTTTGTTAAGTACAGTATTTAGTATGGTTGCTATTTCAGCCCATGTAAGCTCGCCCCATTGCATGTCATACCCACCAATTGTTCCCATTGGTGTATTGTGCATAATCAAATCCTGACTTCTTTTAGAGTCTTCCGTAGAAGTGGTTGCAAACACCGGCTTGTAACTGTCCGGTGCTCTTATAACAACGTTGTCTATTTTGAATTGTTCCTGTGCCATATTTTCTCCTTTATGCTAACTCAAATGGGTTCTTCCCATTCCGGTTTCTTCTCATTTCAGCTTCACTGATAATAATATCTAACAGTTTTCTGCCAGATGCATTGACTGTAACATTGTAAGTGTTTCCATTTCCTTGTCCTTTCCCTGACTCTTCCCGGACAATCTGGCGTAACAGGCTTTCCGGTGCTTCCAAGTTATTGCCTTTCTTCTGGTCACCTAGTACTGCAAGGAATTCTGACCTTGGTGGAATAACTGCACCACTAGCCAGATATGGGATAGTTCCGATGCGTGGAAATGTTGCATGGAATCCGATTCTCTTTGTTCCGAATGGTGTAGGTACTTCCCACGGTCCGAAAGAAAACGCGGATTCGATTCCGCCAATTGCATTATTAATCATCCCAACTGCATTATTAACAATGCTGATTGCCTGATTAATCGGAGCTTTAATAAAATCCACAATGCCTTCAAATGCTGATTTGACCGCGTCTCTGGCGGCGTTAAATTTATCGGTAATGGCGGTTTTTATTGCTTCAACTTTGTTAGACACAAAAGTAGTAACGCTTTCCCATGTTCGGGATGTCTTGTCTTTTATTTTGTCCCAAACGCCTGTAACCTTAGTTTTGATTGCGTCAAACACTGTCTTTGCTGTGGTTTTGAGAGCACTCCATAAACCAGAAAGAGTCTTTTTGATTGCGTTCCAGATTGTTGAAGTCAATGCTTTAATCGCATTCCAAGCAGTGCTGATGATGCTCTTTATTATACTTAACGCGCCTTTTGTTACGGTTTTAATTATCTCCCACGCACCTGACACAACATCTTTGATAAAACTCCATGCTCCATCCGCAATCTCTTTTATTCCCTGCCAAGCCAGTTCCCAGTCTCCTGTGAAAACGCCTACAAGGAAATCAATGATTCCGCTCAGAGTGTCTGCTACATCACCAATTATTTTAATTAATGATTTCATAACTTTTATTGCTACGGTGCCTACAACGTTAATTATTTCTGCCACGACCGGAAGCAAATTCGCGATTATCCAGTTAATCAAAGGCACTAATACCGACTCCCACAGAAGTTTCAGAGAATCAATGAGTTTTCCGAGGAATGTTTCTATCTTTAAAATCGCATCCCCTAATGGTCCCTCTAATAGCCCTTTGAACTGTTCTGCCAGTCCTTGCAAAACTGGAAGAACATAGGTGTTGTATCCAGTTATCAGAGTCTCAAATATGCTTGATAATCCATTCGCTATAGAATCAAAGAACGGCTTTACGTGCTCATCGTATAGCCTCGATATTGCATCACTAAGGTTTTGAACAACTGTTAAGACCCCACTTGTTACAGTTTCTATTACTCCGAGGCTGCCCTCAATTGCTGACTTCAAAATGTCTTTGTTGTCGATAAAAGGCTGCGCAATCATGTTAAGGATGTCTCTGCCAAGTTTTGCGGCTGTTTCCGTAAGAACCATTCCAATTTCAGTAAAGATTCCGATTAAATTAGCAGTAATCTGCTGCGCAGTTTCTTCGCCGAAAACTGAGAAAACATCAGCAAAAGCAACTGCAAGGTTTCCGCCTATTTGTGCAATTTCAGAGCCGATATTGAACATATCTATCAGATAGTTCTTTATTCTTTGCGTGTTCTGTTTTAAAAACTTTTCGATTCCGCCTATAATGTTTTGCGCAATTGTTAATCCGATTCTGGCAAATGAGCCGGCAACTTGTCCAATTGCATATGCGAATGAATCGAAAAAATTATTTGCTGCTTTAGCAACTTCTGAATCAGTGAAGATATCCTTTAAAGATTTCCATATGGAATCGAGATCCTTTTTTATTCCGTCAAGAATTGGTTCGTAATCTCCTAATCCATCCCAGAATCCTTTTGCGATTAACTTAGCCAACTGTTTAAATCTGTCGATTATCTTTTTTAGCGGTTTTGACATTTTATCAAGAACTGTCTCACCCTCTGCCAATTTTCCATAATCAACATTTTGTACAGCATCTTTCATCTGATCTGCAAGTCCGCCGGTTGCGCCCGGTACTTTTGACGATGAATCTGTGCTTTTATCCGTTGAGTAATTATTTATTTCGTCAAGAGGACTAAGATATCCTTTTGCCGCCTTAGTAGCTTTCTTAGTTGCATCTGCTGTATCATTTGTCGCATCTGCCAGCTTTTCGGCATTGTTGGCAGCATCTCCATATTGGTCTGCCGTATCAGCTATTGCATCTGTCCCGGCAAGGCCTGCACCACTTGTGCCTGTCTGGCCAGATGATTTCTTTCCGGTGATTAACTCCGTAAATGACTTGAAAGCATTTGCCAGAGTTGCCAGTTTGCCCAGCAAAATATTAATAACTCTCAAAACAGGAGTGAAGAGATTGATTAATCCCTGTCCAACTGTCGCCTTGAGAGATTGCAGCTGTAACTGCATTACTCTTACCTGGTTCGCCCAGCTGTCTGAAGTACGGATAAAGTCACCAGATGCGGCAGACAACTGTTTCTGTACAAAAGCCAAGCGGAGAGCCACTTTCTCCTGTTCAGTCATGGCGGATGTGGTTTTACCATAGCCATTTGCCAGCGCGAACTGGTCAAGCGCCGACTGGGTCATTACCACACCGAGGTCCTTGAGTGTTTCCGTTTCACCTGTAAACACTGATTTCAGTTTGATATAGGCTAAGTCCTGACTGATATTATAAAATGATGCCACATCGCCAGTTAACTG
>ENA-ORCN01002448-ORCN01002448.1-human-gut-metagenome-genome-assembly--contig:-NODE-2448-length-10007-cov-5.844109_pt1 | contig 10007 bp, 8 predicted proteins | sample MGYA00242984_ERZ507984 | MGnify/ENA primary metagenome ERZ507984 (study PRJEB26167, sample SAMN06115395) | human gut metagenome | host: Homo sapiens | place: China:Hubei | collected 2016-05-19 | study... | reverse complement strand
AGTGATGGTGTACGGGCCGGAGAACAGCATGGTCTCCGGCGACGAGCCCAGCTGCTGACTGCCTACCTGCTCCACAAAATCCTGGCACAGGGGATACAGGCCGCGCACAGCAATGGTGCGGTCAAAGGAGTTGAGCGGCCGCTCCAGGGTGATCTCCAGGGTCAGGTCGTCCAGGGCTTTCACGCCCACCTCGGCCCAATCGGTGATCTCGCGGGAGTTGTAGGCCGAGGCGTTCTTGATGGCAAACCAGCTATATGCCGCCGGGCTTCCCATGTCAGGATTCAGCAGGCAGTAGGCGCCGTACTCAAAGTCGTGGGCGGTAAGCGCCTGGCCGTCCGACCACTTCAGGCCGTCCCGCAGATGGAAGGTGTAGACGGTATAGTCGGCGCTGACCTCGTAACTCTCGGCGGCGTCGTACTGCAGCTCATCGCCGTAGAAACGCACCAACTGGATCTGGGTCAGATAGAAAAGGTTAAAATCGTTGGAACTCTGGCTCATAATGGGGTTCAGAGTCACCACACCATTGTAGGCCATGGTGAAGTCGGCGCTGACTTCATCTGCCGTGTTTGAGGTGCTGTCGGCACCGGAGGCGCTGTCATTATTTTGGTAGGTGTTGCAGCCGGACAGGAGACCCAGTAGCATTACGCCGGTCAGAAGCAGGGCAATGCATTTTTTCATAGCGTTTTCCTTCTTCCTCAGATAAATTTATCGTTGTCGGGTCATGGGGCCGACAACAACCATTCAGCTGCGGCTTTCGCCGCACAGATACTTAACGCAGGCCACATCCTCCACAGCCAGGCCCAGCGCGTCAAACAGGGTAATCTCTTCCTCACTGCTCCGTCCCGGGACACGCCCCAACAGCACACCGCCCAGAGAACCCACGATGTGGTCCAGACCGATCAGTCCCTCCCGCAGGGGGACCAGATATTCGCCGCACTCCTTTCGCATGGCCTCCACCTGGTCGGCGTACAGTCTGGACTTAGCCACCAGAGCGCTGGTGACCTCCCGGGTGGTGGGCGTGAAGGCACCCACAGCGTTGATATGGGTTCCGGGAGCGATCCATCCGGCCTCCAGGTATGGCTCCCAGCTGGGCGTTACCGTGCAGATGATGTCAGCATTGTGTACCGCCTCCCGCACGCTGTCCGCAGCGGTGACCGGGATGCCGAATTTCGCCTCCATCTCCTGACAGTAGCGGCGGGCCGCCTGGGTGTTTTGGTCGTAGACAGTCACGGAATGGATGTCCCGCACAGCGGTCATAGAGGCCAGGTGAGACCGTCCCTGCGCTCCCGCCCCGATGATGGCGAGGCGGTGGGCATCGGGCCGGGCCAGCAGATCAGTGGCAACGCCGGAGACCGCGCCGGTACGAATCTCAGTAATGACCGCCGCGTCGGCCATCCCCAGGAAGCTGCCGTGCCCCCCCTCAAAGAGCAGCACATAGCCGATGTGGGATGGATATTGGGTCCCCGCGTTCTGGGGAAACGCCGAAAGCACCTTGGCTCCAAAGCAGTCCCCCAAACAGGCTGGCATAAACCCGAACTTCTCTCCGCCCGGCAGCAGGGCAATGGAACGCAGCGGCTGGGTGTAGGTCCCGGCCTCCAGCTCCCGCAGGCTGGTGCGCATCAGGTCGATGCACGCAGACATGGTCAGCCGCTGGCGGACTTCTGCGGCCTCTACAATTTTCATGGGAGTCCCCCTCTCTCCAGAAGTCATGGTCCGCTTTATGAAATGTGCTCCAACTCATTGAGGTAGTTGTAAATCGTATATTTGGACACGCCCATGCGCTCGGCCACATAGGGGACGCTGCGCTGCAGGTGGAAGACCCCCTTCTCTTTCAGCAGGGCCACCAGCGCCAGCCGGTCGCCCTTGCGCATCTGAGCCAGGGGCTTGTCCAGCTTGGCCTGGCAGGCGTCGAAGATGGCGTCCAAATCAGAGCGGTCCTCCGCGATAGAGTCCAGCAGACTGCCGGAGGACTCGGTAAAGTTCTCCAGCAGGCGGCGCATTGCACCCATCACCGAAACATCATAGTTGATGCCCAGAGCATAGTGGTACCCCTCGCCCCGCAGGTGGAAGGTGGAGGATTTGATATTCTTCCCGCTGGGGGTCACCACCATCTGGTTCAGGAAATCCTGATCCAGACTGGTTCCTTCCGGGTCGTCCTGGATGGTATCCCGTCCATAGATACTCAGCGTGGAGCCGGCGCTGCGGCCGGAGACGTGACCATGAAAGATCACCAGATTCTTCATCCGCTCGCCTTCCATCTCGTGGACCACCGTTTCGCAGCTGTCGCCAAACATACTGGCAATCCCCTGGGCCAGACGGCAGAGAAACTCGAACGCCTCCTCTTGACGCATGGTAAGTCCCCTTTTCTGTGTCTCGTTGGTAATGAAGTAAGTATAGTAATATCTCAACAAAAGATAAATATTTGTTGTGGAAGCACTATTTCTGCCTGATCAGGGAGTTTTTCTGCTTTTTCCCTCGCTATCAGCTATTTTTACCCCGGCATAGCCAAGGGTCTCCTGTTTGACGCTTACCCTAAAGATCCGGAAAGCAAAAAGGCTTCTCAGGGCCCGTCTGACGGAGAGGATTTTTTCAGGGGAAAGGGATGTTTGGAAAAAGCGGATTGACAAGCGCGCATGATTTGTGTACGATGTGACACACAGGTGTCTTGACACCTGTGTGTCACTTTACGAAATGGCGCCTGATACCTCTCTACCACACTGGAGCACGATACGGTTCTTATCATAGCATCGAATGGTCCGCGGTGATATGATTCCGCCGGTCAGGAGACGATCCAACCGGCTCTTGTGAAATGCAGTCTGTTTGGTGAGGGAAAGAGGGCTCTTTTTCGGCGCCATATATCTGTGTAAAAGAACAGGAGAGATCGTGTGTCTGATTATTCAACCACAACAGAGGCCCTGTATCAGGGCGACTATTTTCCGGAACTCGGGATACACCCGGAGACCATTCCATGCTTCCTGACAACTGCCTTCACAATGAAGGGCTTTCAAGAGGTGCAGGAAACCTATCAGAAAAAGGGCTATACCTATATTCGGACCCGTAACCCCAACCGTACCGCTTTGGGAGAGGTGCTCTCTTGTCTGGAGGGCGGTGAGGCGTCTCTGATTTTTTCCTCCGGCATGGGCGCCATCACCAGCACGCTCCTGGCAATCTTAGACCCCGGCGATCATATCATCTGCAACGCGAACATCTATGGCGAGACATTCTCTGTCATGACCCAGATCTTGAAAAAGTGCAATGTAGATGTCACGCTGGTAGATTATCAGAACACAGAGGATATTGCCAGGGCTCTGCGGCCCAACACCAGGCTGATTTACTCCGAGGTGTTTTCCAACCCTACGCTGACGCTGGTAGACCTGCGGGCCGTGGCGGAGATCGCCCACCGCCATGGCGCTCTGCTGATGGTGGACAATACCTTTACCTCACCCATCGCCATCCGCCCCATTGAATTTGGCGCTGACATTGTGGTCAACAGCCTGACCAAATTCCTCAATGGACACAGCGACGCCGCTGGCGGAGCCGTAACGACGACTCAGGCTCTGTGTGATAAGATACACCCCGTGGCTATGCTGCTGGGCACCCCTGGCGATCCCTTTAGCTCCTGGCTGATCCAGCGGGGCATCAAGACCGCCTCTCTGCGGATCCCTCAGCAGATGCATACCGCCGAGAAGCTGGCCAAGATGCTCTCTGAACACCCCTGCGTGGAGAAAGTGAATCACCCCAGTCTGCCCTCCTATCCTCAAAAGCAATTGGCGGACCGTATGTTCGGTAAGAATGGCCGCTGCGCCATGCTGAGTTTTATTGTGGAAGAAGCTCCGGAAAAGATCGATCGCTTCATGCGCGCTTTGAAATTTCCCCGCTATGCTCCCACTCTGGGCGGCCTGCACACCACACTGAGCTATCCCGTGCTGTCTTCCCACGCCGATGTGCCTGATGAGACCCGCCGCAAAATGGGCATCACCCCCGGTATGATCCGGGTATCTGTTGGCATTGAGGACGCAGATGACTTGATTCGAGACTTTGAACAGGCGCTGGAAGTCTTGCGCTGATAGACTATCATTTTTTGGAAAGAGAGATCTAAAAATGTCCTTTATTGATTTCCTGTATCAATTAGACAGCTGGGTCTGGGGGATGCCGTTGATCGTGGCAGTGATGATCCTGGGCGCTTATTACATGATTCGCGGCAAATTCTTCCCCTTCGTCCATTTCGGTCACACATGGAAAAATACCATTTTAGAAAAGTCTGATCAAACCTCCGCCGATGATTCCGTGCCTTCTGTCTGGCTCTGGGCGGCGCCGTTGGTATGGCCAATATTTCCGGTGTGGCAACTTCCATTGCGGTGGGAGGGCCCGGCGCTATTTTTTGGATGTGGGTATGGGCCTTCTTTGGTATGATGGTCAAGATCGTCGAGACCTCTCTGGGCCTGTATTACCGCCGGAAAGGACCGGACGGGAAGTACAGTGGTTCCGCCATGGATTACATGGAACGCGGGATTTCCGGGGAGATGGGATTGAAATTCGGAAAGCCTCTGGCCATTCTATTTGCCATCTCCCTGCTCCTGATGGTATTGCAGGGAAGCGGCGCATACACCGTCGGTGAAACCATGAGCGCTACATTCGGCCTGAACCTGATGGCAGTGGTCGTGGTATATGTCCTGTTCATCGTTTATCTGATTTTCCGCGGTGAGAACACGATCGGCAGGGTCGCGGAAAAAATCGTTCCGTTTATGTGCGGCGTTTATTTACTGGGCACGGTGGTCATCCTGATCCTGAACGCCGGCAATATTCCCGGTATGTTCGCAGATATTTTCAAAGGCGCATTTACCGGAACTGCCGCAGCCGGCGGTTTTGCGGGTTCCGCAGTGGCCACCGCCATTCGTCAGGGCGTGTCCCGTTCTGTCTATTCCAATGAAGCCGGCAACGGAACCTCTCCGCTGATCCACGGCTCCGCCAACACGGTTCATCCCGTCCGGCAGGGACTGTGGGGATCCGTCGAGGTGTTTTGCGATACGCTGATCGTATGCACCTGCTCCGGTCTTGCCATTTTGATTACCAATACCTGGACCTCCGGCGAAAGCGGCGCGACTCTGGGTGTTTTGGCCTTCACCGCCGCTTATGGCAGCTTTGGGAAATATTTTCTCGGCATCATGACGATTCTGTTTGCTTTCACTACCTCAACAACCTGGTATCTCTTTTACCAGAACATTCTCAGTTATCTGTTGAAAAAATGGCCGGCAGTCCTGAAGGCAGTACACAAAGCCTTTACGGTCGTGTTTCCTCTGATCATGGTCAGCAATGCGGCTCTCGTATACTATTCGGACTCCGACGCAACGCTGTTTTGGACCATCGTCAGCATCTTTACCGCGTTCCCTCTGTTCATTAACGCAATCGCTTTGTTCGTTTTGAGAAAGAAATTTTGGACGCTGTTAGATGACTATAAGGCGCGTTATCTGGGCATCGGGCAGGTAGATCCCAGCTTTTATGTATTCGCCGAGGACGACCCGGAGGTAATCGCCAAGATCAACCAGAATTTGGGCGAATCTTGAATTGCGCACCCGGCTGTGAATGCAGGCACACCGCAAGCTCTATTCCAATATGGGGTGCCCTTTGGCTTTTGATTTCACTGTTCTATGGGATCTGAATTGATTACGGACAGCAGGAATCCGCTGGAATCAGATGATCCCAGCGGATTCCGTCTCGCTTTTGCGACATTCGCGGAAGCGAGTACAGGGGCTCCGGCGGCGTTCCGCCGGAGCCCCTGTTTTTTCTGTCTGTGGCTGGTTCCGTGGTCATACGGACTGCGATCCCACCGCTCAGGCCGATCGCTTTTTTGTCACACACTTCTGCTTTTGACCCTGGGGAGCGTGGGCCGTATGGATCAGCTCCTCCCCACTCCAGCCCACATCCCCCGCCCCTGCCGCATACCGACGATTATACTACCACGCCTTATGGTCTGTGTGCAGCAGGTGGTGGGACCTCTCCCCCAGAGGCTGTCTCAGATACTCGTGGTACAGCTTCTGGACATCCGGGTTCTCGTGGGAGTATCGAACTTTTGCCTTTGCGTCCAGCTTCCACAGCTCCTTGCCTCGCGCCGCGGCCATCTCAACGCCCTCATGGATGGGCTGACCGCCGCCTCCGGCGCAGCCGCCGGGGCAGGCCATGACTTCTACAAAGTCATAGTCCGCTTCCCCGCTGTCAATAGCCTCCATCAGCTTCCGGGTGTTACCCAGGCCGCTGACGACAGCCACCCGAACATCCCCCGCGCCGGGGATGCGAAAGACTGCTTCTTTCCAATGCTTACTGCCACGAACTTCCGCGAAAGCATCGGGATCGGGGTTCTTTCCGGTCACCAGATAGTAAGCACTGCGCAGAGCCGCGTCCATTACGCCGCCGGTAGCGCCGAAGACAACAGCTGCGCCCGTGCCGGTGCCCAGAGGACTGTCAAACTCGGCTTCCTCCAGATCTTTGGGGACAATCAAGTCACTGCGCAGCAGACGGCACATCTCACGGGTGGTCAGAACCACATCCACATCGGGATCACCGCAGGCATCCTTCATGGTGGGCAACTCGCTCTCTGCCTTTTTTGCGGAGCAGGGCATAATGGAAACCACAAAGACATTCTTCGGGTCCACGCCAATCTTTTCCGCGAAATAGCTCTTCGCAATGGCGCCGAACATCTGCTGGGGAGACTTGGCGGTAGACAGATTGTGAACATAGTCCGGGAATTGACTCTTCAGGAACCGCACCCAGCCTGGACAGCAGGAGGTGAACATAGGCCAGCGGTACTTGCCTCGATGGGTAAACCGCTCCAGAAACTCGCTTCCCTCCTCCATGATGGTCAGATCCGCGGTGAAGTTGGTATCAAACACATAGTCAAATCCCATGGTCTTCAGGGCCGCCACCATACGCCCCGTAGTCGCCAGCTTTGTGGGGATCTCCATAAATTCCGCCCAGGCAACACGGACAGCGGGAGCCACCTGAACGACAGTGATCTTCTCCGGGTCCGCCAGAGCACGCAGCACCCGGATGGTATCGTCACGGACTGTCAGCGCTCCGGTAGGACAATGGGTCACACACTGTCCGCAGAAGGTACAATCGGTGTCCTTCAGAGTCCGCCCGTTCTTAATGTCCACCGTGGTACGGGAACCAGTCCCAGCCACATCCCAGATATTCATCCCCTGGATCTTATCGCAAACCTGCACACAGCGCATACACTTGACGCACTTACTGGCCTCACGGACAATGGGGGTATCCAGGTTGATCTTGGATCGTTCCGGCTTCACGGGATAGGGCTGAAAGTGGATGTTCAGGTCATGAGACAGCTTCTGCAGCTCACAGTTGCCGCTTCGTATACAGACGGTGCAGTTGGAGTTGTGCTGACTGAGGATCAGGCGCAGATTGGTCTTTCGGGCCTGACGTACACGAGGAGTATTGGTATGGACCACCATACCCTCCTTGACCTCTGTATTGCATGCAGGAGCCAGACGCTCCATATCTTCGATCTCCACCATACACATCCGGCAGGCGGCAATCTCGTTGATCTCCTTCAGGTAGCACAGGTGTGGGATCGGGATGCCGGCTTTCTCGGCAGCCTCCAGGATGGTCGTACCCGGAGCCGCTTTTAATTCGCGGTCATTGATTGTGAACCTTACCATTTTTCCACTCGACCTCCCTTGAAGCTTCCATAACCAAAGTAATCGCAGCGCAGGCAGCGGCCTGCCTCCTGTACAGCCTCTTCATGGGTCATACCGCACTCGATACAATTAAAGTCACACTTGCGCTCGCTTGCCTCACGCTCACTGGGATTCACACGACCGCGGGGGCGCAGATCCGAGCACAGGGGCGCGGAAACTTTCACATCCACCGTGATCTCATGGTGGAAGCCCAGATACTCATCGATGTTGGCCGCAGCAGCCTTACCGGCCGCAATGGCACGAATGACCGTCGCGGGACCGGTAACGCAATCTCCGCCCGCGAAAACAGCCTCCATATTGGGCAGCTGGGTATCCGGACGGGCGACCAGAGCGCCGCTGCGCTGCAGCTTCACGCCGGCCTCTTCCAGACCATGCGATTCAATGCCCTGACCGATGGCTACGATGATGGTATCCGCTGGCAGACGGACAGGCTCCACACTCGCGGTATTCGGCCGGGGACGGTTGGCCTTGTCATGTTCGCCGATGATTTGAGGCTGTGCCCACAGGGCGGTCACATGATGGCCGGCACCCTCTTCGATCCGCAGCGGCGCATGGAGGGGCAAAATCTCGGCGCCCTCGGCGATGGCGCCTTCCACCTCTTCCGCCTGAGCCGTCATATCCTCCTGCCGTCTGCGATAGACACAGGTGACCTTCTTGGCGCCCAGACGGATGGCACTGCGGGTGACATCCATGGCGACGTTGCCGCCGCCCACCACCACCACATTCTGACCCGTGAAATCAGGCATCTCATCGTCGCCGATCTTCCCCAGCATCTCAACGGCAGAGATCACGCCAATGCTGTCCTCCCCCTCAATGCCCACTTTTTTGTCCGTATGGGCGCCGATGGAAATATACAGGCAGTCATAGTTTGCCTTCAGCTCCTCGAAAGAGATCTCGTTCCCCACCTTCACGCCGGTGTGGACCTCGATGCCCAACGACAGGATAGACTCAATCTCGGCATCCAGTTTCTCTCTGGGGAAGCGGTAGCTTGGGATACCGTAGCGCATCATGCCACCCAGCTTCTGGCGTTTTTCATAGATGGCTACATGATGGCCCATAAGGACCAGATAGTAGGCCGCCGACAGGCCGCCGGGGCCGCCGCCGATGACGGCGATCTTCTTGCCGGTGGAAGGAGCGCACCGAGGCTGAGGCACATCTCCGGCGTTGTCCACAGCATAGCGCTTCAGGCCGCGGATGTTCAGAGCGTCATCTACCATGCCGCGGCGGCAGCGGGCCTCACAGGGGTGCTCACAGATATAGGCACAGGCTGTGGGGAAAGGATTGTCCTTACGGATCAGGCGAACCGCATCCGCGTAGCGTCCTTCCTTCACCAGAGAGATGTAACTGGGGATGTCCACGCCGGCGGGACACAGCGCGACACAGGGCACGGGGTTCTCCAGACTACCCAGGCAGCGGTGATGCAGGATATGTTCCTCATAATCGTCCCGGAAGCCCTTCAGGCCCATCAGGACCAGATTGGCCGCGTCGATCCCGATGGCACAATCCGCGCTGTCCACGATGACCTGGGCGGTATTTTCGATCCGGCGCAGGATGCCTATGTCAGGCTCCCCGTCCAGCACTTCACGGATCATGTCGGAGATCTGGCTGAGGCCAATACGGCAGGGCACGCACTTGCCGCAGGTCTGAGCCTGACACAGGTTCAGAAAATTCAGGGCCATATCCACAGGGCACAGGCCCGGGGGGCTGGCCGCGATTCTGCCTTCCATGTTCCGGTACAGCTGTTCCACGACAGCCTGCGCCTGGCTGGGAGTCTTTACTTCCAATCTACTCATGATCTGCCTACCCTTTCTCTCGTTTTATCTGCAACAGGACCTCTTCCCAGACCCGCCGGAAGGGCTGACCGCTTCTTCCGGCGATTTCCGCCACATTCTCATACTCTGGCTTTTTCTGATGGATCCCGCAGCTGTCCGCGCGCTTGACTCTGACCAGGCTGAACGACGTCTCAACATTTTCACACCGGGATTCAGCAGATATTTTCCGCACTCCCGCTCCCAGGCGCCAATCCATTAGTGGTCAGTGGCTTTCTATACTCCGCATTTCGTACATACGAAATATCGATCGTCTTCCAGTTCTACGATCACAGCAGCATTTCAGAAACGTTGGGCAATTACAATCTCTTTCACAGACGGAAATCACACTGGAAATACTAATGCCAAATCTATTCGATCTTTGCCACAAGTTAGAACATGACCGGCATACCCCGCATGACGCCACAGCGCTCATTTCAGAAATGATGAACAGCCTTCTCCGTTTTGGGGGTTGACCATCTTCATC
>ENA-ORCN01002440-ORCN01002440.1-human-gut-metagenome-genome-assembly--contig:-NODE-2440-length-10040-cov-9.235572_pt1 | contig 10040 bp, 7 predicted proteins | sample MGYA00242984_ERZ507984 | MGnify/ENA primary metagenome ERZ507984 (study PRJEB26167, sample SAMN06115395) | human gut metagenome | host: Homo sapiens | place: China:Hubei | collected 2016-05-19 | study... | reverse complement strand
ATGTAAATGCGCCTGCCATCAACAAAGTTTCAATCCACGCATCTGTAAAAGATGCGACTCCATGTTTGTGAAAAGCTTTATTGATGACACTTTTAAATTGTAATTTTGCGAATGATAAAGTAGAAAAGCAATAAATGTTCATATTCTCTAAATAAATCTATAAGTGTATGATTTATAGGGAATGCGAACATCTAACGTTTTTTACAATTACTTAGGGTTCGCGTTTTTGTTATTGAAACATAAGTGTAATCATGTTATTTCTAAAGTAATCTGTAACTTTGCTGACAAAGTTAGGAATAGTTTTTATAGATACGATTAATAATGAATAAAAAGATACTTCAGTTAGCGCTTCCTTCTATTGTTTCCAATATAACGGTTCCTTTGTTGGGATTGGTTGATGTGGCGATTGTCGGACATTTGGGGGCCGCTTCCTATATCGGGGCGATTGCGGTAGGGGGGATGCTGTTCAATATTATTTACTGGCTGTTCGGTTTTTTACGGATGGGAACGAGTGGGATGACTTCGCAAGCTTTGGGGAGACGGGATCTCCGGGAAGTAACGAGGGTCTTATTCCGGTCGGTCGGTGTCGGAATTCTGATTTCTCTGGCTCTGCTTCTGCTCCAGTATCCGATACGGGAAATAGCTTTCTTACTATTGGATACGACGGATGAGGTGGAACGGTTGGCTTCCTTATATTTCAATATTTGTATTTGGGGCGCACCGGCCGTGTTGGGACTGTATGGTTTCTCCGGTTGGTTTATCGGAATGCAGAATTCCCGTTTCCCGATGTTTATTGCGATCACCCAGAATGTCGTGAATATCGTGGCGAGCCTGATCTTCGTCTTTGTGTTCGGCATGAAGGTGCAAGGGGTTGCGACGGGAACGCTGATCGCTCAATATGGAGGCTTCGGGATGGCTGTATTCCTGTGGTTCGTATTTTATCGGAAGCGGTTGAATATTCGTGTTTGCTGGCATGAGGTCATGGATAAGGTCGCTATGCGTCGCTTCTTCCAGGTGAATGGCGATATTTTCTTTCGTACGCTTTGTTTGGTGGTGGTTACTACATTTTTTACTTCTACGGGTGCAAAACAGGGTGATATCGTTTTGGCTGTTAATACGCTGCTGATGCAGTTGTTTACGCTCTTTTCCTATATCATGGATGGTTTTGCTTATGCAGGCGAGGCTTTGTCGGGGCGTTATATCGGTGCTCGGAACAAAACAGCCCTTAGTCGGATGATCCGTTTGCTGTTTGGCTGGGGGATCGGGTTGTCCCTTTCGTTTACCCTGCTTTATGGAGTAGGCGGGAAAGGTTTTCTCTCCCTCCTGACGAATGACTCTGTTGTCATACAAGAGGCCGGAACCTATTTCTATTGGGTGCTGGCTGTCCCGCTTGCCGGCTTTGCCGCCTTCTTGTGGGATGGTATCCTGATCGGTGCGACAGCTACCCGCCTGATGCTTTATTCGATGTTGGTCGCTTCCGGCACTTTCTTTTTGATCTATTACCTCTTTTTCGGAATGATGGGAAATCATGCATTGTGGATGGCATTTCTGATATATCTATTGCTTCGTGGTAGTATGCAATGGGTATTATGGAATCGCCACAATGAATTAGCGTAATCGGTCGTATGCCCATTGTGCCGGATTGTTTAATATATAATTGGATATATTATGATACGCCTTTTCATCCTGTATGATATGTTCATAATAATTACGTTGCCATAATTTTTGACCGTGTAGATTAATCATTTTTGTCGATTGATATTTAAAATATCCCACAATATGCCCCAGTGTCACCACGTAGGGGTGGGGTTTGCCCGCCCTAAATGCATCCCGATCGATTTTTATAATCGCATGGAAATGATTTGGCATAATAACATATTCGCAACATTCGATATTGGGGTATTTGTGTTCCAAATCCCAATAACATTGTTGGATTATTTCACCATATGGGTTTAATATCATTTGGGGGATGTTGATATTAGATTCGGGGCAGGCGGACCCTGCCCCTACCGTCCCTACGTGGGGAACGTTTTTGATTTCGCCGAATAAATGTTTATGGTTTTGGGTACATATTGTAATGAAATATAACCCTTCCTGTGAATAATCATATCCTTTCAAACGGATACTGTGACGATGGTGGATGTCTGGATTGTTCTGTTTCATAGTCGATGGTTGTCTTATTGGCTTAATACGAGCCTAAATATAAGGAAAAAGCCGGAAATCAAGAGAAGATATCCGGCTTTTATGAAATTAGATACGCTCTATTATTGTCTGTAGCTTGCTAATTCGTCGGCATTGAATTTCAAGATAAAGCTGCTGTGTTTTTCCACTTCCGCTTCGACATAATTCAAGTATACGACAGCTGATTTGGCAAACATTTCAGGAGCCTTTGTCGCGTCTTGGATCAGCAGGTGAGCCATGATGCAGTCGGCTGCCATTTCATAAAGGCGACGGGCAACAAAGTCCTGCAATTCCTGGTTCTGCGCTTCCTTCACCTTGTTCATGCAGGCTTCGAACTTATTGGCCATTTCAACCAGGCGGCCTTTCAGCGGTTCCATTTCAGGAGAACACGGGATTGTTTCGAATTCTCGGATGGTAGCCAGATAGGAACCGTTGGTCACGTAACGGATGGCTGCAACTGTCTGCAACTGCGTCGTCCCCTCGTAGATGGAGGTGATGCGGGCATCCCGGTAGATACGTTGACAAGCATATTCCAGCATGAAGCCTGAACCACCATGAATTTGGATACAGTCGTATGCGTTCTGGTTGGCATATTCGGAGTTCATACCTTTTGCCAGCGGGGTGAAAGAGTCGGCCAGTTTGGCATATTTTTTCTGTTCCTGACGTTCTTCCGGAGTCAGCTTGCGTTCACGGGCGATGTCGTCCAGTGCTTTGTAGATATCTACATAGCGGGAAGTCTGATACAGTAAGGCACGGCCGGCATCCAGCTTCGCTTTCATGATAGACAGCATGTCGTAAACAGCCGGGAATTCGATAATTGCTTTGCCGAACTGTTTGCGTTCCTTTGCGTAAGCTAACCCTTCGTTGTAGGCGGCCTGGCTCAGACCGACAGACTGTGCGGCGATACCCAGACGGGCACCGTTCATCAGCGCCATCACATATTTGATCAAACCTAATTTGCGATCTCCGCAAAGTTCGGCTTTCGCATTCTTGTAAACCAGTTCGCAGGTAGGCGAACCGTGAATACCCAACTTGTTTTCAATACGGCGGACATCTACGCCACCCTGGCGTTTGTCATAGATGAACATAGACAGGCCACGCCCGTCTTTCGTCCCTTCTTCCGAACGGGCCAAGACCAGATGAAGGTCGGCGTCTCCGTTTGTGATGAAACGTTTCACTCCGTTCAGACGCCAGCAATTTTCTTTTTCGTCGAAAGTTGCTTTCAGCATCACGGACTGCAAGTCGGAACCGGCATCCGGCTCTGTCAAGTCCATAGACATCGTTTCACCGGCGCAGATACGCGGAATGAAACGGCTGTGCTGGTCTTCGTTTCCGAATTCATATAATGTCTCGATACAATCTTGCAACGACCAGATGTTTCCGAATCCAGCATCGGCAGCGGCCACGATTTCGGCGCACATGGTGTACGGCGTGATCGGGAAGTTCAAACCACCGAAACGGCGCGGCATCGTCATACCGTTCAGGCCGGCTTTCACCATTGCATCCAGATTCTGCTTGGTCCCGGAAGCGTATTCCACACGTCCGTTTGCGCAGTGGGGGCCTTCTTCGTCAACTCCTTCGGCATTGGGAGCGATGATCTCACCCGTGATTTCGCCTGTGATTTCAAGCACTTTGTCGAACGAGTCCATTGCATCGGCATAATCCTGCGGTGCATAGTCGAACTCTTCTTTATCTCTGTAATTGCGTTCTTTCAGTTCGCAAATACGTTCCATCATCGGATTGTTCAAGTGATACTTGAGTTCCGGAATGTCTGTATAATAATTTGCCATCTCTTTACTTGCTGTTCTGTTTGTAATACTTAATCATCTTCGGAATCACCTCCTCAACAGTGCCGTTGATCACGTAGTCGGCAATCGTGTTGATCGGAGCGTTCTCGTCGTTGTTGATAGAGATGATGATACCTGCATCCTGCATACCTGCGATATGCTGGATCTGTCCGGAGATACCGCAAGCGATATACAATTTCGGACGGACCGTCACACCTGTCTGGCCGATCTGGCGGTCATGGTCACAGAAACCGGCATCAACGGCTGCACGGCTGGCGCCTACTTCGGCATGAAGTTCCTTTGCCAGTTCGAACAACATATCGAAACTTTCCTTGGAACCCATTCCGTAACCGCCGGCTACTACGATCGGAGCACCTTTCAGGTTGTGTTTGGCCTTTTCTATGTGGCGGTCGATGACCTTTACGACATAATCCGTTTCCGGAACATATTTGGCGACGTCGTGTTTTACCACTTCGCCTTTATAACCGGCGTCCAGAATTTCTTTTTTCATCACACCTTCGCGAACAGTCGCCATCTGAGGACGGTGTTCCGGATTGATGATCGTCGCTACGATGTTACCGCCGAAAGCGGGACGGATCTGGTATAACAGGTTTTCGTATGTTTTACCAGCTCTTTTGTCTTCGTGCGAGCCGATTTCGAGGGATGTACAGTCTGCTGTCAGACCGCTTGTCAGTGCAGAAGAAACACGGGGGCCTAAGTCACGGCCGATAACCGTTGCTCCCATCAGGCAGATCTGCGGTTTTTCTTCTTTGAACAGATTGATCAAAACAGAAGAATGAGGAAGGGAAGTGTACGGGAACAGACCGGGAGCGTCAAAAATATGCACCTTGTCCACGCCATAAGGCATCACCTGCTTTTCAATCCCTTCCAGTCCGGAACCGGCCACAATGGCTTCGAGTTGGCAGTTCAACTGGTTGGCTAACTTGCGACCTTTGGTCAGCAGTTCGAGGCTTACATCGGCAATCGTTGTACCTTCAAGCTCACAATATACAAATACATTATTCATATTGTTCAATCTTTTTTACCGTATGAATTGTCAATTATCAATTGTCAATTATCCGATAGTGTGGTTAGCTAACAGTTCAACAATCAAATCTTCCACATCCTTGTCTGAGCTGGTCAGCGTCTTGCTTTCCTTTGCCTGGAACACGATGTTCTGAATCGCTTTGACTTTTGTCGGCGAACCGGACAAACCGCATTGTGCGAGATCTCCGTTTACATCGGCAACACTCCATTCCGGAATATTCAGGTACGGGCGCTTTTCATACAGTTCGGGGTATGGCAGTGCCGATACGCCTTCCGGATGGCAGGCGGGAGCGGGAACTTTTTCCTGCGCGCCCAATGCCCGTTTGTATTTCATCACCAACTTGGCATTACGCGGACGGCAGGGGGCAGCCGAACCGTTGACCGTAATCACGATAGGCAGCGGACCTTCCACTGTTTCGACACCACCGTCGATATGCCGTTTCACTGTGATACTGCGATTCTTTTCGTCTACGTTCAGGATTTCTTCGGCATATGTGACCTGTGTTAATCCTAACTTTTCAGCGACTTGAGGACCTACCTGTGCTGTATCGCCGTCAATAGCCTGGCGTCCTCCGATGATAATATCGTAGTCACCTATTTTCTTGATTGCTGTGGCAAGCGCATAAGACGTTGCCAAAGTGTCGGCACCGGCAAATGCACGGTCGGTTAGCAGATAACCACCGTCTGCTCCCCGGTATAAACCTTCACGAATAATTTCAGCTGCACGCCCCGGACCCATTGTCAACAAGGTTACCGTAGTTCCCGGATAGGCGTCTTTCAAGCGGAGGGCTTGTTCTAATGCGTTCAGATCTTCCGGGTTGAAGATTGCGGGAAGTGCGGCCCGGTTGATAGTTCCGTCCTCTTTCATCGCATCCTTTCCCACATTGCGTGTGTCCGGAACCTGTTTCGCCAATACAATAATTTTTAAACTCATATTATAGGAATATTAGATTTCTATATTGGATATTTGTTCGAATTAACCTTCTGAATACTGACCTGCAAAAGTAATCAAACATTCTTTATATCAAAGAACTTTCGTCTGGAATCTGCACACTTTAGGTTTTTTTGAGCATATCCTTTCTTTTTACTTACCACCTTACTAATCACCATAATTTAGGCACGGATTACACGGAAAACACGGAAAGAAAATAAATTTATCCGTGTCAATCCGTGAAATCCGTGCCTGAAAGATCGTGATAAAGGTGCTTTGGCACCGTTTTGTCAAGTCGAAATCGAGTAATAGGTTTGCGCCGGTTTATATTAAATTTCGCATGCACAAAGTGTTGGAATCAGGTTGCGGTCGCCATACGCATTGTCTACGCGGGCTACATTCACCCAGAATTTGCTGTCGTGCAACCATTCCAGCGGGAAGGCGGCCTTGCTGCGCGGATACTCGTGTTTCCATTCGTCGGCCGTTACTTCATATTCGGGATGAGGAGCGTTCTTTAATACGTTGTCTTCCTTTGAAGCCTTGCCTTCTTCCACTTCCTTGATTTCGTTCCAGATACATTCCAGCACCTCGACGAAACGATCCAGTTCGGCTTTGCTTTCGCTTTCGGTCGGTTCGACCATCAGAGTGCCGTGAACAGGGAAGGAAAGAGTTGGAGCGTGGTAGCCGAAGTCCATCAGGCGCTTGGCGATATCGCCTTCATCGATGCCCGAACGTTCTTTTACCGTGCGGCATTCCAGGATCAGTTCGTGACCGACGCGACCTGTAGCACCTGTGTAAACGATTCCGTAAGTGTCTTTGAATTTGGCTGCCAGATAATTCGCATTCAAGATCGCGGTCTTGGTGACCGTTTCCAACCCTTCTGTTCCCAACATGCGGATATAAGCATATGTGATCGGCAGAATGCCCGCGCTACCGTAAGGTGCGGCGGAGACTGTGTTCAGGTCGCTGCCCCATAATATCGGATGCTGTGGCAGGAACGGGACGAGATGTGCGGCAACGCAGATCGGACCGACACCGGGACCGCCTCCTCCGTGAGGAGAAGAAAAGGTCTTATGCAGGTTTAGGTGGCAGACGTCTGCACCGATAGTACCCGGATTGGTCAGACCGACTTGTGCATTCATGTTGGCGCCGTCCATATACAGCTGACCACCGCAAGCGTGAACAATGTCGCACATTTCCTTGATGTCCACCTCGAAGATACCGTGAGTAGACGGATAGGTGATCATGCTGGCTGCTAAGTTGTCCTTGTTGGCTTCGGCTTTAGCCCGGAAATCTTCCAAGTCGATATTTCCTTTGTCGTCACATTTCACCGTAACGGTCGTAAAACCGCATTGAACCGCACTTGCCGGGTTCGTACCGTGGGCAGAGGCAGGAAGCAGGACGATGTTGCGATGTCCCTGCCCGATGCTTTCCAGATAAGCCTGGATTACGCGCAGACCTGTATATTCGCCGGCTGCTCCGGAATTAGGTTGCAGCGTACAGCCTTTGAATCCGGTGATCTCACACAAGTAAGCCGATAAGTTTTCAATCAGTTCCGTGTAGCCTTCGACCTGGTCTTCCGGTGCATACGGATGTATATTCATGAATTCCGGACGGCTGAGTGGAAGCATGGTCGATGCCGGATTCAGTTTCATCGTACAAGAACCTAAAGAGATCATGGATTGGGCCAATGAAACATCCTTTCGTCCCAGGCGGGTGATATAACGCATCAGTTCCGTTTCGGTATGATATTTTTTGAATACGTCTTCTTGCAGGAATTCGGAAGTACGGGCGAATTTCGGATCGAAATAAGTTTTCTCAGGAACGGCTTCTTTCAGCATGTAGTCCTTTCCGGCTGCCCCTGCGAAGATATACAGCAATACGCCGATATCGGTCGGTCCGGTCGTTTCGTCCAAGCTGATGCCGATCTGTCCGGCATCGAAGTAACGCAAGTTCACCTTACATTCCAATGCGATCTCGCGGAGTGCATTGATGGATACATGTTCCGGCAACTGGATTTTCAGTGTGTCGAAATAGTTTTTGTTCAATTGTTTGTAGCCTAGTTTTTCCAACTCGCCTGTTAGGAAACCTGCAGAAGCGTGGATACGACCTGCGATGTTCTTCAAGCCTTCGGCACCGTGGTAAACGGCGTAGAAACCAGCCATCGTGGCTAGCAAGGCTTGGGCGGTACAGATATTGGAGGTCGCCTTTTCACGTTTGATATGCTGTTCGCGTGTTTGCAAAGCCAAGCGGTAAGCCGTGTGTCCATAGGCATCTTTGGAAATGCCGATGATACGTCCGGGGATGGAACGCTTGTATTCGTCTTTCGTGGCGAAGAATGCAGCGGACGGACCACCGTAGAACATCGGGATACCGAAACGTTGGCTGCTTCCGAACACGACATCTGCACCCCATTCTCCCGGAGGAGTCAGCAGGACAAGACTCATCAGGTCGGCAGCAACGGCGACACGTGCTCCACCGGCATTGGCACGTACGATGAATTCTTTATAATCTTCGATCGAACCGTCGGCATTCGGATACTGGACGATAGCCCCGAATACATCCGGTGTGAATTCAAATGTTTTGTAATCACCCACAACGACCTTGATGCCTTGCGGGATCATGCGAGTGTTGATAACGGCCAGTGTAGAGGCGAATACGTTTTCGTCGACAAACAACGTATTGGCTTCTGCTTTCACCTGTGCACGGCTACGGCTACCGTAGAACATGGTTGCCGCTTCGGCTGCTGCTGTCGCTTCGTCCAGCAGGGAACAGTTGGCTAGCGGCAGGCCGGTCAGTTCAGCGATAACAGTCTGGAAATTCAACAACGCTTCCAGACGTCCTTGTGAAACTTCTGCCTGGTACGGAGTGTAGGAAGTGTACCAAACCGGATTTTCAAATACGTTACGTTGGATAGGAGCCGGACATACTGTGTCATACCAACCCATTCCGATATAAGAAGTGAAGACTTCGTTTTTGGATGCCAACTCCGAGATGTGTTCTGCGAACTCACGTTCCGTCATGGGTTCGGGAAGGTTAAGCGGTTCTTTCAAACGGATGTCGGACGGGATGGTCTGATCGATCAGTTCGTCAACCGACTTGACGCCGATGGCTTGCAGCATGGAAGGAATGTCTTCTGCCGAGATACCAACGTGGCGGTTTACAAATTTATTTGTGTCCATAATATTGTGATTTATGATTTATGAATTAATTCTTAATTGTCAATTACAAATAGGGATTGTTGAACTTCTCATCGATGACTCTTGTTTCCGGTCCATGCCCCGGATAGATTACTGTCTCGTCGGGAAGTGAAAGGAGTTTGTCGTGGATGGCGGCAACCAATACCTCCTGGTTTCCACCCCAAAGGTCGGTACGGCCGATACTTCCGGCAAACAGTGCATCGCCGACGATCGCAAAGCCGTTCTTTTTGTTATAGAAAGCGATGCTGCCGGGTGAATGTCCGGGAACTGTCAGCACTTGAAGTTCGGATGTGCCGAACTTAATGATCTCGCCTCCTACGATATATTTTTCAACCGGGACGTTCTCGACATGCTGACGGAGTCCGAACAACTTGGCCTGTTCGTCCGGAGAGGGTAGTTTCTCGACATCCTGCTTGTTCGCTTCGGGTTTCAAACCGTATGTCTTATATATAAAACCGTTTCCAAATACGTGATCCACGTGCAGATGAGTACAGAGCAAATGCTTTAATGTCAACTTGTTTTCGAGGATAAAGTCGGTTAACTCCTTTTCTTCTTCCTTGCGACAGCAACCACAATCGATCAGTACGGCCTCGCGTGTATCATCATACAGCAGGAATGTGTTTTCCTGGAAATAATTGAACTCAAACGATTTTATTGTAATCATAACGGTACGTAAACAACTTTTTTAGTTTGGAAAAATTCTTCTTTAAAATGGTCACTCAGGTTGAGGCTGACAGCTTGCTTGTGGAATGGCAATATTTCATGCTGCAACTCTCCTCCTTTCAGACAAATCAAACCGTTAGGAAGTGCATTTTGTTGTTCCTTCTTTATATTCTTACGGGCGATTTTTACCAGATCGGCCAGTGGCATGACGGCACGACTCACGACAAAGTC
>ENA-ORCN01002437-ORCN01002437.1-human-gut-metagenome-genome-assembly--contig:-NODE-2437-length-10054-cov-3.715045_pt1 | contig 10054 bp, 11 predicted proteins | sample MGYA00242984_ERZ507984 | MGnify/ENA primary metagenome ERZ507984 (study PRJEB26167, sample SAMN06115395) | human gut metagenome | host: Homo sapiens | place: China:Hubei | collected 2016-05-19... | reverse complement strand
ATCTGGCGGAGTATGGGCTGGAGAATATGTGGGAATTTGTGGAGGTGACTTTTTGGGACGACCTGCCCTGTCTTCTGGTGACCATTTTGGGCTTCGCCATCCTCATCCTGGGCTGCCGGTATGATCAGAGAACCTCCCTCCGCAAAATCGAATAACCGATGAATCCCTTGCGCCGCAGCGATAAGCCGCTGCGGCGCTTTTGCCTATCCAAAATTTTTTTCGCATCCACTTGACAAATCTGGAGAATGTGCTATTGTATTACTTGCTTAGTACAACAACACAAATGGGAGGTGCTTCTGTGAAGTGGCAGTTTTCCAATGACGCGCCGATCTATTCCCAGCTGATCGCGCAGATCAAGGTGGGCATTGTCTCCGGCGCGTTTCCCCCGGGGGAGCGGCTGCCGTCGGTACGGGATCTGGCCACCGAGGCCGGGGTGAACCCCAATACCATGCAGCGGGCGCCGACAGAGCTGGAGCGGGACGGACTGGTATACAGCCAGCGAACCACGGGTAGATTTGTGACGGAGGATCAGGCCATGATTGCATCTGCAAAGAGAAGTTTGGCGGAGCGCCACATTCAGGCGTTCCTGGAGGCCATGACCCACCTGGGCTATGGCCGGGAGGAGATCCTGACGCTGCTGCGGCAGGAGGAGACCAAGGGAGGAGAAGACAATGGCAGTTCTGGAATGTAAAGATCTGAGCAAGCACTACGGCAACGCGCCGGCGCTGAACCATGTGAGCCTGGCGGTGGAACCGGGCCGGATCGTGGGATTGCTGGGCCCCAACGGCAGCGGCAAGACCACCCTTATCAAGCTGGCCAACGGCCTGCTGACCCCCAGCGAGGGAGAGGTGCTGGTATGCGATATGGCCCCTGGAAAGGAGAGCCACGCCAGCGTCAGCTATCTGCCGGAGCGGACCTGCATCCCCACTTGGATGTCCGTGAAGCAACTGCTGGACTTCTACGGCGACTTCTACCGGGACTTCAATCGGAAGGCGGCGGAGGAGATGCTCACCCATCTGAACATCCGCCTGACCCAGCGGATCAAGCAGATGTCTAAGGGAACCCGGGAGAAGGTGCAGCTCATCATGGTGATGAGCCGGGAGGCAAAGCTGTATCTGCTGGATGAGCCCATCGGCGGCGTGGACCCCGCCACCCGGGACTACATCCTCTCCACCATCATCGGCAATTACAATCCCGAGGCGGCAGTGATTATCTCCACCCACCTGATCGCCGATGTGGAAAAGGTTCTGGACGAGGTCATTTTCATCAATCAGGGCCAGGTGGTGCTCCAGTCCTCTGTGGATGAGATCCGGGAGGAGAAGGGCATGAGCGTGGACGCCCTGTTCCGGGAGGTGTTCAAATGCTGACGAAACTCTTGAAGCACGAATTCCGTGCCACGGCCCGCATCATGGGGCCTTTGTACCTGGTTCTGCTGGCGGTGGCCCTGGGCTTCAATTTCTCCGCCAGGCTGATGGACTCAGGCAACTTTGTGCTGAATATGCTGGCCGCTTTGGTGGTCATGGCCTATGTGGTGGCCATTACCGCCGTGTTCATTGTGGCGTTCATTCTGATGCTCCAGCGGTTCTACAAAAATCTGCTGGGGGACGAGGGCTACATCATGTTCACTCTGCCCGCCTCGGTTCACCCGCATGTGCGGAGCAAGCTGATCGTCTCCGCCGTGTGGTTCATCGCCACCGGCGTGGTGGTGTTCCTGTCTGTTTTTGTGGCGGCCTTCAACGTGAGCTTCTTGACGGATTTGGCGAGTGTTTTCCCCAAGCTGTTCCAGCAGATGACCGCCTACTACGCCGTCAACGGCACTGTTTTCGCGCTGGAGCTTCTGGCGCTGATGCTGGCAGCCTGCATGAGTTTCTCCCTGCAGTTCTATGCCGCTCTGGCGGCGGGCCACAGCTTTGCCAACCATAAGATGGCCCTGTCCGTGGCGTTCTTCTTTGTGTTCCAGTTTGTGGTGCAGATGGCGGGGGCCATCGTTCTGGTCCTGCTGGACGAGGGGCCGTTGCACCAGTTCCTGCTGACGCTGGATTTCCAGCTCACCGGCGTGGCGGCGGTCCACTTCACGATGGTGGCTTTGCTCCTGCTGACAGTGCTCTACGGTGCGATTTTCTATATTGTAACCACAATTACCTTGAAAAAGCGCTTGAATCTGGAGTAAACTGGACCATACGCTTCCGGCGGGCCGTGGGAGTGATCCCACGGCCCCGGAAATCTTAAGGGAGGCCGCCATGCCCGTAGAGGAAAACCTGATGCAAGCGATCCTGCTGACCTTCGGCACCGCTATGGTGCCGGTGCTGGAGCTCCGGGGCGCCATTCCTGTGGGAGTGGCGGCGGGACTCTCCCCGGCCGCGGCCTGCCTGGTGTCCATCCTGGGCAATATGGTGCCGGTGCCTTTTATCCTGCTGCTGATCCGCCGGATCTTCGACTGGCTCCGGGGCACCCGCCTTTTCGGCCCCAGGATCGACTGGCTGGAGCGCCGGGCTCACCTGAAGGGCCGGATGGTGCGGAAGTACCGCCTGCCGGGACTCATCATTCTGGTAGCCATCCCCCTGCCGGGGACTGGGGCCTGGACGGGGGCTCTGGTGGCGGCCCTGCTGGACATCCGGATGCGCCACGCGCTGCCCGCCATCTTCCTGGGCGTGGTGATTGCCGGGGCCATCGTCACCACGCTGACCTACGGCGTGGTGCAGCTGTTTTGAATCTTATAAGGGGTTCGTTATCTATGAGGAAATTCCTTTTTGCATGTGGCATGATTTCCTTGATGCTGTTTACCCTGACCGCCTGCGGCAGTGAGGACCCGGCAGAGGAGATCTCCTGAGCGCTGCACATCGATGTGTCCGCCGGAGAGGAGATCTCCTCTTCTGACACCCACGGCGGCTTCCACGGCGACGGCATTTCCTGCGTTGCCCTGCAGTTTCCTGACAGCCAGGTAGCCGACGCCATTGCGGCGAACGCCGCCTGGACACCGCTTCCCCTGGACGAGACGGCCCAGGCACTGGCCTATGGCGTCACCCGAGAGGACGGCGGCGAAGTTTTCAGCGCGGGCCCTTATCTCACCGATGACAGCGGAGATCCCCTGCTGCCGGGGATCGCCAATGGCTTCTACCGCCTGATTGACCGCCACAGTGACGCCGGGGATGGACAAAACCTTCTGGAGCGGGCTTCGCTGAATGTCACCTTGGCCGTGTATGACGCGGACAGCGACACGCTGTATTTCTGCGAAATGGATACCTGACTGACATCCCGGTGGGCGAACGAGGGCAGAAGGAGATCCAACCCATCCGCAGGGGCCGATGCCCTCATCGACCCGCAGCCCAGATGCCCCGTGACCGCCGGGGGAACGGCAGCGGGGAGAGCCCTCAACGAACCCCACCCACTGAAAAACACAGGAGGCAGCCATGAAAAGACATATAATCCCCTGTATCCTTTCCCTGACTCTGCTGCTGACCGCCTGCGGCGGGGAACAAGCTGCGGCCGACACCGCTGAGGAGGCAGTGAAGGACCACTACTACCAGATTCTGGACGCCGCCGGTAAAGAGCTGTACACCGTCACAGACAGCGGGGCCGTGGCGGAGATCGACGCCCTCATCAACAAGGCCGGCGGCGAGAACGCCGACCACGGGAATGCGGAGGGAGACCCTCTCTACACTTATGTCTACTGGCAGGAGACTACCCTCCACGCTGGGGAGGACCCGGATGCGGAGCGGGAATACCTGGAGGTCTTCCGGACCCAGGTGCGGCAGGGCAGCAACGCCGTCACCACGGAGGTCCTGTCCGATACCCTGGAGGGCGTTGGGAGCTTTGTAGGCGTGGAAGGACTGGGCGGTCTGCTGACGTTTACCGCTGAAGTGCCCCGGGAAACGGCGGACGCCCTGCGGGACCCGGCGCAGTTTGCCGGGGCGTGAGCAATACAAAATAGATGCGGCGCATCCGTTTCAGGGTGCGCCGCACGTTTGCTTTTAGGGGTGTGCCGGCCCATACCACTCCCCAGGGGGGCCTCCCAGACGGGAACAAAAAAGAGCGGGACACACAGCATCCCGCTCTTTGATCAACCCTCTGCGGAGAATACCTTCCGTCCCTCACTCCAGACCGCCCGGATGGCGCCGCCCTGACGCAGATACACCGCCCGCTCCAGCCGCTCCTGGGGCGTCATGGGATGGGGCTGGGGAAGATCATCGTCCGCCAGGACCAGGGCGTGGAGATGATTGCCTGGGGCAAAGCCCGGCTGCTCGGCGAAGTATGCCGCACCGGCGGAGGTGGCCAGGTACCAGCCCTCCGGCACCGTGAGGAAATCCGTCTCCCAGTTGTCCAGCACCCGCCGGGCCTTGGAGGCCCGGATGGAGGCGGCCACCACATCGAACATGTGCAGGTGGTCCCCACCGGCAATGTCGCTGCCCAGGGCCACCTTCACGCCCTCATTCAGCATGGCCCGCACCGGCGCCACGCCGGAGCAGATGTTCTGGTTGGAGTCGGCGCAATGGACCGCTGTCACGCCGGCGTCCCGCATGGCCTGCCGCTCCCGCGCATCGGACCAGACGCAGTGGGCCATGACGGTGCGGCTGGTCCACAGGCCGTATTTGGCATAGGTCTCCCAGTACTGCTGGCAGCCCGGGTGGAGCTGGCGCACCCAGGCCATCTCTGCCTGGTTCTCCGACAGGTGGGACTGGACGGGGAGATCCCGCTCCGCCGCCAGTTTGCCCAGAAACGCCATCAGCTCATTAGTACAGGAGGGGGTGAACCGGGGCGTCAGCATGGGCTTCACCAGGCGGAAGTCCTGACAGGCATCCAGCCAGCGGAGCGTCTCACGCCTGGACTCCTCTGTGGTCTCCTCCAACAGGCCGGGGGCAGCGTTCCGGTCCATGTTCACCTTGCCCACGTAGCCGGTGACGCCGGCCTTCTCCAGTTCCTCCATCAGGATCAGCGTGGCGTCCGTGTGGAGAGAGGAGAACATGCACACCCGCGTGGTGCCGTTTGCAATAAGCTCCCGGGCCAGGCGGCTGTAAATCTCCCGGGCGTAGCCTGTGTCCGCGAACCGGGCCTCTGTGGGAAAGGCGTATGCGTTCAGCCAGTCCAGCAGGGGCAGGTCCATGCCCATCCCCAGCATGGGGTACTGGGGCGCATGGAGGTGCAGATCCGCAAAGGACTGGAGGATCAGCGCGTCTCCCCAGTCCTCCACCGGGGCACCGGCGTACTGCTCGGGCAAAGACCCGTACACACCCCGGATGAGGCCGTCCTCGGCCACCAGATATCCGCCCGGCAGGGCATCCAGCTGTCCCAGGGTGGGAGCGGACAGAATAGTTCCCTTGATGATCGTCAGTGACATGGCAAATCTCCTTTTGTTTCCGTTCCGGATTTTTCAGACAGAAAAGAAGCGCCTGCCGGCAGGGGATGGCCCCTTCCAACAGACACTCATAGAAGAGCCTTCGGCGGCTCCGTAGAGACGTTCGCGCCATGACAGCGAACTTATATGAGCTTTTCCTGCTGCCTATACCATATCACACATCGTCCCCGGATGCAAGCCCTGTCACGCCGGGAAGTCCTGCCGCTTATACTGGCATACGGGCGGTGTTCCGCCTGAATCAGAGAAAAGGCGTTGGTGCTATGCTGCAGTCTCTTGGCTGGGCGGCCCTGGGTACGGGCTTCACATTTTTGATGACCGCTCTGGGCGCGGCCATGGTGTTTTTTTTCGCCGGGGAACCCCGGCCCCACTTTCAAAAGACCCTGCTGGGCTTTGCTGCTGGAGTCATGACGGCGGCCTCCGTGTGGAGCCTGCTGCTGCCGGCCATCGACCGGGCCGCAGAGGGGGCGCTGCCGGACTGGCTGCCCGCCGCGGGCGGAATGCTGTTGGGCGTGGTCTTCCTGTCCGCTCTGGATGCCTTGCTGCCCCATCTGCGGCGGGACCGGACCTGGCAGGATGCCTCTTGGCGGCAGACCACTCTGCTGATGACAGCCATCACCCTACATAACGTCCCGGAGGGGATGGCGGTGGGGCTGGCCTTTGCCCTGGTGTCCGGAGGGGAGGGCTTTGCCGGGGCGGCGGCCCTGGCCATGGGCATCGGCATCCAGAATTTTCCGGAGGGAGCCGCCGTGGCTCTGCCCCTGCGGCAGGGCGGCTGGTCCCGTCCCAGGGCCTTTGTGGGGGGAATGCTCTCCGGCGCCGTGGAGCCGGTGTTCGGCGTGCTGGCGGCACTGGCCGCGGCCGGCGTGGACCCGCTGATGCCCTGGTTGCTGAGTTTTGCTGCCGGAGCGATGCTGTACGTGGTGGTGGAGGAGTTGATTCCCCAGGCCCACAGCCGGGCGGGGACCTGCGGTTTTGTGATGGGGTTCCTGGTGATGATGGTGCTGGACGTGGCACTGGGCGGCTGAGACCGCCCTCTGGACTCCGGCAGAAAAGGGCCGGGAGGCCGCCTGCAGGCGGTCTCCCGGTCTTGCGCAGCTCAGGCCTCTCTGCTGGGCTGCAGAGCCAGAATCACCAGAGTGGCTTCGCCGTCCCGAACGGTAACGCTGCTGTTGCTGTTCAGGGAAAAACGGGTAGCCTCCTCCACGGAAATGATGAAAGAGGCAGAGCCGGATACACTGGTATTGTCGATACCGGTCCGATTGTAGACGCCGTACTCCAGATGACCGCGTCCTCCGTAGCCCGGTGTGATTTGAAGATATCCGGCGGTCAGAAGGTTGGCGGCAAAGTGGTAGGCGATGAGATATACTCCCGGTTGCAGGAGGAGCTGAGTGGTAGATTCCTGCACAATGTGGCCGGTCACATCCGTTGCTGCCGCACTCAAAGAGATTGAGCTGCCGTTGAAAAACTCCTGCTGGTAGGTGACAAAAGACGCATAGGCCGGAATACCCGACGGACCCTGAGGTCCTTGGGGACCCTGAAGTCCTTGGGGACCCTGGAGTCCTTGTGGGCCCTGGAATCCTTGTGGGCCCTGAGGTCCTTCCGGCCCCTGAGGCCCTTGCGGCCCCTGGGGTCCTTCCGGCCCCTGAGGCCCTTCCGGTCCCTGAGGCCCTTGCGGCCCCTGAGGTCCCTCCGGCCCCTGGGGTCCTTCCGGCCCCTGAGGTCCTTCCGGCCCCTGAGGTCCTTCCGGTCCCTGGGGTCCTTCCGGCCCCTGAGGCCCTTCCGGTCCCTGAGGCCCTTCCGGTCCCTGGCAGCCGATTGGCCCCCGGGGTCCAGCCGGGCCCGGATTACCCCTTGGAATGGCAAAGTCCAGCTCCACACCGCAGGGCGTGGGCGAGGCGGTTACCCGGGCCCGGGTGCCGGGGGGTGTCGTGACAGTGCTGCCCACCGTAACAGTGGGAATGATACAACACGGGGGATAACAGAAATCCCCCTGAGAATAGTGCATATACAGAAGCCTCCTCTCTGAAGGGCTAGGCCAGTATATGCCCCACAGGCCCCCTTGGGTGCGCGCTTATCCGATGGGCAGGCCGGTGAGATACCGCCGGACCACGTCCAGAGCGTGGTTGGCGGCCAGCTCCTGGATGCGGTCCCGCCGGCGGCGGCCGGAGTCCGTCCGGCGGCAGAAGGTGCCCTCCGGCGTGGCCAGGCCAATGTACACCAGCCCCACCGGGTTGTCCCGCTCATCCCGGTCCGGGCCCGCCACGCCGGTGACGGACACGGCGATGTCTGCCCCGGTGATCTGCCGGGCGCCCTCCGCCATGGCCCGGGCCGTCTCCTCCGACACGGCGCCGTACTGGTCCAGCGTTTCCTGGGGCACGCCCAGCACCGCCGCCTTGACAGAGGTCCAGTAGCTGACCACGCCGCCCCGGTACACGCTGGAGACGCCGGGCAGGGCAGTGATCCGCTCCGCCACCCGGCCGCCGGTGCAGCTCTCCGCAGTGGACAGGGTGAGATTCCGCTCCTTCAGCAGCTGGAAGCACACCGCTTCCAGGCCCTTCACATCCACGCCGTACACATAGTCTCCCAAAGCCGCGCGGACCTCTGCCACCACCGGGGCCAGCATGGCCTCCGCCTCCTCTGCGCCGGCGGCCTTGGCGGTGGCCCGCAGCCGCACCTCGCAGGGCTTGGCATAAGTGGCTAGGGTGGGGTTCACCATGCGGACCATCCGGTCATGGAGCAGCTGGTCCACAGAGCTCTCGCCCATGCCGAAGGTCATGATATCGTGGGAGACGATGACCTCTTTGGAGAGGGCGCGGAGGTACGGCTCCACGCACCGGCGGAGCATGGTCTCGCACTCGTGGGGCGGCCCCGGCAGCATCAGCACATGGACGCCGTCCGCTTCAAAGGCGCAGCCGGGGGCGGTGCCCACCGGATTGTCGAACACGGTGCAGCCCTCCGGCAGCTCCGCCTGCTGGGTGTTGTTTTCCGGCATGGGCACATGGAGGACGGACTGATAAAAGGCCCGGATGTCCTCCAGAATATCTTCGTGCAGCACCAGCTTCTGGCCGAAGGCCGCACAGATGGTCTGCTTGGTCAGATCGTCGTAGGTAGGACCCAGGCCGCCTGTGGTGAGAATGATGTCGGCCCGGTGCCGGGCAATGTCCAGAGCCTCCCGCAGGCGCTGAGGGTTGTCCCCCACTACCGTGTGCCAGAAGACGTTGACGCCCAGGGTGGACAGGCTCTGAGAGAGCATCTGGGCGTCGGTGTTGGCGATGTTACCCAGCAGGATCTCTGTGCCGACGGCGATGATCTCCGCGGTGTGTGACATGGAAAGACCTCCTTTTTGAAACAGCGGCCCCGCCGGCGACAGGCGGCGGGGCCGGGAACAGATTGGATCAGATCCGGGCCGGATCCGTGGACTTCACCCGCACCCAGGTCTCGTCCGCCAGGGCCTTCTGCACCAGGGACTCCACGTCCAGGGCGGCCTCCGCCTGCCGCACATCTTCCAGCCGGGGCCGGGTGGCGGGGTGGCGGGGCGTGAACACCGTGCAGCAGTCCTCATAGGGGAGGATGGAGGTGTCGAACACCCCGATCTCCCGGGACATGCGGATGATCTCCACCTTGTCCATGCCGATCAGGGGCCGCAGCACCGGCAGGGAGGTCACATCCTCGGTGACCCCCAGGGCCAGCATGGTCTGGCTGGCCACCTGGCCCAGGCACTCGCCGGTGACCAGGGCGCCGGCGTTGGCCTTCCTGGCGATGGCCTCGGCGATGCGCATCATGAACCGGCGCATAATGAGGGTGAAGTACTCCTCCGGGCAGTTCCGCCGGATCTCCTCCTGGATCTCCGTGAAGGGGACGATGTGGACCAGCAGCCGCCCGGTCCAGGCAGTCAGCAGCCGGGCCAGCTCCAGTACCTTGTCCTGGGCCTGCTGGGAGGTGTAGGGCGGGGAGACAAAGTGGACCATCTCCAGCTCCACGCCCCGGCGGGCCATCATCCAGGAGGACACCGGGGAGTCGATGCCGCCGGAGAGCAGGCTCACCGCCCGGCCGCCCATGCCGATGGGCAGGCCGCCCGCGCCCTCTTCAGCGGGGCCGTGGACATAGGCCGCATCGTCGCGAATTTCGATATGCACGACGAGCTCGGGGTCGTGGACGTTGACCTCGCACGTCGGGAACGCCTGATGCAGCGCGCCGCCGACCTGCTGGGAGATCTGGATGGACGTCAAGGGGAAGGTCTTGTCAGCGCGCTTGCTCTCGACCTTGAAGCTCTTCGCCGCGCGCATCTCGCACGCAAGGTAATTTTTCGCCGCGGAGATGATCTTCTGGATGTCCTTTTCGCACGGCAGCGCCTTTGAAACGGCGATGATGCCGAAAATCTTCTTGCAGCTCTCAAACGCGGCCTCGATGTCGCACTCGTCGTCCTTCGGCTCGACATAGATGGTGCTCTGCTTGGAGTAGACGCGGAAATTGCCGCATTTCGACACGCGGCGGTTGACGTTCGACATCAGCTTATCTTCGAAGCTGCGCCGGTTCAGGCCCTTGAGCACGACCTCGCCGAGCTTGCACAGGATCATTTCATGCATTGGTATTGTTCTCCTCATTTGTTATGGCCGCTTCCGCATCGGCGGAAAATGCGGCTGAATTTTCGTTGTCTTCGGATTTGGCAGGCTTTTTCCCTTTGCGGGTGAGCCCCAGTGT
>ENA-ORCN01002436-ORCN01002436.1-human-gut-metagenome-genome-assembly--contig:-NODE-2436-length-10061-cov-20.242688_pt1 | contig 10061 bp, 12 predicted proteins | sample MGYA00242984_ERZ507984 | MGnify/ENA primary metagenome ERZ507984 (study PRJEB26167, sample SAMN06115395) | human gut metagenome | host: Homo sapiens | place: China:Hubei | collected 2016-05-19... | reverse complement strand
CTCACGCAGGTAACCCGCAGGCGGAACAATAATGCCGCCCTCGCCCTGAACAGGCTCCAGGATAACAGCAGCAGTCTTTTGGAAATGCCGCCGCCGCCCATCAATTCACCTGCGAAGATGAAGAAGGGAATCGCCATGGTAGGGAAGGAGTCGCAGCCTGTTACCATGTTCTGTGCGATAAAGCCGAATGTCAGCTGTTTTGTGTAAAGAATGTAGCCCAGAGATGCAATACCCAGAGAGAAACCAATGGGAACTGTCAGCACCAGACAAGCAATCAATGTAAGAAATACTACTGCAGCAATAGAACCTGTCATGCCTCAGTCACCTCCTCGTGATTTTTCAACGCCTTGATTCTTCTGTAAATGCACTGCAGCTGACGAATTGCTGTCAGCCCCATGCCGATCATAGGTGCCGCATATACGAACTGCATAGGAATACGCATTGCGGGAGACATCTGACCGGACCATGCAATCTTGCCGAATACAGTATAGCCTGTTACAGCAATAAAGATAGCAAAGCCCAGAACAATCAATTCACTGAGGATTTCGATGTAAGGACGTGCCTTTTTCGGGTAGATATTGATTGCAGCGTCGATACGGATGTGTTTTTCTCTTCTTGCGGTATAGCTTACGGAGAAGTATACCAGCCATACGAACATATATCTTGCCATTTCTTCAGACCATGTCAGAGAGTTCTGGAACACATAACGACATACAACCTGAATGAAAATGATAATACTCATTGCGAAAATCAGTGGAATCATGAAAATTTCTTCCACATAATCTTTAAAAAACACACCCACAATGCCGATAGGAATCATGGATACCAGGATATTGATCACATATTTTGTCTCCGCATTCATCTCAAACTTGAACAAGCCACGGAATATCCAGCCTATTTCTTTCCATAATATAACCAAAGTACTGAGTACCGTAGCCACATGCACTGCTATGGTAAAAGTCAGATTATCTTCCCCTTGTATGCCAAACAATGCCGAACCGATAGCCAGATGACCACTACTGCTGACCGGCAAATACTCTGTCAATCCTTGGAGCACACCAAGGATCAATGCCTCAAACCATTCCATTCTTTAAAAATTAAAAATTAAAAAAATCAAGAGTTAACCACTTCTGTCTTGTCCTTTGGCTTGCGGACAATGCCATAAATCATAAAGATAAAGCCAAAGAAACATACTGCGGGCGCCACTTTGATGCGACGTACACTAAAAATATCCGGCTCAAAATATCCTTCTGTCGAACTAGGTCCTGTCATCAGCAGAAAACCGACAATAATCACTGCCATACCTATGGCAAGCAATATAAAATTAGTTTTATCAAAGGCGAATTTTTGTCTATCCATATCCTTTTATTATTAAATGTAATACAACGCACTAGCTTTCATGCGCAAGTATTTGTTGATTGATATATATGCACACATAAAGGTAATAACCACACCAAACACAAAAACAGAACCCATTACCATAAGCATGGTCATAGGGGTAATAATCTCAATCAATTCGGGTTCATATCTTACCAACGCATAGGCCATTCCTATCAATGCCGCATCTGCCATGGCAGCGGCCAGTATCCCTATCCATATATTCCGCACCAAAAAAGGACGACGGATAAATCCCCAGCTTGCCCCTACCAGTTTCATGGTATGAATCAGAAAACGTTTGGAATAAATAGCCAGACGGATGGTGTTATTAATCAGCGCAAAAGAAATAAGGGTAAGCAGCGCAGCCAGTCCCAATAGCAAAAAACTGATTTTCCGTATATTGCTGTTCACTGCATCCAGTAAATCCTGAGGATAGTTGATTTCCATTACTTTCTTGTTCTGCATAATTTTCTGCTCTATCCAAGAAATGCTGTCCGAATTGGCATAATCGGCATTCAGTTTTATTTCAATAGAAGCTGTAAAAGGATTATATCCCAAGAATTCAGCCGGGTCTGTACCCATCGCTTCGCTCTGCTCTTTCAACGCCTGCTCCTTCGATATATAGGAAGTTTCTTTCACAAAAGGTTCCTCATTCAATTTTTTCTGGAATTTCAAAGCGTCCGCTTCTTTCATATCATCGCTGATGAGTACGGAGAAACTGATGTTCTCGCGTACATACTTGGATAAGTTATTGGCAGACAGCACAAAGAATACCACCATCCCCAACAAGAGCAACACCAGCATTGTACTGATGCTGGAGGTAATGAACTGCATATCGAAAAAGGACCCTGATTTTTTTCCCATAATCACTTCTTTCTGAATACATAAATCATTGAACTACTGCGTTCTTTTTTCGCCAGTGAACTGAACCAGGCCAACAGGCCCGTCCACATTCCCTTCAAAAAGGACAAACGGCTGCCTTTATATCTTTCCGTCAACATGGATACATAAAAAGCATCAAAAGGCATCGGATGCTGTTCCGCTAATTTAAAACCATGCTTGACACCGAATTGTTGCATGACGGAAGGTGTAAAATGCCATAAATGACGGGGCACATCGTATGCCGCCCACCATTCCTTATACTTTTCCGCATCATACGAACTGGGATTAGGCACAGCCACTATCAATACTCCCCTCTCTTTCAACAGCTTGAATAATTTCTCCCACGTTTCATTCAGATGTTCCAGATGCTCCATCACATGCCATAAAGTTATGGCATCAAAAGAATGATCGGCATATCCCGCCAAAGCATCCTCCGTATCTACATCCAATTCAAAATGCTCTTTGGCAAACGAACGCGCCTGCGGACTTTTCTCTATCGCTTTCACCCGCCATCCGCGCTCCTTCATAGCATTACTGAAATATCCGGTACCGGTACCTATGTCTAACAAAGTACCTTTACTCAAACCGGATGTCCGTTTTATCAGCTTGGCTTTGCGTGACAGCATATACTTGCGTACCTCATGGTATACACGGTTCATCAGCCCCTTGCGGGTATCAGTGTGTGAAATATAATCGGGGGTCTCATAATATCGCCCTATCTCGGCTTCCACGGGTGCACCTTGTGTAAAAATAAAGCCACAATCATCGCAGCGAACCAAATTGAATTGTTCACCCGAAGCATAGTGATCCGTACAAGTGATTGCATGTCCCAAATGTTTTCCGCCGCACAACGGACAAGTATTTATTTTGAGTATATCCACTTTTTGCCCTAATTTGCTGCAAAATAACAAATAAATTGAATGAGAAGGACTATCCTTTAAGTACTTTTAAGAGTATAAGTTAATAATTCGTTTTTACTTTTCCTACATTTGTGCAGATAACTTAAAAAGAAACGAAAATGGAAAATAAAAAACTGACCCGTTCCAACAACAGAATGCTAGCCGGAGTATGTGCGGGACTGGCTGATTATTTTGGCTGGGATGTTACGGTAGTGCGCATTATCTATTCATTTGCCACGGTTTTCACAGCCTTTTCGGGCATTATTGTCTATATAATCTTATGGATTGTTATGCCCGAAAAGAAATATCGTGACGGTTACGAAGACCGGATGAATGACAGACTGCATAACCGATAACCGGAGGCATTATGCAATGCCCAGCAGTTCCACCTCAAATATTAATGTAGAGAAAGCAGGAATCGGCCCGCTTGTACGGTTGCCATATCCCATAGTATAAGGAATATAAACCACCCATTTATCTCCTACATGCATACGTTGAAGCGCCAGCTGCCATCCCTCTATGACATCACACAGCCGGAAAGCTTCGGGACAGTTACGGTCATAGGAATTATCAAACTCTTTTCCGTTTATCAGACTTCCCCGATAATGAACGGTGACAATACTTCGGATTGTAGGTGAAACTGTACCCGTACCTGTCTGCAATACTTTATAAAACATATTACAAGGTAAAGGACAAATACCTTCCTGTGTAGAAAGAACTTGCAAATATTGCAAGTTCTTTTCCTTATATTCTTCTTTTCTCCCCATCAGAACACCTCTTCTCCTTTCAATGTGGCCGAACTGGCTTCAGTAATGCGTACATGGACAAAATCACCGATACGATGATTCCCACGATCAAAGACCACCACCTTGTTTTGCTGTGTACGGCCAAAAAGCTGCTCTCTGGAACGCTTGGAAACACCTTCTACCATCACCTCGAAGGTCTTGCCTACATCACGGGCATTACTTTCGACAGAAAGACGGTTCTGCAATTCAATGATTTCATTCAGCCGGCGTATCTTAACCTCTTCGGGTACATCATCCGGCAGATGCTTGGAAGCATATGTTCCGGGACGTTCGGAATATTTAAACATAAAGGCGGAATCGTACGCACACTCACGCATCAAGGATAGAGATTCCTGATGATCTTCTTCCGTTTCCGAATGATAGCCGGAGAAAATATCAGTACTCAGACCACAATCGGGAATGATACGGCGAATAGCCGCTACCCTTTCCAAATACCACTCACGGGTATATTTGCGGTTCATCAGCTTCAATATGCGCGAACTGCCGCTCTGTACCGGTAAATGAATATGCTTGCATACATTAGGCGTTTCCGCAATGACTTGCAAGGTTTCATCACTCATATCCTTGGGATGTGAAGTGGTAAAACGAACACGCATGTCCGGAACCGCCTCGGCCACTGTGCGGAGCAGCATCGGGAAAGTAATTATTTCACCCTCTTTCTCAAAACGATAAGAATTCACATTCTGTCCCAGCAACGTTACTTCTTTATAACCTTTGTCTGCCAAGTCACGCACCTCATTCAGAATACTTTCCACATCACGGCTGCGCTCACGCCCACGGGTATACGGCACAATACAATAATGACAGAAATTATTGCAACCACGCATAATGGATACAAACCCGGAGATATGATTGCCGCAAATACGGGACGGAATTACCTCACGATAGGTTTCTGTAGTAGAAAGCTCCACATTAATGGCTTTCTCCCCCGCTTCCACCGAAGCGACCAAATCGGGCAAAGTGAGATAGGCATCCGGTCCTACGACAAGATCTACATGATGGTTCTCGATCAAATCATCTTTTACACGTTCTGCCATGCAGCCCAACACACCGACAATCAGATTCCGGCGTTTGTTTTTCTTCATAGAATGGAAAAACTCCAGACGGTTCAGAATCTTTTGTTCTGCATTGTCGCGAATGGAACAGGTATTCATAAATACAGCATCCGCTTCATCCAATGTTTCGCATACATGATAGCCTGCCATTTGCATAATAGAAGCAACCACTTCACTATCAGCAACATTCATCTGGCATCCGTAAGTTTCAATAAACAATTTCTTGTTTTCGGAATCAGTTGCAGATTTAAAGTCTGCTCCTGTTGTTTCTTTCATATTTTCTCTGTTTTATGGTTTCGTAGGCAAAGATACGGAGTTACCGACAAATTAAACGAATAAAAGAGCCGAAAATTGAATATTATAAGAGATTTATGCATTTAACTGTTAAATAATTATAACCAGTGAACAAAAAAGACCGTTAACGTTACCAACATATTATTATAATTCGCATATTTGCTTCCGAAAAACATTAGATTTTTTCATAGTTAAGGTTTAGGTTAAAAAAATAGGGGAAGACAACTGTGAAGTTCTCTTCCTTTTTTTATGCCCTTTTATAGAGTTGGTTATGAAATATTTTTCTAACTTTGAGCATTCATTATATAATAAGGAAAGTATGGATATCATTCAGGTTATCATATTTATAATAATCATTGTTGCAGCCATCGTGCAACAAATCTCAAAAACAGGCAAAGAGAAGAAAACACCTTCTCCAAAGAAAGTGCTTGCAGATATGTTTCCTGAAATAGAGCAGGAAAACATAGGAGAGGACCTTCCTGTTTCTTCCGTTCAAACAGTCCGCAAACCTCAGACTCCCCGCATGCAGCATCAGCCGATGGTCAAGAAACCAACAGATTCACCCCGGAAAGAGAACAAAAGGGAAGACCGGACTCCTATAAGACTGAGTACTAAAGAAGAGGCACGACGTGCTTTTATTTATTCAGAGATTTTTAATCGCAAATATTAATAACAACTATACTAATAAGAATAACACATTGAATATCATGGGATTTAATATTATTTCCGCAGCCGAAGCAGCCAGCTATATCAAGCATGGCTACAACATTGGACTCAGCGGCTTTACTCCGGCAGGAACACCGAAAGCCGTAACACCCGAAGTCGCAAAAATAGCAGAAGAAGAACATGCCAAAGGTAACCCTTTTCAAATTAGTATCTTTACCGGTGCTTCTACAGGAGATGCTACAGACGGCATCTTATCCAGGGTCAAGGCAATCCGTTACCGTGCTCCTTACACCACCAACCCCGATTTCCGAAAAGCCGTAAATAACGGCGAAATAGCATACAACGATATCCATCTGTCACAAATGGCACAGGAGGTACGTTACGGGTTCATGGGTAAAGTAGATGTCGCTATTCTGGAAGCGTGTGAAATCACTCCCGACGGCAAAGTTTATCTGACAGCCGCCGGTGGAATTGCACCGACTATTGCACGTCTGGCAGATAAAGTGATCATCGAATTGAACGCTGCCCACAGTAAAAACGGTATGGGCCTGCACGATGTTTATGAACCGCTTGACCCGCCTTACCGTCGTGAAATTCCTATTTACAAACCCAGCGACCGTATCGGTCTGCCTTATGTACAGGTAGACCCGAAAAAAATCATCGGCGTAGTGGAAGTAAACACCCCTGACCAGGCCCGTTCATTTACCGCACCGGATCCTATCACCGACCAGATTGGACAAAATGTTGCCGACTTCCTGGCAGCTGACATGAAACGGGGTATTATTCCTGCAAGCTTCCTGCCATTACAGAGTGGAGTAGGTAACATTGCTAATGCCGTATTGGGTGCTTTGGGACGAGACAAAACAATTCCCGCCTTCGAAATGTATACGGAAGTATTACAAGACGCAGTGGTGGACCTGATTCGCCAGGGACGTGTAAAATTTGGAAGTACCTGTTCATTGACTGTCACCAACGAATGTCTGCAAGGTATTTATGATGATATCGACTTCTTCCGTGACAAACTGGTCATGCGTCCGTCTGAAATCTCAAACAACCCGGAAATTATCCGTCGTCTTGGTGTTATATCTATCAATACAGCCATCGAAGCAGATATTTACGGTAATGTAAATTCTACTCACATCAGCGGCACCAAAATGATGAATGGTATTGGTGGCTCAGGTGACTTTACCCGCAATGCCTATATTTCCATCTTTACTTGCCCGTCTGTGGCAAAAGAAGGAAAAATCAGTGCCATCGTTCCTATGGTTTCTCACGAAGATCACAGTGAACACGATGTCAATATCCTTATTACTGAACAAGGTGTTGCCGACTTACGCGGCAAGAGCCCGGTAGAACGCGCCAAGGCTATCATCGAAAATTGTGCACATCCGGATTATAAGAACATTCTTTGGGATTATGTAAAAATGTCTTCCAAAGGACAAACTCCTCATTGTATTCCGGCTGCATTGGCTATGCATGATACGCTGGCCAAGAAAGGGGATATGCGCCTGATAGATTGGGCAGAATATAAATAGTCATTATTTGCTGTATCTCATACGTTTCCGGTCGGTACGATGTATCCGGCCGGAAACTTTTTATATCTATCCCACCTTTTTGTATAAAAAACAATATCTTCCACCTTTTTAATCAAAAAATACACGGACTTTTTTCACAATTATTCTATTTTTGCCGTGTAACTAATCATTTTTACCATTTTACTATGAGAAACAAAATTCTATATTTATTTGCTTCCCTTGTGATGCTAAGCGGCTGTTCCGTCTCCTCCGGCATTTCCAGTGTGAAGCGTCCCAGCTTGCCAGCTCTGTACTCGTCCAACAGGATTTTGGCCATCCGCTCCGTGTCCACCTCGCCGCCGGAGATCAGAAAGCCCCGCTTTTTCCCGACGGCCTCCAGCAGGCGGTAGCCCCAGGCCACGTCCTCCTCGCCGTCCTGACGCTCCGGCAGGGATGGGAGCTTGTAGCCGGTCCTCAGGGCCTCCGGGTAGTTGGTGCCCAGGTACGCCATCAGGTGGCAGCCCAGGGTCTCCATGTCCAGGATCTCGTCCTTCACCGCGCCGGTGTAGGCCAGGTTCAGCCCCACGCTCTGGTCCTCAAACTTGGGCCACAGAATGCCGGGGGTATCCAGCAGTTCCAGCCCGCGGTCGATGGGCACCCACTGCTTGGCCCGGGTGACACCGGGCCGGTCCTCGGTTTTGGCAGTCTTGCGGCCGGCGATCCTGTTGATAAAGGTGGACTTGCCCACGTTGGGCACGCCCAAAATCATCACCCGGACCACCCGGTTCTGCCCCTTTTCCGCATAGGCGCGCAGCTTGTCCGCAAGAAGCGTCTTGACAGCAGCGGCAAACTGCTTTGTCCCGGCGCCGCTCTTGGCGTCAGACTCCATCACCGCGTACCCCTTTGCCCGGAACCAGGCCGCCCACCGCTTCGTGGCGTCCGGGTCCGCCTGGTCCACCCGGTTCAGCACCACCAGCCGGGGCTTCCCCGCCGTCAGTTCGTCCACATCCGGGTTCCGGCTGGACACAGGAATCCGGGCGTCCACGATTTCGCACACTGCATCCACATGTTTGATCTGCTCGGCGATCATCCGCCGGGTTTTGGTCATGTGACCGGGATACCATTGAATATTCATAGTCCTACCTCACGCCGCCCCGGCGGGCGGCGCCCAATCAATTCTTCTCAGGAAGCTGTCCCCGTGGCTCAGTCGATCCCCGCAATGGGGCCGATGCGGCCGAAGTCCCGCTGCCCGGTGGCCTCGTCCGCGCCGGGAAACAGCAGGAACACCGCCTTGCCGATGACATACCGGGTGTCCACCGTGCCAAGGTCGCTGCTGCGGCTGTCGCTGGAGTGGTTTCGGTTGTCGCCCATGACGAAAATGGAGCCCTCCGGCACCGTTAGGGGAAATTCCGTCCCCTCCTCCACATAGGTGGGCTCGTTGATATAGTCCTCCTCCAGCAGCTCCCCGTCCACATAGACGGCGCCGGAGACAAAGTCGATGTCCACCGTCTGGCCCTCCGTGGCGATCACCCGCTTCACGATGGGCTCCTCCAGAAAGGTGTCCTTCCGCAGCACCACGATGTCGCCGTACTCATAGTCGTTGTCCAGCATGGCGTTCAGCACCAGCAGCCGGTCTCCGTCCTGCAGGGTGGGCACCATAGAGTGGCCATCCACGCCGATGAGCCGGATGACGAAGGTAAACAGCAGCACCACCGCCAGCACGGAGCACACCAGCGCCTGGGCCCACTCATACAGGTCCCGGCCCTCCTCCTTTTCCGGAGACACCTCCTGCGTCTCCTGCTTCTTCTCTTTCTTCCACATGTCTGCAAAACCTCCGCGGGCGCTTTCGCCCCTGTTGATGGAAAGCCCCCCGCCGGAGGTCTCCTTGCTCTTATGTCAGCGGGCCGATCCTGCCGAAGTCCCGCTTGTCGGTGTCCGCAGTCACGCCTGGGAACAACAGGAACACCGCCCGTCCCAAAATCTGCCGGGTATCCACCGGCCCCAGCTCTGGATCCCGGCTGTCATCGCTGTCGTTGCGGTTGTCGCCCATAACAAAGACGCAGCCCTCCGGCACGGTGACAGGGAACTCCAGCCCCTCCTCCAGATAGGTGGGCTGGCGGATGTAGTCCTCCTCCAGCAGCTGCCCATCCACATAGACGGCACCAGCGGTAAAGTCGATGTCCACCGTCTGGCCCTCTGTGGCGATCACCCGCTTCACGATGGGCTCCCCGTCCTTGAAGCTCTCCTTCCGGATGATGACGATGTCCCCGGCCTCAAATCCACCGCACAGGTGGGCGTTCATCACCAGCAGGCAGTCCTGATGCTGGAGCGTCTCCCGCACCTGCACCCACTCGTACAGCCCGCGGAGGGAAAGCGCGTCCCTGTTGAGCCGTTTTCCTCCCCGCACGTGACCGCCTCCTCCAGCACCGCAGTTTTTCACAATAACGTATGCTAGTATATCAAAGAACCGTCAAAATCACAAGATGCCGGGGAAATTTTGTGTGACAAGAAAAAAGAGAGGCTTTCGCCTCTCTTTCGTCTTGGATCACAGCTTTTCCTTGACCTTGG
>ENA-ORCN01002435-ORCN01002435.1-human-gut-metagenome-genome-assembly--contig:-NODE-2435-length-10067-cov-5.675676_pt1 | contig 10067 bp, 7 predicted proteins | sample MGYA00242984_ERZ507984 | MGnify/ENA primary metagenome ERZ507984 (study PRJEB26167, sample SAMN06115395) | human gut metagenome | host: Homo sapiens | place: China:Hubei | collected 2016-05-19 | study... | reverse complement strand
GAATAAGGATACCTTGGGACTGATGCCTACGGGTGGCGGCAAGTCCATTACTTTCCAAGTCCCGGCACTTGCCAAAGAAGGAATGTGCCTGGTGATTACCCCCCTGATAGCCCTGATGAAAGACCAGGTACAGAATTTGAAGAAGCGGGGTATCAAGGCACTTGCCATCTACTCCGGCATGAGCCGGCAGGACATCATCATCACCCTTGAAAACTGTATATTCGGCAACTATAAGTTCCTCTATATCTCCCCCGAACGTCTGGATACGGAAATATTCCGCACCAAATTGCGGAAAATGCACATCAGCATGATTACGGTAGACGAAAGCCACTGCATCTCGCAATGGGGGTATGACTTCCGTCCCGCCTATCTGAAAATCGCAGAGATACGCGAACTGCTGCCGGATGTCCCCGTTCTGGCACTGACCGCCACTGCAACCCCCGAAGTGGTAAAGGATATCCAAGCCCGTTTGCATTTCCGTCACAAGAATGTATTCCGCATGAGCTTCGAGCGGAACAACCTTGCTTATATTGTTCGCAAAACAGAGAACAAGACTGCCGAACTGTTGCATATACTGCGCAGCATGCCCGGCAGTGCCATTGTATACGTACGCAACCGCCGCCGCACCAAGGAAATTACCGAACTGCTGAACAACGAGCACATCACAGCCGATTTCTACCATGCCGGACTGGACGATGCCACCAAAGACATCCGCCAGCACCGCTGGCAATCCGGCGAGAGCCGTGTCATGGTGGCAACCAATGCTTTCGGCATGGGCATAGACAAACCGGACGTGCGCATCGTTATCCACATGGACCTGCCCGACTCCATAGAAGCCTACTTCCAGGAAGCCGGAAGAGCCGGACGTGACGGACAGAAGGCGTATGCCGTCATCCTATATGCCAAGTCGGACAAGACTACACTGCGCAAACGCATCCCCGACACCTTTCCGGAGAAAGAATATATCAGAGACGTTTACGAACATCTCCAATACTATTATCAAATGGCAATGGGTGACGGGCTGGATTGCGTACGCGAATTCAACATCGAAGATTTCTGCCGCAAATTCAAGTACTTCCCCGTACCGGTGGACAGCGCTTTGCGAATCCTGACCCAGGCGGGCTATCTGGAGTACACTGCCGAACAGGACAGCACCTCACGCATCCTCTTCACCATACGCAGGGATGAACTCTACCGGCTGCGCGAAATGGGCGAAGACATGGACAGGCTCATACAAGCCGTGCTTCGTTCCTATACCGGAGTATTCACAGACTATACCTATATCAACGAAGATTCGCTTGCCATACGCACAGGACTTACCCGCCGGCAAATCTACGAAATGCTGGTTCACCTTGCCAAACTGCGCATCGTAAGCTATATTCCCCATAAAAAGACACCTTATATAATATACACGCGCGAACGCGTGGAAGCACAGCGCATCCATATCTCCCCGGAAGTATACGAACACCGGAAAGCACGCTATGAAACGCGCATCAATGCCATGCTCGATTACGTGACCAACGACACTGTATGCCGCAGCCGTATGCTACTGGACTACTTCGGGGAGAGAAACGAACATAACTGCGGACAATGCGACACCTGTATCAGCCTGCGCAGCAAATCAAAAGTTTCTGAACAACCGGACCGGGAAACGCTTTGTACAAAAGTATGCGGGATATTGTCCCGTGAATCCCTGACTCCCGCCGGCCTGCTCAAACAACTTCCAATGGACAAAGAGCTTCTGACCGAAATATTGCACCGGTTATCGGACGAAGGAAAAATTATTGCCGTCGACGGAATACTGCAAATCAGAAAATAAATCATTACTTTTGTACAGTGCATCAGCACACCAATCCAGTCAACCTATTAAAAACATAACTAAAACAACATCATAATCATGGGATTCTTTAAATCGTTCTTCTCCGGCAAGCCGGCAAATCCGGAAGAGGAAAAACAGAAAAACAATCAGAAGAACTTCGAGATATTCAAGTACGACGGTATGCGTGCCCAACGCATGGGACGTGCCGACTATGCCATCAAATGTTTCACCGAAGCCCTTGCGTTGCAAGAAGATTTCGAGACAATGGGCTACCTGGCACAAGTATACATCCAGTCCAACGAACTGGATGAAGCCCGCAAGCTTTTGGAAAGAATGATCCGAACAGAACCGGAGCATACCTCTACTTTACTCACCCTTGCCAACGTCTGCTACATGCAGGAGGACTATGCCGCCATGGCGGAAGCCGCCAAAAAAGCCATTGCCGTTGAAGAAGGCAATGCCATGGCGCACTATCTGCTGGGAAAAGCCGACAACGGCCAGAACGACGGCATCATGTGCATCGCCCACCTCACAAAAGCCATCGTACTCAAGGACGACTTCACCGAAGCCCGTCTGCTGCGTGCCGAGGCTCTGACGAAGATGCAGCAGTACAAAGAGGCTATGGAAGACATCGACGCCATACTCGCCCAAGACCCGGACGATGAAAACGCCATACTGCTCCGTGGAAAGATAAAGGAAGCGACCGGTGCAGAAGCCGAAGCAGAAGCCGACTATCTTCATATAACGGAACTGAATCCGTTCAACGAACAGGCATTCCTCTACTTGGGACAGTTGTACATCGTCCAGAAAAAGCTGACCGAAGCCATCGCTTTGTTTGATGAAGCTATCGAGCTGAATCCCGATTTTGCCCAAGCATACCACGAACGCGGCCGCGCCAAACTGCTGAACGGCGACAAGGAAGGCTCCATGGAAGACATGAAACGCGGATTGGAGCTTAACCCGAAAGAGTTGCAGGATTTCAACGGACAATACGGCAATCTGCCGGGCAACAATACGACAAATGTATTAGGATTATAAAACATTATCTATAAAATGATGCAATTATCAAAAAAAACATTGGTTTTTATTTGCATCTAAAAGAAAAGTGTTACATTTGCCACATAATTCAAAACGAAAAGCAAGAATGAAATCATTTACTTATGCATATTACTTCTTTTTTTACTTTTACTTTAGCCGGAAAGTAGAGCGGGAGTTTGTATGTATCAAGTGACAGTGATGCTTAAGAACAGAATAGAGAACTAAGTAATATATAAAGTCCCGCTCCAGTGTATGGAAGCGGGATTTTTTTTGTAGCATAAATCAAGAAAAAGAGAGTCAGGAATGAAGAAGGTAGCCATTCAAGGAACATTAGGTTCGTATCACGACATTGCCGCACACAAGTACTTCGAAGGAGAAGAAATACAGCTTATCTGCTGCGCCAGCTTCGAGGACGTATTTGCTGCTGTCAAACAGGACAGTCAGACCATAGGCATGCTGGCAATAGAAAATACGATTGCAGGAAGCTTGCTGCACAACAATGAACTCCTGCGCCAAAGCGGCACACAGATTGTAGGCGAATACAAATTGCGCATCTCGCATAGCTTTGTTTGCCTGCCCGACGAGGATTGGGACGACATCACGGAAGTAAACTCCCACCCCATCGCCCTGATGCAGTGCCGTGAGTTCCTCGGACAGCATCCCCGCATCAAGGTAGTGGAAGGCGAGGACACCGCTCTCAGTGCGGAAATCATCAGGAAAGAAAACCTGAGAGGACATGCCGCCATTTGTTCCAAAGCCGCCGCCGAACGTTACGGCATGAAGGTGTTGCAGGAAGGTATCGAAACCAACAAACACAACTTCACCCGTTTTCTGGTTGTGGCAGACCCCTGGCAAGTGGACGAGCTGAGCCGCCACCGCAACAAGGAAGTGAACAAGGCAAGCATGGTATTCACGTTGCCGCATACCGAGGGAAGCCTTTCGCAAGTATTGTCCATCCTGTCTTTCTACCGCATCAACCTGACAAAGATACAGTCACTGCCCATCATCGGGCGCGAATGGGAATATCAATTCTATGTAGACGTAGTTTTCGACAATGTGCTGAAGTATAAACAATCTATCGTGGCTATCACCCCACTGACCAAAGAACTTAAAATATTGGGAGAATATGAAGACGGAAAATCAACTATCTAAAATAAAGCCGGCCGACCGGCTGGCAAGCGTAAGCGAATACTATTTCTCTAAAAAGCTGAAAGAAGTGGCACAGATGAACGCCGAAGGCAAGGATGTAATCAGCCTGGGCATCGGCAGTCCCGACATGCCCCCTTCGGAGAGTACCATACAGACGCTTTGCGATGCGGCCCGCAACCCCGACGGACATGGCTACCAGCCCTATGTGGGTATTCCCGAACTGCGCCGCAGCTTTGCCGGCTGGTATAAGAGATGGTATGACGTAGAGCTGGACCCGAATACAGAAATACAGCCGCTTATCGGCTCCAAGGAAGGTATCCTGCACGTTACGCTGGCTTTCGTCAACCCGGGCGAACAGGTGTTGGTTCCCAATCCCGGCTATCCCACCTATACTTCATTGAGCAGGATACTGGGTGCAGAGGTCGTAAACTATAACCTGAAAGAGGAGAACGGCTGGATGCCCGACTTCGACGAACTGGAGAAGATGGATATGAGCCGCATAAAACTGATGTGGACCAACTACCCCAATATGCCGACAGGAGCGAACGCCACACCGGAACTGTACCGAAAACTGGTGGACTTTGCACGCCGCAAGGACATTGTCATCGTCAACGACAACCCGTACAGCTTTATTCTGAACGAACACCCTATCAGTATTCTCAGCATTCCGGGCGCGAAAGAGTGCTGCATCGAATTCAACTCCATGAGCAAGAGCCACAACATGCCGGGCTGGCGCATCGGTATGCTCGCCTCTAATGCAGACTTTGTACAATGGATACTGAAAGTGAAGAGCAACATAGACAGCGGTATGTTCCGTGCCATGCAACTTGCCGCAGCCAATGCCCTGGAAGCCGGTGAGGAATGGTACGAAGGCAATAACAAGAACTACCGCAACCGCCGCCAACTGGCAGGAGAGATTATGCGTGAGCTGGGATGTACTTACGACGAGAACCAGGTAGGCATGTTCCTTTGGGGAAAGATACCCGACAGTTGCGCCGATGTAGAGGAACTGACCGAACGGGTATTGCACGAAGCGCACGTATTCATCACTCCGGGATTCATCTTCGGCAGCAACGGAAAGAGATATATCCGCATCTCGCTTTGCTGCAAGGACGACAAACTGGCGGAAGCGTTGAAACGCATCAAAGAAATGAGATAAATCATTACAGAAAAACAGCTTATTAATAAAACCGATTCATCCGCTTAATAAATCTCTTCAAGATTTTACTATAATTCTTGAAAAATTATAGTAAAATTCTACTCGAATTTATTAATAGCCTGAAAACCCGCTATAGGAAAGGGGTACAGAAGCGAAAGTAACGGTTTGGAAATATTTATACAACCGAATATAATTAAACAAATAAAGAATATGGAACTTGAATTAGAATCAATCTTGTTGCCGGGTATCGAGGAGAAGCGTCCTCTGGTTATTGCCGGTCCATGCAGTGCAGAGACGGAAGAACAAGTTATGGACACCGCCAAGCAATTGGCTGCCAAAGGCATGAAGATATTCCGCGCAGGCATCTGGAAACCCCGTACCAAACCGGGCGGTTTCGAGGGTGTAGGCGTAGAAGGGCTTGCCTGGCTTAAAGAGGTGAAGAAAGAAACAGGTATGTATGTATCCACCGAAGTAGCCACAGCCAAGCATGTGTACGAATGCCTGAAAGCCGGAATAGATATACTCTGGGTAGGTGCCCGCACTACCGCCAATCCTTTTGCCGTACAGGAAATAGCAGATGCCCTGAAAGGCGTGGATATCCCGGTCTTGGTAAAAAACCCCGTAAATCCGGATCTGGAATTATGGATAGGCGCCATGGAGCGCATCAATAATGCCGGATTGAAACGCCTGGGAGCCATTCACCGCGGTTTCAGCAGCTACGACAAGAAGCTCTACCGCAACCTGCCGCAATGGCATATTCCCATCGAACTGCGTCGCCGCATTCCAAACCTGCCCATCATCTGCGACCCCAGTCATATCGGCGGAAAACGCGAGTTGGTTGCCCCGCTTTGCCAGCAGGCTATGGACCTGGGCTTCAATGGTCTGATTGTGGAAAGCCATTGCAACCCGGACTGCGCATGGAGCGATGCCGCCCAACAGGTTACGCCGGATGTATTGGACTACATTCTCAACCTGCTCGTTATCCGCAAGGAGACACAAAGCACCGAAAACCTCAGCGAATTGCGCAAGCAGATTGACGAATGCGACAATAACCTTATCCAGGAACTGGCCAAAAGGATGCGTATAGCCCGTGAAATCGGCACCTACAAAAAGGAACACGATATGACGATTCTGCAAACGGGACGCTATAACGAAATTCTCGAAAAACGCGGCTCGCAGGGTTCGCTCTGCGGCATGGATTCCGAGTTTATCAAGAAAGTGTTTGAAGCGATACACGAGGAGAGTGTGAGACAACAAATGGAAATAATCAATAAGTGATAATTTCGTAGATTGAGGGTAGAAGCAAATAGTAAGTGGATTGTAGTTTTGACATACCTTCGGTTTTTATAACAGTCAGAAAATTATGCGAATATTAATACTCGGAGCCGGCAAAATGGGCTCCTTCTTCACAGATATTTTAAGTTTTCAACACGAGACGGCCGTGTTCGACGTCAATCCGCACCAACTGCGTTTCGTCTATAACACCTACCGTTTCACCACGCTGGAAGAAATCAAGGAATTTGAACCGGAACTGGTAATCAATGCCGCTACGGTAAAATATACTCTGGAAGCTTTCCGGCAGGTGTTGCCTGTGCTTCCCAAAGACTGCATCATCAGCGACATCGCTTCGGTAAAGACCGGACTGAAAAAATTCTACGAAGAAAGCGGTTTCCGTTATGTGTCGACACATCCTATGTTCGGCCCTACTTTTGCCAGTCTGAGCAACTTGAATACAGAAAATGCCATCATCATCAGCGAGGGTGACCATTTGTGCAAAATCTTCTTTAAAGATTTATACCAGACCATGAAGCTCAATATCTTTGAGTACACCTTCGACGAGCATGATGAAACGGTGGCCTACTCCTTGTCCATTCCGTTTGTTTCGACTTTCGTGTTTGCAGCAGTCATGAAGCATCAGGAAGCTCCGGGAACTACATTCAAGAAACACATGGCCATTGCCAAAGGCCTGTTGAGCGAGGACGATTATCTGTTGCAGGAGATTCTGTTCAATCCCCGCACCCCCTCACAAGTAGAGAATATACGTCTGGAACTGAAACAACTACTGGAGATTATCACCAACAAGGATGCGGAAGGAATGAAGAAGTATCTGACGAAGATCAGAGAAAAAATTAAGTAATTAGTGATTAGGGGTTAGTGATTAGCGATTAGCGATTAGTACCATGCGGCATAATAGCGCAGCCTGCTAATCGCTAATCACTAATCACTAACCCCTAATCGCTAATCACTAACCCCTATTTTTTTTGCAGAGGCTGATTTTATGTGTAACTTTGTGCTCGAATCATGATAGACCAACCCACCATAGACAGAATTCTGGATGCGGCACAAATCGTTGATGTCGTGTCAGACTTCGTCACGCTGCGGAAACGCGGAGTGAACTATGTAGGTCTGTGCCCGTTCCACGACGATAAAACCCCATCGTTCTACGTATCGCCAGCCAAGGGACTGTGCAAATGCTTTGCCTGCGGCAAGGGCGGCAATGTAGTGCACTTCATTATGGAGCACGAACAGATGTCCTATCCTGAGGCACTGAAATACCTTGCCAAGAAATACGGCATCGAGGTCAAGGAACGGGAGCTGTCCAACGAGGAAAAGCTCGTTCAGAGCGAACGCGAAAGCCTTTTCATCGTCAACCAGTTTGCCCGCGACTATTTCCAGAATATCCTGCATAACCATGTAGACGGACGCAGCATCGGTATGGCTTATTTCCGTAACCGCGGATTCCGGGATGACATCATCGAAAAATTCCAGTTGGGATACTGTACCGAAAGCCATAATGCCATGGCGGAAGAAGCCTTGAAGAAAGGATATAAGAAAGAATTTCTCGTCAAGACCGGACTCTGCTACGAAACGGACGACCACCAACTGCGCGACCGTTTTTGGGGACGCGTAATCTTTCCCGTACATACCTTATCGGGTAAAGTGGTGGCTTTCGGCGGCCGTGTACTTGCCAGTGCCACAAAAGGAGTCAAGGTGAAGTATGTCAACTCTCCCGAATCGGCAATCTATCATAAAAGCAACGAACTGTACGGTATCTATTTCGCCAAGCAGGCTATTGTGAAGCAAGACCGTTGCTTCCTGGTGGAAGGCTATACGGACGTCATATCTATGCACCAGTCCGGTATAGAAAATGTGGTGGCCTCTTCGGGCACTGCGCTGACACCGGGGCAAATCCGTCTGATTCACCGCTTCACCAACAACATGACCGTACTGTACGATGGGGATGCAGCCGGTATCAAGGCTTCTATCCGGGGGATCGACATGCTGCTGGAAGAAGGCATGAACATTAAAGTGTGTCTCCTGCCCGACGGAGACGACCCGGACTCTTTTGCCCGCAAACATAACTCGACCGAGTTCCAGCAATTCATACAGGAGCATGAAACAGACTTTATACGTTTCAAAACCAACCTGCTGCTGGAAGATGCAGGCAAAGACCCGATTAAACGTGCCGAACTAATCGGTAATCTTGTACAAAGCATCTCGGTCATCCCCGAAGCGATTGTGCGCGATGTGTACATCAAAGAGTGCGCCCAGCTATTGCGGGTGGAAGACAAACTGTTGGTTTCCGAAGTTGCCAAACGGCGTGAGATACAGGCTGAAAAGCGTGCCGAACAGGCAGAACGGGAACGTAGAAACGCCGGCAGACAGGCAGAAAGCACACAGAATGTAACAGATGCCGAAAGTTCGACTCCCGCTGCCCCGACAACGGCAGACGCAACCCCAACTGCCGCCGGAGAAGCTCCCGAGCACAATACGGATGCACCGTTCCCGCCGGAAGACAGCTATATATCCTTTATTCCGCAAGAAGGAAAAGAAGGACAGGAATTCTATAAATACGAACGGCTGATTCTTCAAATGATTGTGCGCTATGGCGAAAAAGTGATGTGCAATGTAACCAATGAAGAAGGGCAGGAAATACCGGTGAGCGTAATTGAATATGTCGTCAGCGACCTGAAGCAAGATGAGTTGTCATTCCACAACCCGCTGCACCGCCAAATACTGACCGAAGCCGCCGCGCATATCCATGACGCCGGATTTACAGCCGAACGTTATTTTCTGGCTTATCCGGACCCTGCCATCAGCAAACTGAGCGTGGAACTTATCAGCAACCGTTACCAGCTGAGCAAATACCATTCAAAAAGCCAGAAGATAGTAACCGATGAAGAACGTCTTTACGAGCTGGTTCCGGCATTAATGATAAACTTCAAGTATGCCATTGTCAGCGAAGAGCTAAAGCACATGATGTCTGCCCTGCAAGACCCTGCTATCGCCAACGACGAAGAGAAATGCAACGCCATCATGAAACGCTACAGCGAAATGCGCGAAGTGCAGAGTATTATGGCAAAACGGTTGGGAGACCGGGTGGTGCTCCCCTGACATTAAGAAGTGTGGCGGATGAGGTTCATAAACTCTTCACGCGTCTTAGCCTGATTGAAAGCCCCCGTAAAGTCGGAAGTGGTGGTTATTGAATTCTGCTTCTCCACGCCGCGCACACAACGCATTCCTTCACTCTCAGACGCCAGCACGCCAGCGCCAGCCAGTAAAGCTGGTTCACGCTGCCCCTGATCGCCTCTTACCGGACGCGGCATTATTTGTGTCAGATCGTGGGTCAGAAAACTCATCGTTTGCTGCATGAGGTTTAGTTTTTGATCGTGTCCGGCGACGGCGCTATTCACGCGCGTGACGCCGTTAGTCACCTGCTGCGCCATCAGTGCCAGCGAGGCAAAAATGGCAATTGCCACCAACATTTCCAGTAACGTGAAACCAGCGCGAGTCCTTCTCACTGTTGGCCTCCCACGGCGCTAAACCAGGCGCGTCGTGACTGAATGACCGACGAAAAGTCTTCGTGAAGGCTGACTTCAATATCCACCGCCTGGAGCAGCG
>ENA-ORCN01002423-ORCN01002423.1-human-gut-metagenome-genome-assembly--contig:-NODE-2423-length-10089-cov-17.618158_pt1 | contig 10089 bp, 15 predicted proteins | sample MGYA00242984_ERZ507984 | MGnify/ENA primary metagenome ERZ507984 (study PRJEB26167, sample SAMN06115395) | human gut metagenome | host: Homo sapiens | place: China:Hubei | collected 2016-05-19... | reverse complement strand
TACCGGTTCCGGTCTGATCGTGCAGTCCACACCATATGCCAGAAGACAGTACTATGAGCACAAAAAGCAGTCCAAATGGTTCGAACGTATGAAGAACCGGCACAAGGACAGTATCCAGAAGGAGGTGGGTAAAATTGCATGCGGAAAGTAGCATCATCGAGAGCATCCGCACATTCTTCCTGACCTGTCCGTTTTTACATGACGGCCGGGTCAACGTGGATTACCTGGGGGAGGAGATGAGTTACTCCATCGACCCGCTCCCGTGTGATCCGGTGATCCAGAAAGATGTGGATGGCGGGAAAAAGAAACAGTACCAGTTTGCGGTCTGTTCCAAGGAAGTTTATGACGAGGACGCCAGGGTGAATATCGAGAACAGCGGCTTCTACCAGGAGCTTCAGGAGTGGCTGGAAGAGTCCTCGGACAATGGAGAACTTCCAGAACTGGCAAACGAAAAACAACATGCAACAGCAGTTGAAACCTTAAACAGCGGTTACTTGTACGATGCCGAGGCAAACTTGGCGACCTACCGTATCGAGTGCCGCTTGATTTATGAACAGGAGGCTTAAATTATGACAGGAAAAAATAATAAAACGAAATTAGTAAAGAGAACCGGCAGGGTGTCCTTCTACGGCGTACCGGCCAGCGATGGGGCAGAGCCAACAGAATTTACCCGTATGGAGAAGTTCACGACACTTTCAGAGTCCAAGAACCCGACCACCTATGAACGAGAAGAACGGCGGTCGTCACCAGTCCTTCGTGATCGAGAACGAGGATTTGGTGCGCGCCAATACCATCAACGAACTTCAAGTGCGCTGACCATGAGAAAGTACATCGCAATAATCATCGCGTCGCTTGCCCTGTTCACGGGGCAGGCGCACGCCCAGCGGTGTCTGCCGAAGATGCAGGGCATCGAGGTAAGGGTGGGCATGGCGGACGGCTTCCATCCCGGCGGCAAGGACGGCGGGTACAGTTTCGGGGCGGCTCTCTCCACCTACACGAAGAGGGGGAACAAGTGGGTGTTCGGTGGCGAATACCTCTTGAAAAACAATCCCTACAAGGACACCAAGATACCCGTGGCGCAGTTCACGGCGGAGGGCGGATATTATTTCAAGATACTGTCGGATGCCCGGAAAATCGTGTTCGTCTATGCCGGGGCTTCGGCTCTTGCCGGATATGAGTCTGTGAACTGGGGAAAGAAGGTGCTGCACGACGGCTCCACGCTGCACGACCGGGACGCCTTCATCTACGGTGGTGCGCTGACGCTCGATGTGGAGTGCTACGTGGCAGACCGTATCGCCCTGCTTGCCAATCTGCGTGAGCGTTGCCTGTGGGGTGGCGACACGCGGAAGTTCCACACGCAGTTCGGAATCGGTATAAAATTCATAATCGGATGAGCCTATGGGACTGACTGTGATTGACCTTGACATCAGAAATCTTCCCCTCGAAGATTTTATGAGGGCTATGGGCTATGAGCCTGTCAATCGGAACGCGAACCTGCTGACATACGAGTCTCCGTACTCGGCAAAAGGCAATATAGTTGTGGATACCGCCATAAACCGCTGCTACGACAAGGAGAAACCAGACAAGACCTATGGAGGAATTTACGACCTCGCCCATGAAATTACCGGAAACGTCAACCGCTCGGAACTTAACCTGTTCATAGCCTCCGAAATGAAAAAGGTGCGTGAAGTGAAGATGTACGATGTCACTGCAAACGGCAAGGAAGCTGACGGAAAAAGCGTCATGGCTTCGTCCGTCAGGAACGCCAATCTGCCAAAACCGGAACTACCCAAAAAGAAACGGGGTATGCGCCTATGAACATTGACGGAATCAGAAAAATCCCGCTGGCGGACTTCCTCGCACGGCTGGGGCATGAGCCTGTCAGAAGGAGCGGTAACGAGCTGTGGTATATCGCCCCGTACAGGGGCGAGCGCACACCCTCTTTCCGTGTGAACGTGGCGAAACAGCTCTGGTACGACTTCGGGCTTGGCAAGGGCGGCGACATCTTCACGCTTGCCGGGGAGTTTCTGCGAAACGGTGACTTCAGGACGCAGGCGAAGTTCATTGCGGAAACCGTCAATATGACGGTGACCGGATGGGAAAAGCCCGCCTGTCTCCTCAAGCCGGTTGAGCCCATCTTTGAGGATGTGGAGGTCGCTCCGCTGCTCCGCTCACCGTTGACGGAGTATTTAGAGGAACGGGGCATACCAATCGAAGTAGCATCCCGCCACTGCTTCCGTCTGAACTACGGTGTGCGCGGGAAACGGTATTTTGCCGTCGGCTTCCCGAATATGAAAGGCGGCTATGAGGTCAGAAGCCGATATTTCAAGGGGTGCTTACCGCCGAAGTCTGTATCGCTGGTAAAGGCGAATGACATCCCGGCTGACGAGTGCCTCGTGTTCGAGGGCTTCATGGACTTTCTATCCGCCGTGACGCTTGGCGTAACCGGTAACGCTGACTGCCTTGTGCTGAACTCCGTCGCCAACGCGGAGAAGGCGGCGGGACTGCTGGACGGCTACGGGCGCATCGGCTGTTTTCTTGACCGTGACGAAGCCGGACGGCGGACGCTTGCCGTACTCACCAAGCGATATGGGGAGCGTGTCTCCGACCGTTCCACCCTCTATGACGGTTGCAAGGACTTGAACGAGTACCTGCAACAGACAACGAAAAAACAGAAAAACAATCATCTTAAAATCGAAGAACAATGAACATACTGAATAACAGAAACAAGAGAACAAACATCTTCAAGGCGTTGGCATTATGCCTGATAGCCGCCGTGTCATTCACCCTCGTGTCGTGCGACGACGACATGGACATCCAACAGTCCTATCCCTTCACGGTGGAGGTCATGCCCGTGCCGAACAAGGTGACGAAGGGGCAGACGGTGGAAATCCGCTGTGAGCTGAAAAAGGAGGGCGACTTCGCTAACACGCTTTACACCATCCGCTATTTTCAGTTTGAGGGGGAAGGAAAGTTGAAAATGGACAACGGCATCACCTTTCTGCCCAACGACCGCTATCTGCTTGAAAACGAAAAGTTCCGCCTGTACTATACGGCGGAGGGTGACGAGGCGCATAATTTCATCGTGGTGGTGGAGGACAATTTCGGCAACTCCTTCGAGATGGAGTTTGACTTCAACAACAGGAATGTCAAGGATGACGGCTTGATTGTTGTCCCTGCCGTCAAATTCAAGCCCCTGCCAAGATGATGCGTGTATTCATGACAATGCTCTGTTCGCTTCTGGCGGTCTGTTCCGTGTCCGCACGGATCAGCCGCCAAGAGGGGACGGACGGGCAGGCGGCAATCTACCGACTGTCGCTTTTCGAGAGGGCGGTGCGCTGCACGAAATATTTTGAGGGCTGGCACTCGGAAAAGCACCATCCTTGTGTCGGATGGGGTCACAAACTTTTGCCGGGCGAAAGGTATTCGGCACGAACCATGACGAAGCGGCAGGCGGACGCGCTTTTGCGGAAAGACCTGCGGAAGTTCTGCGCCATATTCCGCAGGTTCGGTCGTGACAGCCTGCTTCTTGGCACGTTGGCTTACAACGTGGGCCCGGCGAAGCTGTTAGGCAGCAAGGCACTTCCCAAAAGTACCTTAATCAAGAAATTGGAAGCTGGCGACAGGAACATCTACCGTGAGTATATCGCCTTCTGCAACTACAAGGGGAAACGCCATGCCATGTTACTCAAACGGAGAAAGGCGGAGTTTGCGCTACTGTATATCCCATGATTACCAAAAAGAGAAAATCCGATGAAGTTGGCGGCTTCATCGGATTTTCCGCTTTTCATACATTCGGGATTGTACCCGTGTCTGTCACGTCACCGTCCCTGCAATATTCGATAATGCCGGGCGTAAAACCCATGCCGCCGATTGCGATGTGACGGATATAGTCCGCATACTCCTTTCCTTGAAAATTCTTTCCCGTAAGGTTCTTGAAAATCATCTTTATGCTTATGCCGTCGTTGCCGTGCAAGATGATTTTTCCGTTCTGTCTGATTGCTTCCATGATTAAAACTTGTTTTTGTGAATGGCATCGCAGATGGGGACAAAGGTTTCTTTGCCTACTTTCTTTGTCCGCCATCATGCTCACGGAAAGAAAGTAGGCGGCTTTTGCCGCCCACCCCTCACAGCCGTGTGTAAAGTCCCGTCACCATCGTGAACATTTCCTCAAGCATATCACAATAGATGCCCTCGTGCACGGCAATGTCCTTTTCCTTGCACTCGAATGTCTTTTTGCTGAATGTCCTGCGGTAGAAACGCATGTTGTAGAGGTCTGCCCCCGCATCATAGATGATGTCAAGGCGGTTGGCACTTGTCTTGTTCCTTGCAAGGCTCATCCGTAAGCCGTTGCCCATATCAATGAAATCACGGCTACCCGTCATGGCGGTAAATCTTCTTCCGCCTATCTGCTGTAATATCGTCTTTGCTACCATATCCTTTGTTTTTAGTTTTTAAGCGTTGGCGATGCCGACACCGCCAACCCGTTCAAAATTCTCGCATCTCGGCAATAGGGGTCTGCCGTTGCAGCCACTCTTTCACACATCCCATATTATACTCGCTCGTGATAACTGCCGTATGGCTGTCGGTGGCGGTGAAACGTGTGCTTTCGTAATCATCTATCCACCCTTTGAGGGTGTCAGTTCCCCACGCTCCGGCATCGTCAAAGATGCTGTCCAATGCCGTGATAGGCTCGCTGAACTTGACTATCAGCGTCTGATAGGTCGTGTTCATCGGTTGCCCTCCTTTCCCTGCTTTGCGTTCAGCCACTTGTCCCTTGCGGCTCGGCACTCGTCCAAAGAGGGTTTTACACAAGCGAACAATTCTCCGTCCGTGTGGCGGTAGTCGTACTGCACAAGCGTCCGTCTGCGTCTGCCGATACCAGATTGGAAATGCTCGTATTTCTCCGCACCTGCTTCCGTGCAGGTGCTTACTCCGTTGATTGTCATCCGTGTTGCCATAATGTTGCTTTTTAGATGGTTAGAAATGTACTGACAGAACTCTGTTCTTCATCACCATTTCGGGATTGCTCGTGTGGCGTTGGTGCAGGTAGAAATGGTGTGAACCGAAACCGTAGAAGAAAAATTTGTCAAGTCCGTGTTTTTCGGCAAACGCCTTTACGCTCTTTCTCAATTCCCCCTCACTCGTTGTGAGAGTGAGGAGGTTGACAAATTCAAGGAACAAGGCAGGGATTTTATCATCCCACACACAAATCATACTTTCAATTCGTACTTCCATATTATTGCTGTTTTAGGGTTGATGCTATGCCGCTTTCATCCGTTCGCGGATAAGGTTGGCGTTCTTGTTCACAAGGGCGATGATGCGGTCGTGGTATTCGGTGTTCTCGTTGCATAAGCCACGGCACTGCACCACCTCAAAGGTTTTCAACGACACTTCCACCGTCTCTATGCGCTTGCCGTCTATGGTGGCGGAAAGGATAAGGGAGTCCTTTTTGAGGTAATACTCGTTGGACCACACGCAATGGTGCATTGCCGTTCCCTCCTCCGCAAACTCCGCCACGCTTTCCAGCACATGGACATGGAGAGTGCCGTCAGTGAAGGCTATGCCGAAGAAACAGCCTTTGAGTTCTTGGTATGCCTTCTCATGCCTTACCGCTTTCTGTCTGCGTTCCTCCGTCAGCTCACGTTCCCTCTGCTTGCGCTTCCTCTCATGAAGGCGGTCGTGTTCGGCTTTGAGGTCTTGGGGGCAGACGTACTTCGGATTGTTCGTGTCCTTGCCGAAGTGACGGAGCAGGTCGATGGTATCATGCCACATGGAGCCGTCAGCGATGGTGTAGCCGTTGCGGATGCATATCTTGACGGACGCCCAATACTCACCGATATGGAAATTGGTGCGCAGATAGTATTGCAGCATGGAGTATTGCCCTGCCTTCATCAGTGTCTCGGCTCGGCTGTCGGACAGCAGGGCTTTGAAGAGGTCGTAGGGCGGTATGCCGTGACACTCCCCCTTGAAGCCGTTGCGTGTCAGCTCGGGAATGAAGCGTTTGCGAGGGTAGGTGCATACGGGGCTGATGTCGTATGCCTGCTGTCTCTCGTCCCTGCGCACCTCCATGTCACTGCCCTCTGCCCACTGGTCGTAGTAGATAAAGGACATGCCGCGCAAACGTGCGATGGTCGCTGTCCTGCCGTCAGGTGCAATCCACCTCTGCACCACTTCCAGAATGGAATAGTCGGCAGGTTCTCCTGCCTTGTGGCGTGACTTGACGGAGAAGAAGCGTATCACTTGGTACTGCTTGCAGGTGGTGATGACGGAGAAATACTCCATGTCTCTGAAAACGCTCTTTCTCGTGCGCAACGCTTCCAGCTCCGCTCCGCAACGGGGGCAGGTGCATCCGCATAAGGTGTCGGCAAGGTCATGACCGCTTTTCCACGTATGTCCGCACTCGGTGCAGATGTTCGTGCCGTTCGCCCTCTTGACTGCGTAGTGCTTGAAGCAATGGCGGTAGGCGTATCTCTTTTGTTCTTGGGTCAGTTCCGGAAGCCGCTTGGTCAGACGTGCGGCTTCCTGCTGTATGCGTGTCTTCGGTTTCATAATCAGAAGTCAAATAATGAGGGTTCAACTTGGGTTTCCTTTTTCGCTGACGGCTTGTTGCGGTTCTGCAATTTGCGGAGCTCTTCCTCTTGGTATCGGCGGACTGCGCTCTGCCGTGCCTCAGCCTTTTCCTCTGCCGTGAGTTCCACCGCATGGTTCACCACCACCTGGCAGTTAATAGGCTTGCCCACCTCTATCTCGTTCTCGTCGTAGAAATGGACGGCTTGACCGAATATCTCTCCGTCCGTGAAGCCGTTGCAGCCGCTTTTCTGCACATAGTTCAGAATGTAGGTCACGCAATCGTCCAAATTCTTGGCAGGGTTGCGGTAGTTCTTGGCGAAGAGCGCATCCTCCTCCGCACGCTGTTCAAGATACATCTGTATCGTTCTCTTGAAATGGTCTGTTCCTTTCATGTCGCTGTCGTTTTTAGATTGTCTGTTTCAGTATCTCTCTCCAATAGGTCGGTGCCACCTCGCTTAAAAGGAAGTCCATGAAGTCCCTCCTTGCGTCCTTGTTCAGTTCGTGGTAGAGTTCACGGAACACGGATATGTTGCCGTTAATGTACGTTTCCACCATATACACGAAGATGTTGTCCACCTCATAGTATCTGCACTGTTGTTGTGCCGTTTTGCCGTTTCTCTTTGCCATGTCGGTAAGGGTTAAAGGGTGAATAGCCAAAGGATGAAGCCGAAGAGGGCGATGACTGAAAGCACAGCCACGATTACGCCTGTCACCACTCGGAACACTCCGTTCACAATCTCTCGTACAATGCCCCAAAGGATGCCGAACACCCAAAAGGCGGTGCGCATCATTAAGCCGCATATCGCCAGCCCGATGTATTGCGCCACTTGTCTGAAATTTGCCGTTGCTGTCATAGCCGTATCATTTGTTAAGTTCCACGATGCTGTCAATCCTGCCGTAAAAGAAACTGCGGAGTGCGGTCTTGTCGGTTGCCTTGTATTCCGTCCAATGTCCGTACTGCTTCACGATGAACGTGCGGAGTATGTCGGAGAAGTCAAACCGCCACCCCTGCAAGGGTACTGCACACTTGAAATAGGCGTTAGTGTTCACGTTGCGTGTGAGCCAGTCCTTTTCCTCTCGGCTGAGTTTTTCTCCGTTGTTGAGCTTGGTGCGGAGTCCGTACACTTTGCTGGCTTGCAGGTTTTCCAAACTTGGTACTTCCCATGCCACGAATTTTGTTGCTATCGCTGTTCTCATATTCTTGATGCTTTTGATTTTTTGTTTTTTAATGCGGATTCAAGAGCCGAGGGAGTTGAGTTTCTAACTTTCTTATCTGCCTCTCGTTTATCCGACATTTTTTTTAATGCGTCTTTCTGTCGCGTCGGTCGTTTTCGTTTCGGGTGCCTCAAAAAGGTAGGGATTAGGAAATGCAAGGTTTTTCGCGGAAATACTACCCGCAGGGCTGGAGATTTCCGCAGAAAACAGGAGGCCTGACCTTGCATTTCCGTATAATCCCGGAATTACCTTTGCGCCCAGAACGGAAATGACTGCCTGACGCGGCCCACTGGAAGACGCCGGAATGGAGGTAAACGGAAAAAGAGGCAGATTGGGAAGAGAAAAAACTTCAGGAGAAAAATCCGTAAAAAAAGAAGCCGCCCCAAAAAAGAAAAGGTATCGCCGGAAGCGTGGAAAGGACATTCATTTTCCGATTCCGTTTCAAGGGACCAATGAAAAAAGAAAAGTCATCAGAAAACCCGTAAAAGCACCTCTTGGCATAGACGCAAAAAGAAAGGGGCATCGCATCATTAGTCTGAACACCGTTCAGGCGTGATGCAATGCCCTTTTCTCAGGCTATGCGGCAGTCGGCACACGTTTGTTCAGAACCCGTTTTGGGCAATGGTGTGCAGACGGACAAAACCGCTTTTACGGAAAAACGAACGCGAGCGTATCGAAAATAATCAAATCATGAGGGGACTTTGAATAAAAAAGTGTACCTTTGCAACAGAGTTGTTAGGAGTAGCAAATCACAGCATATCAGTGTACTTGCATTGTCGCTAAATCGTTACCATAAAATTGAGACTCTCTTATTCTGTTCTGACACACAATCAGATACAACTTTTTTGATTATCCGCTGCAAAGATAATGCAAACCGGGGGCAGAACAAAATAAGCCCGCTTAAAAAACAGGCTCCTATGATAATTAATTATCGCAGGAGCCTGTGAATTTTATCGTACGGACTTATTTTACCGCGGAATATCTATATAGGAATCCTTGAATCCCAAGAAATAAAGCACTCCGTCCAAGCCGATGGTATTAATGGACTGCTTGGCATTTGCCACAACTTTAGGCTTGGCATGAAAAGCAATGCCCAATCCGGCTATCCCCAGCATCGGCAAGTCATTGGCTCCGTCACCTACTGCAATGGTCTGTGCTATATCCACTTTCTCAACCTGCGCTATCAGACGCAACAGTTCCGCTTTGCGTTTGCCGTCCACTACATCGCCGAGATAACGTCCGGTCAGTTTGCCATTCTCTATTTCCAGTTCATTGGCATATACATAGTCAATGCCGTATTTCTGCTGGAGATAATGCCCGAAGTAAGTGAAACCACCTGAAAGAATAGCTATTTTATAACCATATTTCTTCAGAACATACATCAGTCGGTCGACCCCCTCCGTAATAGGCAGGTTCTCGGCAATCTCCTGCATGACAGACTCGTCCAATCCTTTCAATAATGCCACCCGCTCGCGGAAGCTCTCCGTAAAGTCTATTTCTCCCCGCATGGCACGTTCCGTGATAGCCTTTACCTGCTCGCCGACACCTGCACGAATGGCCAGTTCGTCGATAACTTCGGTCTCTATCAGTGTGGAGTCCATATCAAAACAGATAAGGCGGCGCATACGGCGATACATATTATCCAACTGGAAAGAGAAATCCATTTCCAGCTCACTGGCCAGCCGCATCAGTTCTTCTTGCATGCCGATACGGTCTTTAGGGGTGCCTCGTACGGAAAATTCAATGCAGGCACGCGTCTTTGTATCGCATTCGTCCAACGGAATACGCCCCGTAAGACGTTTGATGGCATCAATGTTCATTCCTTGCTCCGCCAGAATACGGGTCACCGCCGAAATCTGACGGGCAGATAACTTACGTCCGAGCAACGTGAGAATGTAACGGTTCTTGCCCTGCATGCTCACCCAGTCCTCATATTCTTTTGCTGTAATAGGGTAGAAACGGATGGTGACACCCAAGGACGATGCCTTGAAAAGCAGCTCTTTCATGATAAAGCCGGAATGTTGTTCTTCCGTCTTACATAAAATACCTAACGACAGGGTGTTATGGATGTCGGCTTGTCCGATGTCAAGGATAGTTGCATCGTACTTGGCAAGAATTTCTGTAACCGAAGCCGTCAGTCCCGGACGGTCTTCACCTGTTACGCGGATCAGGATAAGTTCTGTACTTAATGGTTTCATAAGTTGTCTATTAATAGGATAACAAGCCACAAAAGTCAGGAAAAATCCCGCCTTTTATGCTAAATAACATAAAAAATTGCACTGAAAAAGTGAGAAAATCGCT
>ENA-ORCN01002413-ORCN01002413.1-human-gut-metagenome-genome-assembly--contig:-NODE-2413-length-10132-cov-6.438289_pt1 | contig 10132 bp, 7 predicted proteins | sample MGYA00242984_ERZ507984 | MGnify/ENA primary metagenome ERZ507984 (study PRJEB26167, sample SAMN06115395) | human gut metagenome | host: Homo sapiens | place: China:Hubei | collected 2016-05-19 | study... | reverse complement strand
AGTCCAGCGTTATTAGCGGCGTAATACTAAAAAACACATCCAATGAGAGATATGCCACATTTATATTGATAGAAAAGGGATGCCGCGAAAAAAATCCCCAATGCACAGTTGTCCGCACTACTATCCCGCTATACAAAACTGCCCGATATTCCATGTATAATCTGCAAGAGGGTCCCGGTTTCCGGAGCTTTCCGGGCTAGGCCGCAGCCATGCGCCATCTGAAAACGGCCGGATGGATACGGAGGGCCGTACAGGTAGAGTCCCGGCCTCCCATTCGTCAGTTCCTTACCCCGTTTTTTCCTCTCCACGCGGGGCGGCTGTAGAATCCCGGACAATCAAATGATGCTTGAATTCGACGCGGGTGATGTTGCGGTCGGATGACTCGCCGGACATCTTCGAGTGGAGGATTTCGAAAGCGTTGCGTCCCTTGTCCGCAATGTAGTGCTCGACAGTGGTCAGGCCCACGGGGAGGAATTGCGAGGGAAAGATGTTGTCGAACCCGCACACGCTGTAGTCCTCCGGAACCCGGCGTCCCTCGGCCCGGATGGCGTCGAGCACGCCGTAGGCCACCATGTCGTTGACCGCCACAAAGGCCGTGATGCGCCCCTCGCCGAGGCATTTGCGGGTCAGCTCGAAGCCGACCGCGTGCTCGATGGAAATGTTGTCCCGTTCCTCCTTTGGGGTCACTTCGCGGGAACGCACGATTACGGAGCCTTCGGGGCATTCGTCGCGGTAGGTGTCGCGCACGCCTTCCAGACGGCGGACGCGGGCGGAATTGGCCTCGTTCAGCGTGGTGGAGATGTAGGCTATGTGCTTGTGCCCGAGGCCGATCATATAGTGTGCGATGATGGCCCCGGCGCTGTAGTTGTTCATCTCTACGGTGTCCACGTTGAGGCTGGTGTTGCGGTCCCCGATGACCACGACCGGTACAAGCCTGTTCACGCGTTCCACCAGTTCGGTGGACTGCGGCATCATGGTGAACACCACGCCCGCCAGATCCGAACCGGCCACGGCGTTCAGGATGCGGATTTCGTTTTCGGCGTCGCGGTAAGTCGTGTAGACGAGGGTGTCGCAGTCTTTGTCGGCGGCGGCTTGCTGGATGGCCTGTACAATGGTGGAATAATAAGGATTGAGGACGTTCGGGCAGACGATGAGGACTGTCTTGCGATCGAAGAGGGAGGGCCGCTTTTTGGCGGTGGGGGCGTAACCGAGGGCCTCGGCGGTTTCCCGCACTTTGCGGACGGTATCCGCGGAAAAGGAAACGTCCGTCCGCCCGCTGAGGATCATTGAGACCGTGGCGGGGGAATACCCGGACTGCCTGCTTATATCAGTCAAGGTGACTCTGGTTCTGGGGCTCACGACATCCTCTTTTTCGTTGTTATGGGGAACATATAGGCACAAGAACTTTCGGGTGTCAAACCGGGCTTAGATTTATTAAATTTTTAATTATACTATGTGAAAAAAAGAGGTTTAAAAAGTATATTTTTGAAAAATTCATTTTTTCAGCAAAAAGACACGGACGATATATTGCCATATTTCGGATTAGATGGCATGGTTTCAGCGGTGTTATGCCAGTGCGGGCAGAACGGAGCCCTCTTTGGCATTTAAAAATGAGGCGGAGTTTTTATTAAATTTTTAATAAGCGGACGGCGGATCCCACCAGATGGCCTCGCCCCGCGAATCCCTCACCCGGCGCCACGGAACGGGCGGACGGGCAACCCGGGCGGCGGAAGGCCGTCCCAAGGAGCATCGCATGAGCGCACCCAGCAAGCAGGAGATCCGCAAGGTCGTCCTTGCCAGTCTGCTCGGAGCCACCATCGAATGGTACGACTTCTTTCTGTACGGGGTTGTGGCGGGCATCGTCTTCAACAAGCTGTTCTTCCCCACCACCGACCCGTTCATAGGCACCATTCTGGCCTACAGCACCTTTGCCATCGGCTATCTGGCCCGTCCCCTCGGCGGGTTCGTTTTCGGCCACTTCGGCGACAAGCTCGGACGTAAGAGCATGTTGGTGCTGACCATGCTCATCATGGGGCTGGCGACCATCGGCATCGGCCTTGTCCCGACCTACGCCCAGATCGGTATTGCCGCGCCGATCATCCTCCAGACACTGCGCCTCTGCCAGGGCCTCGGGCTCGGCGGCGAATGGGGCGGCGCGGTGCTCATGACTTATGAATACGCGAGCAAGCGCGAACGCGCCTTCTACGCCAGCATTCCGCAAATGGGCCTTGCCACGGGCTTATGCCTCTCCTCCGGCGTGGTGGCGCTCCTGTCGTGGGGGCTCACGAACGAGCAGTTCATGGCATGGGGCTGGCGCTGCGCGTTTCTGCTCAGCGTGGTTCTGGTGGGCGTGGCCCTCTATATCCGTATGCATATCCTTGAAACCCCCGACTTCCGCAAGGCGCAGGAACGCGGCAAGACCGAACACAAGAGCCTGCCCATCGTACGCGTCTGCAAGGAGCATCCCGGCAATATCGCGCTCGGCGTGGGCGCGCGCTGGATCGACGGCGTGTTCTTCAACGTCCTTGCGGTGTTCGTGATCACCTATCTCGTGCAGTATGTGGATGTGCCCCGCACGGAAGCGCTCACCGTGGTGATGATTGCCGCTCTGGTCATGTGCCCGTTCATCCTGTTCGCCGGGCGTCTGGCCGACCGTTTCGGGCGCGGCAAAGTGTACGGCTTGGCAAGTCTGCTCTGCGGGCTGTCCATCTTTCCCTCCTTCTGGCTGATGGAAGGGAGCGGCGGCAACCTGTTCCTCATCGGGCTTGCGATTGTCATCCCGCTGAGCGTATTCTACGCGGGCGTGTTCGGTCCCGAGGCTGCGCTGTTCTCCGACCTGTTCCCGCCGGACGTACGCTACACCGGCATCTCCATCGTATACCAGTTCCCCGGTTTCCTCGTCGCGGGCATCGTGCCCGGCCTGTGTACCCTGTTCATGAAGTGGAATGACGGCGATCCCCTCTACGTTTGTCTGTTCACGCTTCTTGCGGGCCTCACGAGCGCGGCGTCCGCCTTCATCATCCAGCGCAAGCACAACGCAGCGGTCCGCAGAAGCGTCGACGGCGAAGTTGAGCATGTGTAAGATGCTGTAGCGGGATTGGGAATTGGAGAAGGAAGGGCTTTTCTGAGGAAAGGCATCCCTTCCTTCTCCAGACCTTCCATTCCTCCCTTCCAAAGGTTGTTACGGGATGGGGAGGGCGCGTGACGACGGTTCGTTCCTGTTGGAGAGCCTTGGCTTGAAAGGCTGGAGAACATGCGCATGGGGAACGGAGAGCGTTGCGTGTAGGGGGAGTCCGCCGGAAAAACGGAGCTCATCCGGTTCGGCGAGGTTCATGGGATTTTAGATGATGCGCGGAGGCCGTTGCGTTTCCGCACAACCGATTGAAGGTAACGAAATGCGTATCCTGCATCTTTCCGATTTTCATTTGCGCGGCGACGGCGGCCTTTCATTCCGGGTGGTGGACACCCTTGAATGCCTGCGGGTCGTTGCGGACCATCTCAAGACGCTTGTTCAAAAGCCCGATGCCTTGGTCATCACGGGCGACTTGGCCGACAGCGGGGACGCGCACGCCTACAGCCTGCTGCATGAGGCGCTCGCGCCGCTTTCCCTGCCGGTGTACGCCGTGCCCGGCAACCATGACCGCCGCGACCGGATGCGCGAATTGCTCGGGAACTGGTGCCCCGCCGATGCTTCCGTGGCTCCGTACCTGTGCTATGCCGTGGAGGATGGCCCGGTGCGTCTGGTCATGCTGGATACCATGCAGCCGGGTTCGCATTCCGGGCACTGCCCTGAAGCCGTAGCGGACTGGCTGGAGCGGACGCTCGCGGCCCGGCCCGGCGTCCCGACCCTGCTGTTCATGCACCATCCTCCGTTCGTGACCGGCATGGGCGCGATGGACGAGCCCTTCGAGAATGTGGGCCGCCTTGCCGATATCCTGAGCCGTTCGCCGTGGGTGCGCCTGTGCTGCGGGCATATGCACCGCCCTATCGTGACCCAGTGGGCGGGCTGCATCGCGTTGACCTCCCCCGCCGTGTCCATGCAGATCGATCTCGATCTTTCCCCCGAGGGCGGAGACACCTTCCGCATGGAAACCCCCGGCTATCTGCTGCACCATTGGGACGGCAGCGTCCTGAACAGCCATATTTGCCAGATCCCGTGTTCGCCCACGTTCTCTGGCCCTCACCCCTTTGTCGGCTCCGTGAACCCCGTTGAAGGATAGCAACTCGGGACGACATTCCCCCAAAAAAGGCTCCCTACCGGACTGACGGCGGGGAGCCTTTTTTGTTTTCAGGAAAGGACGGTTTTTCTGAAAGGGAACTCGCGCGGCAGGAAAAGGGGCCATTTGAGGCGGGCAGGCCAGAGGGGGCCGCCCACTCCGGCTCGGGAAAACCCCTATTTGCCACTTTTCTGTTGGGCCGTTTTGGCGGTCTGTTTCGGTGCGGCTTTTTCAGGTTTCGCTTGTGTGGCCTTTGCCTTCACCGGGGCGGAATTTGTCGGCGCCTTCGCGGATGCCCTGGAATTCTGCGCCGGCTTCTGCGTTTGTGCCGCCTTGGCAGGAGCCGTTGCGGTCGTTTTGGCCGTTTGCGTCGCGGCCTTGGGCCGTTCCGCTTTTGTCTTCACGGGCGCTTTGGCTGTCGCGGTCGTCTTGCCGTCAGCCTTGGCCGGAACTGCTTTTTTCCCGGCGGCGGAGGGTGCCGCCTTGTTTGGGGCGGCTTTTTGCGTATTGGATGTGGGCTTCACGGGTTGGCCGTTTTGAGCCGCCGTTTGGGGTTTGGTCGCGGGCTGTGCCGCCTTGCCTTCCTTCCCCGCCTTGGCGGGTGCGGTTTTGGCCTTGGCCGGTTCCGAAACCGGGATGTCTTTTGCGGATACGGTACCCTTTTTGGTATTTGGGGCTTGGGCCGCCTGCTTCCCGGGTGCTTCCTTTTTCGAGGGTACGGTTTTCGTTGCGGCTTTGGCTGTCGCTTGCGAAGGCGTCGTCTGTTTCCGGGCGGCAACGGCTGGCCCGCCGCTTTTTTTGTATTGCGCGGGTTCCTGTTTTGCGGGCGGGGCTGACGCCTTGCGGCGGGTATCGGCCTGTGTGCGGTGTTCGGCTATTGCTGCGGACGTTTGTTTTCGCGTAGCGGAGCGCTTTTGACTCGAAGCAAGGGCGGCCTTGTGGGTGCGGGTGGGTTTGCGGGAGTCCAGCGCCATGAGCTTTTTGATGGCTTCGGCGTCGGATTCCTTGGACTGGACTCTGCGGGCACCAATGAAAGTGGAGTTGAAATAGGGATCGGACAGGGCGGCGATGGACACGCTTTTGCCGCGTCCGGGACTGTGGATGAACGAGCCGCCGCCGAGATAGATGCCCGTATGGTAACCGCGTCGGGGATGGTTGAAGGCGACGATGTCGCCCGCCATCATGGAGCCGGACTTGATGGGGCGGCCCATGACGGATTGCTCGCGCGCCGTGCGCGGCAAGGTGACGCCGACATTTCGGTAGGCCCACTGCACGAACCCCGAACAGTCGAAGCCTTGCGTATCGGTACCGCCGGGCACGTAGGGCGTGCCGAGGGCTGTTTTGGCTTGCTCGATAAGATGCAGGTTCGGCAAAGGGATTCCCGACTCCCGCATCGTGGATAGGCTCGCCGTACGGTTGTCGTAGGCGAAACGTTCCTCTTGGGACATGGAAGAACGATCGGCCTTTTTCCGGTTTTCCAGATACGCTTCAAAAGAGTACGGATCGTCGTACACCGGCCCAAAGGCGGGTTGCAGCTTTTTGGAGGAACACCCGGAAAGCGCGATGACAGCAACGAGAAGGGCAACGGCGCAGATGGAGGAGTGGCGAGCTTTCATTTTTTCGGGCTAGGCAATTTCCCGAGTGATGTCAAGATGGTTACGAAGCGTTTATCATACAAAAAGAATCAAATAATATCAGTATGTTTTGTGATTGAAAAACACACACTCCTGCACGGTGGAGCGGGGAACGGGCGGAGTCCCTGTGTGGGCCTCTGGAATGAGCCGGAACTGTGGGGAAAACAGGCTTTGCGAGAATGAAAAACCCTCTCCTGCGGGGATGCGGGAGAGGGCGGGGTAGGGGGCATTTTCCGGCAGGGAACGGTTACTTGACGAGCTTGAGGAACTTGTCGGTGACGTAGGAGGCGTTTTCGACCTTCTTGAGTTCATCGGGAGTGATGCTGCCGATGGAGGCGAAGAACCGGGCCGTGTCGGCTTGCCACTGCTGGACAGTGCTCATGCCCTTGGAGGCATCGAAGAGGGCGAGCTGTCCCTTGATGTCCCATGCGGGATGGGATTCCAGATCCAGCCGGGCGAGTTCCTTGGAGTAGGTCTTTCCGGCCCAGTCGAAGAAGAAACGCTGGTATTCGGGGATCAGGTCGTCGATGCTGGCCGTCCGCAGGTGTTCGACGCCGCGCAGGTAGACGGAGAGGAACTTTGCGGTGTTTTCAGGGTGGGCGTCGGCGTACTTGGTGTCGGCCACGAGGACGAGCGGGGTACCCTTGCCGCACAGGGCGGCGCTTCCAGCGATCTTCCAGCCCTTGTCGGTTCCGGCGTACATATGCGGCGCCCACAGGGCCACGAAGTCGCCGATGCCGTTTTCAAAGGCGGCGAGGGCTTGCGGCTGATCCATGTTCTTGATGGTCACTTCAGTGGGCTTTACGCCGACGGCATCAAGCCACGCTGTGAGCGCGAAGTGGGCGGAGGAAACCGTGGTGCAGAAGATGGTCTTGCCCCGCACGTCCTCTGGGCTCCCGAATACGTCGGGATGCTTGGGGTTGAGGCCCTGAGTCTTGAAGACGGGATTGTCGGGCCGGGCGAGCACGGCGACGCAGGCGGACTCGTCGGTGCCGACGCCGATGACGCTGGTGCCGTAGCGCAGGTTCCCCATCATGGCCGGAACCCCGCCGAGGCAGGAATACTGCCATTCACCGGCGGGTAGGGCATTGAGGATGGCCATGCCCGAATCGAAGAACAGGATGTCGATATCCAGACCGGCCTCTTTGTCCCATCCTTTTTCCTTGGCGTACCACATGGCGAACGTTTCATAGGAATCCATCCACGCCGTGCGGATCTTGGTGAGCGGGGCGGCGGAAGCGGCGTTGCACAGGGAGAAGGCCAACAAAACGGCGGCAAGGCCGGAGAGGAACTTGTTCAGGCGCATAGTGGACTCCTTATGAGGGGTTATGCTTCTTGTTGGCGGCGAGGCAGGCCAGAAACGCGTGCATGATCCCCGCCGCGGCGAACGAGGTGATGCCCGCGGAGTCGGTATCCGGAAGGACTTCCACCAGATCCATTCCGACAAGGCGCTGTCCGGGGCACACGCCGAGGATCAGCTTGAGGGCCTCATGGGTGGTGAAGCCGCCGATTTCCGGCGTCCCGGTCCCCGGCGCATAGGCGGCGTCGAGGAAATCGATGTCGAAGGTGACGAAAACCGGGGTTCCGGGGCGGATCCGCTCGCGCATGATGCGGATCGTCTCATCCACACCGATGTCGTGCAGTTCCCACCCGCTGATGACGCGCATCCCCTTGCCCTTGGCGTAGTCGAGGCTGGACCGGGAATAGAGCGGGCCTCGGATGCCCGCCTGTGTGCTTTGTTCGGGGAGGATCAGCCCTTCCTCGATGGCCCAGTGGAAGGTTGTGCCGTGGTTGTAGGGTTTGCCGAAAAAGTCGTCGCCGGTGTCGGAATGGGCGTCGAAGTGGAGCAGGGCCACGGGACCGCAGCGCTTTGCCACGGCGCGCAGTTCGGGCAGGGTGATGGAATGGTCGCCGCCCATGATCACCGGGACGGCCCCGGCGTCGAGCACGCCCGCGACGGCGGCTTCGATGCGCTCGAAGGACTCGTCGAGATAGCCGGGGATGATATCCACATCGCCCGCATCGACGCCTTGGCAGTGCTCGAAAATATCCACGTCAAGAACGCTGTGGTAGGACTTCAGGATGCTGGAGGCGTCCCGGATGGCAGCCGGACCGAACCGGCATCCTGGCCGATATGAGGTCGCCGTGTCGAAAGGCACGCCGAGCACGGCGAAATCGTTGCCGGAACAATTGGCGGAATACGGCAGGCGCTGAAAGGTGCGGACCCCGCAGAAACGGGGGGAAGCCAGTGAATTGACGGGAACGCCCATGTCATGCTCCTTGTCCTTGTCGGAAGGTGGTTTTGTTTTTTAATAAGCAAGGTACATGCCATAGTGTAATATATTGAAATAAAAATAGATTGTTCTTAGGGCAGCAGTGAAAGGCTATTCAAGTATGAATAATGTGCTGTTCCACAGGGGAGGAAGAACGAATATCGATTTCTCTATCATGCGGTAATATAACACAAAAAAGAAAAAAATCCCCTGCGGAGCTCTTGTTATTCAAACATGAATAGCCTATTCAGTATTGAATACATCCGCAGGAGGCCCCGCCATGTCGCCGTTCGATGCCGCTTTACCGAGTACGGAAGATTTGTTTTCCGTCATTGAGGCCATCCACGACAACGTCGCCATCGTTGACCACAACGGCGTCATGCGCTGGGTGAGCAGCTGCTTTGAGCGCAATTACGGGATCAGCCGCGACCGGATCATCGGCAGGACCACCTATGAACTGGAGGCGGAAAAAGTGTTTTCGCCATCCGTGGCGGCCCTCGTCCTCAAAACCCGCCGGGTGGTCACGCTGACCGAGGCCACGCGCTCGGGACAATACAATATCGTTACCGGCGTTCCCATTTATGATGATGACGGGGATGTCTCGTTTGTGGTGAGCTACAGCGTGGACATGCGCTATTCACGCCGATTGCATGAGGAATACCAAAAAATCAGCGCGCTGGTGTCCCCGAATGCGCCCCAAACCTCCGGAGGCCTGCCTTTCAGCGGGACCATGAGGGCCATAGCCGCGACCATCGAAAAGTTGGCCAAAGTGAATACGACCGTGCTCATCACGGGAGAATCCGGGGTCGGGAAGAACGTGGTCGCCCGTCTGGTGCACCATCTGAGCGACCGCACGAACGGGCCGCTGGTCGAAATCAATTGTGCGGGCATCCCCGCCCCGCTGTTGGAATCGGAGCTGTTCGGCTATGAGGCCGGAGCGTTCACCGGAGCCAGCCAGAAGGGAAAAGAAGGGCGGATTGCACTGGCGGACAAGGGCACGCTGTTCCTCGACGAGATCGGAGAACTGCCGCTGCGGCTCCAGTCCAAGCTGTTGCAGGTGATCCAGGAAAAGCAGATCGTCAAGCTCGGCGGGGTAAAGCCCGTATCCATTGATTTCCGGCTGGTGGCGGCGACGAACCAGGATCTGGAGGCTCTGGTGGAGAAGAAGCGTTTCCGCAGTGACCTGTTTTTCCGGCTCAATGTCCTGCCGCTATGGATTCCGCCCCTGCGGGAACGGCGCGAGGAGATCGTGCCGCTGTGCCTGAGCATCCTGGAGGAGATGAACGCCAAGTACGGGACGGAAAAGGTTTTTTCCGAGGAAGTGAAACGGCATCTCGCCGCCTACTCGTGGCCGGGGAATATCCGTGAGCTGCGCAACGTTATCGAACGGCTCGTGATCGTCTCTTCAGGGGGCGTCATCAAGGCGGATGAATTGCCGGAACACATGTTCCGGCATCAGGAGAATCCGGAAAGCCCGATAGGCAAGAGCCTGCCCGATGCGTTGGAGACGTTTGAACGGCGCATGATTCTGGAAGCGTATAAGACCTGCGGGACCACGACCGGAGTTGCGAAGGCGCTGGGGATCAGCCAGCCCACGGCCGCCCGGAAGATTGCGAAGTACAAAAACGAGGCATCCAGAGAGGGATAGCCGAGGGAAAGTTTTTTTCGCCGGTCGCGCAATGCCCAGATAGGGAACTCAGAAGATATTTTCAGCTGGAGAGATGGAATGGCTGAACGTGGAGAGGAAGCAAGGCTCGCAATGCGTTCCGCCTTGCAGCAGGATGCCGTTTGGAGGGCGCGAAACCCTTTATTAGAATGAAAAACCGCCTCGGACAAGGTGCCGACGCAAAACAGGGCCGCTCGGAGAGGATAAACCGGGCGGCCCTGTTTTGCCGCTGTCAGCGGGGAACGGAGGCCGAAAAGGAGGATTACACCGTAACAGGTTATAACTATTTGTAATTATAAGTTGTTACTGTGTAATGAAAACGTGGTGGCTTGCGGGCTAGAC
>ENA-ORCN01002411-ORCN01002411.1-human-gut-metagenome-genome-assembly--contig:-NODE-2411-length-10141-cov-19.570449_pt1 | contig 10141 bp, 10 predicted proteins | sample MGYA00242984_ERZ507984 | MGnify/ENA primary metagenome ERZ507984 (study PRJEB26167, sample SAMN06115395) | human gut metagenome | host: Homo sapiens | place: China:Hubei | collected 2016-05-19... | reverse complement strand
GCCTGTCAACGCGACGCGCAATGTCGGGCGGTATTTATGCCCGCAAAAACCGTATGTGCTCTTGTTAAGCGAAGGTATTTTCACTTGATTAAAAAACAGCACGCGGGAAGGTTTTGTGCCCTTTATGATGAGAGCAAAAGGAAGCCGGGCGCGCCCGCAGCGGGGAGGGCTGCCCGGCGCAAGGCGCAGGGTCAGCCCGACTGAAGCGGAGGGCGCGCCCGGCGTGGGAGCGCGGGCGGCTTTGCCGGCAGAGATCCTGCATGGACTCCCCCCATAGGAGAAGTCCGTGCTGATTTGCCCATGACCGGAAAACAATTCGTAAACGGTTTGTAAATTCTGCGCTGCTTTTCTTGCAGTTTTTCTGTCATTCCGCTATGATAGAGTACAGCAGAAATGAACGGGAAAGGAGAGCCGGAAAGGTATGCGGGATTGGTTTCGCCGTTTGATGATGGGACGATACGGGGTGGATCAGCTGACCTGGGTACTGCTGGCGCTCTCTTTGGTCATCTCGCTATGCGGCAGCATTTTTCAGATCAAGGGGCTCAGCATCCTGTGCTGGGCGGTGCTGGTGGTGTGCTATCTGCGCATCTTCTCCCGCAACATTTACGCCCGGCAGCAGGAGAACCAAAAGCTGCTGCAATTCTGGTGGAAGCTGAAGAACGGGCGCGCGAACCGGCCCAGCCGGGAGGAACGCAGAAAGTACAAGGTATTCATCTGCCCCACCTGCAAGCAGAAGCTGCGGGTGCCGCGCGGCAAGGGGAAGATCAGTATTTCCTGTCCCAAATGCGGGACGAGCTTTATCAAAAAGACATAACGAAAGGGCCTTCCGCGGAGGGCTCTTTTTTTGATGGGTGGGATGAAAAGGCCCCCGGCGGGATCGGAGGGATCGGGTCGGGGGCCTTATGTTACTGCATTATTTTACGCGTTGGGGTCAGTCCTCGTGCTTTTGGGTGAGCTTTTTAGCGCCGAGGCAGAGAGCGCCTACGACAGCCAGGCCGATCGCGATGTAGCCGACGGGGCCGGAAACCGCGCCGGTGGAGGGGTTGCCCTCCGCAGGCTTGCTATCGCCCGGCTGGGTGGGGGTGATGATGGTGATGGAGGAGGACTTGGTGTAGTCACAGCTGGTGCACTTGTCGGAATCGGGGAGGAACTCGTGGGCGGCTTCGTTCTGCTTGTTACCGCACTTTGTGCACTCTTCCCAGTGAGAGGTGGCATTGTACTTTAGGGGCTGGCCAAAGGTGCAGACCTCATGCGTCAACTCTCTTTCGCAGACAGTGCAGGTCTGGTGATGGTAGCCATCGCCGACATTTACCCAAGCGGAGGGGGTGTGGACAGCCTTATCCAGTTGCTCGTTGCAGCCTTCGCGGGCACACACTTTCCAGTGTTCATTCTCATCTGTGGTGACCCAAGGACCGTTATGATCGTGGCCGAGGGCGGACTTCGTAACCGCCGCAAGGGTGGTTTCGGTGGTGGCGGTGTCATCGGAGAACAGCTTATCACAGCTGCACTTCCAGTAGGCAGCATTGCCGGGTGCGGTGCAGGTGGGGGCCTTAGCCACTACGGAAGTAAGATGACTGGTATGGACATGACCGAGGGCGGGGGTGAGGACTTTGCCGCATTTGGTGCACTTGACGGGGTCATCTTCGGTTGCAGCATTACGGTCGGGGATATGCTTCGCCGCATCATTTATTTCGGTACAGCCAGTACGATTGCACTTGTGCCAGTGCTGGTCATCACCGATCGTCCAGACAGTATCCCAATCGTGGCCAAGAGGGCTACCATCGGTGGCGGTGCAGCCGGTACGCTTGCAGGTCTTAGGAGCGGTACAGGTTGCATCAGCCCAATCATGGCCGAGGGCGCTGCCTTCTGTCTTACCGCAAATAGAACAAGCTTTGGCAGTGGTGCAGTTTGCGGCGGTCCAGTTGTGCTCTGCATAGCCACCTTTTTCGCTATTGGCAGTACCTGCTGTCAAGGTGCAGCCTTCGGCCGTACACTCATGCCAGTGGTGGGTACCATCGCTGGTCCAATTGGTAGACCACTGGTGAACATGGGGGGTGGTGATGGTGAGGGTGCACGGATTTATAGTAAGATCTACAAGGCCATCCTCAACATCAGTCACAGACAGGTCATCATCATTTTTGATTCCAACACTCACTTCTCCCGCATCTGCGGCTTCCTTAACTTTATAAGTAATTGTTACAATCTCAAAATCTCCTGAAAGCTGTCCGTTATAACAGCCAAAGGTTCCTGTGCGGTTTGTATATACTGCATTTTCGGGAAGTCCAGATGCCAGCGTATGAGATACATATTCAAAACTATCCGGGACATCCACATTAAATCCAATTGCCGCAATATTCTTTGTTGTATTGCTGGACATTGATATTTTAATTACGACATTTTCTCCTTGCTGTACGCTTGTAGTTGTTGTCTCTACCTTTAGTACAGCTGTTTCATTTGCAAAAGCAGTGCTTGCAATCATAAAACATATCAGTGCTATTGCAAGTGCTATAGAAACAATTTTCTTCATCTGTTCAATCCTCCAAAATTACAGAGTTGTTATTTGCTTAGTCGTGAACCTAAACAAGCGATTGACATCTGCTATATTTACTTTTTTATCAAGATTGACATCCGCGGCAAAATACTGTTCATCACTAAGCGTAATTTCCTTTTTTGATGTGTACCTGAATAAACGGTTGACATCTGCTATGTTGATTTTCCCATCCCCATTTACATCGCCTTTGACTACGAGGATGGCTTCGGTGATGCCATCGGGGAGAGTGAAGGCGTAGCCGCTGCCACTAGCAACCGCTGGAGCCGCCACATATTTGCCGCCGGAAAGGTAGCCGACCTTGCAGGGCTTATCGTAAGTCACTGTGACCACCTGCCCACTGACGGTATAGGTACCGGACAGTGCGCTGGAGCTGGGGGTAACGCTCAACGGGGGCTCCTCCTGGATGGTGACGGTGGCGGATGTGGCGGTGAAGGGGACCTCCTGCAGGCTGGCGTTCATGATGTCCAAGCCCGTTATGCCAATTGTGGTGACGGTATCCATGGGGGCATTCTCCAGCACACGAAAGGTTAACCGGAGGATGCAGCAATCGGAGCCTGTCCAGTTCTCACCCTGAGCCCAAACTGCATTTTCACGATCTACTTTCTCCCCTGTTTCGTCCTGTTTTGCTTTGATGCCTACTTCCCAGTCTGTCAGTGATTGCCCATTCGCATCGGTAAGCTGGAGGAGTGTCTCATCATACTGGAAAGCGAACCTTATGCCGGCGATACCGGGGTTATTGTGGATCACCAGCTCTACGGTGAATTCCCCGCCCGACTGGACGGACGATGCGGAGGGGCGCAGCTCCAAGGTGGGGGTGCCCTCCGCCAGGGAGGGGACACTCACGGCAAGGCACAGGATCATGGCCGCCATGAGGATGCTCCATATTTTTTTCATAGCCAATCTCCTTTCTGCCTTGCTGCGCTTTTATCGGACTGTGTCATCCTTCTATCTTCTCTTCCACATACTGCTGCATCAGCAGGATCAGATCGGCCAGCTTTACCTCACCGTCTTCATTCATATCGGCATTGAGCTGGTTGATCTTGACCGAGAAGCCGGCCAGGTATTTTTTGAGATACAGGATGTCCAGCAAGCTGCCGGTCTTGCCGTCATCATTTACATCGCCAAGGACGCGGGTAACGACCTGGACCCCGCCGGAGGTGACGCTGAAGGATACCTTATTCTCGCTGACATTGAGGGCCTCCTGCACCGCAAGGGTGATCTCCGCAAGGCCATCCTCGGCGTTTTCCAGCACCTTGAACCGGAGGTTTAAGAGTGTGCCGTCTTCGATATAATCCGCTGCGCCGACAAAGACCGCTTTTCCGTTTTCCTTGTTGATATAAAGATTGAATCCCTCCGGGGCCATTTCACATTCGAGCAGCTCCAGGCGGGTTTTATCGTAGCTGATGTGGAAGCCGAGCGCCGCAATGCTGGGGATATCGTGCAGGCTGAGCGTCACGGTGAATTCTTCCTGCGGCTTCACATTCTGTCCGGGGACCTCGATCTTCAGCCGCGGGGTTTCCGCCGCCAGGGCCGGCACGCACAGCAGCAGCGCCGCCAAGGCCAGAAGGTATTTTATTTTTCTCATGGGTTGCCTCCGCTGATTCCAATAAAATGGATCATGTCCGCATGCGGACATGAAAATCTCCCCGGGGAGATTTGGGATTGGGTAATCCTGTACTTTAGTTTAATTCTACCATCAGATTTTCCTTAATGCAACCATTAATGTAAAATAAGGATATAAAAACCCCGGCCTTTTTCCCAAGGGCCGGGGCTGTTTTTTCCTCTTCAGCGCTTTTTACGGATGACCGTCCGCTCGGCGTACCTGCCGAAGAAATGATAGCCGGAGCCGCCCTCGCTGATGATATTCAAAAGCTCATCCGGCTTTGTTACCTGGATGCCGCCCAGCATGGTGACCCCGCGGGCGAAGAAAGCCTCCGGCAGCATGCTGGCGGTGGGCCCGGTGATGAGGATCTCCGCGCCCGGTTTGGCCATTTGCAGCAGACCGGGCAGGGTGTTATTCAGGATGGTCACCCCGGTGATGACCAGCAGATCGGCCTCGGGGACGCACTCCGCAGCCCGCTCCGGCGGCAGATAGTAAGGCATCTCCCGCTCCTTGAGGGTGCTGGGGTCCTGCTCCAGCACATGGAAATCCGCCCCGGCGGCCATCAGCTTTTTGAGCATGGGCACCAGGGCCCCTACCACCACCGTTTTGGGGTAGTGGGCAGCATCCAGCTCATCGAAGGCATCCACGCCCATCAGAATCTCATAGTCCTGGGGCGGGGATTGCTCCCACGCCGCCACGCTCAAGGCATTCAGTGCCGCAATGCCTAGCGTCCGCCGCAGGATGTTCTCCCCGAAGATATCGTCCAGGTACTCCCGGACGGGATGGCCGCGCAGCCGCCCGGAAAGCGGCATGGCCCGGGCGGAGCTGGGGCAGCACACCGCCTCCGGCATCTCCTTGACCGGGGTAAAACACAGCCCGCCGTGGCCGGTAGAGAGCTTGACACCGGAGAAGAACAAGCCTAAAACGGCCCGTTCCACCGTGATTTTATCAAGCTCCAGCTGCTGTTCCACCTGCGCCACGGCTTCCCGCAGAATTTCAAATTGCTCCATGTTGGTTTTCCCCCTTTATCGTGCTGCATCTAGATAGCACAAATCCCGCCGAAAGAAAACCGAGGATTGCGGCGGGACCTCTGGGAGATGCGGAAATACCGGGGCAGAGAGTGTTCCGCTCCGGTATGGTTGCTGATTATTCGTGGTTTTTGCGCCGGGCGCCCAGGAAGCAGATACCTGCCGCCGCCAGTACCGCCATACCGCAGGCTATCAACGGCTATTGTCGCAGCCTTGGTAAGGGTGCTGCCCTCGATGACCTTCGTTTGGTTTTTCCAGCTTTCGTCCATCAAGCGTTCGGAGGTGTAAGCGTAGTTGCCGTTCCCCTGCACTTTGAACCTGACGACATAGGTGCCCACATCCGTTGGAGAGCCTGCATAAGCCCAGCTGTACTCGTTCTTCGGGTAGAAAAAGCACTTCACATCGTAACCGCCCAAGCCGATGATGCTATCGTTGACCGTGGGTGCGGCCTGCTTGATGCTGTACTTTTGTCAGCCCATATCGGCGGCAAGAGCCTGATCGATGAGCTTTTGCAGCGTCTCCGCCTGCTTCTTTTCCGTGATGGCGCCTACGATGGGTTCACCCACGATATTGCCGTTGCGGTCAACCACATAGGTGGTGGGGTAGGCAAAAATGTTGGTAGTGAACTTTCCCGCCTCGCCGTCGGAAGCAAAATACACATTCTGATAGGTCACGCCCTTCTTGGCCAGTACATCTTTTGCTTCGGAAATTGCCGCTTCATCGCCATCCAATGTGAAGGTGTTGACGCCGATGAGTGCGCCGCCCTTCTTCGCAAGCTCCTTGTTCAGTGCGTCCAGCTCGGAAAGCTCGCCCACGCAGGGCTTGCAGGTGGTGAACCAGAAATTCACCACGGTGACGGCGTTGGCGGAGAACAGCTCGTCGCTCTTCACCGGATTCCCATCCAAGTCTTTGCCCTCAAAGGCGGGGAAGGGGTTGCTGTTCTGCTCGATGGGCTTGCCGTTTTCCGCAGGGACGCTGACGGTGCCGTCCGGGGTCTCGGGCATCAGCTCGGGGAATTTTTCCTCTAGCTTGGTCAGCTGATCCTCCAGATCGCGGATCTTCTCGCCGCCCTCACGCAGCACCTTCAGCTCCTCCTCGGTGAACTGATCCTTGGCGTCCTCGATGGTATCCAGCAGGAACTGGCCGTAGTTTTTGCCGTCCTCGATCATGATCATATCCTTATTGGCGGCCATAAATACCTTTTCCCACAGGGCGGAGTTTTCACCGAGGATGGCGTTTTCCTGCGCCAGAAGACTATCGAACAGGGCAGAGGCCTCCTCAAGGGTCTTGGGCTCGTCGGTCATGGTGTTGTCGCCGGGGATATCGGTCTTTTTGTCGTTTTCCTTTGCGCCGCAGGCGGCCATGGCAAGGACCATCATAACGGCCAGCAGCAGGGTGATGAGTTTTTTAACATTCATTTTTGTTTCCTCCTGAAAAATCATTGGGTATTGTTCTGCGGTGCAGGCACCGCTTTTTCGGTTTTTTCGGTGTCCTTCCCCTCCCCGAAGCCATAACGGAAACGAATGGCATCGGTGGGGCAGGCCCGGATGCACATCCCGCAGCGGATGCACTCGGTGTGGTTGGGGGATTTGGTCACGTCTACATCCATTTTGCAGGCGCGGGCGCATTTCCCGCAGGAAACGCACTTGTTTTGATCCACCTTCATCTGGAACAGCGAGACCTTATTGAGCAGGGCGTAAAAAGCGCCCAAGGGGCAGAGCCATTTGCAGAAGGGGCGGTAGAAGACAACGCTTAAAACCACCACCGCCAGCAGAATGGAGAACTTCCAGGTAAACAGGCTGCCCAGCGCCGACCGGATGCCGGCATTGACGGCGGAAAGGGGAATGGCGCCCTCCAGCACGCCCTGCGGACAGAGATATTTGCAGAAGAAGGGGTCGCCCATGCCTACATCGTTCACCAGGAACGCCGGCAGCAGGAAAACCATCACCAGCAGTACGGCGTACTTGAGATAGGTCAGTGGCTTGAGCTTCTTTGTGGAGAGCTTCTTCGTCGGGATCTTATGCAGCAGCTCCTGAAACCAGCCGAAGGGACACAGAAAGCCACAGATAAAGCGTCCCAGCAGGACTCCCAGCAAAATGAGAAAGCCTGTGATATAATAGGAGAAGCTGAACTTGGAAGACCCCACCACCGCCTGAAATGCCCCGATGGGGCAGGCGCCGGAGGCCGCCGGGCAGGAATAGCAATTGAGCCCCGGCACGCAGACGGTTTTGCCGCTGCCCTGATAAATGGAGCCCTTGAGGAAATTCGGCAGATGAAGATTGGTGAGAAGGGCGGCGCCCGCCTGGATCCAGCCCCGGAAGCGGGACAGGAGGTGGGAGACCCCGGTATGTTTTTTATCCAATGCCGACACACTCCAAACATAATTTAATCGCCTTACTGAATACCGTTGCGGCCTCGCCCCGCCAAGCGCCGAAGCACAGCATGGCAGCGCCCGCAACGAGCAGCACGACCTGCGCCGCGGCTTTTTTTGCATGAGTCATTTTCATCATCCTTTCCGAATTACTGTACCCATCATAGCACGGGGAGGTTAAAATTCCTGTTAAGAAAGAAAATTTAACGCAAACCTTATCTATTTTTGCTATAATGAAAGCAACATAAAAACGGAGAAATAAAAAGGAGGGCTCTCATGCACCTTTTAGTAATTGAAGATGAACGCGCCCTGTGTGAGACCATCGTCCGTAGCCTGCGGCGGCTGGCCTACAGCGTGGACTACTGCTATGATGGGGAAAAGGCGCTGGCGCTTTTGGGCGTGGAGCGCTACGATCTGGTGCTGCTGGATCTGAATCTGCCGAAAAAGGACGGTATGACGGTGCTGCGCACCCTGCGGCAGACCGACCGTGAGACGAGGGTACTGATCCTCTCCGCCCGCGGCGAGGTGGAGGACAAGGTGCAGGGACTGGACGCCGGGGCCAACGACTATCTGGCAAAGCCCTTCCACTTGGCGGAGCTGGAGGCCCGCATCCGCAGCCTGACATTGCGGCAGTTCACCCAGCAGGATGTGCTGCTAAGCTGCGGAGCTTTAACCTTTGACACCCGCTCCCGCACCGCCGCTGTCAACGAGCAGACGCTGACGCTGACCCGCAAGGAAACGGGGATACTCGAATACCTAATGGTGCATCAGGGGCGGCCGGTGAGTCAGGAGGAGCTGATGGAGCATGTTTGGGACAACAGCGTGGACAGCTTCAGCAATTCCATTCGCGTCCATATCTCCGCCCTGCGTAAGAAGCTGCGGGCCGTGCTGGGCTATGACCCCATCCGCAACCGCATCGGCGAGGGCTATCTGATGGGAGGCGAGGAAGTATGAAGCGTCTTTCCCTGCAGTGGCGCATCACGCTGATGTCCGTCCTGCTCATCGGCGTCACCTGCGTGGCCATGAATCTGCTGCTGTGCTCCTCCGGTGTGTACTATATGGACACCATTGCGGACAGCTTACAAGGCGGCACGGTGATCCTGAATGATGGCGGAGCGGCGAGCTTTGACCCGCAGCTCATCGCTCCCAGCGAAGAGCTGACCATCGTTGTCGATGGGGCGCAGGGGCGCTTCCGCACCACCAACTGGTACATCACGGCGGCGGTAACGCTGCTCAGCGGTATTCTGGCCTATTTCGTCAGCGGACGCGCTCTCAAGCCCCTGCGCAGCTTTGCCTCGCAGGTGGAGCAGGTGCAGCTGAACAATCTGGCGGATATGAGGATCGATGAGGATGTGTTGCCGGAATTCCGGCAGCTCAGTCACTCCTTCAACCAGATGCTGGAGCGGTTGAACAACGCCTTTACCGCCCAGCGGCAGTTCACCGGCAACGCCGCCCACGAGCTGCGCACGCCGCTGGCGCTGATGCAGGCGCAGCTGGAGCTATTTTCCGCGGAACATCCAGACATGCTACCGGAGACGGCGAAATTCCTCACGCTTTTGCGGGAGCAGACGGAGAGGCTGACACAGATGACCAAGACGCTGCTGGAGATGAGCAATTTGCAGCAGGTGGCGCGGAACGAGCAGATTCAGCTTATCCCAATGATTGAGGAAATCTTCACAGACCTTGCGCCGCTGGCGGAGAAGCGAAGCATCACGCTGGAAGCGGAGGGCGACGGCTCCCTGACTGGCAGCGACACGCTGATCTACCGTCTGCTCTTTAACCTGACGGAGAACGCCGTCAAATACAACCGCCCAGGCGGCTCGGTGCGGGTCGAGCTTGCGCAAAGGCAGGAAAAGTGCATCATTCGCGTTTCCGACACCGGCTGCGGCATCCCGGAGGAGTATCAGCAGAGCATCTTCCAGCCATTCTTCCGGGTGGACAAGTCCCGCAGCCGCGAATACGGCGGTGTGGGGCTGGGGCTCTCACTGGTGTGGGAGATCGCCGCTCTCCACGGCGGCTCCGTTTGGGTGGAGGAAAGCTCGGACAAGGGCACGACCATCGCGGTCGAGCTGCCGGCAGGGGCGGAAAACGATTCCCCCGGCGCGGATATCCCATAGCGCCCTTGGCGGTTTCATGATGATCGTTTTTCAACCTCCACAATGTTATCGCAGCAACTCTCGATCAGCTCCCTGTCGTGGGTGATCACGAGAATGGTTCTGCCATGCTGCGCTTCGCTTTTCAACCTTTCTGCGATCAGGCGCATATTCTGCCCGTCAAGGCCGCTGGTGGGCTCATCGAGAATCAGTATCCTGCGGCCGGAAAAGATGGCGCAGGCAATGGCAAGGCGCTGCTTCTGCCCGCCGGACAGTGCAGACGGGTGCGCGTCCCTGTACTCGTAAAGCCCAAACTCTTTGAGCAGGTCCCTTGCCCGGTCTTTGCTTTCTTCTGTCAATTCGGTATTCAGCAGCAGCTCCTCCGCCACGCTTGCCGTAAAAAACTGCGTTGACGTGTCGTTGCCGCAGTAATAGATCTCCCTGCGCCGGACTGCCGCTCTTGCTTTTTTCCCGTCTATCAGGATATGTCCCCTT
>ENA-ORCN01002400-ORCN01002400.1-human-gut-metagenome-genome-assembly--contig:-NODE-2400-length-10204-cov-5.543498_pt1 | contig 10204 bp, 8 predicted proteins | sample MGYA00242984_ERZ507984 | MGnify/ENA primary metagenome ERZ507984 (study PRJEB26167, sample SAMN06115395) | human gut metagenome | host: Homo sapiens | place: China:Hubei | collected 2016-05-19 | study... | reverse complement strand
CCGGGACTGAAACCTAACCATTCGCTCTGAATATCCCAGTGATAAAACCGTCTCTTCTTAATTTCTTTGCTTTTTCGTCAGGATTTCTTTTTTCAGCTTTTAATGTCAACATAATGATGACCTCCTCGATCTCTACGTTTGTTTCGTGTAGATGAGAGCTTGTAGAAGTTCTTTTTGCACTATGGTTATTATAGCACATATAGAACAAAGTAAACAGTTAAAATGTCACAAAAATAACAGAAAAAAAGTGGGATTTACAAGCAAATTTCAGAAAACAATGTGAAGCGGCACTCTTTGGCATCTACGACATGAAACGAAAATATGTAAAACACATGGAAATATTCGTTTCAAAATTGTGTGCGTATGATGATATATCTGAGAAAAATTTACAACTGCATTACAAGAACACGTTACAACAATAAAGTAAAAGGTTGCGTAAAAAGGTAAAATGGGGTATACTTGTCACAAATACATTTGAATTTACTGGGAGGACATAAGGATGGATATGAATATTGTATGCCTGGATCTGGAAGGAGTACTGGTGCCGGAGATCTGGATCGCTTTTGCGGAGGCCAGCGGAATCCCGGAACTGAAGAGAACCACCAGAGACGAGCCGGATTACGATAAATTAATGAAATGGAGACTTGGTATTCTGAAGGAACACGGTCTGGGACTGAAGGAGATTCAGGAGACGATCGCAAAGATCGACCCCATCCCCGGGGCGAAGGAGTTTCTGGATGAGCTGCGTTCCATTACCCAGGTCATCATTATCAGTGACACCTTTTCACAGTTTGCGGGCCCTCTGATGAAAAAACTGGGTTACCCCACCATCTTCTGTAATTCCCTGGAGGTAGCTGACAACGGTGAAATCACCGGTTTTAAGATGCGTGTGGAGAATTCCAAGTACACTACGGTGAAGGCATTGCAGTCTATCGGCTTCCAGACCATCGCCAGCGGTGACAGCCACAACGATCTGGGCATGATCCAGGCCAGCAAGGCAGGGTTCCTGTTCAAGAGTACCGAACAGATCAAAAAAGATCATCCGGAGCTTCCAGCCTATGAGACCTATGACGAACTGATGGCAGCCATCAAAAAAGCATTATAATCTCCTATATTACTATTACTATGAAAAACTCTCCGGACAGATGTTATTCTGTTGAGGAGAGTTTTCTGTGTATACAGTGAATGCGTTTAATGGAGAATATTGATCCGCCACACACGGAAAACAGGGAAAAGACAAATAAAATATAAAAATATAATCGAAATTAAAAAAGTTATTTACATATTTTTACAAAATGTTACAATATTATAATATGACTTGTTATCACCAATAGTAAGGAGAGGAAAATGTTCGAAAATTTGAAAATCAGGCAGCGCCTGAAAAAAGCTTTTGCCATTATTGTAGTTATATCATCTATTGCAGGAGTGCTCGGAGCACTGGCAATGATCGTTACCATGAACCGCTATCAGCATGCATTGACCAATTACGGTTTTTCACAGGGAGATATCGGTAAGGCCATGACTGTATTCACGGATGTAAGATCCGCAACCCGTGGAATCATAGGATATAACGACCCGGATCTGGTGGACGGTCTGATCACGACTCACGATGAGAAGAAGCAGGCTTTTCTTGAATACTGGGAAGTTGTCGGCGAGACTGTTGTTTCTTCAAAGGAGAAGGAACTGTATGATCAGGTAAATGAGCAGATTCAGCAGTACTGGGAGCTGGATCAGCAGGCCATTAATACCGGTAAGGTGGATATGGAAGAGAAGCGTATGCAGGCACAGGAGCTGATGCAGAATCAGGTAGCACCGCTTTATAATGAAATTTATGATACCATGCGTGAACTTATGAACGAGAATGTCCGTGAAGGAGATTCCCTTTCTTCCATACTGAATATCATGGGATTTATCTTCCTGCTTATCATTGTTGGTGTGATCGTGCTGGCAATTATCATTGCAACGAGAATGGAACATGCAATCTCTCAGGGAATCGCAGCACCGCTGGATGCATTGGCAAAGCGTCTGGAGACTTTTGCACAGGGTAACCTGTCCGATCCGTTCCCGACACTGAACAGTAAGGATGAGATCGCTGACATGATTCATTCTGCAAATGAAATGGCAGAAAAGCTGAGTTTTGTCATTGCCGACACCGGAGAAGTTATGAGCCAGATGGCAAACGGCAATTACAACATCACTTCCAAGAACCCGGATATGTATCAGGGTGATTTTGAACAGTTGTTTCTGTCTATCCGTAACATGAAGACACAGATGGTTCAGACACTGCGTTCCATCGAGGAGTCTTCCAGGCAGGTATCCGCAGGTGCAGCTAACCTGGCAGATGCTTCCCAGAACCTGGCAGAGGGCGCTACCGAGCAGGCAGGTGCCGTAGAAGAACTGCAGGCTACCATTACCAACATTACTTCCAATATTGAGCAGGCTGCTGAACAGGCACAGGAGTCCTATGAGCAGGCCAGAAAATATGCGAACGAAGCAGATAACAGCAGAGCAGAGATGAAGGCTATGGTGGATGCTATGGCCAGAATCAGTGATACTTCCAACAAGATCGGCAATATCATTTCTGAAATCGAGGATATTGCATCCCAGACCAACCTGTTGTCCCTGAATGCTTCCATCGAGGCAGCCAGAGCAGGTGAGGCAGGCCGTGGATTCGCTGTGGTTGCTGACCAGATCCGTCAGCTGGCAGAGCAGAGTACCAAGTCTGCTGTAGATACCAGAGACCTGATTGAAGGTTCCATGCAGGAGATCAAGGAAGGCAACCAGGCTGCAGACAGCGCTGCTGCTTCCATCGAGATCGTAGTAGACGGTATCGGCAAGATTGCAGAGTCTTCCCGCAGTATCAGCGAGATCTCCAAGGACCAGGCCAATGCCATGGATCAGGCAGAGCAGGGTGTCAACCAGATCTCCGAGGTAGTACAGTCCAACTCCGCTACCGCAGAAGAATCTTCCGCTACCAGCCAGGAATTGTCTGCACAGGCAATCTCTCTGGATGAGCTGATCAGCAAGTTTATTCTTCCTCAGGAATAAGAACGGCTGAGACATTGAGAAAAATATAGTACAGCTGGAAAAGCAGGTATCGGCAACGATGCCTGCTTTTTTTCTCTGACAGGAAGTGGACAAGGCTGCCCGGAATGGGATATAATTACAGGGAAACAGAATTGCGGACACAGAGAATGAAATAATGAAATGAGGTAAGCATAGGAATGGATCAGGAGCAGACACCCCACAAGCGCCGGGTGCGTTATAAAGGAAAATATCCCAGAAAACTCGAGGCAGAATATAAAGCACTGATGGAGCAGATCGAACATTTACGTGCGATCCTCGCAGATAGAAAGTTATTACTTGGCGTGATCAAAGAAGAGATTCTTGTGATCCGTGATAAATACGGTGATGAGAGAAGGACATCCATCGGATTTGATGAATTTGATATTTCCATGGAAGATCTGATCCCGAGAGAAGATGTGGTCATTACGATGACTAAGCTTGGATATATCAAGAGAATGACTGTTGATAATTTCAAAAGTCAGAATCGTTGTGGTAAAGGTATCAAGGGAATGCAGACGATCGATGAGGATTACATCGAAGCACTGTTTATGACAACGACACATCACTATATCATGTTCTTTACAAATACAGGACGTGTATATCGTCTGAAAGCCTATGAGATTCCGGAATGTTCCAGAACCGCAAGAGGTACTGCTATTGTCAACCTTTTGCAGTTGCAGCCGGACGAAAAGATCACATCCATGATACCGATCAAGGAATACTCAGACAGCCAGTATCTTTTCATGGCTACCAAGAATGGTATTGTGAAAAAGACGAAGATCACAGATTATGAAAATATCCGTAAGACGGGTCTTGCAGCCATCAATCTGCGTGAAGATGACCGTCTGATTGAAGTAAAACTGACAGATAATAGTGAGGACATCATTCTGATCACCAAGTTTGGTCAATGTATCCGTTTCCATGAGACAGATGTAAGAAATACCGGACGTACTTCTATGGGTGTTATCGGTATGAGTCTGACAGACCAGGATGAAGTGATCGCAATGCAGCTTGCTTCTCAGGGAGATTCTCTGATGATCGTTTCTGCAAAGGGTCTTGGAAAGTGCACACTGGTAGAAGAATTTACACCGCAGAACCGTGGCGGTAAGGGTGTCAAGTGTTACAAGATTACAGAAAAGACAGGAAATGTCGTTGGATGTAAGGCTGTCAATGAAGATGATGAGATGATGCTTATCAATACCGAAGGTATTATTATCCGCATCAAGGTCAATGATATAGCACTTCTCGGAAGAATTACTTCCGGTGTGAAATTAATCAATGTCGGTGAGGGCGTTACGGTTGCAAGTATTGCAAAAGTACGCAAGGAAGACATGATTATGGATGAAAGTGAAGAAAATCAGGAAGATTCTACAGAAGAATAAGAAGTAAAATAAAACTCCGCCAGAGTTGATTGCAGTTAATTGCAAAACTGGCGGAGTTTTATCAATCTGTGAGTTCGCTATAAATTTCTAAGGTTTCTTTATCATCAAATCCATTTACATAATAATTTTTTTCATCAGCCGAAAAATTTATATAATACTTGTGTTGCGTATTTAAGCATAGTTCATAGTTTCCCTGATTTCTCACATGGAATTTTCCCTTTAAGAGATTATCCATAGCGGTTCCATTGCTTTTTACCATAGATGGCAGTTCATCTACCAAAGATACATTGGAAATGGTATCTGTATCAATAGCATAGTTTTCAAAAATGTGTTCACAGTAAAGAGTGTCATCTTTTATGACAAGGTGGATTGGTGTAAATTCTTCCATGATCATAAAAATACTGATAAAAGGAATACTGAGCATTGCAATAATAGAAAAGATTGTAAGCCCTTTTCCGAGACCTGTTGCCATATTTACGGAAGTTCCAATGCCGGCTCTCGTTTCTACTATGCTGCTTTTGTCCTTAGGATTGTAGTAAAACAGTCCAAAGATCCATGCCTCGTCTTCGTTGGTCTTAAATGCCGGATCAAAAGAACTTGCATAACGTTTTTCAATATTTTTGAATTTTTTTCCTAATGGGATGATCAAGATCAAGAGGACAAGGGCATAAGCAATGGATCCAACAAGAAAAATACCTAGATGGATAGTATCGGATATAAGAGGCAAAAAGGTAATCAAAGTATAGACAAGGTTTAGCCAGACACAGGCTAACCAGAAATTTTTCCACACGTTTTTTTTGGATCTGGTGTAATTGATGTTGATGTCACTGTCATTGCAGATGACTTCCACCGGTCTACGATCCATCCAGAGAGCAATAATCCAGTACAATAAACTGATAGCCGCAATGATAAGAACCATAATCGTGCTGTCAAAATCTGTTTTTTCAGAGATAGCCGAAAATACAATGGAAAGGATAAAAACGAAAAAACTGAGAAAAGTCGGAAGGAAGAATGGCAAAAATCGTACCTTTCTGACATTTCCGGCATTTTTCATCTCTACATAAGATACTAAAATCTGATTTTCGTATAATTGATTTTCCTTTTTCCATTTCTTTAACTTTTTATTGGCTATGGCATATGGCACATAAAATAATAGAATTAAGAGCATGAGCCAATTCATCCAGATTGTAAACTGTATGGAAAAATGACTTGTCAGTAAACTGGTGAGAGAAATCGCGAAAAAGATGAGAAGCAGGATGTTCATCTGCTTCTTAAAGTCGCTTATGATCTTCTGAACTGCAGGTTGCTCTACCCATTCTTCCTTCATGGATACAGAAAACAACAAATGATCATGAAATTTATGGTTGTTTTTTAAAACGAAATAAATGATAAGCAGTACCGGATATGTACTAATAAAAAGAATGATATTAAACATAGATCTGCCTCCTAAAAATACTTTTCACATAATTGGAAAAATTCTTCCTTTGAAAATCCGCGAATGTTTGCCTCGGATATGATCTGCTGCAAATTGTCCAAAGAAGTTTGTGAGAGATATTTGCCCTGGTCAAATTCATTTCGGATCCTTGCGCCGTTTCTGCGGTCGGTAACGATATAGCCTTCCTGTTTTAAAAGAGCATAGGCTTTGTTTACCGTCATGGAATTGATCCCGATTTCTTCTGCAAGGGCGCGCACGGTAGGTAATTGTTCCCCGGGCTGTAATTTCCCATCAGAAATACCTAAGACAATCTGATTGCGGATCTGTTTGTAAATAGGAATTTCAGAAACCTCGTCAATACAGATGACCATGATAGACTCCTTTCTTCTTATTTTGTATTATTTAGTGTAATACAAATAATACAAAAGTCAAGAGAAAAAATTACCCATTGCTGATACAGACACCTGCGTATATAATAAATTTTAGATGTAAAGGAGAATATGCATGCGGTTAGTAATTCAGCGGGTAAATCATGCATCTGTCAAAGTAGATGGTGACGTGATCGGAAAGATCGGCAAAGGGCTTTTGATATTTCTTGGTGTGGCGGATGGCGACACCAGAGAAATGGTAGATAAATATGTCAAAAAGTTGCAGGGACTTCGCATTTTTGAGGATGCGGATGGAAAGACAAATCTGTCCATAAAAGATGTGGATGGTGAAATACTTATAGTATCACAGTTTACACTTTATGCGGACTGTAAAAAAGGAAACCGACCGAGTTTTGTCAAAGCAGGCGCACCTGATTTTGCCAATGGACTTTATGAATATTTTAAAGAAAAATGTCAGGAGGCATTTGGCAAGGTGGAATGTGGCAGTTTTGGCGCAGATATGAAAGTGAATCTGGAAAATGACGGACCATTCACGATCCTGTGGGATAGCGACTGGTGGTAGAGGGAGAAAATACAATGAGAGAAATAGCGGTAAAAGACATCACAAAAGAAATTGCGGATATGTGCATTCAGGCAAATCACTATCTGTCAGAGGACATGGATCAGGCACTGAAAGTTGCGACAAAAGAAGAAAAATCTCCTCTGGGCAAAAAGATTTTGGAGCAGTTGCAGGAAAATCTCACGATCGCAGACCAGGAAACCATTCCCATCTGCCAAGATACCGGTATGGCAGTTGTCTTTATGGAGATCGGACAGGATGTGCATTTTGTCGGCGGTAGTCTGGAAGATGCCATCAATGAGGGTGTGCGCCAAGGTTATATTGATGGCTATCTGCGCAAGTCTGTCGTAGGTGATCCGATCGAGCGCGTCAATACCAAGGATAATACACCGGCTGTCATCCATTATTCTATTGTAGAAGGTGAAAAAGTAAAAATTACGTTTGCTCCAAAGGGATTTGGCAGTGAAAATATGAGCCGTGTCTTTATGCTAAAGCCTGCTGATGGAATCGAAGGTGTAAAAAACGCGATTCTTACGGCAGTAAAAGATGCCGGTCCAAATGCTTGTCCACCAATGGTGGTTGGTGTTGGTATTGGTGGTACTTTTGAAAAATCTGCTTTGATGGCAAAGCAGGCACTTACGCGAAATCTGAATGAAACACCAAAAATTTCCTGGGTAGCTGATCTGGAAAAAGAAATGTTAGAAAAAATCAATGGACTTGGCATTGGACCGGGTGGACTCGGCGGAAGCACCACGGCACTTGCAGTCAATATCAATACCTATGCAACACATATTGCGGGACTTCCGGTGGCAGTCAACATCTGTTGTCACGTCAATCGCCATGTAGTGAGAGAATTATAATTGTAAAAAGGGGTTTCAGATGGATAGACATATTACATTACCAATTACAAAAGAAATCGCAGAAAGCCTGACTTCTGGGGACTATGTATATCTGGATGGTCAGATGTATGTAGCACGCGACGCTGCGCACAAGCGTATGATGGAAGTCCTGGATCGTGGAGAAGAACTTCCGATCCCGATCAAAGATGCAACGATTTATTATATGGGACCTTCACCTGCCAGAGAGGGCAGACCGATCGGTTCCGCAGGACCGACAACAGCCAGCCGTATGGATAAATACGCACCGCGCCTATTAGATCTGGGACAAAAGGCTATGATCGGTAAGGGAAAGCGGACAAAAGAAGTCTTAGATGCTGTCATCCGCAATCATGCTGTATATTTTGCAGCCGTTGGCGGTGCCGGTGCCCTTCTTTCTAAATGCATCACAGAGTCAGAAGTCATCTGCTATGATGATCTGGGTGCAGAAGCCATCCGTAAGATTATAGTCGAAAATTTTCCGGTCATAGTTGTAGCAGATTGCCACGGAAATAATCTCTATGAAACAGCCATTCTGGAGTATCAGAAATAAAAGAAAATTGCGAAGAAATGCAATATTTCCGTTGACAAATGGGGATACCTTTAGTAGAATAGTTTGTGCATTGTGAATATTGATTTAGTTCGACTATGGAGAAGTACTCAAGTGGCCGAAGAGGTGCCCCTGCTAAGGGTATAGGTCGGGTAACCGGCGCGAGGGTTCAAATCCCTCCTTCTCCGCCAAAGACAAGACGCCGATTTCGGCGTCTTGTTTCTCTATCTGCATATCCGGAGAGTTACCGAAGCGGTCATAACGGGGCGGTCTTGAAAACCGTTAGGCGGCAACGCCACAGGGGTTCGAATCCCTTACTCTCCGCCAAATAAGAACCGTAATTTTGATACAAAGCGTATCGGGGTTACGGTTCTTAATTTTTATGCTAAAACACTGCGTTTGCGGCACTTTTGCACCCAGCGGCCCCAAAAGAAAACCCGGCCAGGTTGTTTTCTGGTCGGGTTTTTGCCTTTGCGTGGGCTTCGTGGTCCTCGCAATCGTTGAAAGAGCGTAAATCGTTGAATTACAAGGGCAATCGTTGTTTTAGTGGGGTATTCGTTGAATTACAGAGATCATCGTTGATTTACAGCATTCCCGATAGTAAAAAGGTGTGGGAAAATTAAAATGTGGTCTTGCTCAAGTCGCTGCCTTTTTCAGAATCTCAAAGGCTGCCTTGATTTTTGCCGCCATCAATTTCCTACGCTCAATCAGGAAGTCCTCGTAGGCCATATTTTCCCAACCGCGAGGCAGAGCGTTCTCCTCTTCCATAACACGGATCTGCTCATCAGACAATCCGGCGCAGACAATCGGATAATACACAGACGGAGCATCATCCAGGATGTCCATGTTGTCCTTCCAGTCAATGAATGCGTAGTTTGCCATCTGGTTAATCTTCGCATCAGAGTATCCTTGGGACTTCAAGCAAGCCTTTGGGAAAAGATGATGCTTTTCCAGAGACTTGCGGTTACCGTCTGTTCCGGGCTCGAACAGCTTTGACACAAGCAGATTGCTCTTGGAGAAGAGGATTTTTGCGTTCATAATGTTCAGCGATGCCACATAGGCATTCCATGCATTATTACCTCGTCCCGAAACAGCCAGGCCCTCCGAACCGACCAGGGTGATGTCAAAGTAGTCATTCGTCAAACGCTCGTTTACTCTGGACAGGATGAACTCCTTGTACTCATCCAGAGTTTTGAGGCTTTTGATGGTATTCAGATGGTTTTCCACCGTAGACTCAAAGGAGCCCGTGTACAGCGAAATGAGCGAAGCATAGAAGAACCACAGCGAGGTAAGGTGCATATTCTCATTATACGATGCATTGAAGCGGTGCTTCGCAATCAAATACAAGGCATAGGTGTAGAATATTGCGTTGCCAGACAGAATCAAATCCCCGGACAAATAACCTGCGTTCATGATGGCTTTGATAAACTCATGCCAGCTGTGTACATCGAGGACATCCGGTAGTTTCTCCTTGAGAGTATTGAAACGCTGAACACGAAGATTATCATCCACGGCACCCTTTTTATCAAAGTCGGCACCTCGGAGCAGTTTATAGCCATACTTCAAACGGGCTCTGTCAAATGCATATGCCATAACAACGCGGATGACATCCTGCGCTGACACGGTGGTCAGCTGATTGTAAGAGGTCGTTTTACCTTTTGCCGGAGCGGTGGAGTCTTTGCTGAACTGCTCAATCTCACGACGTCCATCATCCCAATACAAGGACAACAAGGTGAGGATGAAGTCGTTCTGTTTCAGAGAAACACCACCAGAGTTTACACGGACGAATATTTCAGAGACATCCTCTTCCTCTGCGGTGGACTTTATGTCGAACACATGAAGCGTATGGCTTTTCAGATTGACCACACTGTTGATGCGATCCGCAATTAAGCCCTGTTCTTCATCTGTAAGCCCGGACCCTTTGGTGGATCTATAGTCACCCAGTTTC
>ENA-ORCN01002395-ORCN01002395.1-human-gut-metagenome-genome-assembly--contig:-NODE-2395-length-10224-cov-6.399133_pt1 | contig 10224 bp, 7 predicted proteins | sample MGYA00242984_ERZ507984 | MGnify/ENA primary metagenome ERZ507984 (study PRJEB26167, sample SAMN06115395) | human gut metagenome | host: Homo sapiens | place: China:Hubei | collected 2016-05-19 | study... | reverse complement strand
AAAGCCGAGCGCCATCAAGGCAAACACTTCCCAATAGCCCACTATCAGTTGCGGGAAAAGCCCGGGACGGAAAGTCGTGAATATCTGCCTCAACATATCCAGCGAAGCGGAGAAATCGGCATTACGGAAGAATATCCAGCAGAAGCAGACGAAGTGGAATGTAATGACGATACCGAAGAAGCGGCGGATGCCACGACTGCGTTCGCCCTTCTTCCGTCCGGTAACGCCCATCCAGAACTTATGGACAGCCAAAGCAACGCCATGCAACATGCCCCAAAACACAAAATTCCAGGAAGCCCCATGCCACAAACCGCCCAGGAACATGGTAATGATAAGGTTGGCATACTGGCGTATCTTGCCCTTACGGTTACCGCCCAGGGATATATAGAGATAATCGCGCAGCCAACTGGAAAGCGAGATATGCCAACGACGCCAGAACTCCGTAATGGATGCCGACTTATAAGGCGAGTCGAAGTTTATGTTGAAGTGAAAGCCCAATAACAAGGCAATGCCGATAGCCATATCGCTATATCCGGAGAAGTCGCAATAGATTTGCAGTGCATAGCCGTAAACACCCATAAGGTTTTCCACACCCGAATACAAGGTAGGATTATCGAAGATGCGCTCCACAAAGTTGATACTGATATAGTCCGAGATAACCGCCTTCTTGAACAGTCCGCTCACAATAAGGAAAATTCCCCTGCCGAACATCTCTCTAGAAACAAACAACGGACGGCGGATTTGCGGAATAAAGTCGCGTGCACGCACAATGGGACCCGCCACCAACTGCGGGAAGAATGATACATAGAATGCGTAGTCCAACAAGTTGGTGAGAGGCGTTATCTCCTTGCGGTACACATCGATTGTATAGCTCAGCGACTGGAACGTAAAGAAGGATATACCCACAGGCAGGAAGATGTCCATTGCGGTAAACGTGCCGCCCGTGAGCGAAGCAAAGAAATCGCAGAGAAAGTTCGTATATTTAAAATAGCACAGCAGTCCCAGGTTTATCGCCAGACTGGCTGCAACCCACATTTTGCGTTGCCAATGCACGGTGGCACGCGCCATAAGGCGGGCTATGAAGAAATCGCTCACCGTAACGATAGCCAGCAGAAAGAAATAGGCACCGCTGCTTTTATAATAGAAATAGTAAGAAAACAGGGTGACGAACATCAGGCGGGCGGTGGTGCGGCGCTGCAAAAGCAGGTAGAACAGGATAAAGGCTGCAAACAGCCACAGGAAAATGCCGCTGCTGAATATCATCGGTGCATGCGGATTGTACACCAGCAGGTCGTGCAGGCGGGTAAGGTCTATATTCAGTTGGTTCAAAAGTTCGCTAATATTCCACATCGGTCGGTTTACGGCTAAATGAGTTAACTACATTCACTGACTGCAATAGTCATTATACGCTTTCAGCAGAGCGCGATAGAACATCTCGCCCTGCAATGCATATCCTTCCGGAAGATAGTGCACATGGTCGGGACGCATCAGACGCGCTTCCTGCCAGTTGAGACAAGCCCGGCGGACACCGCCGAAAGTCTCGTACATATCCCACACCGCCAGTCCGTTGGCATCGGCAAAACGGCGGATGGTCTGTACGGCAACAGCAGTACGGGGATTAATCTTATAGGTACGCCGGCGACGGCGCTGACGGAAACTATCGTATGAACCGGGCGGAGTAGTCATCAGCATCGGAACATCGGGCAGACTCTTGCGAAGCATGCACACCAGTTCTTCCATCTGCCGGTAATGCAGTATGGAGTTATAACGCCGGTTGTGGCTCTCGTTCGTTCCGAAAGAGAGAATGACAAGGTCGGGATGCAACGCAGCAATATCCGCCACACGGTCCGGACGGGTAAAGGTTGTACAAAACGCACCGTTTATCCCCATGTCCGTATAAGACAGTGCTCCGAATGTTCTTTGAAGCAACCCGCCCGTGGTTTCGGGAAAGATATGGCCACGGATATGACTGTCGCCCACATGCACGATGCGTACCGTATCGACAGCGATGCCCAGGCGGAGCATGCGCAGTTTCTCCCAAAAGGGTTTCAGGATGCCGATGCTGTCTATCAGCTCGTTCCCACCCAGTTGCCGAAAGGCTGCGGGCAGGGTGATGAGAGGAATGGGCAGCGTATCCGTACGCTGTCCGTAGATTCTAAGCGTGTCGCAATCAAATGCCGTTTTCTGAAGCCGGGGACAACCCGGAAGCACATCTTGGGCATAGTTCCGTTGCACCGGCAGGAAGAGCAACGCCAATACCGCGCAACAAACGGCAAACCGTAAATCGGCCAAGTACCGGCTCCTTTTATGGCTCCGCTTCATAGGCACGCCTCCTGTCGTATTGTTCTTTGCCATAAACCAGAGCCTCATAAAGCAGTTCCGCCAGATGCTTGCCGCCACGGAAGTTGATATGCGTATAATCGTAATTGGCTAAAGAAGGTTTGGCATGCACCATATCCGCCATACTGCCTTCACCGCCCATGGCTTCGAACATATTCCAGAAAGCCACCCCGCTGTCGGCCGCCAGATTCTGCTGGTAACGGATAAGGTTTTTAATGCCGGGCATGGTCCGCAGGCTGCCCTCTTCGGTTTTATACTCGCGGTCGCCCACACCGACAATGAGAATTCCGGCTTGGGGGAAGGCTTGCTTCAAATGGGCAATGGTCGTCAGCATACCGTCGCGATAGCGGTCGTAATTACGCCCGCGTTCCGTAGCTACGTTCAGTCCGTACTGAAGGACTATCAAATCGTACGGACGCAGTTCGTTAAATTCGCGCATAGTCCGGACAGGTATGGAGCGCAAAGACAGACCAGAACTGCCCCGAAGCGAAAAATTATCGACGGCAATCCCTTGCGTGCCATCCATAGCCACTCCGTAGAATAAGGTAGAATCGGCGCTCTCCACTTTCCAACGCACAGAGCCGATACGTCCTGTTACATCCATTTCACGAAGTCCGTCGGCAGGCGGGAATGTTCCGGTCTGCGGTTCGCCCTTGTTTACGGATGCCGAAAGGCGGGCTTCGCCTTTATTATAAAAGAAGATAGAAGCACGTTCGCAAGTATCGAGCCGGGAAGCATACTTCCTCTGTCCGCCAAGCTCTACGTACGCTCCGGGAGTCGGAATAAAATAATGGCCCGAAACACCTTGTTTGCCACGGTCGAAGAATACGGAGTCCGTAACGGAATGGCTCTGCCAACCGCCAAAGCTGTGCCGCACCGTAGGCCGATAGCCGTTGACCGGAGAAGTAATCGTCACGAAGCCTACCCCGCAGCCGCCATAACGTTCCTGCAACATCGCACGCAGGTCGGCCGTCAGGATATCCGCCTCAATGAAAGAATCTCCGAAATAGGCGATACGCACCGGACGGGGCTTTGCCGCCAGCTCATCCAGCGCGCGATAGAAAGGTGTCATGCCGCGCAGGGTGGAGTCGCTGTAATCCTCAATGCAGGTCATGCCGCTGCGACAGGTATCCACAAAGGCGGGCTTCACTTTCGGGGGCGGCGGCAACAGACTGTCCGGTTCGCTCACGACTTCCGGCACGGGACGCACATCGCCAAGTATGTCTACCCGCCTCAACACATGGCCCCCTATCGTGCCCCCCGGCAGCAAGTTCAGCAGCAGAAGTACCGCCAGCACAATAAGCATCAGCCAACCTGTATGTTTTAAAACGCTCTTTTCCATAACTAATCCGGACGCAAAGATAAAGAATCGGATGAAAATAAATATCGTCCTTCCTAAAAAGAAATCGTCAGGTTCATTTTAACACAGTCTTGACTGCTGTTTGTATGGCAGAAACTTTAAACAGTCCGCTCTATGTTCCAGACAAATGCCCGGAGCCCCAATTGCTCGGTCTGCTTGTCCATGTTGTGAAGGACTTCCAGCAGGGGCTCTACCCGCTCGTCCTCTACCATTGTAAGAATGGCGGAGCACATGGAAGGCCAGGCGTGACTGCCGTAATGAGGCTCACCAGTCTTGGAACCGCGCCCGCGAACCTGCTCCCAATAAGTGAAGCCCCGGCAATTGAGCCGGTCGAGTGTAGCAATGATACGCTCGTAATATGCCTGATCGAATGTGATTAATACTGATTTCATTATTCAATTATTAAATGTCAACTATTAATTATTAGCCTGTTCCTCAAAGTAAGCATCCAATTGCTTGCGCATCTTGCGACGCTGGCGTTTGATGCCGACACCACCGAAGATACAATACATCGTAGGAACGTAAATCAAAGTCAGAATGGTGGAAACCGCCAGACCGCCGATTACGGCAATCGCCATAGGACTCCACATCTCAGAACCCTGACCGCTGCTGATGGCCATCGGAATCATACCGAGAATGGTAGTCATGGTCGTCATCAACACCGGACGGAGACGACTCTTGCCTGCCGTAACCACGGCATTCAGCACCGACTGCCCGCGTTCGCGGCAGAGAATGGTGTAGTCGATGAGTACGATACCGTTCTTCACCACGATACCGATCAACATGATACTGCCCAGCAGACTCATCACACTCAGCGTCGTATCGGTTATGAACAGCGCCATCAGCACACCGCTCATGGCAAACGGCACGGAGAGAATCAGAATAAACGGATAGGTAAGCGACTCGAACTGGGCTGCCATTACGATAAACACGAGGATGATAATCAATACGCCGAGTGTTCCCAAATCGCGGAACGAATCCTGCTGGTCTTCAAAGGAACCCGCCACCTGAATGGTTATGTCGGACGGTTTCTCCATTCTATCGATAATGGCATTGCCCGCAGCCACCACGTCACCCAACGGAGCGCCGGAGATGACGGCAGACACCGTTACGATACGTTCACGGTCCTTACGCTCGATAGTAGGCGGAGCAAAACGTTCCACCACTTTTCCCAAATCCTTGATACGGACGCCCTCGCCTTTGGCATTGTATACCAATATGTTCTCGATACTTTCAAGACTGGTACGGTATTCGGGGGCGTAGCGCACCTTGATATCATACTCATCGCCGTCTTCACGATACTTGGAAGCCGTAGCGCCATTGATACGGTTGCGCAGATAGGTGGCGGCAGTAGAGAGGTTCAGTCCGTGAAGCGCCAGCTTCTCACGGTCGAAGTCCACCTGGTATTCGGGCTGGTAATCGCTGCGGCTGATGTTGACTTCGGACACGCCTTTTACGTTCAGCAGTTCGCGCTTCAGGCGGGCGGCAACGCTGTCGGTTTCTTCCATACTGTAGCCATATACCTCGAAATCGGCGGATGCCTGGGCCGACATACCCGTATTACTACCGCCGAAAATAACCTGTGCCTTACTGAATTCGGGATAAGCCTTCAGGTCTTCGCGCATTTCCTCGCAGACTGTCTCCAGCGTAACATCACGGTCTGCCGGATCTACCAAACTGATATTGAAGGAAATGATATGCGAACCGTTGTCCTGCATGGAAGCCCAGGTATTATCCGAATCGGCCTGCCCTACGGTATAGTTGCATATCTTCATGACGCCCTTATACTTCTGCAGCCACTGATTGGTAAGTTTCTGCGAAACCTCCTGCGCCACTTCTTTACGCGTACCGATAGGCAACTCCAACTGTACGGCAATACGGGCATTGTCCTGCGCCGGGAAGAACTCCGTACCAATGGTCTTTGCACAGAACAGGCTCAGAATAAAGAATATCACACAACCGACAAGCACGGCCATACGATGACGCACCGCCCAGTTGAGCATACGTGCATACCAGTTGTCCAAACCATCCAATGTGTGCTCTATCGGCCCGAAGAATATCCGGAACATCTTGGACTGTTTACGCTGCAAGCGGAGCAGTTGCGAACAGAGCATCGGCGTCAGCGTCAAAGCCGAAACGGTGGATACAAACATAATGGCGCACATCATCCAGCCCAACTGCTTGAACAGCACGCCGGACATACCGGTTACCATGGTCAGTGGGAAGAATACGGCAATCATCGTCAGCGTAGAAGCCACTACGGAAATAGCCACCTCGTTCGTTCCGTGAACCGCTGCCTGCTTCGGGTCGGAACCGCGCTCGATGTGTGTCGTGACATTCTCCAACACCACAATAGCATCGTCCACCACCATACCGATGGCTATGGAGAGTGACGAAAGCGAAATGATATTAATCGTATTCCCCGATATTGCCAGGTATATGAACGAAGCAATCAGAGAAAGCGGAATCGTAATACAGATAATCAATGTAGCCCGCCAGCGTCCCAGAAACAGGAATACCACAATCACGACGAACAGCAGGGCGTACATCACCGTCTCCGTCAAACTGTCGATAGTGTTCAGGATGTTTTCGGACGTATCCACAATGACGCCCAACTTCACATCGCTCGGCAGGTTCTTCTGCAGACGGGGCAACGCCTCCTGTACTTTCCTGGAAATCTCCACCGAATTGGCGCCCGACTGTTTCTGAACCACAATCATCGCACCCTGCACACCGTTGTTATAGGTTTCCTGCGCACGTTCCTCCACGGTATCCACAATCCGGGCTACGTCGCGCAGGTAAACGGTAGCACCGTTATAGGTGCCCACCACCACATCCGCCAGTTCACGGGAGTCGTCAAACTCACCCTCCACACGCAAGGAATAAGTCTCATTGCCGATGTCGAAATTACCGCCCGGTATGTTCTTGTTCTCCGCACCGATAATGGAACTGATTGTTTCGATACTCAAGTTGTACGCCTCCAGCTTATAGGGGTCGCAGTACACCTGGATTTCACGCTGCGGCGCACCGCTGATAGACACCGTACCCACACCGGGAATACGCGCCAGAGGGTTTACCACACGGTCGTCCAGTATCTTGTAAAGCGCCGACTGGCTTTCATTTGCCTGTACGGACAACAGCACGATAGGAATCATATCCGTACTGAACTTGAAGATGATAGGATTCTCCACATCATCGGGCAGTTCGGAACTAACCATATCCAACTTGTCGCGTACATCGTTTGTCAGCACCAATCACAATAATCTTCTTGTACATCGTTTGTCAGCACGTCAATATCATTACCGAACTCAAACTCCAGCGTAATCAGCGACATATTCTCCGAAGAACGGGAAGTGATGTGCTTCAAATCGCTGACTGAGTTCAAAACATTCTCCAACGGACGGGTCACGTTGTTCTCGATATCCGAAGCACTTGCTCCCGGATAGGCTGTCATCACCATAATCGTATTCGTATCAATGTCCGGATACAAATCAATAGGCAACTTGGACAACGAGAACAGACCAAATATCACCACTGCCAGGAAGCAGAGCGAAGTCATAATCGGTTTCTTAACCGCACCTTCATATAAACTCATATTATTAGGGATTAGGGATTAGCGTTTAATGATTAGGGATTAGCAACTTATTTACCGGCAAACCACTAATCACGAATCACTAATCGCTAACCGCTATTTCTACTTCCATTCCGTTCACCAGTTTGGTTTGTCCGGCTATAACCACCCGGGAGTTGTCGGGCACACCGGAAATCAGCTCGTATTCGGCCCCCATGCGACGTCCGAGCTCTACCTTATTATAGGTAACCTTACCGTCCTTGTACACATATACATAACGGTCGCCGGAACCGGATTGCTTCACGATGGCCAAATCGGGTACAACCACATTGTTTTTGGTTCCGAAGTTAAGCGTGGCACGGGCAAACATTCCGGGACGTACCCTCCGGTCTTTATTGGCGAGTTTAATCTCTACCGGAAAAGTACGGGTGTTCGGGTCTACTGTAGGATACACCAGACTGATATAGCCTTCAAAGAGTTCGTCTCCGTAAACATCCAGCTTCACGGCTACCGGAGCGCCTTTCTTCACTTGGGTGAAGTAAGTTTCGGAAACATTGATAAGCAGTTTCACCGGCATAATCTGCTCCACCACCAGCACGGGTTCGCCGCCGCTGTACATATCGCCGCTGTCATAGTTTCGGGCAGTTACAACCCCGTTTATCGGGCTGAGCAACGCGGTATTCTCCAGCAGATTGCGGTAGGCCGTTTCTTTTATGTCCAGCGCCATCTTGGCTGCATCCCACTCCGATTTGGATGCACCACCCACTTTATACAGTTCGTCCATACGCTTGAACTCAATCTCCTGATTGTCCAACTGGAACTTTGTCTGTTTCAGGTTCGCCTCATCCATGCTGACCAGCTTCTGACCTTTGGACACGCGGTCGCCCACTTCCACCAATATCCTGTCGATGCGTACCGGAGAGGAAGGAGCTATGTTGTTCTTTACCTCTGCTTCTACGGTAGCTGTGTACTCATGAATCTGCTCTACCGGACGTGCTTTTACATCCGCCAGCTTCACTCTCGGCTTTTCGTCCACCTGCTCAACGGCAACTTTGTCTTTTCCACCGCTGCAAGCGCCCAACAGTGCTACTGCAAGCAGGGCAATCAATTGAAAACGTTTCTTCATATCGTTGTTCTTGTTTTATTTCTGATTACTGATGATATAGTCTCTTCCCAATACCTGGTCAAGGTCGGCCTTAGCTACCAGGTAGTCATATATGGATTGGTTGTAAGTAAGCTCCGCCTCGGTGAGCTGAACCTGCGAAGTATTCAGTTCGAGTACCGTACCCTTGCCCACTTCATAACGCTTGCCGGCAATCTGCACCGCCTTTTCGGCCTGCATCACATTCTCCTTGTTACTGGATACCTGCTCCGAGCTGGCTGCCATATTATCCTGATAGCTTGTAATCTGCATGTTCAGCTTACGTTCCATATCGATACGGTTCTGGTCCAACTGGCGCATCTGGATGCGGTTGGATTTCAGTTTCGTAAAGTTGCTTGCCTTATATAAAGGAATACTCAGATTGAATACCAGCGAAGAGCTGCCGCTGTAATGGTAATCGAAGATGTTCCAACTGTCGTTGTTCATGGACTGGTACTGATAAGAATACCCCAATCCTATCGTCGGCATGAAGTTGGTGCGCAAGGACTTGATATTCTTCTGAAGCATCAGACGGTTTAACTCCAATTGCTTCATGGTAGTATTGTTCACCAAACCTTCGTGAGCGTCATTCTCCAACTGATTGGCAAACACGATGCTTTCATAGGCCGCCAAACTGTCGTCAATCTTAATCTCCACATCGGCGGTAACGCCCATCAGAACCTTAAGTTGCAGTTTGGAAAGCGTAACGGCATTTCCGGCGGAAATGACACTCGGCTTCACGCTACGCATCTGCACCTCGGCGGTGATTTTATCGAATTCGCTTACCGCTCCCTGCTGATATTTGGCATTGACAATATTATAGTTCTCTTCCGCCAGTTCATAGCTTTTCTGCAAAACTTCGTATGAGTCCTGCGACAGCATCAGCTGATAGTAGGCTTTGGTCACCTGGTTCACTAAATCCAGTTTGGAAGCCCGCGACTTCTCCACTGCCAGCTCTATATCCGTCTTTGTCATCGACATGGCGCGATAGACGGAAGGAGCAAACAATGGTAAACTGATATTCAATGTTCCCGCAGCGGTATTCGCCTTGTCCTGCCCCATTTTCACGATTTGGTCGCCGATACTGAACTGCGGAGCCGTGATGGTATGGCTCATACTTCCCGTAATACTTGCCTCGGGCAACAAGTTCTGCCAAGTTTCCTTACGACTCACTTTCTTGAGGGCAATCTCCTCTTCCGCCACTTTAATGGTGGGATTGTCGCTCAAAGCAATCTCCAAGGCTTTATCAAGGTTCAAGATCAGGGTATCCCTCGTCCCTTGCGCCCGTGCATGGCTGCCTGCCAAGACTATGGCAATAAGCAACAGCCATTTTTTATCCTCAAAAAATCTCTGCATCTTCATAAACTATTAATTGTTATTCTATTTGGTTTCCGTGTCATTGTCTGCAGGCACAACCTTTTTACGGTATTCCCGGATAAACGCTTCCAGCTCGTGCGCCCCCTGTTCCGTAGAGATTCCGCGCAGAAAAGTGAACATTATAGACTCATAGACTTCAAGGAAGGAATACTCTTTGCAGATATCCGTATTCATCAACACGTCTATCTGCTCCCTTACCAACAGATTGATAATGGCAAAGTTTACATCATCACGGAAAATGCCCTGCTTCACACCTTCCTTAAAGAAGTTTACCGTTTCTTCCGAATCCTGGTTATGACGGTTCGTCATCAGCGCATAGGCTTTGGGATACTTCTTAATGTCTTCAAAGAATTTCTTATTGGTGCCGGAACATTCCCAAAAGGTACAAGGCATTCTATAACAGCTGCGGCAATTCAAGGGTATCATTTTACTCAT
>ENA-ORCN01002390-ORCN01002390.1-human-gut-metagenome-genome-assembly--contig:-NODE-2390-length-10239-cov-22.043987_pt1 | contig 10239 bp, 6 predicted proteins | sample MGYA00242984_ERZ507984 | MGnify/ENA primary metagenome ERZ507984 (study PRJEB26167, sample SAMN06115395) | human gut metagenome | host: Homo sapiens | place: China:Hubei | collected 2016-05-19... | reverse complement strand
CTGGTGGATAACGCCATTGTGGTAACCGACAATGCACAGATTGCCATAGCCCGCGGCGTGAACAGACGGAAAGCGCTGATAGACGGCGCCACCGGTCCGCAATGGGGATTGCTGGGAGCAACCTTCATAGCCGTCTGCTCGTTCCTGCCGCTTTATCTTGCACCGTCTTCCGTTGCCGAAATTGTAAAGCCGCTATTTATCGTACTGGCTATCTCACTGGGGCTGAGCTGGGTACTGGCATTGACGCAAACCACCACCTTCGGCAATTTCATACTGAAAGCCCAAACCGGCAACAGCGACAAAGACCCTTACGACAAGCCTTTCTACCATAAATTCGCATCCATCCTCAGCCTGCTGATACGCAAGAAAACGCTCACATTGGGAAGCATGGTCGTATTGTTCATCCTCTCCCTCGTCATCATGGGACTGATGCCGCAAAACTTCTTCCCTTCACTGGACAAGCCCTATTTCCGCGCCGATGTATTCTATCCCGACGGATACGGCATCCGCGATGTAGAGAAGGAAATGAAGAAAGTGGAAGCCCACCTGCTGGCACAGCCGGAAGTGAAACGGGTTTCCGTCACCTTCGGCAGTACCCCGCTGCGCTACTATCTGGCATCCACTTCCGTAGGTCCAAAACCCAACTTCGCCAACCTGCTGGTAGAAGTGACAGACAGCAAATACACCAAAGAATATGAAGAGAAGCTGGACAGCTATATGAAGGAGAATTATCCCAATGCCATCACCCGAACCACTCTCTTCAAACTCTCGCCTGCCGTAGACGCCGCCATCGAGATAGGCTTTATCGGCAATAGCACAGATACGCTGGTGGCGCTGACCAACCGGGTTTTAGAGATAATGCACCGCGACAAAGACCTTATCAATGTGCGCAACTCCTGGGGTAACAAGATTCCTATCTGGAAACCCGTATACAGCCAGGAGCGTGCGCAACCGTTAGGCATATCCCGCCAAAGCATGGCGCAGAGCATACAAATAGGGACAAACGGAATGACGCTGGGTGAATACCGCCAGGGCGACCAAGTGCTTCCTATCCTACTGAAAGACAACACAATCGGCGCGTTCCGCATTAACGACCTGCGCACGCTGCCCGTATTCGGTACTACGCGCGAAACCACCACGCTGGAGCAAGTGGTCAGTAAGTTCGACTACCAGTACAAGTTCTCCAACGTGAAGGACTACAACCGCCAGATGGTTATGATGGCGCAAGCCGACCCCCGCCGGGGCGTAAATGCCATTGCCGCCTTTAACCGTGTGTGGGAGCAGGTGCAGAAAGAAATCGATGTTCCCGAAGGATATGCCATGAAATACTTCGGCGAACAGGAAAGCCAGGCCGAATCCAATGCCGCACTGGCAGCCAACATGCCGCTGACGTTTTTCCTGATGTTCGTCACCCTGCTGTTCCTGTTCAAGACCTACCGCAAACCCATCGTCATCTTGCTGATGCTTCCGCTTATCTTTATCGGCATCGTACTGGGACTGTTGCTGTTGGGCAAGACATTCGACTTTTTCGCCATCCTGGGACTGTTGGGACTGATTGGAATGAACATCAAGAACGCCATTGTCCTCGTAGACCAGATTGATACGGAAACGGCCGCCGGAAAAGCACCGCGTGAAGCGGTTATCAGCGCAACGACCACCCGCATTGTTCCCGTAGCCATGGCATCGGGCACAACTATCCTGGGTATGCTGCCGTTACTGTTCGACGCCATGTTCGGCGGTATGGCGGCCACTATCATGGGCGGCCTGCTGGTAGCTTCAATACTCACCCTGTTTGTATTGCCCGTGGCCTACTGTGCGATACACCGGATAAAAGGATAGAGGGATTGCGACTCGGCTATTTACGATTTACGATTTAATGATTTGACTATTTACGATTTGAATGATGAGAAAGATTATATTTATATTGTCAGTAATCAGCTTCGGTATAAGTGCCGCGGCACAAGAAAGCTATCTCAGCCGCGAGGCTTATCGGGACAAAGTGGAAGCATACAGCCAACTGCTGAAACAGCAACGCCTGAAAGCTACGGCAAGCACCGAAGCCCGCAAGATAGCACAGACTGGCTTCCTGCCCAAAATAGACATTACTGCCGAAGGAACTGCCAATCTGAGCCATCTGGATGCCTGGAACAGTCCGGCGGGACAGTACCGTCCTTACACCTATCAGGCATTGGCAACACTGGGACAGCCTCTTTACACAGGAGGTTCGCTCATGGCCCGGAAAAAGATTGCCAAAGCCGATGAAGAACTGGACAAACTTGCCACGGAGCTGACCCTCGACCAGATACACTATCAGAGCGATGCGGTTTACTGGAATGCCTCGGCCGCATTGGCAACACTCAAAGCCGCCGCACGTTTTGAAGGGATTGTCAGCCAACAGTACAACATCATTCAAGACAGGTTTAATGACGGAGCTATCAGCCGTACGGATTTACTGATGATTTCCACCCGTAAAAAAGAGGCCGAATTGCAGTATATCAAAGCCCGCCAGAACTATACCCTTGCCTTGCAGCAACTCAATATCCTGATGGGAGTGAAACCGGATGCCGCGGTAGACAGTCTTTGTGAAATCGGCATGCACTGTCCGCCCGTCGATTTACTGAGTCTTGACGAAGTATTGTCCCGCCGCGCGGACTATGCCGGAACCCATGTCAGTATCGCCAGGAGCGAAGCGCAACGCAAGGCAGCCCTCAGCCAGTATAATCCCCAACTCAGTATGTTCCTGGCAACCGGTTGGGACACCGGTATCGCCTATATGGGACAAGACGTGCCCCATACGCCCATTGCGGGAATCAACCTCAACATCCCCATTTTCCGATGGGGTGCACGCTTCAAAACCAACCGCCAGCAAAAGGCATATATAGGTATTCAAAAACTACAGCAAAGCTATGTGGCAGATACTATTTTAGAAGAGCTGTCCGCCGCTACCACCAAACTGACGGAAACGGAACAGCAGGTAAAGACAGCCCCACTCCCATAATCGGCCCCATCAGCGGAGATATCAACATAGCACCGATAATCACTGCCGTAGAATTCACATTCAAGCCCAATGAAGCAATAAAAATTGCGAATATAAGAATCCACAAATTAGTTCCTTTGAACTCAACACCGTTACGAATACTTTCTACAATCAAGGCTTCATTATCCTTATCCTTGCGCAAATCAAGATATTCACCAAAGAACTGCTTTATATAAGGCACATTCTTCAAATCATTCTTCAGGTCACTCATAGCTATTTCTTTATGTATCGGTTTATAACAGGTATCTGCTGCAAGGGGAAGTCCGTTTTCACAATATATGCCACAAACAATAACAACAGTAATGTACGAACACCCAACAACAAGAATATATTTTGAATAGGAAGATAAACTGAAACAATGTAAAGTACCAGCGCTAACGCCACATAGTTACCTATCGCTTTCAAATCATAATTAATAGGATATTTTTTCTGCCCTACAAAATAAGAGAGAAGCATAGCTACTCCATATCCGGCAAAACCTGCCCACGCACACGCCATATAGCCAAATACCGGAATAAGGAAAATATTTATCAGGATAATGATACTGCATCCCACCAATGAAAAATAAGCTCCCCATTTTGTTTCATCAATCAGCTTATACCAAAAAGAAAGATTGAAATAAATACCCATAAACATTTCGGCAGCCATGACAATAGGTACAACTTTAAGCCCTACCCAATAATCACGTCCTAAAATATAACGCAATATATCAAGGTAAAACATAACAGCCAAAAAGGCCAGCAAAGTGAAGATAATGAAAAACTTCATCGCTTTGGCATACATTTCCCGACTATCCTTTTCTTTACTCTTACTAAAAACAAACGGCTCGTATGCAAACCGGAAAGCCTGTGTCAGCATGGCCATTATCATAGCTATTTTACTGGCAGCCCCATAAATACCCAACTGGATGGTCGCCTCCGCCTTATCAGGATAAACAAACGGAAAAATAATTTTATCGGCTACCTGATTTAAGATTCCGGCAATACCCAGAATCAATATCGGGAAAGAATAATGCAGCATACGCCGCAACAACTCCCTGTCCAGCACATACCTGAAGCCCACCAATTCTTTCCACATACACAGCATCACCAAAGAAGTACAAGCCAGATTTATAGCAAAAGCCACTCCGACATTCTCTCCTTTCATACCTACAAAATAAGCGATATTCAAGGCAATGCTGGCAAAAATGAACAACAATTTCAATGCAGCGAACTTAACAGGGCGTTTCTTATATCGCAAATAAGCAAAAGGAATAGCTTGGAAAGCGTCCATTGCGACTACAATCAGCATCATCCCCATATACCACGGATGCTCTCCATATCCCAAGAAACCTGCTATGGGATGCAGAAAAGAAAGACAAACGATTAAAAACAAGAGCGCAGTCGCCCCTACCGAAAGCAAAGTAGTGGAATAGACGCGCATCGGATCATCCACCCCCTTATTGGCAAACCGGAAAAATCCGGTTTCCATACCATATGTTAAAAGCACCATCAGCAAGGCAGTTATAGCATACATATTGGTAATGATACCATAGCCCCCCGATTCCACAGGCAAAGCGTTGGTATATATCGGTACTAACAAATAATTCAGGAACCGCCCGATGATACTACTCATCCCATATATGGCTGTTTCCTTGGCTAATGCTTTTAATCCTGCCATCTTTTAATCATCAAATAATGTCTTCTGACTATTATAAATGCTCCGTCCCAGGTGCATATAGGCCAGTTCCGTGACCTCACGTCCACGCGGAGTACGTTTTAAGAAACCTTCTTTAATCAAAAAAGGTTCATAAACCTCCTCTATTGTTCCGGCGTCTTCACCCAAAGCGGTTGCAATAGTAGTCAGCCCCACAGGGCCTCCCTTAAACTTATCTATAATAGTACATAAAATCTTGTTATCTATCTCATCCAGTCCATACCTGTCAATGTTCAAGGCTTCTAAAGCAAACCGGGCAATTTCCACATCAATCCTTCCGGAACCTTTCACCTGGGCAAAATCACGGACGCGCCTCAACAGCGCATTTGCAATACGGGGCGTTCCACGGCTGCGCGAAGCAATCTCACCCGCCGCTTTCACGTCACAAGGCACATTCAATATAGTAGCAGAACGACGGATAATGCTTGTTAATACATCATCGTCATAATACTCCAAATGAAGATTAATTCCAAAACGGGCACGCAAAGGCGCAGTCAGCAACCCACTCCGGGTAGTGGCTCCAACCAAAGTAAACGGGCTCAACTCCAACTGGATACTACGCGCCGAAGGTCCCTTGTCTATCATTATATCGATACGATAATCCTCCATGGCAGAATACAGATATTCTTCTACCACAGGGCTCAACCGATGTATTTCATCAATAAAAAGCACATCATTGGGTTCCAGGCTGGTCAGTACTCCCGCCAAATCACCCGGCTTATCCAGCACCGGTCCTGAGGTCACTTTAAAACCTACTCCCAGTTCATTGGCAATGATATTACTTAAGGTCGTCTTGCCCAAGCCGGGAGGTCCGTGCAAAAGAACATGGTCTAACGCCTCGGCCCGCAGACGCGCCGCCTTGACAAAGATGCGCAGATTATCCACTACCTTATCCTGCCCGCTGAAATCTTCAAAATTCAGCGGACGTAAGGCATTCTCAAAATCGCGTTCTTTAGTTGTGAGCTGTTGCTCGCGTATATCAAAATTTTCTTCCATTTTTTTGTTTATGACACAAAGGTACAAAAGATATTATTATTATAGAAAGAAAGATGGAGGAATTCATTTTCAGTCCCTCTCTGGTCCTTCTTTTCAACATTATTATTGTATTAATTATTATTCATTATGGGAATTACATTAGGAAAGAAACAATTGAACAAAGGAAGAGTTTCGCTTTATCTGAATTACAGTTATAACGGGAAGCGCCGCAAAGAGTATTTGGGCATCATCCTGGACGCTCCTACCAGTGCAGAGCGAAGAGCGGAAAACAGAAACAAGGTACTAATTGCCAGGCAGATAAGAGCAAAGAAGGAACTAGAATTCTTATCTGTTGAATATCATCTGAACGATATAGAAAATACATTCGATGATATACTTCCAACAGATAAAAGCAATGTTCCCGATTTCTATATTCTGATAGGACAATACCTGGATACCTATCACAAAAAGGACAAGAAAATGGTCAGGGCATGTATCACCCACCTGCGACTGTTTACAAGAAAGAAAAGCTTACCTGTAACCCTTCTCACAAAAGATTTTTGTATAAATTTTCTTGAGTATCTCAGGGATCATCTCCGAGGTAACACTCCCATCGGATATTTCAAGAAATTCAGAATGTGCATCAATAAATGTATAGAAAAAAAGTTAATGACCTCTAACCCTACAGATGGTATCCGCCTGATGCAGTTTGATGAGGTAACCAAAGCAATCCTCAGCTTAAAAGAGATTCAGAAACTTGCTATCACTCCATGCCCCAACAACGAAGTAAAAAGGGCATTCTTGTTCTCTTGCTATTGTGGGCTGCGCTGGTGTGATGTGCACCAACTGCAATATAAAGACATAGATTTCTCATCAAACCGCCTTACTATTCTACAACAGAAAGTACAGTCACACTCCAAAAACGCAATCTTGCATCTAAACTTAAACCACACTGCCATCAAGCTCCTGCAAAGACATAAAGGCATTAACGAGGAGTTGGTATTCGGGCTCCCCTCCTATTCTTACACACTAAGAATTTTAAACAAATGGGTCAAAAGGGCTAATATACACAAGCACATCACCTTCCACTGTGCCCGGCACTCATTTATCACCAACATTATGGCAAATGGAGCTAATATCAAGACCGCCGCCAGCCTTGCAGGACATTCTACTACCCGGCACACTGAAAAATATGTTCATATCATAGATGAACTCAAACAAAAAGCAGTAGATAGTTTACCGGATATTATTGTCAATTATAAATAAAAAAGGACCTGAAACGGCCCTTACATCATTAAAGTTGTCACACATATAACTGGTGTTCAAACAATTAGTATTACTGTATAGTATCCGGCACGAATACGACCTACCTGAGTAATGCGGTGAACAACTACTTCGGATGCAATTTCAAGCGGTTAATAAATTCCTACAGGGTGGTTCGCGCGAAGGAGTTGCTGGACGGTAAAGATTGCCCGGTGAATGAGCTTTTCAGCCGTTGCGGGTTCGCCTCCAAGAGCGTGTTCTATGTGGCGTTCAGAAAAGTAGTTGGCATGACTCCCCTGCAATATATATCGCAGAGTCGGAATCCTTTTATGATTCAACGCAATTAAGTCCTTTTATAACAATAAACATTTTGAGTTTTTAAATTTATAAATTTAAAGTTTTTCTATTATGAACAAAAAATTTTTAAGTGCAATCCTGTTCGGAGCCTTGATGGTTTCTTCGACAGGAACATTTGTATCTTGTAAAGACTATGATGATGACATAGACAATTTGCAGGAACAAATTAACAAACTGGCGACTAAGGAGGACATGACTTCTCAGATCGCTACTTTGCAAGCTGCTTTAACTACTGCTGCAAAAGATGCAAGCGATGCTCTTGCTAAAGCAACTGCCGCTGAAACCGCTGCAAAAGCTGCTGGTGATGCTGCCGCTGCTGCAAAAGCCGCTGCAGACAAGGCTGTTGCAGATGCAAAGGCAGAAGCAATCAAAGCTGTACAAGCAGAAATTGAGACATTGAAAAAAGAAGTAGAAGAATCCACTGACGCAGCATTGAAAGAAATGGCAGAAAAAGTTGATGCTGCCACTAAGAAAGTAGAAGACATTGTAGGCAAGATTGCTGATATGGTTACTAGTGTAGAACTGGTGGCTTCGTATTCTGCTAATCCTACAGGCGATGAATTGATTTTCTCCACTGCTATTGAAAAAGAAAACGTATTTAGTGAAGGTATTACAAATGCTATAACATTTACTAAGGGTAAACAAGTTCAGACTGGTGACAAGTTTGTAGTACGTGTATCTCCGACAAATGCGGTTCTTACTCCTGATATGATTTCTTTGACTAATAGCCAAGGACAGAACTTGAATGAATTTTTATCTGTTCAGAAAGTTGAGAAATATAATGGATTATTAAGCCGTGCGGCAGGAAACAACGGATTGTGGGAAGTTACAGTTGCTTTGAAGAATTATGATGAAAAAGCTTTTTCTGCTGTAACAGAAACCAAAGTTGGCAATGATACTGAATCTATTCTCTTTGCTGTACAGGTAAATAACACCTTGTCTACTGCTGAAACAAGAGAAGTTATTTCATCTTATGACTTAACTTTGGATTGGACTGAATATGTAGGTGAAAAGTCTTTAAACTATTTTGTTGATGCAACAAACGTCAAGGATATTCATAATCGTTTCACTAAAGCAGAAGATGGTACTAATGTAACATATCAAGAATTAGCTTGGAAGAGTGATGCGGCTACTACCATTATTCCTTTAGATAAGGTTAATACAAATGTTAAAGTAGATAACGGAGACGACCGTCAAACTCAAAAATTATATCCTGCAGTACAAGGAGAGGCTATCAAAATTGCTTTGTCTACAGCCGATGATAAAGTAACAGCTCCGGTAAATATCCGTGGTATTTATGTAGTTTTAGATAAGGCTAATGCGGTAGAATCTGCACCGTCTGAATTGAATGCATGGAATAGCTATACTTATTCTGGTTTGAATACAGTGGTTGAAGGTACTTCTACAGAAATTACCATCAACAGCACTACGGCTATTAATGATGTTATTGGTTTCCGTGTATATGCTGTAAACTTTGATGGTACTTTAGTTGATCCTGATGGTAAAGCGTTTTATGTGCAGTTAGGTAATGCTGCTACAGATTGGAATGCTACTGCCACTACTGTTACTGCACTTAATCCGACTGACAAAGCTGTTACTGACACTCAGTCAGATAAGGTTGCTGTGTCTTTGACTAAGTTAACTGCTCCGACTGCTGCTACTTGGACTACAGACAAGGTTAATAATGTAAATCCTGCATTCAATGCTATCTTTGTTGATGCTAATAATAATGTACTGTACAATACAGCTGCTCCAAATACATTCCCGGCAGATTTCAGCAAGGTTGCCAAAGTTTATACTGTTCCGACTGTTGATGACTGGACCAAGTATGAAGATAACAAAACTTATAATGGAACATTGACTATCAAGAATGCTTCAGGACATGTATTAGCCACTATGAAAGTTTCTATGACTAAGGTATTGCCTACTACTATTCCTGCGGGATTCTCTGTTAAAACTGCACAGGTTACTGATGGCATCTATAATTGTTACATGATTCCTATGAATGACGCCAATGATATCGCTTGGACAGCTGAAACAGCTACAAAGGGTTCTATGAAGATGTCTGAAGTATTCAACTATGGTACAGGTGCTGCCGCTAACTATAACATAACATTCGCTACATCTAAGAAAGATGGAAATAAAGATGTTGCTGTAGTAGTTGCCGGAGACAAAACATTAGAAGTTGCTAAAGATTACATCAACAACTCAGTTAAACATACCACTACAGTGGTTTACAACTATGGTAAGATTTCTTCAGTGAAGAATTCTGAAGGTGGTTATGATGATGTAACTAGAGAAGCTGAAAGATTTGAAACTATCTACAACTGTATTTATAATAGCACTTATACTTGGGCATGGGCTACTCGCGAACAATTAGGCGCTCCGTATACAGATAAGGATAACGACGGTAATTATACCACTGCAATGCCGTCTACAAAATTAACTTATGGTACAGATCGTCTTGACTTTGCTGCTGACAGCTTCATTTTTGGAACAAGTGCTAAAGATAGCAGATATAGCAAACTGTTAAGTACACCTTATGAATCAAGTCTGATTATTACAGATGCGACTTTGACCAGTGATGCAAATGGTGAAGAAGAATACTTTGATGTAATTATAGATAATAATAAGCATATTACAGGTTTCAAGGCTACTGCTTTGTCTTCTGAAACGAATCCGACTGCTGCTGTTCCTTCTACATTGACTATCAAGTGCAAGGATATGTATGGTCACGATGTAATAATTAAAGTTGCTATGACTGTTAACAAACGATAACATAGAAGAATAGATTATGCTTTAAATGTATATTCTTTCTATTACTCTATAAAGAACGAAGGTGTGTCAAAATGCACACCTTCTGTTTTTTACGCACAAAGCCCCGACTTTCACAAGCTGGGGCTTTGTTATTA
>ENA-ORCN01002389-ORCN01002389.1-human-gut-metagenome-genome-assembly--contig:-NODE-2389-length-10243-cov-5.796675_pt1 | contig 10243 bp, 9 predicted proteins | sample MGYA00242984_ERZ507984 | MGnify/ENA primary metagenome ERZ507984 (study PRJEB26167, sample SAMN06115395) | human gut metagenome | host: Homo sapiens | place: China:Hubei | collected 2016-05-19 | study... | reverse complement strand
TTCTCCTGCACGGGCTTCTTCCCGGTCAGACGAGGTAATACCCATGAAATTTTCTGTTTCTCTCTTCTGCCTGCTCGCCCTTTCCGGCCTTCTTCAGGGATGTTCCGGAAACGACGGGAACGAATACCAGGGCTATGTGGAAGGGGAATACGTCTATCTTTCCTCCGCGCGCGCCGGCAGGCTCGAAAAGCTTCTGACCAGAAAAGGCAGCAGCGTTGAGTCCGGCGTGCTTCTCGCCTCGCTCGAAAGCGAATACGAGCGCCAGGCCGTGGCGAAATCAGAACGCAGTCTTGCCCAGACCCGCGCTCTTTACAACGATATGCTCACGGGAAAACGCCCGGCGGAAGTGTCCATGGCAAAGGCCCAGCTCGCGAAGGCCAGGGCCGATCAGGCGAACGCCTCCGCCGAACTCGCCCGCGTGGAAGCCCTCTACCGCCAGAACGCCGTTTCGAAGAAGGAACTTGACAACCAGCGCGCCGTGTCCCGCTCTGCGGACGCCACAGTGGTGGAGATGCAGAAACAGGTCGACGTCTATAACCTCCCCGAGCGTGAACAGCGCATCGCGGCCCAGAAGGCCGCAGTGGAAGCGGATGAGGCCGCTCTCGCCCAGGCCCGCTGGGAACTCGGCCAGAAGGAAATCCGTCCGTCCCAGGCCGGCCTCGTCTACGACACGCTCTACAGGGTCGGCGAATGGGTGCCCGCAGGAAGCCCCGTCATCCAGCTCCTGCCCCCCGGCAACGTGAAGATCCGCTTCTTCATACCGGAAAAGCGCGCGGCCGCCCTGCACATCGGGGATACCGTCACCGTCTCCATGGACGGCGCGTCTCCCGTCAGCGCAAAAGTCACCTATATCGCCCAGAACGCCGAGTACACGCCCCCTGTCATCTACTCCAATGAAACACGGAGCAAGCTCTGCTTCATGGCCGAGGCTGAGACAGACGAGCGCACAGCGGCCGGCCTGCATCCGGGGCAGCCCGTCAGCGTGGTTCTGCGATGAATACCCAGACTGAAGAACGGCCGGAGTCCGCGGCGCCCGCCATCGACGTGCACGGCCTGACCAAACGGTTCGGGAAGAAAACTGTGGTGGATAACGTGTCCATGACCGTGAAACGCGGCGAGATCTACGGCTTCCTCGGCCCCAACGGCAGCGGCAAGACCACCTGCATACGCATGATGTGCGGCCTGCTCACTCCGGACGCGGGCACAGGGACATGCCTCGGCTGGGATATTATGAAGAACAGCGTGGAGATACGCCGGCACGTCGGCTACATGACCCAGCGCTTCTCCTTCTGGGAAGATCTCTCCATCCGGGAAAACCTGGATTTCGTGGCGAGGCTCTTTGAGGTCCCGGACAGGAAAGGCGCCGTGGAAAAGACGCTTGAGGAGCTCGGCCTGACCGGCCGCGCGGAGCAGCTGGCAGGCTCGCTCTCCGGCGGCTGGAAGCAGCGCATGGCCCTCGGGGCCTGCATGCTTCACAAGCCCGATCTCCTGCTTCTCGATGAACCCACGGCCGGCGTCGATCCCACGGCCCGCCGCGACTTCTGGGACGAACTGCACGAACTGGCAGCCCGCGGCATCTCCGTTCTCGTAAGCACGCATTACATGGACGAGGCGGAACGCTGTCACAAACTCGCTTACATCGCCTACGGCCGCCTCATGGCCACGGGCACGGCTGACGAGGTCATCGCCGGCCAGGGACTGACCACTCTGGCCGTTTACGGTCCGGACCTGTCAGCACTCCAGACAAAGCTCAGAAAAACGCCCGGCGTGGAGCAGACTGTCATGTTCGGCACGGTTCTGCACGCGAGCGCCCGCGACGCGGCCGCCCTTGAGAAAGCAGTCACCTCCTGTCTCGGCGCTGACTGCCGCATGGAGCCCATTTCCACAGGCCTCGAAGACGTCTTCATCTACATGATGGCGCATTCTCAGGACAATTTCGGGAGCGCAAAAAAATGACGCACCGCGTATTCTCCCTCAGGCGATGCCTCGCCATAGCCTACAAGGAAGCCCTTCAGCTGCGCCGCGACCGTTTCACGTTCGGCATGATCATCGGCATCCCCGTGGTCCAGCTCCTCCTCTTCGGTTACGCCATCAACAACGACCCCAAACACCTTCCCACAGCCTTCGTGCCGGGGGAGGAGACCATATTCACGCGCAGCGTGGAATCCGCCCTGCGCACTTCCGACTACTTCAGAATAACCGGGGTCATGAGCGAGAAAGACGCGGAGAACGCTCTCAAAAGCGGCGACGTCTCCTTCGTCATCAATATCCCCACTGACTTCACCCGCCGCCTTCTGCGCGGCGAAAAGCCGGCTATGCTCATTGAGGCAGACGCTACGGATCCCACGGCTACCACAGGCGCCATCGGCGCCGTGCAGGGCATCGTCGAGTCCGTGCTGAAGCGGGACATGAAAGGGCCGCTCTCCTCCCTGGCTCCCGTATCCCAGTCCTTCTCCATCACGGCCCACAAAATGTACAACCCCGAGGGCCTCACCCGCCTCAACATCGTTCCCGGGCTCATCGGCGTCATCCTGGCTCTCATGACCTGCATGCTCACGAGCATGGCCCTGACGCGCGAGCGCGAGCGCGGCAACATGGAGAACCTGCTCGCCTCGCCGGTCACGCCCGTCGAAATCATGCTCGGCAAGATCACGCCCTACATTGTCACGGGCCACATCCAGGTGGGCATCGTGCTGGCCCTGGCCGTCTTCCTTTTCAAAGTACCATTCACCGGGGATCCGGCCGCCCTCTATGCGGCGTCCGTGCTCTTCATCGCCGCCAACCTCACCGTGGGCGTCACCATTTCCGCCGTCGCCAGAAACCAGCTCCAGGCCATGCAGATGACCTTCTTCTACTTTCTGCCCAACATCATGCTCTCGGGCTTCATGTTCCCCTTCTACGGCATGCCCGAATGGGCGCAGTATATCGGTTCCGTTCTGCCCCTGACCTATTTCAACCGCCTCGTGCGCGGCATTCTCCTCAAGGGCTGCGGCTGGCAGGACATCTGGCAGAATCTCTGGCCCATCGCCGCTTTCACGGCTGCCCTCATGGGCGTGGCCGTCCGCGCCTTCAGACGCACGCTCGACTAGACCCGCCTCTCTCAGCGGATGGCTGCGGCAAGCCGCCTCAGCCACAGGTAATCGTCAGCCGCGGCGCAGATCAGAAAGCCGCCGGGAAGGCCATCCTGCCCGCCAATGACGGTGAGATTCTCCCCGTCCCGGACGGGAGCGCGGACGAGCGCGAGATCGGAAAGCCCGAGACGCAGCGCGAGATCCCTCTCTCCGCCCCGGACCCGGTATTCCTCCACGGGCACGCCGAGTGCGGCGCCGAGAGCCCGCACGCGAGGCAGGGATGAGGCGCCCGAAAGATCCGGCGGCACGCCAAGCATCACGCGCCCCGCGGCTTCCACCCGGTCAAGCGCGGAAATCACGGGCAGGCCGCGGGCAAAGATATTCCGCCCCGCTTCCGAGGCCGGACGCACGGTCACAAAGGCCGGATCCTCGCGGGACACGATACGGCCCGCCTCCATGATCAGAATGCTGTCGGCCATGCCGCGCGCGAAGGACGCCTGGTGGGTAACCACGATAATGGTGCGTCCCCCGCCGCGCAGGCCGCGGATGATGTCCAGAACCTCGCTCACGTTGGAAGGATCGAGGGATGAGGAGGGCTCATCAAAGAGCATAAGCTTCGGGCGCATGGCCAGCATGCGGGCTATGGCTCCGCGCTGCCTCTGGCCGCCGGAAAGCTGTCCCGGATAGCAGTCAGCCCTGTCTCTGAGACCTACTTCTTCAAGAAGGCGCATGGCCTCTTCACAGGCCTTTCCCCTGTCCTCCTTCAGAACGGCCACGGGAGCCAGGGTGATGTTCCGCAAAAGAGTGAGATGACTGTAGAGCTGCTCGCCCTGGAAAACCATGCCTACCTCGCCCCTTCCCGTGGTGCGCCATCCCGGCCGGCTGCGGACCTGTCCGCCGAGGCGCACTTCTCCGGCATCGATGGGATCGAGGCCGGCCACGGCCCTGAGCAGAGTCGTCTTCCCGCACCCGCTCGGACCGCAGAGGGCGAGGCAGCGCCCCTCCTGAAGAGTCAGGCTCACGTCCCTGAGGACGGGAAGTCCCCCGCGGAGAGACGTGACGCGGGAGACTTCAAGAAGCGGGGCGCCTGCGTTCATGATCCCTTCCTACTCTGCCCAGACAGGGAGTCTGCCGGAAGCGGGCGGCAGGGGATAGCGGCCCTCGGGACCAAACCAGACATCGTAAATCTTCTGGTAGGTGCCGTCCATGATGAGACTCCGCAGAGCCGCGTTCACGCGATAGCGCCACGCGGACTGGTTGCGGGGCACGCCGATGCCGTAATAGGTGGGGCTGTAAATCTCGCCCACGGCCTCAAAGCCTCTGTCTCCTCCGGACACGCCGGCGAGAATGACGGTGTCGTTGGTCCAGCCATCGACCTTGCCGGTTTTGAGGGCCAGGAAGCACTCTGAATCGTTCTGGAAGGACATAACGCGCGGTGAGGGATCACCAAGCTTCTTCAGGGCCTCGGTCACGGCCTGCTGGGCGTTGCTGCCCTGGCACACGGCCACGCGCCTGCCCACAAAGTCCTTAAGGGCGTGGTATCTGCCCTTTGCCGCCAGGACGCGCTTGCCGTCGAGCAGGTAGGTATCCGAAAAATCAATCTGACGGGCCCGGCTCATGGTGTGGTTCATGTTGGAAAGCACCATGTCCGTCTCACCGGAAACAAGGGAGGTAATGCGCGTCTTGTTGTTCACTTTGGTGATCGTGTATCTGAGCCCCATTTTTTCGCAGAGGGCTTTGGCAAGATCCACATCGAATCCCGCGGGCTGCCCCTTGTCATCGAGATAGTTCATGGGCGGCGTGCTGTAGCCGATGCCGATGCGGACCGTGCCGCGCTTCATGATCTCGTCATCGAGGTTTGTCCATTCCTCGGCCATGGCGCCGCGCGCGAAGAGGAGTATGGGCAGAACAAGGGCCAGCAGCCATGCGGAGCGGTTTTTCAGAAAATACATCGGTAAATCCTTTGCTGAAGGTGAAGGAAAAAAGCCTTTACATTGTTTCCGGAAATTTCTCAGCCTGCCTGCGCGCGATGACTCTCGCGAGTTTCGCGAGCAGCAGGGAGACAGTCATGTACCCCGCGCCGATGAGGACATACATGGGCACGAGCATGTCCGGATAGCGGTTCGCGAGGATCATGCCCGTCTGTGTCAGCTCGATGAGGCCGATGACAAAGACGATGGAGGTGTCCTTGAAAAGAGAGACCATGACGCCGAGAAGAGCGGGCACCATGCGCCGCAGAACCTGCGGAGCGAGCACGCGCCGGAAAACACCGGCCCCGGAAAAGCCTGAAAGCCTGGCCGCCTCGAGCTCGCTCTTCCGCACCATGTCCGCCCCGCTCAGGAAGACTTCAGCCACGTTGGCGGATCCGTACATGGTGAGAGCGGCTACGGCCGTGAGGAAAAGCGGAGGCCTGAGCTCGAGAAAAGCGGGCAGTGCGTAATGCAGCCAGAAGATCATGAGCAGAACGGGGATGCCCTTGACCGCCTCGATGAAGAGAAAGGCCAGCCAGTTCAGCGGCCTGACACGGAAGAGACGGACGGCGCCAAGGAGCGACCCCAGAACGAGGGAGGCAGGGAGCACGGCCAGCGTGATAAGAATATTGAGGCACAGGCCGCCCGTCCCGCTGCCATCGAGCCCGAAGAGCAGGGATCCCGCGTACGGCAGGGCGTCACCAAAGGAAGATATCACGCCGGTCATGGAATCATCCCTCCAGCCGGCAGCGCCGGCGCACGGAGGAGCGCAGCCAGTGCAGGAGCAGAGAAAGGACGCCGCCCATGGCAAGGTAGATGCAGGTGGCCGCCGTGGTCACCTCGAGACCAGCGAAACTCAGGGACTCTACCTCCTGGGAGGCCCAGGTAAGTTCTGGCACGCTGATGACCATGGCAAGGGACGTGTTCTTGAAATTGTGCAGCATGCGTATGGAAATGGCGGCCAGCGAAGCGGCCACAGCCTGGGGCAGGACGACCCGGCACCAGAAAACGGCACCCCTCAGCCCGGCGAGACGCGCGGCGTCCATGGCGTTCTTCCCGCTCACGCCCATAACAGAATACAGAATGTCCGCTATGTACGGGGAGTTATTGACCGAGAGGCCGAGACAGGCCGCGAAAAAGGGAAAACCGTCCCAGCCGTTGAGGGCCAGGCCGGCCCCTTCCGGCAGAAGCACTGGCAGGCAGAAGAAAAAGAGCAGGAGCCAGAAAACGCCCGGCAGGCTGCGCACGATATCGCAGAAGGACGTGCACGGGATGCGCGCGGCCCGGGATCCCGAGGCTCGCCCCACGGCAAGCATGACGCCAAGGAAAAACGAGGCCACAGAGGAAATGAGGGCCAGGAGCACGGTGATCCAGACGCCCGTGAGAAGAATGGACGGATAGGGAGGCTCCAGAAGGACCTCCCAATGGGGATGAAACATGCCTTTTCGCCTTTGCCGGCTGTCCGGCGTTTATTCCTGAACGTAGCCTACAGCCAGTTCCGGTTCAAGGTACAGCCGGAAAACAAAACGTTCGTGTGTCCGTGTATGGAAGTGTTTTTGTGCAGAAAAGCACAATGCGGTGCTGTAATGCCACATACCTTCACCGTGTTTTTCATTAACTTTGCGGAATGACACGGTTTTCACGGAGGAAACGGAGCCGTGCAAAAAAACAACAAACTCCGGCCGACCCTCCCTTTACAGCATAACTATTTGAAATAATAAATTAAATACTATCATACTCTCCCGGACAGGTCACGTGAAAAAATACGCCGGCCAGAGGCGCGTCTGTCCTGCCGGGGACACGATGCACGCTCCTCTTCCCCGGAAAAAACGTATTTTCACCAGATTACGGGGTGTTCTTCCACTCTTCCCCGGCCCGTCTCCTGCCATTTTCATGGCATATTTCTTGCTCATTGCAGAACGACATACCGTTTTCTCCTTCTTCGTCCGGCAGCAGAACTGCTCCGGTTCTTCCCCGGGGGAGTTCCACTTCCGGAAAGAGCCGGACGCCCTTCCCGCTTCCGGCTTTTTGCCAGCACGACGCACAGCGCAAGGAATACACCATGAAGATTATCGACTTCCGTTTCCGTCCCAGCACTCCCGATGCCGTCAAAGGCATGCTCGCCAAGGGAGGCCCATTCAGCCCCATGTTTGAATATTTCAACTACAAGGACCGCGCGAAGCCCGAGCCCATCGGGCAAATCGTGAAGGAGATGGAAGCCCAGAATGTGGTGAAGGGCGTGGTCATCGGCCGCGACGCCGAAACCACCTACGGCCTCAAATCCTCCAATCCCGGCATACTCGAACTCATGAGGCAGTATCCGGACCGGTTCATCGGCTTCGCAGGCGTTGACCCCATCAAGGGCATGGACGCCATCACCGAACTGAAGAACAGGGTTGAGCGCGACGGATTCAGAGGCGCGGCCATCGATCCCTACCTCGCCCGCATCCCCGCGGATCACCGCCGCTTCTATCCCATCTACGCCAAGTGTTGCGAGCTCAATATTCCGATCGTCATCACCACCGGCCCGGCCACACTCGTGCGCGGCGCCGTCATGGAAGACTCCGCTGTCTGCCACATCGACCGCGTGGCCTGCGACTTCCCGGATCTGAAAATCATCATCAGTCACGGCGGCTACCCGTACGTGAGCGAAACCATCATGGTCGTGCAGCGCAACGCCAACGTATATCTCGATATCGCCGAATACGAGCAGCAGCCCTTCTCCGAAAAATATATTGAAGCCGCCAACACCATCATCAGCGACAAGGTCATCTTCTCGAGCGCCGCGCCGTTCATGGACTTCCAGGAACAGATCGCCCTTTACAGGAGCCTGCCCTTCACTCCTGAAGTGCTTGAGAAAGTCATGTACAAAAACGCATGCAGGATACTCGGCCTTCCCGAATAGTTTTCCTCCATTCAGTTTCCTGAAAAATCCCCCTTTCTTCCCGCACGGGAAGGAAGGGGGATTTCGTGCAGTCCCTGAAACAGCGGGAGAAGCCGCAGGACTGGCAGCCTGGGGCATGCTGTACTTCTCAGCACCAGCCGATGCCGGACAAAAATCGCGGCAGGATGCAAAGGCGAAGAGAAAACCCCTTGGAACGTTCCGGGGCGTTCCTGAAACCGCAGAAACGCTTAATCTGGCGCTCTTCAGCCTGTCCGGCATATCTCAGACAGATCACAGGACCAACGTGCGGGCTCCGGCTAAATACGGATCCCGGTATTGGCCTCGATGGCCGCAGTGTAATCTCCCGAAGCAATGGCCCTGCGCTCTGAACAGAGAACGTTGCGCATGTTCGCCCGAAAGGACGCAGGCCGCATAACGTCAGACATATTCATGGCGGCAAGCGTCTCAGCGGCGATGGATGCAATGGCCTGTTGCTGGACATAGGCGCGTCCGGCTACTCTGGCAATAAGCTCCCGGGGGGCTTCCCCACCTGCGGCTGCGGTAAGGGCGTCCCTGTTGAGAGGAGTCTTGCGCATAGCCGCTTTAGCCTGCGAAGACGGAAGCGCATCCACTTCTTTGGCGGCCTTCCTGCGGTAACCGGCCAGACGCCGGGTGCGCCCGTACTCCCGCCGCTGTGCGGCTATGCCCCTGGCCGTCTGGATACCCCTGCGTGTGACTTCCTGCTGGGGATTCGACACGCCCAGCGCATCGAGTCCGCCGGTAGTCAAGTCTACAGTGCCATGCTGGATGGAGGCCTCCTCGGTTTCTGTGTCTGTGGCCAGCATCCTGTCGGACATGCCCTGCACCCCGTCGTTCAGCTCAACATTGAGCAGGGAAAGCTCACGGTAAATCTTTGTGAGCCACTGGCGGAACCTTGCAGACGCCTCTTCCAGCACGGAGCTGAGAGCCCTGCCTTCACGCAGATAAGTCTCCTAAGCTCGGGCCAGTTTCTCATTCTGGTCGACACTCCAGCGGACACCGGGTTTTGCACCGACATAGGCGCACAGCTTCCCGTAGTCTTTCTGCATCGACTCATCGGCAAGGCCATTCTCCACGGCCCTCTGCATCTCGAGAAAGCAGACATGCCCCACCTCGTGGGCCAACGTGGACAGGCTGGCAGTTTTGAAGAGCTCTACAACGAGTTGCCTTGCCCCCATCGGAACGCACCTGGCCGTTGATAACCTTCTTGGCATCTCCTGTTTCCTGGTAGAGGGCCGGATTCGCTGTATTTTTGTTGTCAAGATCTCTTCTTGTGTGTATTCTTCTTCCCGAGGCATTAACTAGGCTCCAAAGGGAATTGGACCCGGAGGCTCCTAGAGCCTGTCTATGGGCAGGATGTTGCCTGGTTCCGCTGGTGGACTCCGTACGTTTGATGACGGACTGATGCCAGCGGTTTTCTTTTTCCTATTCATTGCATATACCGCTCGGACTGCTCCAGACTTGTATCCAGAGCGGCGATATCTCCAATATCATTGGAAGAGGGGCCCGATAAAACTTCAACGCCATTATCGGAAAAATGCAAACCAAAATAACCCAATTTCAGCAGGTGGCTTTTACCTGAACCATTATCGCCTGTTATAACATTGAGACCAGAAGAAAACTCAAGATCGGCTTTTCGAAATACCGTAAAGTTTTCAATATGCAGTTTGTTAAGCATGGGGAACCTGCCCAAGTATTCTATGTCTGAAAAATGCTGGCCGGTGGATAGCGCAAAAATAACTTGGATAGAGAAGGGATAAAGGGAAAAAATCCATTTGTTTCAGCTCTGAGCTGCCAAAACACGAAAAATGATTCCCATATCTAATCGTACAGCGAAAATCTTCCAAACGATATACAAACCACCGCACAGGGAACGAACGCATCAGAGCGGGCACGCAGGGGCGGCCAGAGCCGGAAGCCTCAGATACCCGGCCTGCCTCCCCGGGCCGATTATTTTCCTCTCAGCCTGGCGAAGAAGGATTTTTTCTTTTCTTCTCCCGCGGCCGGGGAGGAAAGCTTCTCTTCCATGTCCTTTTCCCCGTCCCGCCTTGACCCGAGCGCGCCGCGCATTCCATCAGCGAGTCCCACGGCCGCACGGATAACGCCGCCTGCCGCGTTTTCCGTGGCTTCAGCCGCTGCTTCGGCCATGGTGCCGGCCGCGGTGGCCATCTTTTTGCCCGTGGCGGCAGAGACGGAGAGCATCTGCCGTTGCACGGCCTTCACAACGGCTCCCATGGTTTCCTGGGTAATGTCCATGAGCAGGCCTCCAGTCTCCTTCA
>ENA-ORCN01002387-ORCN01002387.1-human-gut-metagenome-genome-assembly--contig:-NODE-2387-length-10246-cov-5.018389_pt1 | contig 10246 bp, 11 predicted proteins | sample MGYA00242984_ERZ507984 | MGnify/ENA primary metagenome ERZ507984 (study PRJEB26167, sample SAMN06115395) | human gut metagenome | host: Homo sapiens | place: China:Hubei | collected 2016-05-19... | reverse complement strand
GGATCTCCGCCGGGGTAAAGTCCAGGAGCTTTAAAAAATGGGTGTGGTTTTCCATGGGTGTCTCCTCTCTGTCCCGCCATGGGCGCTTTTATCATTTAGTCTGGGAAAATTGTGTAAAATTCTCCGGTTATAGTTAGGGTTATAGTTAGTGTTATAGTTAGTGTTAGTGTTAGAGTTATAGCGGGTGTTCGTGTAAGTGCCGGAGTCACGGCGGGGCGCAGCAGGTCCCCGGCCGGAGCGAAAAAGACAGATTCAGGAGAGCGTCTTTTTCAGGATCTCCAGCCCCTGGTCCATCTCCTCTTGGGAGATCACAAGAGGCGGCAGCAGCCGCATACCCGGTCCGGCGGTCAGCACCAGCAGGCCGTTTTCGATCAGCTTGCTTGCGATCTCCTTATTGGTCCAGCCGTCCTTCACCTGGATGCCGATCATCAGCCCCATGCCCCGGGTGGCGCCGAAGCAGGGCAGGTCCAGCGCCTCGATCTGGTTACGCAGATACGTGCCCTTGGCCCGGACGTCCTCCAGAAACGCGTCCGTCAGCGTCTCCTGCACCACCAGACCGGCGGCAGCGCACACCGGATTGGCGCCGAAGGTGGTGGCGTGAGTGCCGGGGCCCAGCACGTCCCGGCATTTCTCATTGGCCAGAATGCCGCTCATGGGCAGTCCCCCGGCAATGCCCTTGGCGAAGGACGCCACGTCCGGCAAAATGCCGTACTGCTGGAAGGCGAAGAGGCTGCCCGTCCGCCCTACGCCGGTCTGGACCTCGTCCACCAGCAGCAGCCAGTCCTTCTCCGCGCACAGTCTGGCAACGGCCTTCACATAGTCACGGTCCAGGGGCAGCACGCCGCCCTCGCCCTGGACCAGCTCCATCATGACGGCACACACGTCGTCCCCCGCCGCGGCCTCCAGGGAGGCAAGGTCGTTGGCGTCGGCATACCGGAACCCCTCGGTGAAGGGGAAGAAATAGTTGTGGAACACGTCCTGGCCGGTGGCCGTCAGGGTGGTGATGGTGCGGCCGTGGAAGGAGTTGTTCAGAGTGACGATGGCGGCACGGCCCCTGCCGTACTTGTCGAAGCTGTACTTTCTCGCCAGCTTAATCATGCCCTCGTTGGCCTCGCCGCCGCCGTTGGCGAAGAATACGCTGCTCATGCCGGTCCGCTTGCAGAGGATCTCCGCCAGCCGGGCCGGTGGCTCGGTGTAGAACAGGTTGGAGGTGTGGCCGATCTTCCCCGCCTGCTTGGCGATGGCGTCCACCCAGGGCTGACAGCCATAGCCCAGATCGCTGACGCCGATGCCGCTGGTGAAGTCGATGTAGGCGTTGCCCTCGGGGTCGTAGAGCGTGGCGCCCTGTCCATGGTCGATGGCCACCGGGAAGCGGCCGTAAGTGTTCATGATGTACTGCCCGGTCAGGGCCTTGATCTCTTGGCTGGTCATGGGATCAGTCCTCCTTTTTCAACATGGTGCCGATGCCCTCATCACTGAGGAGCTCAATGAGAATGGAATGGGGAATGCGTCCGTCCAGGATGTGGACCCGCTCCACGCCGCCGGCGATGGCGTCCACACAGCACTCCATCTTGGGGATCATGCCCCCGGAGATGATGCCCTGGGCCACCAGGCCCGGCACGTCGTAGGTGTGGACCACGTGGATCAGCGTCTCCTCGTCCCTGGGATTGCGCAGCAGGCCCCGCACGTCCGTCAGCAGGATCAGCTTCTCCGCCCCCATGGCGGCTGCCAGCTTGGAGGCGGCGGTATCCGCGTTGATGTTGTAGGCGGTGTCCGCGTCCACGCCCTGGGCCACGGTGGACACCACGGGGATATAGCCGCTGAGCAGGGCGTTTTCCACCGGCTCCGGATTCACACCCGTGATCTTTCCCACCAGGCCGTACTTCTCGTCCAGCTGCTCCGCCTGGAACAGCTGCCCATCCATGCCGCACAGGCCGATGGCCTGGCCCCCCAGCCGGTTCAGCTGGGCCACCAGATTCTTGTTGACCTTGCCGCAGAGGACGGACTGGACCACGTCCATGGTCTCGGCGTCGGTATAGCGCAGGCCGTCCACAAACCGGCTTTCGTGGCCGAGCTTCTTCAGCATCTCGCTGATCTCCGGCCCGCCGCCGTGGACCACCACCACCCGAATGCCAACCAGGGACAGCAGGATGATGTCGCACATGACAGCCCGGCGGAGTTCGTCGGACACCATGGCGTTGCCGCCGTACTTGACCACGATGGTCTTGCCGGTGAATTTCTGGATATAGGGCAGGGCTTCCACAAGCGTCCGCGCTTGCTGTGCGTGGGAGGACATCGTAACATCAACTCTTTTCTTGAAAATCGGCGGGATTCCGCCGGAGGGGGAGGAGGTGTCCCATGGGACGCGGGAATGGCAGCTATGATGACTGGACAGATGCACCCGCTACGGGGTGCGGATAGGCCGCCGGACAGCGGCCCATCTCCGCTCCCCGCAAGGGCACTATCGGGCATCCCGGTTTACGTCCGGTAATCCCCGTTGATCTTCACATACTCATAGGTGAGGTCGCACCCCCAGCAGGTGCAGCTGCTATCTCCCTCGCCCATGGTGATGGCAATGGTGACATCGTGCTCCGTCAGGACCCTCTTGGCCAGATCTTCATCAAAATCCAGCCCCCGGCCCTTGGCGCACACCTGGACGCTGCCCGCCTGACTCTGGAAGGCCACATCCACCTTGTCCGGATTGAAGTCCTCCCCGGAATAGCCCATGGCGCACAGCACCCGGCCCCAGTTGGCGTCCGCACCGAAGATGGCCGCCTTGGTGAGGGCGGAGCCGATCACGGATTTGGCGACGGTCTCAGCACTCTGCTCGCTCCCGGCTCCGGTGACGGTGCAGGTGATGAGGTGGGTAGCGCCCTCCCCGTCGGAGGCCATCTTTTTCGCCAGCTCTACACACAGGGCGCGCAGGGCCTCCACAAAGGCGTCGTAGTCCGGCCCCTTCTCCGTGATGACAGGGTTCCCCGCCAAGCCGTTGGCCAGGACGCAGCACGTGTCGTTGGTGGAGGTGTCTCCGTCCACGCTGATGCGGTTGAAGCTGACCTGAACGGTCTCCAGCAGGGCGGACTTGATCATCTCCGAGGAGATGGCGCAGTCGGTGGTCAGGAAGCACAGCATGGTGCCCATGTTGGGGTGGATCATGCCGGAACCCTTGGCGATGCCGCCCATCCGGACGGTCTTGCCGCCGATAACGGTCTCCACTGCCAGCTCCTTCTTGACGGTGTCCGTGGTCATGATGGCGTGGGCGGCCGCGTCGCTGCCCGCCGCCGTGTGGGCCGCCGCCGCGCACAGCTCCGGCATCCCCTGCTCGATGACCGCCACGTTCAGCGTCTGACCGATGACGCCGGTGGCGGCTACCACCACATCCTCCGGCCGGCAGCCCAGGGCCTTGCCTGCCGCCGCGCAGACCCGCTCCGCGTTTTCCTCTCCCATGGGGGCGCAGGCGTTGGCGTTGCCGCTGTTGATAACGGCAGCCCGGGCCTTTCCGTCCGCCAGATGGCGCTTGTCCACATGGATGTGGGCGGCCTTCACGGCGTTTTTCGTATACACAGCGGCGCAGGCGCAGTCCTCGTCGGACACGATCAGCGCCACGTCCTTTTTCCAGGCCGCGTGGGTCTTGACCCCCACGTGGATGCCCCCGGCCCGGAAGCCCTGGGCGGCGCACACGCCGCCGGTGATGAAGTTCAGCATCGTATCATCCTCTCTTCAACAGATAAGGGACATCTCTCCCCCGCCAAAATCAGGGCGCGCCTATCCCTTATCTCTTTTCTTCACTTTTGCCTCACAGCAGTCCAGCGGTCTCCTCAAATCCCAGCATAATGTTCATGTTCTGCACCGCCGCGCCGGAGGCCCCTTTCCCCAGGTTATCGAACAGGGCGGTGATGGTGAATCGCTCGTCATTTCCCGCCGCCACCAGGGTCAGGCCGTTGTCCCCGGCTCTGGCGTTGCCGTACAGCTTGGATCCTGCGTCCGCGCTCCCCTCCGGGGCCACATGGACCAGCTTTTCCCCGGCGTAGTGGTCCGCCAGCGCCTGCCACACCTGATGGAGGGTGGCCTCCCCCGTCAGCTGACTCCTGTGCAGGGGCACTGTGGCAGCCATGCCCTTGTAGTAGTCATCCACGATGGGCGTGAACACCGGGGGCTTTTTCAGGCCGCAGAGCTTCTGCATCTCCGGCAGGTGCTTGTGGGCCTGGGTCAGGCCGTAGAGGCCGGGGCTGTAAAGGCTCTCTGCCTTCTCCGCCGCCTCGTACTGGGCGATCATTTTCTTCCCGCCGCCGGAGTAGCCGGTGAGGGAGAAGCAGCACAGGTCCGCGTCCGCGGACAGCAGCCCCGCCTGAACCAGCGGCGCGACAATGGAGATGAACCCCGTGGCGTGGCAGCCGGGGTTGGCCACATGTCGGGCCCCCGCGATGGCCTCCCGCTGGCCGAGCCGCAGCTCCGGGAAGCCGTAGACCCAGCCCGGCGCCGTCCGGTGGGCGGTGGATGCGTCGATCATCCGGGCGCCGGAGCCCTCCGCCAGGGCCACGGCCTCCACAGCCGCCGCGTCCGGCAGGCACAAAAACACGATGTCCGCTTCCGCCATCAGCCGTTTCCGTTCGTCCGGGTCCTTCCGCTTCGCCTCGTCGATCAGCAGCAGGTCGATGTCGTCCCGCGCCGCCAGCCGGTCATAGATTTGCAGGCCGGTGGTGCCGTCCTTTCCGTCGATGTAGACCTTTGGTTTCATATCATCACCCCAGTGAAGATAAGGGATAAGAGATATTACCGGATCTGCCTATCTTTTATCCTTTTATCTGTTCTCTTTGATCTTCTGAATGAACTGTTCGATCTCCCCGATCTGCCTTGCGGTCTCCGCCACCGCCGGGCCGCCGTAGCTGCTCCGCAGGGCCATACAGTTCTCCAGGTTCAGCGCGTCATACACGTCCGCCTCGAAGAGCTCGGAGACAGCCTTCAGCTCCTCCAGCGTCAGCTCCTCCAATGTCTTGCCCCGGGCCGTGCACTGGGCCACCAGATGGCCGGTGACGGTGTAGGCGTCCCGGAAGGGCATCCCCTTTTTCGTCAGGTAGTCGGCGCAGTCGGTGGCGTTGATGAAGCCGTGGCCGGCGGCCTTCCGCATATTGTCCGTCCGGACGGTCATGGTGTCCAGCATGGCGGCGAACACCGGCAGGCACATCTCCACCGTGTCCACGGCGTCGAACACCGGCTCCTTGTCCTCCTGCATGTCCTTGTTGTATGCCAGAGGCAGGCCCTTCATGACGGTCAGCAGGCTCATCAGGTCGCCGTAGACCCGGCCCGTCTTGCCCCGGACCAGCTCCGCCACGTCCGGGTTCTTCTTCTGGGGCATGATGGAGGAGCCAGTGGCATAGGCGTCGTCCAGCTCGATGAACTTGAACTCCCAGCTGCACCAGAGGATGACCTCCTCGGCGAAGCGGCTCAGGTGCATCATCAAAATGGACAGGCCGCTCAAAAGCTCCAGCGCGTAGTCCCGGTCGCTGACGCCGTCCAGGGAGTTGCCCATGGGTGCGGCGAAGCCCAATGGGGTACGTGGTTCCGGCCAGGGCGCCGGAGCCCAGGGGGCACTCATTGAGCCGGGCCGCACAGTCCTCCAGCCGGGTGACGTCCCGGCGGAACTGGAAGGCGTAGGCCATGAGATGCTGGGCAAAGGAGATGGGCTGCGCCCGCTGGAGATGGGTGTAGCCGGGCATCACGGCGGTCTGGTGCTTCTTCGCCTGACGGCAGAGGACCGTCTCCAGCTCCAGCAGCTGCCCCACGATGACGGGGATCTGCTCCCGGACATACATCCGGAAGTCCAGGGCCACCTGGTCATTGCGGCTGCGGGCAGTGTGGAGCCGCTTCCCCGCGTCGCCGATCCGGGCGGTGAGCAGGGCCTCCACGTTCATGTGGATGTCCTCGTTGTCGGCGGGGAATGCCGCCTTCCCCGCCTCGATGTCTGCCAGAATGTCCTCCAGACCGCTGGTGATGGCGGCGGCGTCCTCTTTGGAGATGATGCCGCAGTCCGCCAGCATGGCGGCGTGGGCCATGGAGCCGGTAATGTCCTCCCTGTACAGCCGCTGGTCAAAGCTGATGGAGGCGTTGAGTTCATTCACCAGCAGGTCGGTGTCTTTTTGAAAGCGTCCGCCCCAGAGTTTCATAAGCTGTTGTTCCTTTCATGGCAGACGCAGGGCGAAGAAGCCTCTCCGCCCCGCCCCTGTGGTCTTGTAATGGTCTTGCCTCTCCCCGCCGGGCATATTGAAAACATTTTCGGCAGGGCGTGTACCTGCCGCAAATACTTTGCCCCAGCCGCCCTGGGCAGCGTTCACCAGTCTGAGGACTGGTGGTGGGGCGGCTCGGAGGGGAGCCCGCTCCCCTCCGAAATCTCTCAGAGCTTCCCCTGCTCCCGCAGTGCCAGCACTGTGTCGGGCAGGCCCCACAGGTTGATGAAGTCGGTGGCGTTGGTCTGGTCATAGCTGCTCTCGTTGAAGGTCACCAGTTCCTCGGAGTACAGAGACTCGGGCTAGGTGATAGAGGCCGTTATCATGTTGCCCTTATACAGCTTCAGCTTCACGCTGCCGGTGACGTGCTCCTGGGTCTTGTCAGCGAAGGCGCTGAGGGCCTCCCGCAGGGGGGTGAACCACTTGCCGTTGTACACCAGGTCCGCGAAGTCCACCGCCAGCTTGCTCTTCATGTGGGCGGTATCCTTGTCGATGGTAATCATCTCCAGGCACTGGTGGGCCTTGTAGAGGATGGTGCCGCCGGGGGTCTCGTACACGCCCCGGTCCTTCATGCCCACCAGCCGGTTCTCCACGATGTCCAGCAGGCCGATGCCGTTCTCGCCGCCCAACTTGTTCAGCTTGCGGATCACGTCGCTGGCCTTCATCTTCTCCCCGTCCACCGCCACGGGCACGCCCTTTTCAAAGTCGATGGTCACGTAGGTGGGCTTGTCGGGGGCAGCGATGGGGCTGACGCTCATCTCCAGGAAGCCGGGCTTCTCATACTGGGGCTCGTTGGCCGGGTCCTCCAGGTCCAGGCCCTCGTGGCTCAGGTGCCACAGGTTCTTGTCCTTGGAGTAGTTGGTCTCCCGGCTGATCTTCAGGGGTACGTTGTGGGCCTCGGCGTAGTCGATCTCCTCGTCACGGCCCTTGATGTCCCACTCCCGCCAGGGGGCGATGATGGGCATATCCGGGGCGAACCGCTTGATGGCCAGCTCAAACCGCACCTGGTCGTTGCCCTTGCCGGTGCAGCCGTGGGCGATGGCGTCGGCGCCCTCCGCCTTGGCGATCTCCACCAGCTTCTTGGCAATGATGGGTCTTGCAAAGGCCGTGCCCAGCAGATACTGCTCATAGCTGGCGCCCATCTTCAGGGAGGGGATGATGACCTCGTCCACCATCTCGTCGGTGAGGTCCGCGATGTACAGCTTGCTGGCGCCGGTCTTGATGGCCTTCTCCTCCAGCCCCTCCAGCTCGTCGTTCTGGCCTACGTCACCGGATACGGCGATGATCTCGGGGTTGTTGTAGTGTTCCTTCAGCCAGGGGATGATGATGGATGTATCCAGTCCGCCGGAATAGGCCAGCACGATCTTCTTGATGTTTTTCTGATCCATAATGAATTCCCTCCGTGGAGTTTTGATTGATGATGTTTGGATTATACATCTTTCACGCATATTTATTCAATCATCATTTTGCACAACATTTCCAGCTTCTTCCGTGCATTTTTGCATAAAATTTCGATAGACATCTTAGAAAACCGTATATTTATTTCGATATTCAAAAAAATGTGAATATATACACTCGCTCACACAATCTCCGCACCCAGCGCATAGGCTGGACTGCGGGGCGGTCGCCCCGCCGGGCGGACCTGCGCGTTTTGATAGAAAGGCTGGTCCTATGAAACGCTGCTTCTGTTATCTTCTGACCCTGGTGCTGGGGTCCCTGGCTGTGGGCGGCCTGGTGTTCGCCCTGCTGCGCACGGACGTGCTGACCCTGACGGCCGCCACGCCCACGGCTCTGTTCTTTTTCGCGGCCACCGCTGCCGCCGGTCTTGGCGGCCTGCTGGCCTATCTGCTGGGCGGCCTGCTGGCAGACCGCACGCCGGCCCTGGCGGACGCCTGGCTCTGCTGCGGGGAGGCCTCCGCTGTGGGCGCCCTGGGGGCGCTGCTGACGGCGCTGATTACCGCCCTCTCCACCGCCTCCGGCGTGGGGCTCCACATCGGCGCGGCGCTGTGCTGCGCCTTCCTGGCCCTGATGGCAGGCGGCATCCTCTGCTTTTTGCGGCGGTATGTCACCACCCGCTTCACCTGTAGCTGCGGCCAGAGCTGCTGACAGAAAAGCCCCGGCGTGCTTTGCACGCCGGGGCTGCTTTTATGAGTGCCGTCCGATCTTCACTTGATCCGCAGGCTCTCCGCCACATGGAGCAGATTCTCCTGATCCACAGTGCCGTGGAGGCGGAAGTTCAGGCCGCCGTCCGTCCAGGCCAGGGTGGCCACATCCGCTGCCTGGGGGCCGGAGATGGTGCCAGACGAGATAATCACGCCGCCCACCGTCTCAGGCTCCCACGCATCCGTCTCCGCCTCGTGAGGCTTCTCCGCCTCCCAGAACCTGGCGGTCACACCGCCGAAGTGCACGGTCTCTCCATCTCCCTCCGGCATCAGCAAGGGGGTGGCAGAGCAGGTCAGGGTGATATTGCCGCCCTGGCCGACCCAGGTAGTCTCCGCCGCGCCGCCGGAGGCGTTGGTTTCAAACCAGCTGTAGCCGCCGGGCAGCCAGTCAGCCTCACAAGCGGGCGCAGTCTTTGATGTGGGCTCCACGGAGGAGGCGGCCTCCACCAGCGTATCCGGGTCCACGTCCGACCCGGTGAACCAGAACAGCACCCCCGCTTCGTCCTCCCACACCAGCAGGCAGCTGTCGCCGTATTCGCTGCTGTAGGTGTAGAGCGCCGCGTCATGGCCGTTCACGGTGACGGTGCGGCAGGGGATCTCCCCGCTGCCGGGGCTCCAGCCATAGCTCCCGCCGTCGGGATAGGCACAGGAGAAGGAGATGCGCCCGCCGCCATTCCAGTAGCTCAGATTCCCTCTGCCGCCCATTCCGGCCCGCACGGACTCCAGCTCCCAGCCCTCCGGCAGCTTTGTCAGCGCGTAGCCAGGGGCTTCGGTGTAGTCGATCCCAGGGTCCTCGCTGGCGTATGTGACGCCGTCCTCATCGGTCTCCCTGTGCCAGTAGAGCCCTGAAGCGACGGCTGCGGAGGCCGGCGCGGTCTGCTCCCCCAGCAGCACCGTGCGGGTGGCGGAGTCGTAGCCCACCTTCACCCCCAGCAGCTCGCTGATGGTCCGGATGGGCAGGTAGTTGGTCTTGCCGCCAGCCTCATCCACATAGAGGATGGAGCCGGGGACCCGCTGGCCGTTGGGGGCGGTGATGTCGCTGCCGGCGGCGATCTTTGTCTCGCCGTTCAGAGCCACCCCAGCGAAGTTGAACTGCACCTGCCCGGAGGCCGCCAGAGCGGTGGCGGTCAGGGCCGTCAGCGCCAACGCCGCGGCCGCGCCGGCCAGGAATGATAGGACTCGTCTTTTCATGGAACTCCTTCCTTTCTGTCTCCGTGTGTTGCCGGGGGACAGGCCCCCGGCCGTTCTATTAGTTGAACGTGCCGTGGGCAGGACGTATCCCCGGGCTTTTCTATCTTTGTCAAAAATCACAAAGATCTCGTCTCTTTCTGTGGAGTCTGACTGTTTCACTTCCCACCGCCGGCAGTGCCGGTGATCGACTGCGCTCTCTTCGTGGGAGGTGAGAGCTGCGGCTCCGTCTCCTCCGTACGGACAGCCATGTCCCGCAGGTCAAAGCGGTCCAGGGCCCCCTCCAGGAAGAAGGTCGTGTTGGTGTCCGGGTCCGTCCAGATCAGAGTGCCGGTCTCCTCCATGTCCGGGGAGCCGCCGGTGATGATGGTGACGCCGCCTACGGTGACGGAGGAGCCTTCCCATTCACCGTAATGGCGGGGCCGTCGCTCTCCTCCGGCTCCTCCTCCGCCGTCCAGTACCAGCCGGTGACGCCCCGCAGGTCGATCTCCTCCGGCTCCCCCTCCGGGGTCTCGAAGGGGCAGATGGGGTCAGTGACATACTGCCAGGTCAGTGTTGTCCCGTCCCTGACCCACACCTGCTGGACGGCTCCAGCGCCTTCATCCCGGTACATGGGTTCATAGCCCTCCGGCACCCAGCCCATCTCCCAGGCCACACCGGGCCCCTCGTAAG
>ENA-ORCN01002382-ORCN01002382.1-human-gut-metagenome-genome-assembly--contig:-NODE-2382-length-10272-cov-219.533006_pt1 | contig 10272 bp, 6 predicted proteins | sample MGYA00242984_ERZ507984 | MGnify/ENA primary metagenome ERZ507984 (study PRJEB26167, sample SAMN06115395) | human gut metagenome | host: Homo sapiens | place: China:Hubei | collected 2016-05-19... | reverse complement strand
ACGGCAAGGTAGTAGACTTCACCATCACTCCTAGCTATATCGTTGATGACGCCTCTGCAACATGGAGCGTACGTGCAGCCAACGAGATGGGCGGTTTGAGCGAAGCTACAGTTGTTGGTCAGGGCACCGGCATCCACAACATCACCTCAGCTACAGATGCAGCAGTCATCAAAACCACCATCTATGCAGCCGACGGCACCCAGCTCTCAAATCTTCAGAAGGGTATCAACATCATTGTGAAAACCCTGGCAGATGGCAGCAAGAAGACAAGCAAGGTCATCGTAAAGTAAAGAAGCAGAGACCATAAGTAATTAGATTGACAGATAACATTCGGAGTGCAATATCCCCATCCTCTTTCAGAAGGGTGCCGGATATTGCACTTTTTTTGTTCCCTCAACTCCCGAAACAGCAGAAACAGCAGAAACAGGAACTGAGAAAACAGACCGTCGAAATGTAAAAAACAGAGTATTTACGAAAAAATCTGTAAACGTTTACGTAATTTTTTACCCCCAATATACCTATATTCTCATATTTTTTATATACTTTTGCAGCAAGAAAACCAAGACTTAGCTATTGCTACGCATCTAGGTTGCCCCATCGGAGCCTTCGGGTTCTAAGAGGAACATCCCTTCAGCAAGCATCTGCTCAGAACTGGAATTCTACTTAAAAACATTAAATAAAAAACATTAGAATATTAGTAATTTAGAATAAGTTTTATCTAAACCTAAAGTGTATGTCTGGTAATTTTAGAAAAAAGAAAATTGCTTTGGCAGGCGCACTGATGTTCGTAGTAACAAGTGTATCTGCACAAACAGTAAAAGGTGTTGTTACTGACAATACGGGCGAGCCAATCATCGGCGCATCTGTCATGGAGGTAGGTGTAGCTGGCAATGGTGGCGTGACCGACCTTGACGGTAACTTCACAGTAAACTTAAAAGGCAAAAGCAAGAAACTGAAGATTTCATACATCGGTATGAAAGCAAAGGAAGTAAGCGTTGCAGGTAAAGAAACGATCGATGTAAAGCTTGAGGATGACAACACCACCCTCAACGACGTGGTTGTAATCGGCTATGGTACTGTTAGAAAGAAAGACCTCACAGGTTCTGTATCTTCTATCAGCGACAAGCAGATTGCCAACATTCCTGTTTCTAACGTAAGCGAGGCGATGACCGGTAAGATGGCTGGTGTAAACATCACCACCACTGAGGGTTCACCAGATGCTGACGTGAAGATTCGTGTGCGTGGTGGTGGTTCTCTTTCACAGGACAACTCTCCTCTCTACATCGTAGACGGTTTCCCAGTTAGCTCAATCAGCGACATCGCTCCAAGCGAGATTCAGAGTATTGACGTATTGAAGGATGCTTCTTCTACAGCCATCTATGGTGCCCGTGGTGCCAACGGTGTTATCATCGTTACAACCAAGAGCGGTTCTGAGGGTAAGACTCAGGTAAACTTCAATGCTTCTCTCGGCTACAAGAAGGTTTCTAAGTTGGTGAAGACTATGTCTCCATACGACTATGCATACTATCAGTATGAGTTGGGTAGCACTGACTATGGTAACTACAACGATCTCGATATCTGGAAGTCTATCGAAGGACGTGACTATCAGGATGAGGTATTCGGCCGTACAGGTAACCAGAAACAGTATAACGTGAACGTAAGCGGTGGTACCAAGGACCTGAAATACAACATCGGTTTCTCTCACAACGACGAGAAGAGCATCATGCAGGGTTCCGGCTATGCCAAGAACAATGTAAACGCCAAGATTAATGCCAACCTGAACAAGTGGTTGTCTCTCGACTTCAATGGACGTATGGCATTCACCAAGCTGGATGGCTTGAATGGTGGTGCAGATACCAACGAGTCGAGTGCAGCAAACTCAGTTGTTGCCAACACCGTAAGATGGAACCCGGTAGAGCCTCTCTCTGGTACATCAGACGATGATGAGGAGAACAGCACATCTACACGCCGTAACCCAACAGAGCGTATCACCGATACCTATAAGTATCAGGAGCGTTTCCAGCAAAACTACAACGTTGGCTTAAACTGGAAGCCATTCAAAAATATCACATTCCGTTCTGAGTTCGGCTATGGCTGGAAGTACAACAATACCGAACAGGTTTGGGGTTCTAATGCAACTACCAACTCTAAGTATGGTTACAACGGTCAGCCACAGGCACAGTTCGTACGCTTGGAGAACAAGAACTGGCGTAACGCAAATACATTGACTTACGACAACAAGAAGCTTTTCCATGGTCGTGACCATATCAATGTATTGGTAGGTCAGGAGTGGAGCAGCAGCCAGGACGTAACCCGCACCAACACTTCTGTAGCCTTCCCTACTTCATTCACATTGAACGAGGTATTGGCAAACACAGCAGCAGGTACAGCACTTCCAAACGAAGGTAATATCAAGGCAGAGGAGAACATTCTCTCTTACTTCGGCCGTATCAACTATACACTCAACGACAAGTATCTGGCTACCATTACCGTTCGTGCCGATGGTTCCAGTAAGTTTGGCAAGGACAACCGTTGGGGTATCTTCCCATCAGCAGCCTTGGCTTGGCGTATGTCTGACGAGGAGTTCCTGAAGGGTGCTTCCAGCTGGCTTTCTAACTTGAAGGCCCGTCTGAGCTTCGGTACAGCAGGTAACAACCGTATCAACTCTGGTTTGTTGACTACCACCTACTCTATGGCAGACAACACATCAAAGGCTCCATTCTTCGATGAGAACAGAGCTTCGATGCTTGAGCATGGTAAATTTCTCTATAATCCAGACTTGAAGTGGGAAACCACAGTGACCCGTAACTTCGGTATCGACTACGGTTTCTTCAATGGTCGCCTCAGCGGTACATTGGACTTCTACTGGAATACCACCAAGGACCTCTTGATGCAAAGTATCGTTCCAGCCAACACAGGTTACTCTTACCAGTTCCAAAACTTCGGTAAGACCTCTAACAAGGGTGTTGAGTTGGCACTCAATGCAGTAATTGTAGACAAGAAGAACTTCGGCTTGAACTTCAACTTCAACGTATCTTATAACAAGAACAAGATTGATGAGTTGAACATGGAGAACCCATGGCAGAGTTCTAACTGGAGTGGTTCTACCATCGCCAAGTATGAAGACTTCCGCGTAGAGCAAGGCGGCCGCCTCGGTGAACTTTGGGGCTACAAGAGCAATGGTTTCTACACCGTATTTGATGCCGCAACAGGCAAGGGTGACTTGGTATTGAAAGAAAACGGCACCTGGGCACTGGCAGAAGGCGTAAAGGACAACAGCTACAAGCTCTTCGGCGGTAACCTCTATCCAGGCGTTGCCAAGGTAGAAGTTGACGAGAATGGTGAAGCAGTGAAGCAGCGCCTGGGTAACACCGTACCTACCACAACTGGTGGTTTCGGTTTCGACGGTCACGTTGGTAACTTCGACTTCAACCTGTTCTTCAACTACTCACTGGGCAACAAGCTGGTGAACGGTACCAAGCTTGCCAACTCATTCTACGCAGGTTCAGCCAAGAACTACAACCTAGTGGATGACTTCAACGTAGGCAACCGCTATACCTGGATTGACCCAGCCAACGGAAACAACATCGGCCGCCCATCAGCTAGCCTCATCACAGAATATGGTGGTGTAGAAAAGGTGATGAACCGCTTGAACGAGATTAATGCCAACGCCAATATCTACAATCCAGCAGGCGTATCAACCATGCAGCTCATCAGCTATGCTGTAGAAGATGCATCCTTCTTGCGTCTGCAGAACGTAACAGTGGGTTACACCTTGCCAAAGAAGTGGGTAAACAAGTGCTATATGCAGAACGTACGCATCTACTTCACAGGTTACAACCTGCTTTGCTTCACCAACTACTCAGGCTACGATCCAGAGGTTGATACAAGTTCTAAGAAGAACCCAATGACCCCAGGTATCGATTATGCAGCTTATCCAAAGAGCCGCACCTTCGTAGGTGGTATTAACGTTACATTCTAAAACTTTATAAGATAATAACAATGAACAAGATATTATATGCATTTGCATTGGCAGGCGTATTAGGATTGTCTTCATGCTCCGACTTCCTGGATCAGACCTCTCCATCAGAGATGACTGCTGAGAATACCTACGCCTCACCTTATTATACCAATCTTCGCGTCAATAAGCTCTATGGCGGAATGGCTCAGGACCGTACCTACGCACAGGACCTGTCTATTGTATGGAACCTGAACAGCGACTGCGAATTGATTGACGGTCTTGGCAGCAATGCTACCAACACCTCAAGTGAACGTGGTAACATGAACTATAACATGGACCCGGGATGGAGCAAGATCAGCGGCGTATGGGATGCTGAGTATGGTATCATCGAGGATGCCAACCAGATTATCGAGGGTATCCGCAGCAGCGCAACTCTCACTGCCGGTGGTGCTAACCAGAAGTCTATGGAACGTAGCCTCGGCGAGGCACTCACCATCCGCGCCATGGTTTACTTTGACCTGGTTCGTATTTTCGGTGATATTCCTTTCAAGGTTGAAGCATCAAAGTCTGACTTGAGCAACGCTTACCTGGAGAAGACCGACCGCGACGTGATTATGGAATCCCTGATGAACGACCTGGATGAGGCTATAGAATACTTGCCATGGGCAGACCAGGCAACAGGCTATACCACAGAGCGCACAACCAAGGGTTATGCTCACGCTCTCCTGGCACAGATTGCCATGACACGCGCCGGCTACGCCATCCGTGAGAAGTCAAAGGACGGATATGAGACAGCATCTTACAGCGATGCTACTTATCCAACACAGCGCCCTGGTGCAGCAGACCGCAAGGCTCTCTACGAGCGCGCCCTGAAACACTGGTCAGCTATCATCAACGACAATACACACAACCTCAACCCATCTTTCGAGAACGAGTGGTACTTGATTAACCAGCTCTCTCTCGACAAGACTTACCACGAGAACCTCTTCGAGATTCCTTTCGGTGAGAACGTAACTGGTGAGTTGGGTTACACTGTAGGTGTCCGCCTGAGTGGTGTTACAACAGAATATGGCTATGGCAACTCATCTGGTAAAATGAAGGTTACTGCACCTCTGCTCTATTCTTACGACAAGAAGGATACACGCCGTGACATCACTTGCGCCAACTTTGAAATCAAGCAGGATGGCAGCAACACCATAGAGAGCATGCTCAAGAATGCTCCTTTCGGTATATATGTAGGAAAGTGGGATGCCCGCAAAATGAACAACACCTGGTTGCAGAACAACCTGAAGGCTACAGCTAAGCACACTACAGGTATCAACCCTGTAAAGATGCGCTATGCTCAGGTATTGCTCTACTATGCAGAGTGCATGAACGAGTTGGCTGGCAATCCAGATGCCAACTACGAAGGTTCAGCAAACGGCATGACAGCCCGCCAGGCTCTGGAAGCAGTTCACACTCGTGCCTTCAATAAGGATGACAAGAACGATGCCAAGGCTTACGTCAACAACATTGCCTCTGACAAAGATGCATTCTTTAATGCTCTCGTTCAGGAGAACATGTGGGAGTTTGCAGGTGAAGGTATCCGTAAATACGACCTGATTCGCTGGAACCTCCTCGTAGAGAAGATCAATGAGTTCAAGCAGACTTACCTGGCTGAGCTTGCAGATGGTACTTACCAGAAGACCATCTACTTCAACTACCTGGATGAGAAGAAAACCAAGATTGACTTCTCTAGCGTAACATGGTATGGTATTCCTGACGGAAAAACATCTGCTGACTACGATGGCAGCATCGACTCATTCGGTGCAGCTAAGTTGGATTCTGGTTCTGATACACAGGTTGACGTAAACCTGCCATCTATCAGCAGCGGTTTGGTTGGCGATAACGTAGCAGTGAAGAACCGCTATCTCATGCCAATCGCTTCTACAACCATCTCTGCAACCAACGGTAAGATTCACAACTCTTATGGTTATGCAGACTAATTCATCTTTAATCAAAAAAGACAAGAAAATGAAGAGCATTAAAAACATATTGGGCACAGCATCTATGATGGCATTGACTCTGTCGGCTACTTCTTGTACCGATGGCAATGACTGGAACGTAGATGGCAGCCTGTCAAGATTATTCGGCCTCAACGGTGACAAAATCACCGTTGAAACTGCCGAAACATCAGCTACTGTTACATTCTCTGCCTTCACATCAAAAGCAGTTCCTTCACCAGAGTACTATGTATTCGAGGTAAGCAAGGACTCTCTTTACGAGGGTGTTGAGAATGCTAACATCATCAAGTTCGGTGAAGATAAGTCGTTGACTTCATCTCCAGTAGTTCTCTCTGGTCTCGATGGCGACAGCAAGTACTACATGCGTGTAAAGGCTATGTCTTCAACAAGCAATGAATCTAAGTGGGTTTACTACAAGGATGGTTCATCTTTCAAGACCAAGGCTGAACAGTTATTCAACGAACTTACTACAGCCGACCTCTTTGAAGACCACGTTAATTTCTCTTGGACTCCAGGTGCGACAGTTACCCATATCACAATTGTCAACGCAGCAGATCCAGAGGATAAGAGCAAGCATGAACTTACCGCAGACCAAATTGCTGCTGGTAAAGTTACTTACTCTAACGTGAAGCCAACAACTACTTACATCGCCACATTATATAACAATGAGGCAAAACGTGGTCAGTTGCAGTTCACCACACCTGCTGCAATGCCATCTGCAAACTATAAGTACACGCTCCCAAGTGACGTGAATGTTATCTCTCAGACTCTCATTGAAGAGATTGCAGAGCAGGCCAAAGCTGCAGCAGGAAACGAGACTAACTATAGTGCAACCATCGGTATTCCTGCAGGTGCCACAGTTTCTCTCTACGGCACAAATGATTCAGACGGTGGCAAGACCAACGTAACCATCCCAGACGGAATGTCTGTTACATTCTTCGGTTTGGCTGGTGGCGAGACTCCAACCATCACCCTCGACAAGAACTTCGATATTGCAGGTTCTCATGCATTCATCAAGTTCCAGAACGTGAAATTGGAAGAGAATGGTGCTGGCTACTTCATCAACCAGAGCAAGGCTTGTACCGTTAGCGAGTTCACTTTGGAGGATTGCGAGGTTAGCAATGTCAAAACATCATTCTTCCGCCTTCAGAATGCTGATGAAGCCAAGTCTATCGGCAAGCTGACATTGAAGAACAGCATCTTCACTAACCTCTGCGCAGGTTATGGTTTCATCCACGTTGACGCTGGTAATGGTGTTGGTCACCTCGACAATGTAGAGATTGACGGCTGTACATTCAACAGCATCTGTGTAACCGGTAAGGTATTTATCTACAGCAAGAAGACAGATATGCAGGACATCACCATCAAGAACAGCACATTCTACAACTGTAATGGTAACGGCCAGTACTTCGTAGACTTCAACGTTGACACATTCGGACCAAGCACCTTCACTATTGAGAACTGTATCTTCGGTAAGAGTGCTGATGAAGCTACCAACAAGAACATCAGAAGCAAGACTCCAGCAACTGTAGCAAACAGTTTCAGAACAACAGACTTCTTCAAGGTGATTAAGGGCGTGAATGATACAGAGTTCAGCTCTACCCAGTTGTTCAAGGACCCAGCCAATGGCGACTTTACCATCAAGGCCGGAACTTTGAAGGAAAAGGCTGGTGACCCACGCTGGTATGTAGTAGAGGATTAATCCACAAGGATTAACATCTCATATAAATTTAAGAAAAAGTGCAATGCTTATATGGAGCATTGCACTTTTTTTATTTTCTATTATTCTCTATCTCATTTTTACAATTAATTTCTTGGAAGTTACGAATAAAAAGCGTATCTTTGCAGCGAGAACATAAAATCGCAAAGATATGGCAAGATACATCAACCCATTCTCAGACTGGTCGTTCAAACGAATCTTCGGCCAGGAATACAGCAAAGACTTGCTGATAGAGTTCTTGAACCAGCTGCTCCTGGGAGAGCAGCATATCACAGATGTGAAGTTTAAGGACAAGGAGATGTTGCCAGAAACAAAAGACCAACGAGGTATCATCTACGACGTCTTTTGCGAAACTGACACAGGTGAGCACATTATCGTTGAAATGCAAAACAGGAGCCAGTCCTATTTCATCGACCGGTCTCTCTACTATGCATCGAAAACGATAGTAGACCAAGGCATAAAAGGACAATGGGATTATCATCTCACACCTGTTTATGTTATCTGTTTCATGAACTTTGATGTAGATGAAAATACACCTAAGAAGTTCAGAACAGACGTTGTGCTGGCAGACATGGATAGCGGAGAGGTTTATTCTAACAAAATCCGCTTCATCTACTTGGTAATGCCTCTTTTCAAGAAGAAAGAGGAAGAGTGTAGTACGTTTTTAGATTGTTGGATTTATAATTTGAAGCATATGGAGACTTTAGAAAAAATGCCTTTCGAGGCTCAGCATAAGATATTCAAGAGACTGGCAGAAATCGCCGACTCCAAGAGCCTGACCAAAGAGGAACAGGAAAAATACGACAACAGCATGATGGTCATGTGGGACAATTATGCTGTATATAAGCATGCTGAAGAGAAAGGAATAGAAAAAGGAATAGAAAAAGGTAGAAAAGAAGGCAAAGAAGAAGGTAGAATAGAAGGTAAGAAAGAGGGCAAAGAAGAAGGTAGAAAAGAGTTTGCTTTGAAGTTGTTGGCGCACAACTTTCCATTAGACGAAATTGCCAATCTCACCGACTTATCTATCGAAGAGATTAAGAAATTGGAACAATAAAATGAGTTCTAAACGTGTACTACGTTTTTAGATTTTTGGATTTATAAATTGAAATATATGGAGATAGTAGAACAATTCCCTTGCGAAGCTCTTGATAAGATATTCAAGAAATTGGCTGAATACGCTGACTCCAAGCCCTTGACCAAAGAGGAACAGGAGAAATACGATAACAGTATGATGGTCATGTGGGACAATTATGCGGTATATAAGTATGCCGTGGAGAAAGCCTATAAAAAAGGATACGAAGAAGGGAAGAAAAGGGTAAGCAAAAAGATTGCTTTGAAATTGTTGGCATACAATACTCCAATAGACGTCATTGCAAAATCCACCGGCTTATCTATCGAAGAAATCAAGAAATTGGAACAATAATACTATACGAATAATTAAGAGGGTGTGTCATAAGTGGGATGACATGCCCTCTTTTTTTTCGCTATTTCAGCCACTTCTGTCAGCTAACTCAGCCACTTCATTCAGCTAACACAGCCACTTCATTCAGCTAACAAATCCGTCTCATTCTGCTTACGAATTCGAATCTTCGAGCCAACGAAGTCATATCTTCAAGCCAGCGCAATCGAATCTTCAAGCCAGCGCAGTCGGATGTATCGGCTCAATGAAACGTATGAACTTGCGCAATGAAGAACATGGTTTCATCAGCGTAAGCGGCTCCGCTTGCCCTGAGGCTGCTGAAATTACGTCACGACGCAGCTTCTGATGCGTCACGACGTAGCAATCAGTGCGTCACGACGCAGCAACAGATACGTCGTGATGTAATTTCTGCTAACTCCTGCCCCATCAAGTAAGCCTCATCTGAACTTCAAAAAAGCCTCAGTAAACGTTACGTAGGGCTCACTTACCCGCCTGAATCAATACGACGAAAAGGCAATATTGTAGAAACAACACTTCCGAAAACGTTTACGTTAGATTTTTCGTTTATTTTATTCAACATTTAAAAATTTTAATTACCTTTGTAGCAGAAATCTAAGATTATAACCAAAAATCGAAGATTCCTTATGATCTATTGAGAATCAAACACGACAACAACTAATCGCTAGTAAGTTCAATTAGACCAGAGAAACTTAACAAGATATAATAATAACCTACAAAACAAACATCGTTATGTATCAACAACTGAAACGTGCCAGCATGGCACTGACCTTGAGTTCGGTTTGTTTCCTCGCTTTTGCGCAGAAAACAATCCAAGGTACCGTTAAGGATGCTAATGGCGACCCAATGATTGGTGTAACCATTACTGACCAGAATGGTAAAGCAGGTGGCATCACCGACCTTGACGGTAAGTTTACCATTCAGAACGCAGACCCTAATGCGGTCTTGACTTTCAGCTACATCGGCTGCAAGCCTAAGAAAGTAAAAGTAGGAAGTCAGAAAACATGGAACATCGTACTTGAAGATGACAATGCAGCTCTTGACGAGGTCGTTGTCGTTGGTTATGGTACTATGCGTAAACGCGACGTAACTGGTTCTATCGCATCTGTCAACTCTGAAAAGATAGCCGCTCGTGGTACTACCAATCTTG
>ENA-ORCN01002370-ORCN01002370.1-human-gut-metagenome-genome-assembly--contig:-NODE-2370-length-10316-cov-17.571931_pt1 | contig 10316 bp, 9 predicted proteins | sample MGYA00242984_ERZ507984 | MGnify/ENA primary metagenome ERZ507984 (study PRJEB26167, sample SAMN06115395) | human gut metagenome | host: Homo sapiens | place: China:Hubei | collected 2016-05-19... | reverse complement strand
GCCTTGCCGTTCATTTCGTCGCGGCGCAGCTGGCCGCAGGCGGCGCTGATCTCGCTGCCAAGGCGGCGGCGCACCGTAGCGTTTACGCCAAGACTTTCAAGCTTTTGCTGGAACCGGCGCACATTGGCTGCATCCGTAGCGGAGTACGGACTGCCGTCCACTGGGTTGATGGGGATCAGATTTACATGAGCACCCATGCCCCGGATCAGGTCTGCCAGCTGCTTTGCGCAGATATCAGAATCATTGACACCGCGCACCATGGAATATTCAAAGCTGACCCGGCGGCCGGTAGTCTCCTGATACCGGCGCACGGTCTGGATCAGCTGCTCCACCGGGTAGGCATCGTTGACCGGCATCATACTGCTGCGGATCTGGTTGGTGGGTGCGTGCAACGAGATGGAAAGGGTGAGCTGCAGTTTTTTCTCCGCCAGCTGGTCGATCTTGGGCACAAGGCCGCAGGTGGAAAGGCTGATGTTGCGCATGCCGATATTGACGCCCTCGGGCGAGGTGATATTCTCCAAAAAGCGCATCACTTCGTCAAAGTTGTCCAGCGGCTCGCCGATGCCCATGAGCACGATATGGGAGATGCGCTCGCCGATATCTTTCTGGGCAGTGTAGATCTCGGAGCAGATCTCGCCTGCTTCAAGGTTGCGCACACGCCCCGCCTGTGTGGAGGCGCAGAACCGGCAGCCCATGCGGCAGCCCACCTGCGTGGACACGCACACGGTATTGCCGTAGTGGTAACGCATGACAACGGTCTCGATGCAGTTGCCGTCCGCCATGCGCAGCAGATACTTCACAGTACCGTCTTTAGCCTCCTGACGGCGCTCGATCTGCGGTGCAGCGATATAAAAGGTTTCTTCCAGCTTTGCCAGAAGGGTCTTGGGCTGGTCGGTCATGGCAGAAAACTCGGTGACCAGCTTCTGGTGCACCCAGTGGAAGATCTGCTTTGCCCGGAAGCCCGGCTGACCCATGGCTTTCAGTGCAGCGGTCAGCTCGGCCAGCGTCAGGGAAGAGATACAGCGTTTTTGTTCCATGGTATTCTCCTATGAATCAATACGAACCGGACGGCGGGTTCATTGCGTTTTCTGCATGGCGCAGAGGAAAAAGCCGTCCATCCCGGTGCGGGTGGGCACCGAAAGCGCCCCGTGCTCCCCCACTGTCATTCCATCAGGGAACGCCACAGCGGGCCGGACCACCCGGAACTCCGGGTGGCGGGCAAGGAACGCCTCCACCTGCTCCTCGTTCTCGGCGGGGTCGATGGTACAGGTGGAGTAGACCAGCCGCCCGCCCGCTTTCAGCAGAGCGGCTGCTGTGTCCAGAATGGACGACTGGGTGGCCAATAATTCATCGTGGCGTGCTTTTTCCAGCGTCTTATAGCGGATATCCGGCTTTTTTGCCAGAATACCCAGGCCGCTGCAGGGGGCATCCACCAGAATGCGGTCTGCGGCGGGCAGCTTTGGGTTGGGGCGGGTGGCATCATTGCAGAGGGCGGTGACATGGGCAAAGCCCATCCGTTCCACAGCGCTCCGGATGAGCCCGACCCGGTGCTCTGCCACATCGCAGCTGTACAGTGCGCCCTGTCCCTGCATCTCCTCGGCCAGCAGCAGCGTTTTGCCGCCGGGTGCCGCGCAGAGGTCGATCACGGTATCGCCGGGCTTTGCCTCCACACAGAGGGCTGCCAGCTGGCTGGCCTGCCCCTCCACATGGAAACAGCCCTCCTTGAAGAGCGGGTGCTCCGCCGGGCTGCCCTCAAACTTTGCCAGTACGCTGCCGGGCACAAGACCGGGCTGTGCGCTCTTCACGCCGCTTTCCAGCAGCTTTTTGCAGAGGGACTCGGCATCCATTTTCAGGCAGTTGGCCCGCAGGCTGGTGCAGCCGCCGTCGGCGGTGTGGGTCAGGATGCCCAGCGCTTCCTCGGGGTAATGGGTGCGCAGGAACTCTGCCACATCCTGCCCCGCAGAGCCCAGCACCATGAGGCGCTGGGTCTCGTTCCGGAAACGGGCAGTTTCCAGATCATAATTGCAGGCCTTGCGCAGGACGGCATTGACCAGCCCGGACGCACTCGCCTTTTTGAAGGTGCGGGTCAGCTTGACGGCCTCGTTCACCGCCGCCGACACCGGCACCTGCATATAGCGGGCCTGTGCCAGCGCGGCCCGCAGGATCTCGCGCACCTGCGGGTCCAGCCTGGCAAGGCCCTTGGGCAGGAACTGCTCCAGAATGAAATCCAGCGTGCCCTGATGTTCCAGCACGGTGTAGAAGATGGCACCGGCAAAGGCCTTATCCCGGCCCTCCAGTTTCTGGCGGCGGAGTTCGGCATCCAGCACAAGGTTTGAGAAGCCGTCCTGCTCCTGCCGGACCAGTGCAGCCACTGCCGCTGCCCGCGGATTGGCCGCCATCAGAGGGTATCCCCCGCTTTGAGGCGCAGACCGGCCGCAAAGGAGGTTCCATCCATCGGCTTCTTGCCCTCAGGCACCACATGAAGCAGCTGGACCGCGCCATCGGCACAGGCCACCGTCAGGGGCTTTGTGGAAAGCACCGTGCCGGGAGCCTCACCGTTGGAAGCAGCCACGCGGCACTCGGTCACCTTGACCTTTTTGCCGCCTGCAGTCACGAACCAGGCCATGGGCCAGGGGTTCATACCGCGCACCCAGTTGTGGATGTGCGCAGCAGTATCGGTCAACCTGAACTCTGCCAGCTCCTTGTCCAGCATGGGGGCCAGGGTGGCATTCTCATGCTGCTGGGGCTGGGGCTTGAGGGTGCCAGCTTCCATGGCGGGCACCGCCTCACAGAGGACGCGGGCACCTACGGCGGTGACCCGGTCGAACAGCTCGCCGCTGGTCTCCTCCGGGCCGATGGCGATCTTCTCGCAGACCAGCACATCGCCGGTGTCCAGCCCCTCGTCCATCTGCATGATGGAAACGCCGGTCTCGGTGTCGCCGTTCAGAACAGCCCACTGCACGGGGGCGCTGCCGCGGTACTTGGGCAGCAGGGACACATGCAGATTGATGCAGCCATGCTTCGGGGCTTCCAGCACGGACTTGGGCAGGATGCAGCCGTAGGCCACCACCACGATGAGGTCAGGGGCCAGCGCCCGGATGTTGGCATCCTCGCTGCCGTCCCGCAGGGTGCGGGGCTGGAACACGGGAGTCCTATGCTCCAGAGCAACTTCCTTGACCGGGGGCGCGGTGAGCACCTGCTTGCGGCCCACCGGCTTATCCCGCCGGGTGTACACGCCGCAGATCTCGTGACCGGCGGCATACAGGGCCTTCAGGCACTCTGCGGCGATATCCGGAGTTCCCATGAACAGAATGCGCATCAGTTGTTTCCTTTCGCTTCACGGGCAGCCTTTTTGCCCTCCTCGGTGTCCTCGTAGAAATACTCGCTGGACTCCATGATGGTAATGCCGTCCAGATGATCGTTCTCGTGCTGGATGCAGCGGGCCAGCAGGTCCTCGGCCTCCAGCTCGAACCAGTTGCCGTTGCGGTCCTGCGCGCGCACCTTGACGGCAACGGGACGGGTCACAGCACCGTTGTGGCCGGGGAAGGACAGGCAGCCCTCGTAGGCGGTCTCCTCATCCTCAGAAACAGCCAGGATCTCGGGGTTGACGAAGTCGATGAACTTGTACTCATAATCCTCGGGGATCTCCTCGGGGGCATCGGTGGTGTCCCACACCACGAACACGCGGCGCAGCATGCCCACCTGAGGGCCTGCCAGACCCACGCCGTCGGCGGCGATCATCGTCTCCCGCATGTCATCCAGCAGGGTGGCAAGGCGGTCGTCAAAGTTGGTCACGGGGCGGCAGACCTTGTTCAGGATGGGGTCGCCCTCTTTTACGATATTACGGATAGCCATAGTGGTACCTCCAAAATTTGTTGTGTTGTATCAGATATCCCCGTCCGAGTGCAGATCGACCACAACGGTGGCCTTACCGGGCAGCTTTTCCTGCTCGTAGAGGGTCAGCGTTTCCCGGATGAGGTCCCGGAAACGGCGGTCGTTGCGGCACTTGACGGTGAGCTTATAGCGGTAGGAATCGTTGATCTTTTCAATGCTGCCGGGGGTGGGACCCAGCACCCGCAGGGGCAGGTCGGGCTGTTTGGCCGCCTGTCGGCCCAGCAGGGCCGCAAAGCGGGCGGAAGCCCGGGCCACCTCGCTCTCCTTTGGCCCGGCAAAGCCCACAACGCAGAGCCCGCAGAAGGGCGGATAAAGCCCCAGCTTCCGGTAGGCGATCTCCTGCTCGAAGAACGCGTCGTAGTCCTGTGCGGCGGCAAGGTTGAGCACCGGGTTGTCCGGGTCGGTGGTCTGGATGATGGCAAAGCCGGGGTCTTTTGCCCGGCCGCTCCGGCCCACCACCTGCGTGACGAGGCTGAACACGGTCTCATAAGCCCGGAAGCCCTGGGCGAACAGGAGCGAATCGATGCCCAGCACGCCCACCAGCGTCACATCCTCGAAATCCAGCCCCTTGGCCACCATCTGGGTGCCCACCATGATGTCGTATTCATGCCGGGCAAACTTTGCCAGCAGCTTTTCATGGGCATCCTTGGCGGCGGTGGTATCCTGATCCATCCGCAGGACGCGGGCCTCCGGAAAGAGCTTTGCCAATTCCTCCTCGGCCTTCTGGGTGCCAAACCCCCGGTACTGCAGTTTGCCGCCGCAGGCGGGGCATCTGGCAGGGGGCGGGTCCAGCTGGCTGCCGCAGTAATGGCAGAGCAGCTTGTGGGCCGATTTGTGGTAGACCATGGGCACGCTGCACTTCTGGCATTTGAGCACCTCGCGGCAATCCTCGCACTGAGCCACGGTCTGGTAACCCCGGCGGTTGAGCAGCAGAATGGTCTGCTTGCCTGCCTCAAGGTTGCGCCGGATGGCATCCTCCATGGCAAGGCTGATCTCCCGGGGGTTGCCGGAGGCAAGCTCGGCCCGCATATCCACGATCTGGACTTTGGGCAGCGGGTTGCCGCCATAGCGTTTGGTCAGGCGCACCAGCTGGGTTCGGCCATGCTGGGCGGCATAATAGCTCTCGGTGCTGGGGGTGGCGCTGGCCAGCAGGAGCAGGGCCCCGTTCTCCGCCGCGCGCTGCCGGGCCACCTCGTGGGCCGAGTAGCGGGGCGCAGATTCGGAGCGGTAGGTGTGTTCCTGCTCCTCATCAATGATGACAAGACCGATGTTTTCCAGCGGGGAGAAGATCGCACTGCGGGTGCCCACCACGATATCTGCGCCGCCGTCCTGGATCATCTGCCATTGGAGCAGGCGCTCGGTGTGGTTGAGAGCGGAATGCTGCACGGCCACCCGCTTGCCAAATTGGCTTTTCAGCCGCAGGATCATCTGAGGGGTCAGGCTGATCTCAGGCACCAGCACCAGCGCCCGGCGGCCCATCTGCAGGCAGTGCTCGATGAGTTTCAGGAACACCAGCGTTTTGCCGCTGCCGGTCACGCCGTAGAGCAGCGCCGAGTGCGGGGCTGCATCCTCCAGCCCGGGCAGCAGCGCGTCATAGGCGGCCTGCTGCTCCTCCGTGAGAAGGATGGGCTCGTTCTTCAGCGGGATGGAAGAATACAGGTCGATGGATTTGTTCACCTTGCTGCATTCCAGCACGCCCTTGGCGCAGAGGTTGTCCAGCACCGCCCGGCTGATGCCCTTTTCCTCCAATGCAGACAGGGTGCGCTCACCCCCGGCCAGCAGGGCCACTGCGGCCAGCTGTTTGGCGGTCGGCCTGGGCTTTGGAGGCAGCGTGCCCACCAGCTTGTAGACATTTTCCGTGTGGCGGACGAGCTGCTTTTGAAGCACCGGGGTCACGCCGTCCTCCGCCACGGTGGGCTTGTACTGCGCGCCGTAGGGAATGACCGCCTTGACGGCCTCGTAGTAGGTGCAGAAGGTGCGCTCCTTCAAAAAGTGCACCAGCCGCAGCAGCTCCGGGGTGAGGCAGGCAGAGGCCGGGGCAACATCGAACAGGAACTTGAGCTTTGCGCTCTCCGGTTCGGCATCGCAGGCCAGCACCACGCCCATCCGGGCACGGCTCCCCCGCCCGAAGGGCACCAGCACCATGCTGCCCAGCCGGACGGTATCCTGCTGGTCGGGCATGACGGCATAGGTATAGAGTTTGTCGAAATGAAAGGTCGCGTTGCTCACTGCAACGCCTACCGTTTTTGGCATTCAGGCAGCTCCTTCAAAGCGTTTTAGCGGGTCAGGTCCGCACGCTGGCAGATGACATCATAGAGCCTGGCGGCGCAGGCATCCACCTCGTCGTTGACCAGCTTGAGGGTGAATTTATCCTGCTGGGCCAGCTCATTGCGGGCGATCTCCAGGCGCTCCCGGATGCTCTCCTCGCTCTCGGTGCCGCGGCCACGCAGGCGGCGCTCCAGCTCCTGGGTGGAGGGAGGCAGCAGGAAGATGGTGGTGGCACCGGGATACATGCGGCGGATATTGGCCGCGCCATGCACATCGATGACCATGACCACCAGCTTGCCCGCGTTCAGCCGCTTGTTGACCTCTTCCTTCAGGGTGCCGTAGTAGTTGCCGTTGAAAAAATTGTGCTCCACGACCTCATCCTGATCGATGAGCTGCTGGAACTGCTCCTTGGTGCGGTAGTAGTAGTCTACCCCTTCCTGCTCCCCGGGGCGGGGGGAACGGGTGGTAGCAGAAACCGTTTTTTCGATCTCGGGGTGGGCCTTGCGCAAAGCGCTGACCACACTGTCCTTTCCGGTACCGGCGGCACCGGAAACGACAAACAGATATTTTTCATTTTCCATGGTCTTACTGCTCCTCTTCTGTCACTGCTTTGCCCTCGGCCTGACCGGCGGCACGGCTGGCCACCGTTTCGGGCTGAAGGGCTGAAAGGACAACGTGGTCGGAGTCCATGATGAGGACGGCGCGGGTGCTGCGGCCATAGGACGCATCAATGAGCATCCCCCGCTCCCGCGCTTCCTTGACCAGACGCTTGACCGGGGCAGAATCGGGGCTGACCACAGCCACCACCCGGCCCGCGCTGACCAGATTGCCAAAGCCGATGTTGATCAGTTTCATCTTTTCCTCCGAACCATCTGAATCTCAGGGTTTACTCCAGATTCTGGATCTGCTCGCGGATCTTCTCGATCTCCGCCTTCATATCCACCACGATGCGGGTGATATCCAGATCCTGACACTTGGAGCCGATGGTGTTGGTCTCACGGTTCAGCTCCTGGGTCAGGAAATCCAGCTTGCGGCCCACGGGCTCGTCCAGCTCCAGAATGGAGCGGTACTGGGCGATATGGCTGCGCAGGCGGACGGTCTCCTCATCCACGGCGGTCTTGTCGCCAAAGATGGCGGCCTCGGTCAGGACACGGGCATCGTCGATGTTCCGGTCCTCCAGAATGACCTTGAGTTTTTCGTACAGGCGGTTGGTGTAGTTCTCCACCCGGCCGGCGCTCAGGGTCTCCACCCGGCCCACGCATTCCTCCAGAAAGCGCAGTCGGTTCTCCACGTCAGCCTTCATCTTGGCACCCTCAGCGGCGCGCATCTCCACAAAGCGGTCCAGTGCCTGGGCGGTGACAGCGGAGACATCCTCCCAAAGCTGCTCCTCATCCACATCGGCGTGGCGGGTGGTCAGCACATCGGGAAAACGGGCGATCATCCCGGCGGTCACATCGTTCTTGACCTCCAGCGTCTCAGACAGGTCCCGCAGGGCCTGCTGGTAGCTCTTGGCCAGCTCCTGATTCACAGCCACCACAGTATCGGCGGCATCCACGGTCTGTACCGTCAGGCTCAGTTCTACCTTGCCGCGGGTCACCCGCTCGTTCAGCTGCTTTTTCAGGCGGCTGTCCAGATAGCTGCAGGTGCGGGGCATCCGGGAAGAATACTCAAAATACCGGGAGTTGACACTGCGCAGCTCCACCGTGATCTCGCGGCCATTGCGCACAGCAGTTCCCCGGCCAAAACCGGTCATGCTCAAAATCATGCTTTTTTCCTCGTATTCCAAAGGGTTTTCTGCGGACATTCTTCGTATATGTATCCGCTTTGGGGCACACAGACCCATGTTACGATACATATACTATATATTTTACTCTGCCGCCCCTTTTTTTGCAAGCAATGCGGCGAAAAAAATCTATTTTACCCCCTTGACAAGGGGCAGGAACAGCGCTATACTACGTATCGTGAACAGTGTTCAAGTTGAGGGGGCGATCACACGAATCCGATGGCAACGTCCAAGGAGGAGATCCTGAAAACGAGCCGGGTCCTCATCCAGCAGAATGGATGGGAAGCGGTCAACATCCGTGCAGTGGCAGCAGCCTGCGGGGTATCCGTGGGGTGCATCTACAACTACTTCGGTTCCAAGACCGAACTGGTGAGCGCGGCGGTGGAAAGCATCTGGAGCGATATCTTTCGCCACCCGGACGACCCGGCGGTGTTTGAGGATACCCTCTCCTGCATCCGCTGGATGTACCGGCAGCTGGAATACGGCTCTGCGCAGTACCCCGGCTTCTTCACCCACCACGCGCTTGGCTTTGTGCGGCAGGATACCGCCGATGGAAAGCAGCAGATGCGGCAGACCTGGCAGCACATCCTGGATGCGCTGACCATGGTGCTGACCAGGGACAAAAAGATCCGGCCAGACGCATTTACTGAGGAGTTCACCCGCCAGAAATTTGCGGGCATCCTGTTCTCCCTCATGCTTTCTGCCGTGGTGCAGCAGGATTTTGACCCAACAGCGGTATTGGAGATCATCCGCAGGACCATTTATGAAGTGTAAAAAACATCCCACAGCTTTGTGGGAGTTTTTTACGGCCAAAAGTGAACATCGTTCATATTGAGTGATGCGGGACATCTCCCCCAGCAGGCCACCCATGGCAGGCTGCATTTTTCAGGCGCAGCCTGCACATCACAGCGATGCAGTCCGGCCGGCAATCGCTGACCGAATCGCGATAGAGCAGCAAACCAACCATAAAGGAGCAACATTTTTATGAGAGCAATCATTGAGACCGTTTTCGACATCTTCTATCTGGTCACCGTGCTGACCTTGGGCATCCGCATGATCCGCGGCAGCAAGGCTGGCACCCAGTTCCGCCTGTTCGGCCTGATGGCCGTGGTGCTGGGTGCAGGTGACTCCTTCCATCTGGTGCCCCGTGCACTGGCACTGTGCACCACCGGCCTGGAGAACTACGCTGTGCCTCTGGGCCTGGGCAAGTGGATCACCTCCGTGACCATGACCGTGTTCTATGTACTGCTGTACTACGTCTGGCGCAAGCGCTACCAGATCGAGGGCCAGAAGGGCCTGACCATTGCCGTGTACGCCCTTTCCGCTGTGCGCATCGTGCTGTGCATGATGCCGCAGAACCAGTGGCTGACCAACCACACCCCGCTGACCTGGGGCATTCTGCGCAACATCCCCTTTGCATTGCTGGGCCTGCTGATCATCGTGCTGTTCTACCACAGTGCCAGGGAACACAAGGATCAGGCTTTCCGCTGGATGTGGCTGACCATCGTGCTGAGCTTCGGTTTCTATCTCCCGGTGGTGCTGTGGGCAGATGTCAACCCCCTGATCGGTATGCTGATGATCCCCAAGACCTGCGCCTACGTCTGGACCGTGCTCATCGGCTACAACGCCATGAAGGCTGAGGCCGGCAAGCAGAGCTAAACCCCGCGTTTCCCCCGCTGCTTAACAGAAAAACCGCCGACAGACAGCGATGCACTGCTCTGCCGGCGGGCTTTTTACATTGTATAAATAAATGTGGCTCCAAAACACCTGCAGGTGTTTTGGCGCCCCATTGAAACAATTTCTTTTCACCCCTCGGTGAAATACTCCGGGTGGACACTGCGGGCCTGCTCCACCGAGAGCTTATAACGGTTCAGGTGGCTTTCCAGCGCTTCGCCCAGTTCATCGGCGGTGCCGTGCAGCACCATTTCCAGAATGCGGGTGTGGGCGGCGCAGACGGATTTGTTCTCGTTGGTCTGCAGGCTGAACTTGCGGATACGTTCCACATGCTGCAGCTCGCCCAGCATATGGTCAAAATGCGCCTCCATGCCAGTGATCTCAAAGGCCTTGCGGTGGAACTGATTGTCCAGTTCCAGCAGCCGGGTCTCCCGGTTCGGCTGGGTCTGATCGGCTTCCAGCAGGCGGTAGTTCTCGATGATCTGCCGGTACTCCTGCTCCTGCTGCTCGGTCAGGCGGCCGCGGATGCGGTTCAGGATCTCTTTTTCAAGGGTGAAGCGGGCAAACTGCTCCAGCTCCATCCGTTTCAGGTCAATGGGCGCCACATGGGTACCGCTTTGCGGCTTGATGTCCACCATGTGGGCAATGTTGAGCATGATCAGCGCCTCCCGCATGGGGGTGCGGCTGATGCCCATCT
>ENA-ORCN01002366-ORCN01002366.1-human-gut-metagenome-genome-assembly--contig:-NODE-2366-length-10329-cov-3.672747_pt1 | contig 10329 bp, 10 predicted proteins | sample MGYA00242984_ERZ507984 | MGnify/ENA primary metagenome ERZ507984 (study PRJEB26167, sample SAMN06115395) | human gut metagenome | host: Homo sapiens | place: China:Hubei | collected 2016-05-19... | reverse complement strand
CCCCTTTTATATAATATTATATACAAAAGCAGCTTGTTGTCAACATATATATATATGAATTATTTTGGCTAACTGATAGAACTACGTAGACATATCCAAGAAGAAAGGGGAACAGTAAAATGTAATAGGGTGAATAACTATGGCAAAAAGACCAGTACCACGATACGACTTTAAGGCTTTTGGGGCAGCGATAAAGGCAGCGCGTGAAGGACGCAAGGAAAGCCGCAAGAAAGTAGGCGACGAAATGTTTATCTCGCCGCGCTACCTTGCGAACATTGAGAACAAGGGGCAGCACCCAAGTTTACAGATATTCTTTGAGCTGATACAGCGTTACCATATATCCGTAGACCAATTCCTTTTAGAAACGCCGCCGGAGAAGAACACGCAGCGGCGGCAGCTTGACGCGCTTCTTGACGGTATGAGCGATACAGGCATACGGATTGTAACCGCAACGGCAAAGGAGATTTCCGAAGTCGAAAAAGAGGGCGAATAGGAATGTCCGACTTAAAACTGAACAGGATTTAGAAAGCGTTGTAATCTTTTTTGAGGTTGCAGCGTTTTTCTTTTGCGTAAGTTTGGCAAAATCGCTTTTTCTCCGTAGTAGGTGATAAGAGCCTAAAGGATAAAAACATTCGTAGCAAGCATAGGAAGCGGGTACCCACTTCCGTATTTTCCCCCTCCCGCGCTGCGGCGCGTCGGTTGAAAATTGCTTGTTGGGAAGTGTCCCAAACCCTCGGAACGGAAAGGAAAGGAGCGAACACATGGACGGACGCAAAAGGACAGTGCAAATCAAATTCAGAGTGACGGAAGCGGAACGGGATTTAATACTGGAAAAAATGAAGCTCGTACCCACCCGGAACATGGCGGCGTATCTGCGGAAGATTGCCATTGACGGGTATATCATTCAGATAGACCACGCCGATATAAAGGCAATGACCGCAGAGATACAGAAAATCGGTGTCAACGTCAACCAGATAGCACGCCGCGTAAACGCGACGGGGAACGCATACCAAGAGGACATAGAGGAAATAAAGGGGGTGCTTGCGGAGATATGGCGGTTACAAAGATTAAGCCTATTAAAAGCACTCTAAGCAAAGCCCTTGACTATATCGAAAACCCGGACAAGACGGACGGGAAAATGCTTGTGTCCTCTTTCGGTTGCTCCTATGAAACGGCAGATATTGAGTTTGAATATACCCTGTCGCAAGCACTCCAAAAGGGGAACAATTTAGCCTTTCATCTGATACAGTCCTTTGAGCCGGGGGAAGTCGATTATCAGAAAGCCCATGAAATCGGAAAGCAGCTTGCCGACGCGGTAACAAAGGGGCAGCATGAGTATGTACTCACGACGCACATTGACAAAGGACACGTCCATAACCATATCATTTTTTGCGCGGTGAACTTTGTAGACCACCATAAATACAATTCCAACAAAAGGAGCTATTACGGCATACGGAACATGAGCGACAAGCTGTGCCGGGAAAATGGCTTGTCCGTTGTCGTCCCCGGCAAGGGCAGCAAGGGAAAGAGCTATGCGGAATATCAAGCTGAAAAGACGGGTACAAGTTGGAAAGGCAAGCTGAAAACCAACCTTGACGCGCTTATCCCCCAAGTTTCCAGTTTTGAGGAATTGCTAACGCGGTTACAGGCGGCGGGCTATGAGATAAAGCCGGGGAAATATGTATCATGCCGCGCCCCCGGACAGGAACGCTTCACCCGCCTTAAAACCCTCGGCGCAGACTATACAGAGGAAGCCGTAAGGGAACGGATAGCGGGCAGACGGACAAAGGTGGCGAAAGCTCCCAGAGAGCAGCGCGGCGTGTCGCTGCTTATCGACATTGAGAACAGTATCAAGGCGGCGCAGAGTAAGGGCTATGAACAGTGGGCGAAAATCCACAATCTGAAACAGGCAGCTAAAACAATGAATTTCTTGACGGAACATAAGATTGAGCAGTACGCGGATTTAGTCAGCCGGATTGAGGAAATGGCAGCGGAAAGCGGACAGGCGGCAGACGCATTGAAGAACGCCGAAAAGCGGCTTGCGGAAATGGCGGTGCTTATCAAGAATGTTTCCACCTATCAAAAGACAAAGCCTGTCTATGACGCATACCGCAAGGCAAGGAACAGGGAGAAGTACCGCGCCGGACAGGAACAGGCAATTATCCTCCATGAAGCCGCCGTAAGGTCACTGAAAGCGGCGGGCATTGCGAAGCTCCCGAACCTCGCCGCGCTGCAATCGAAGTATGAAGCCCTCCAAGCGCAGAAAGAAGCCCTTTACGCCGACTATGGAAAATTGAAAAAGAAAGTCCGGGAATATGATATTATCAAGCAGAACATTGACAGCATTTTACAGGCAGACAGACAGCCGGAACGGGAAAAGGAAACAGAACGCGGATAAGGATAGCAAAATCCCCGCCGCTGTGCTATGATAGGGCTATCAAAAAGCAGAGGAGCGTTGAGCATGGAAAACCAGAAAATGCCGGAATATGAAACCATACGCGCCGCCGTTGCCGGGGAGAAATGGGCGGTGGAGAAAGTCGTGGATTGCTACAAGGACGAAATCGACAGGCTATCGACGGTAGCGGTCAGACAGCCAGACGGAAGCACGAAACAGGAAATCAACGAAGATATGCGCCAGTCTATCACAAAGAAGCTGATAGAAGCCCTCCCGCAGTTCCCGCTTGAAGAAATGGAAAAGGGAAATGTCAGATAGGCAAAAAAAGAACAGGGCGCGGAAGCCAGTATATGACTTCCGCGCCCTGTCTTTTTATGGGTGCTGTTTTCGTGAATGTTACGCAGTAGAACGCCATTTTCGGGGGTAAAGGTATAAAGTATCGCCTATCCGATTTTCACGCCCGGAAAGCCCTGTAAATCAAGGGATTTTCCGCACCTACTGCGTAACAGGGGTGCGTCTTTTCCTCATGCGCTCGGCAGCTTGTCTGCGGGTGATACGCTTCCGGCAGACGGGGCAGTATTTGACACTGTTAGAGGTTGACGCAAAGAACGCGCCGCACTCGGTACACTTCTTCTTGTCCCCTGTCTGGTAAAGCTCCGCATAGAGTAGCCTGTCGGCGGGAAGCACCGCAGCCCGGAACCACTTGCAGAGAAGCGAATAGGAAATGAGCTGCGGACAAACGCACTCGTCCCCGTCGTCCAGTAAGATACAGTTCCCGTTATCATAATTGCAGCACGTCCGGCGCACAAGGGCGTTGACTTTCCGGCTCTGGGGCGGCGTCAGCCGCTTAACCCCGTTCATACTTCATCAGCGGCGTAAATGGGAAGCTCTGCAAATTCCGCTTCGGTCAAAGCGTCCACTTTGGAAAGGGTGCGCTTTGCAAGCTCCCGCATATCCGCGTCCATGTAGGGCAGCGCGGCGTTGACATTCTCAATCAAAGCCCGCTTGCCGCCCTCGTTGTAAATGCTCAAAAGGTTTGTTTCTTCAACAGTCAGTCTAATCATGCTCATACCTCCATATCGTGATTTTTTGTTTTTGCCGCCGCCTTTTTCGGGGCGGTCTTTGCCTTGTCTGCTTTAAGCTGCGCCCGGATAGAGGGGCGGGGCTTCCTTATCTTCCTGTCCCGGTTCTCCCCCTTGTCAATCAGCGCATACGTCCCATGTCTGCCCTCGATTTTGGAAAAGGAAAGTGTCTTGTAGGGCAGCATGGAGAAAAGGCGGTCAGTGTCCTTTGTGGCTGCAAGCCGCATGAACGCCGGGGAAAGCTCTTCCATGAAATGGGTCTTGTTCGGGCTGTTCGGTTCGTAATGCCGCTTCATTTCCCGCACAATGCGCCGCGCTTCCGTTTCAATCAGCCCGTCCCGCAATGCGGCGATATGCGCCTTGAAATCCCCCGGCGGAAGCTGCTCCCGGCTGCGCCGTTCTTCCTGTAAGAGCGATTGCAGCGCGTCCGGGTCGTTGGGTACGGCTTCAAAGCGTTCAAACTTCCCAAGCTGCGGGTCTGGGGTTCCGTCAAAATATCTCCCGGCTTCCTGTACCCTTTCCCCATGCTCATAAATCAGCTTGACCGTATCGGCGGGCAGCTCCTTTTCCTTGACGCGCTCATAATGTTTAGCGTAGTCCAGTTCGTACAGATTGCCCTTGATTTTCCCGCGCTCCGTCCCCGTTAGCTCGATTGCATAGGCAAGGACGCGGTCGCTCGTCTGCTCCATGTAGAAACGCCATGTGTTGTGGGGCGCGGTGTCTTTGAGGAAAACGTCGCGCTCCCGGAAGCAATGCGTCCCGGACGGGCGGCAGAACCACAAAAGGGTCTTGTCCTCCTTGCGGGGGCTTGCCGCCGCCTTTGCGATAATCTCCTTGTCAATCTCCAAGTCGCTCTGGTAAAAGCCTGTGTTCTGCTTCATAACCGCATTGAGGGAAGCGAACAAATCCACGTTCTCAAATTTACTCTGTTTCGGCATGGGTCAGCTCCTTTCCAAATCCTGTAATTTCTGCTTTGCGTTTTTCTTCTGCGCCTTTTCCTTGTCAGCCCTAAGCTGCGCCCGGATAGAGGGCTTCTTTTCCGGCTTCGCTTCCTTGCCGCGCTCTTTGTCGGCTTTGACCGCGTTAGCCAGGTCAACAAGGGAAATTGTTTCTCCCGCCTTAACCTTTGCTTCCAGTTCGTCAACGGTAGGGGTGTTGTTGATGATACCGTCAAAGTTGTTGTCGTTCTGCTCTACGGTGTCCTCGATATGCTTCAAGGGGTTTGCCTTTTCCGGCTGCTCTGCGGCAACAGCAAACGCCCGCGTCCCGTTCCCCATAATCAGATACTTTCCGTCGTCCGACTGGTGGTGAAAGCCATATCCGGCGGCTTCTATCTGCTCCCGGCTCATGGCGGTCACATGGAAAGTCCCCCTCGGTGTCTGGATTGTTTCGCCCGTTGTCAGCTCGTCCGGGGTAAGCTGCTTCTGCTCCTGTAAAAACTCCGGCACTTCCCGGAAACCTACACTGTCAACGAAATGCGCCGCGTCCTGTCCGTCCTGATGAAGCACTACCACGTCCGAAACGGAAAGGCTGTGTCCCTTAAAATCTTTGGGGTGGTCGATATTGAAACGGGTATAAATATCTTCAAGGGAAGTCCCCGGCGTAAGCTCTGCGGAATAGACAAGCTCATAGTTCGCTTTATCAACCACATTTCCCGCCGCCTGCAGGCGGTCGTAAGGCTCAAAGCGGAAGTCCCTTGTTTCGTCCCCGCCCTTTATCTGGTAAATGGAAAAGGTGTCCTTGTCCTGTCCGGTGGTCTGCGCCGTTTCCTGTGCCTTTGCGTAAAGCTGCTTTACGTCGCCCTCGGTCAGCTCGCCGCTTTTGAGCTGCCCCATAAGCTCGCGGCATTTCTCCGGCGTTCCCGTATAAAGCACGTCGCCCATTTTCGCCCGCCCGTTCTCCTGTGTCACATAGGCTTGCAAGAGGTGGCTGTTTTCCCGGCTGTCGCTGTAAGGGTTCCGGCGCACTCTGTAAATCGTTTCCGGGGTAAAGGCTTCTTTCGGGGCTGCTTCCGGCTTTTCTTTCCCGGCTGTATCTGCTTTTTTCGGGGCTTCCGGCTGTGGCGCGGCTTCTTGTCCCTCTCTGGTGGGCTGCTCCTGTCCGGCGGTCTGCTCCTTGTCCTGTGCCTTTTGCAGCTCCGCAAAATTCGCGTCTATGGAATTGATAATCTCGGCGGCTGCGCTGCGTATCGTTTCAAGGGAGCTTTTCAGCTCGGACAATTCCCGCCCGCTACTCCACCCGGCGACATAGCCGAAAGAGTAGTCCGACGTGTCAAGCCCGTAATGTTGGCAGACGGTATAGGCGACGCTTTCCGCTTCGACTTCGCGGGTGCGGCGGTCAACGCGGGGTTGCTCGTCCTTTGGCGCGTTGAGGTCAATGTCGTGCAGCTTCGCATGGGCGATTTCGTGAATGGCGGTCTTTAAGGTCTGCAATTCGCTCATGCCCTCGTTGATAGCAATGCGCTTGTCCTCCAAGTGGTAGTAGCCATGAGAGCCGCCCTCGATATTCTCAAAGGCGATAGGAACGGGGGAAGTCTTTTCAAGGGCTGCGAAAAAATCCTTGTAGCGGTCAACGTCGCCCGGCAGCTCGTCAATGGCAATGTCCGGCAGCTCCTTTCCCTCGGTCTGGGAAACGTCAAAGACGGATACCACCTTGTAGGCGGGTATGGTGATTTCCTTTTCCTCGGTGACGGGCTTTCCGTCCTTGCCGATTATGGGCTTCTGCGTGTGCGGGTCGATTTTCTGCATTTCCTGTTTGATTTTATAGGGCGACGGGGCAATGATTTTAATTCCCTTTTGCCCTCTCATCACATTTCGCTCAAAGTTGTTCTTCCAAGCGGAAAAGCCCGCCAAAAGGGAAGCGTCCGGCTTCTGCATGGCGATAAGGACGGTGTTTCGGAAGCTGTAATTATGGAATTTTGACATGACTTTCAGATATTCCCGGTAACGCTCGCTGTCAAAGAGTTCCGCAATACCCTGTTCCAGACGGTCGGTAATCTCTTTGAGCTTTTCGGCGGGCTTCTCGCTCGTCAGCACGATCGGGATAACCGGGTGCGGCTCCTGTGGCTGCTCGGCGGCGGTTCGGGCGGTCTGCTCTGTGGCGGCTGCGTCCATAAAGGTCTTGTCCTGTCCGCCGCGTTCCGGCTGTGGGAAGCTCATAACGCGGTATTCTTTGGGTATCTCGTTTTCCGTTCCCCGATACCATTCGGTAAAGGTGTTCTGATTGTTATAGATATAGCCCTGTTCGGTAAACTGCCCCTTATCCTTGCTAACTGCGTCCCGCCCGTATTCTTCATACTTGAAATATTTCTTTGCTTCTTCGGGAAGCTCCAGCTCGTCCAGTTCGTCGATAAGATAATAACCGTAATCTTCTTCGCTGCGGACAGTGGGATAGAGCCAGTAACAGTCAAGGTTTTGTGCAAGGTTGATAAGGTCTTTCATGCTTCCGGCATACTCGCCATGTGTAACCGCCGCCGCAAATTTATCCTTGTCCCCGTCACTCTGCATTTCCAGAAGTTTTCCAAAATAATTCAGCTCGTCCATGCTTGCGCTTTGGATAACGGAAAGCGGCAAGTCAAAGGGGCAGTCCTCCGTAGAAGAATACCCGTTGATGAAAAAATCCTGCGGATTGTCTGCGGTAATGCCGACGCTTTCCATAGCCGCATGAAGCTGCTCTGTTGTGGTCGGCATGGGAAGCCACACGCCGCCCGGTTTGCCTGTTTCAAAGCGGCTGCGGCTGTCGATAAGAATTGAAAACTGCTCGTTTATGGTTTCACGCTCCTTTCTCTGTTCGGTGTCCTGTGGCGGCTCTGCTGTGGTGGGGGCTGCTTTTTCAGCGGTAGGCTGCGCCCGTTCCTCGCCCTCGATAGCATAGCCCGGTAAAAGCTGCCCGTTTACTTTGAAATGCTCTGCATACTCTGGCGGGATAGGCGGCGATACCTCGGTGAATAAATGCTGATAGGCTTTGATACGCCCATTCAGATACTTTTCCATAGCTGCCTTGTCTGCAAAGACTTTCCTTTCCTGTCCGGCGATTTTTGCCTGTCCGTAATTGTGGGGGCTGTTGGTGTAAATACTCCATGAAAGCGTCCACGAATAGGGAATGGATTTCTCTTTTTCCCTGTCATACCGGGTATTCTCGGATATGTGGTAGCGCATTTGGTAGACGCGGTTGCTGATGTGCTTCCCGTAGTCCGTAGCTTCTCAATGGCTTTGTCAATGGCAAGGGTCTTTCCCGCCTGTTCGTCCCATGCCGCCGCCTGTTCTTGCAAGGCTTCAAAAGCTGCCTGTTCAGCCGCCGCGTATTCTTCCCGCAATGCCTGTAACTGTTCTAAGGGCAGGGCGGTAAGCCCGGAAAGGTCAGCGGTCTGTTCCTCAAAATAAATATTTCGCTCTATCCGCATACTGTCAGCCGGGTCTAACTTGTCACGCTCAAACATGGAGTAACCTTTTTTCTTTTCCATTCATTCGCTCCTTTCTGAAATGGCGGCGCACCGCCGCGCTTTTGGGGTTCGCCCCGTACTACGGTGGGCTGTGCGTTATGCCAACAATTTTTTCATTTTTTTAGAGGGTTTGGGAAACTTCCCAACAAGCAAAATCCCCGTCCGGCGCGTCAGCGGCAGGACAGGGATTTACGGAAGTGGGTACCCGCTTCCTATGCTTGCTATTCAAGTTTTTAGTTCTTCTGTACTTCGATACGGTAGTTGACGTATTTCCCGCCAGTGTCAGCCAGAACGATAGTTCCGTCATAGGTCTTGCCTGTTTTCGGGGAATAGAGCTTCTTCACATTCACTTTGCCGGATTTAAGGAGCGCGGCGGCAATCTTCGCGGAAAAAGCGGTCTTGCGTTCCTCGAAAAAGCGGTCATTCTTCCACATGACAAAGGCACATTCTTTGTTGCTGCAATAATAGTTTTTCTTCCCCTCATGGACGGGGGAACCGCAACGGGGGCATTTGCCGACAGAGGGCTTTTCCTCCCGGAACAAATCCTTTTTCCCGTCCAGTGCTGCGGCGTGTGTCTGCACAAGCTCCCGCGCCATAGCTTCAATGCCGGACAGAAATTCGCCGGGGTCTGCGGCTCCCTTTGCTATCTGCGTCAGATTGTTTTCCCATTCTGCGGTAAGCTGCGGGGAAGTGAGCATATCCGGCAAGACTGATATAAGGGCGGCTCCGTTCTGCGTGGGGATAAGCTGCTTCCCCTTGCGCTCTGCAAAGCCGCCCTTTACCAGTTTTTCAATGACGGCGGCGCGGGTGGCGGGAGTGCCAAGCCCCCGGCGTTCCGCGTCCGGGTCGGTGTCCCCGTTCCCGGCTCGCTCCATAGCAGAGAGAAGCGACGCTTCGCTGTGGGGCTTCGGCGGCGTTGTGGTATGCTCCGTTACTTTTGCGGCGGGGTTAGGAAAGTTCTGTCCCTCGGAAAGCTCCGGCAGCGTCACGCCCTCATTTTCCCCGTCCTCTGCTTCGGGCTTATCTTTCAGCGTCGCCCGGTATCTGCGTTCAAGCTCTTTCCAACCCTCCGCAAGTACGGTCTTTCCCCTTGCGGTGAAGTCTGTCCCGGCGCATGAGAAAACCGCCGTAACCGCTTCATAGACGTGCGGCTCGGCGGTGGCAGAGAGCAGACGCGCCCCGGCAAGGGTAAGGATATTCCTTTCGCTTTCCGGCAGCGCAGCAAGGTCGGTACGCAAGCTGAATCAGGCACAATTTCTGCCACAGTTTTATGTCGGGTTGGATGGCAGTTATAGTTCTCCGGGGTATAATTTCAAGGCGGATCTCGATCCGAATTATGCTGTGTATGCAAAGGTCAGTATCCCATTGTTCGAATGGGGAAAACGCCGTAATGAAAAACGGGCGGGAGATTACAAAGTAGCTATTGCGAGAGATAATTATAATAAAGTGAAAGATGCCGTGAGTCTTGAGGTGCAATCAGCCTATTATAACTATGTGCAAGCCGTAGAACGTGTCACTCTCACCGAAAACTCTCTGGCAAAGGCATGTGAAAATGAGGAAATGGCATTGGAACGCTATCGCGAAGGTAAAATTTCAATTGATGGGGTATTGGATGCACAGATGTTTCATCAAACGGCGCAGATGAACTTTGTACAATCACGTTTGACAGCTCAGATAAGCTATTCGAATTTTGTCCGGGTGTTAGGGGTGGACTCTGTTAAGGAATAAAATATGATACTGATAAAAGCTTGGATAATCTGTTGAATGGGATCTCCCAGTTTGTAACAAAGGCCGGGAGAATGCCGTTTTATCAAGTTGCGGCGGATAATCTTTTGTAGGTACTGGCTTTTATTGGATAGATTAATTATCTTTGTTGATGAAAAACGTGCGACAGGTAAAAATGGTCAAAACTTCTCACTCTCGATACATCCGATTGCTGAATGTCCTCCTCTTTTCCGGATTGGGATGTTTTTCATATTTGTTGTTGGCACTTTATTCCGATCTGCCTAAACGCGATGATTTGGATTTCTCTTCATTGAGCTTTATGATCGGAGTAATGTTGGTTTTCAATGCGATGGGTTTTTGTCTTATTCTGATAGACTCTTGGTTGAAACGTGGTTTTCTTTTCTTTGTGGAGAGACGCAGGAGGGTGTTCTTGTATTATGCCGGTTTGGGGATATCGCTGTTGCTGATGAATTATCTGTTATTTGTAGGATTGAAGTGGATGGCGGATGTAGATCGGTTGTTTTATATTCGCTGGTCGGGAATACGGCTTCTTTTACTCGTTTGGTTGGTGGAGATGGTGATTGTAGGATTGACGGCTGCGAATAATTTCTATCGGCATACTATCGTGCTTTACAAGCGGAATATATATCTGAAAGAGAGTTCTGTCGAAGCGCAATATCAGGCTT
>ENA-ORCN01002361-ORCN01002361.1-human-gut-metagenome-genome-assembly--contig:-NODE-2361-length-10344-cov-14.687835_pt1 | contig 10344 bp, 13 predicted proteins | sample MGYA00242984_ERZ507984 | MGnify/ENA primary metagenome ERZ507984 (study PRJEB26167, sample SAMN06115395) | human gut metagenome | host: Homo sapiens | place: China:Hubei | collected 2016-05-19... | reverse complement strand
TGCGTACTTCATTAGGGATTGCCTGTAGGCCATGTCCTGTGTTATACTCTTACTCATGAGGAATATGGTCTCCTTTCAGAAAGTTTGGTGTGGTAGCTTAACTTTAACACATGAGACCCTATTCCTCATACCCTTTTTATTCAATTGTCCAAGATGTATTGTAGTCCTACACTTTTTGCGGCTGCCGGTGCAGAAAGCTCTTGAAAACGGGCGCGCTGTAGGGTATACTATGGGGGCGGTCGCTCAAGCCGACAATATATAACCGGGTGTAGCGCAGTTGGTATCGCGCCTGCTTTGGGAGTGCCGTGGCGGTATCCGGGACGGGGCATTGTGAAACGCCGCAAAGCCTTGCAACACCTGCGTTTGCTGGATTTTCCCCGATTGCCGAAAGCGGCACAAAAGCGGCTTTGACCACATAAATGACCACAGACAGAAAAAGCTTTATTTTTTCCGCTCGCCGTGGTATCATGGCAGAAATTGAATATCCGGGTGTAGTTCAGCTGATAGAACGCGCGGTTTGGGACCGCGAGGCCGAGAGTTTGAGCCTCTCCACTCGGACCAAAATCCCTCTGAAATTATTGATTTCAGAGGGATTTTTCTTATCTTTGTCTATTGCGGCGCAGATGTCGAGCTTGTCATTCTCAACATATCTTTTCGACAAGCGCAGACTTAATATTGTAATTTTTGCCGAATTGCGGTATAATTAATTAACGGTAGGCTTTCGTGACACTAAGGCAGCCGTATGGGTATCCCATACGGTTTTTTACATTATATTATTCTAAGGAGAACATAAAAATGGCAGAAGCGAAGTACATTTTCGAAAAGCTCACGCCTATAACTGACAGCGATATTAGTGTCTATGAGTCAGCCATAGATTTTGTTTTTGAGAATAACGATGTTAAAAATATTGCTCTTTCTGGTGCTTATGGCGCAGGAAAGAGCAGTGTGCTCGCCTCCTATAAATCAAGTCATCCCAGCACAAAGTTTTTGCATATTTCTTTAGCGCATTTTCAAGACGATCAAAACAACATCAATTCTGATGTGCCCATTAAAGAATCCGTTCTTGAGGGCAAAATTCTCAATCAACTAATCCACCAAATTCCAGCGGAAAAGATTCCCCAAACCAATTTTAGAGTAAAGAAATCTACTGGGAATGGCGCTATCATTTGCTATACTATAGCGACTGCGTTTTTCTTGTTATTTTTATTACATATTCTATTCTCGAAAATGCAATGGTAAATATTGAGGAAATTATTCTGGATCCAAATATTGCAGATACATCACTAAAAGAGAAAATCCTCATAGATTCTAATTTGGCTTTTGAAAAACGAGTAAATCTTTTTGTAGCCATGCTTCCGTATATAGAACAAGATGAAGCGTGTAAGTATCTATCGGCACTTAATCTTCATGAGTATGTCAGGATATTCGATTCCCACAACAAGCCTAAGTTTGAAATAAATCAGCAAAGCGAAATCATACTTGATGCATTTAAGCAAAAAGGCTGGATATTCGAGTATGTCGAAGATGAAAATCGTCCCGGTTATTATAAGATTCGTAGACGGGAACCACGGAAAAAATGAAAAAGAGTAAACATAGGAGCGGCTTATCCATGGATAAGCCGCTCCTATAATATCCTCGGCCTTATATCATTTTATACTTCGGTTCTTCTACGAAGTTAATATGGAGAAATCAATCGGAACCGCAAAAAATGATTAAGTTTTTCTTCTTTCCCCGTTTGCCATTCTTCTCCTCCGGCGGGCTTCCATCACCTTCGCCCAAATCCTTCAGCCGCTGCGCTTCCGCAATCTCTGCCTTCATCTCTACGATCAGCACCTTCAACTTCTCCTCGCACTCCTCGCGGGTGTGTGCGTAGACATTGCGGGCGTGCTTTTTACCATCGGGCCACTTGGGAGAGTAGCGGCCTTCAAACAGGTGGTCGTTGATCTCGCTGATGCAGCCGGTGCCAGGCCTGCGCTTGCGGCCCACATAGGGCTTGAAATCGGTCATACTCGGCTTTTCCGCCTGGGCTGGGGCAGTTTCCTGCCCCGGCTCTAAAGTGTCTTCCTGCGGTGCTGCCTTGCCGATGCCGCGGTCGATGTTGGCGGCGGCCGTGAGCCGCATGTCGTCGGTGATGTGGGTATAGATGTCCAGTGTGGTGGCCGCCGACACATGTCCCAGCATGGCGGAAAGAGTCTTGACATCCATGCCGCTCTCCAGTGCCAGCGTTGCGAAGGTGTGGCGCAGATCGTGAAAGCGTACATGCTTGCATCCTGCGTGTTCCAGGATGAGCTGCAGTCTGCGGCGCACCACGCCGGGTGTAATGGGGCAGTCCTCTTTTACCGGGGATGGGAACATCCAGCGGGAGTCCACCGTCTCTTTGTACTCCCGCAGCACTGCTACCACAGCAGGCGGCAGGACGATCTTGCGGACGGAGTTCTTCGTCTTGGGCGTGCTGATTTGAAGTTGGCCCCGCACATCGTAGACCTGCTTGTTCACATTCAGCACACCGGTTTTGAAGTTCAGGTCGTCCCATTGCAGGGCCATGAGCTCGCCCCGGCGCAGGCCGGTAGCCAAGTCCAGAAGGAAGACCTCGTAGTAGCCCTCGAACTTTGCCTGAATGAGAAACCGTTGCAGCTCCTCCCGCGTCAGCACCTGCATCTCCCGCGCTTTCTTGGGCGGCAGCTTGCAGCCGATGGCCGGGTTCACGCGAATCAGTCCATCCTGCACCGCTTTCTCCAGCGCGGAGCGACAGGTGGCGTGGCACATGCGCACCATTCGGTCGGACAGTCCTTCGCCGTACTTGTCGGTGAAGCGCTTCCGGCCACTATTCTTGATCCGACCATAGAACTGCTGCAGGTCATTCTGCGTCAGCTTATTTAGCGGGATGTCACCGATTTCCGGGATGATGTGCAGACGGATGCGGCTCTCGTAAGTCTCCTGCGTGGTAGGACGGATCTTCGGCTTGGAATGATTCTCGTACCAATATGTTAGCCAGTCCCCGAAGGCCATCTCGGGCCGCACCTTCTCCGGTTTCAGTCCGCCGCACTCCGCCTTGAGCTTCTGGAGCTTCTCGACGCACTCCTTCTTGGTTTTGGCGAGAACATTTTTCGTCTTGGGATAGCCGTTATCGTCATAGCCGATGACGATGCGCCCCTCCCACCGACCGTCCTTGCGCTGTCTTACGGTTCCGTCGCCGGCTTTTCGTTTTCTTGCCACGGTTTCAACTCCTTTCCGAAGATGTCTTCCATGAAGCCGCCTACGATGCCGCAAGCCTGCTTTTGCATATCTGAGGTGACATGGGTGTAGGTGTCCAGCGTGAAGGACGCATTGGTGTGCCCCAGAATGCCGGACAGTGTCTTGGCGTCCACGCCGCTGGTGAGGGCATGGGTCGCGAAGGTGTGGCGCAGGTCGTGGAAGCGGATGCTGGGCAGTCCCGCCCGCCGGAGCAGCGTCTTCATGTGGAGGTAGGCCGAGCCGGGGTTGACAGGATCCTCCGGCTTCACTGGGTCGGGGAATATCCATTGACTGATGGTATCCGCCTTGCGCCGCCGCAGGATGTCCGCCACCGTCTTCGGCAGGATGATGGCACGCATTCCCTTTCCCGTTTTGGTCTCGCCGACAGTGTATTCGCCCTTCCGCTGGCTGTGGAGGGTTCGGCATACCTTCAGCGTACCGGTATTCCCATCGAAGTCGCTCCACTGCAGACCGCAGATCTCGCCGCGGCGCAGGCCGGTCATCAGCTCCGTCTGGAAGAAGTCACGCCACACCTCATCCTGCTCCACCACTGCGAGGAAGTCGTCCATCTCCGCACGGGTGAGGATGCGCTTGGGCCTGTAGTTTGGCTTGGGTGCGGTCGCCCCCTCGGTCGGATTTCTGGGAATTACATGCGCCTGCACCGCGTCTTTCAGTGCGGCGTGAAGCGCGGAGTGGATGTGGCGGACCATGGAGTCAGAGAGTTGATGATTCATTTCGGGATGCTCATGAATGCGTCCCTCTATTTTCAGGCGGCGGTACATCCGCTGGATGTCCTGCTGAGAGATGAGGGAGATTTGCTTGTCGCCCAGCTGCGGCTTGATGTAGTATTCGATATAGCAGCGATAGCTTTTGAGCGTACCGGGCCGCACCGTACCTGCCTTGTATTCCGTCAGCCAACGGTCCAGCCACTCCCCCAGGGTCATGCGGCTGTCCTCGGTCAGTTCCACGTCCTGATAGCGTTCGATATTCTGATGGAGCTTTTCCGTCAGTTCTTTTTGTGTATGCGCATAGGCGTGCTGGAAGATGGGCGTACCGTTTTTCTTGTGGCCCACCACGATGCGGCCTTCCCAGCGGCCATCCTCCCGCTTGCGTACCATGCCGTCGCCGGACGGTCTTCGTTTCGCCATTTAGTCCTCCTGTTCCGCCGGATGGCAGATATGCTCTTCTTCCTCCCGCTCGAAGGAATAGAGCCCATCTGCCTCCAGCTCTTTTGCCATGCCCCACGCCAGCTTGAAGCCTGCCGTGAAGCTCATCAGCGTGGACTCAGCCAGCAATGTGTTTTGTGCGTCCAACAGCCGTAGCAGCTTCTTCCGCCCCGCGGCGTCCATATCCCGCCGCAGTTCTTCCTGCGCGTATTCGACCTGCTTGTCCAATTCACTGTGTTCCTGACGGTCGAAACGCTTTTGCAGGGCTCTCATGTAGTCGTACATTGCGGCACCTCCTTTTGGTGACCACAACACATACCACAACCCGGCACACAAAGCTACTGTTTTTCCAAAATGTTTCTTTGACTATTGCGGCGCAAAAAATACGTTTCCAAACCTGTTCACATGTGCATCTGCATCGAGTAGCCTTTTTTGTGGCGGGGAGTGTACTGCGCTCATCCGCCAGCAGCTCCACGCCAGGACGGGTGGCGACGTAGCGGGTGCGATGCGCGAGCTTTGCCGCGTTCTGCCCGCCCTTGAGGTAGGGCGAGATCAGTACGATTCGGGCCATTCATCCTCCGGCTCAATGCGCCGCTGTTGCTGAACCGCGCTTTCAAAACTCACCTGACCGTTGGTGCGCTTCACCTCGTCCACGGCGTAGGCCCGCAGCTCCCGCGTGTGGATCGGGTCGGCGCGGAAGTGCGCGGCGATGGTGTGGCACAGCATATTCAGTTCCACCGCGCACTTGAAAAGAATGCGGCAGAGCCGATTGTTGTTGTCGTCCAGCGTACCCTGAATGGCTGTCAGGATGGCCCGAGAGATGTAGGTCGTGTTGTCCTCGGTGCCGAGATAACCCATGTAAAAGCGCAGGGCCTTATCTACGAATTCGCTGCGGCTTTGACAGTTATCTGCTTCCAACCAGCCGTCCATGTGGCTGATCACGCTGGGGCGCAGCCAGATCGTGGTGCTTTTCTTGTTATCATCCATATTTTTTCTTTCCTTTCTGTGTCGTCGGTCAAAATCGCCGCAAAGCCCTGCAAACACGGGACTTTGCCGAATGACCGACTGCGATTGTTCTGTAAAACCGCCAAACCGACGGTGGTTGGCGTTTCTCTGAAAAGCCCCGCACTGCGGGGCTTTGTGGGCGGGCCGCGGGCGCTTGCGACTGCGGCCCTTTATCTTGTGCTTTTATCGAACGGGTAAATAAGGGGCGAAAACCTCCGAAACGGGACAGGATTGGGAGGGGGAACTCTCTTGAAAAAGCGCATTTCTCCGAAATCGGAGTAGTGCTTAAGCGGTACTTTCACACATCGCCCACAAACGCCGCAACGTTCGTTTCAAGGGACTGCGGCGGGTACACACGCCACCCCAGCCCCTAACCGCGCACACAGCGGCTCACAGGGCGAACGGCGCGGGGAACTGATCTGTGCAGTACATCCGAAAGCACAAAATCTGTGAAAATGCCTTCAAATTTGAGGCGGTGAAAACCGTGGGAGCAGAATAACAGCCGATGAACTGCGGCTGCCCGCCAAGGGCGGGTTGACGCAGTTCATCGGCGCCGCGGGCCCGCAGGCACGCGCAGCCCCGCTGCTATACCTCGCTTCGCACCGATGGGTCCCACGGTTTTTTCGGTCGCAGCAACAGGACGCAGAGAAACATATCTGCTGTTTCACACGCTGGTCTGCTCCATGCGTCTTGCCACTCGCTGCCGTTCCTTTGCTCTCTCTACAGCATCCATCTGCCGCTGATAAAATTCCCCGATGGAAAACTGGATCGGCAGGATCGTGTAGAGCAGACTTCCGTTTTGCTTGCGCCCGTCCTGCGTGATAATGCTGGTGCGCTCTGTACGGATGAGCCCGCGTTCCTCCAACTCCTGCACATACTTCCGCACGGTGTTGCGGCTCATGCCCACCGCCTTGCCGATGGTGGCATAGCTGGGATGGCACTGATAGGTCCTGCGGTCTTCGATGCGGAGCAGGTAACCGTAGACAGCGATCGCGCCGTGAGACAAGCCCAGCTGATAGATCTCATTGGGCAGAGGAAAATAGTTCTTGACCGGATCGCGCTTTGTCCAAGTTCTCATCTGGCACCTCCAGTCTGCCGCTCTACCCACTGTTGGAATTTATCCTTGGGCACCACGAACCGACTGCCGATGCGCACAGACGGAAAGACTTCTTCGTGCATCAGCTCGTAGGCACTGGAGATGGACACGCCCAGCACCTTTGCCACCAGTTCCGCGTTGAGGAACAGCGGCAATTCATCGTAGCTGTGATAGGTTGATATTTTCAAAATCGTTACCTCCAATAGAATTCAGAGAAAAATTACTTGCGTTTCGGAGGTCCCTCTGTTAGACTGTTTGCAGATGGAGTCTGCGTTTTCCGAAACGCGGCGCGCCGCTGGACTGCTGCAACAGTTCAGCGGTTTTCCTTTTTGTAGGAACGATGTATGTTTCTTCCCCCTTTCTTTGTTCTCTGCCACGCACCGTACCCGTTCCTGCCCTGCGGCCTTGTTTGACCTGCACGGCGTTTTCGCTGCCTTGGTACGCTCGACCGCTTTGCCGCGGCGTCCTGGCGTTACTTCTCCGGCGTGTATCATCTCCGGTGATGGGTATTCAGTTGTCGAGGTGCTTTTTCGGATTTGTGACCGTCTTTTTCATTGACAATCCGCAGTCTCCGTGTTAGACTAACTATAAATTACTTTTGACAGTCTTTCCGCGATCGTATGGTAACACACTTTTCACCCCTTGTCAAGACTGTCTGTATTTCTATATTACGATTGTCTATTTTGAGGTGATCTGCCATGTGGTATGCCAAAATGTATTTCTCTGAGGACAGAGAGATTTTCCAGTATGATTCCCTTGGTACGCAAGGCGTTCCGGACGTCCAGAAGGAGTTTCCCTTTCTGGAAAGCCTCCTCTCCTTTCAGGAACTGGACTGCGCGGAAGTGACACCGATGCTGCAGAGCGCCACGGATAACTGGAGCCGGTTTATCGCAGAGGATGACAGGGACGCACTTGAGAATGTCAGGAGAAAACTGTGGAGGTTAGCCTCCATACACATTTATTTTCGACTTCTCTATGTTCACTGCCGCTACCGCCAGTCAGCGATGTACATTCAAAATGACCGAGGCAGTGCGGAGGATGCGCAGATACTGGACGAGCTGCGCCAGCTCCCCGAGCAGCTTCCGCTGTATCAGCAGCAGATCCAGCGATTTTTTGAGTTGGTGCTGAATGTAGACAGCGCAGGACGGGAGCCGCAGGCACAGGCGGCAAAAAATTACTTTCACGACTCTCCGAAAGATCCCGACCTATTTTCGTTCCGCCCCATCCCGCTCAGCTTTGAGCCGGTGGAGCCGGGGCGGTGTTCGCCGGTGCTGTATTCCTCCAGCATCCGGGACATGATCGACTACTCTCTGCGGAGCTGCGTGGAACGGGACATCACCGTGCGGCGCTGCAAGAACTGCGGACGATGGTTTCCGCAGACCGGGCGGGTCAGCGCGGAGTATTGCGAGCGGCCTGTTCCAAGAGGAGAGCAGGTCTGTCGGGAGATCGGGGCTTTCAAGCAGTGGACAAAGAAGCAGTCGGATGACCCAATCTTCAAGGCATACCGCAAAGAGTATAAGCGGCGCTTTGCGTGGATCAAGGCGGGGCGCATCACGGACGAGGCGTTCTATGCATGGAGCGAAAAAGCTAGAGAAGAGAAAAAGAAATGTGACCGAGATATTATCTCGTTAGTGGAATTCCAGCAGTGGCTGAAGGAATCCAAATGAAAAAACCGTGTGCTGACCTTGCGGTCAGCACACGGTTCTCTTTGTCTATAGCGAGGCAGATTTTAAACCGCCAGCATTTTTGATACGCCATCAAAATGCAGCTTTCTCCCATTCAATCAGAATCTCCGTCAGTTCTGGTGTCAGACGTTGACGGCACTCCTGACGTAGTTCCTCCGGAACGCCGTAGAACGCCTCGGCGATGCTGCCGGTGATGGCGGCGAGGGTGTCGCTGTCGCCACCGAGGGATACCGCCGTGCGCAGCGCGTCCTCAAAATTTGTGCTTTCCAGAAATGCAATAATAGCCTGCGGCACGGTTTCCTGGCAGCTCTCTACATGATGGTAGGTGGGACGAATTTCGTCGCAGGTTCGGCTGAGGTCGTAGCCGAATTCGCACTCCACATACGCTTTGATTTCCGCTTTGTCGTGACCCGTGCGGGCGAGAAAGATGGCCGCGGCGGTGGCCTGCGCGCCCTTGATGCCCTCCGGGTGGTCGTGGGTCACCTGGGCGGTGAGCTGCGCCAGATGCAGCGATTCTGCCATGTCCTTCGCCAGCCATGCGGCGGGAGACACCCGCATGGCACTGCCATTGCCGTAGCTCTGGTAGGGCTGCGGGGCATCCTCATAAAGCCAGCCGCCAAAATGGGTGCCATAGCCCCGGTCGGGATAGGCACGGCCCAGTTGCTGCATCTCCCGCACCAGTGCTGCTTTGATGGCAGCGTCATTCTGTCCACGGGTATCCAGCAGGGCCTTTGCCACCGCCAGCGTCATCACCGTGTCGTCCGTGAAGTCGGAACGGCAGCTGAACAGCGGAAAATCCTTCGCCTTATAGTTGTTGCAGTCGAACTCGTAGGGGCTGCCCACGATGTCGCCCAAAATCGCTCCGTACATACGCTTACCTCCCTCTTTTCTGCACGTCCTCGTCGATGCGGCGCTTCCAGTCGGCGCTGAGCGGCCGGGCGGCACGGACGCTGCACACCGCCTCGCTGATGACCTCGTAATTGAGCGCCGTGCCCGCCTCGTCGCACTTGTAGTTCACCGCACGGTCGGCACCGATGCCGAAGCGAGCCGCCTCCTTGACCGCGTCGATGTTTGCGCCGAGGAACAAAAACTCCCAGCCGTACTTCTCCTTCTGCCGCTCGATCATCCGCCGAACCATCTCGTAGTCGTAGCGGCGGCTGGCGTTTTCGTAGCCGTCGGTGGTGATGATGAACATCGTCTTTTCCGGCACGTCCTCCCGGCGGGCGTACTTGTGAATGTTGCCGATGTGGTGGATGGCGCCGCCCACGGCATCCAGCAAGGCCGTGCAGCCACGGGTGAAATAATCCTTCTCTGTCATGGGCGGTACTTTCTCCAGCGGCAGGCGGTCATGGATGACCACACTCTCATGGTCAAAGAGCACCGTAGAGACCAGTGCCTCGCCTGCCTCCCTCTTTTGCTGTGCGAGCATGGAGTTGAAGCCGCCGATGGTGTCCGATTCCAGCCCAGACATAGAGCCGCTGCGATCCAGAATAAAAACCAATTCCGTCATTAAAAAGCCCTCCTTCGTTTGATTACGCTCACATGGTAGCGCATCCGAAGGATGGTTTGGTCGCCTGTGGGGCGACATTTACGAAGTTTTCAGACGTTCCGCCCACTCAGCTTCTTTGAAGCCAACCAGCACGAAGTCATTGCCCACCAGCAGCGGGCGCTTGACCAACATCCCGTCTGCCGCAAGGAGCTTCAGCATCTCGTCCTCGTTCATGGTGGGGAGCTTATCCTTCAACGCCATGGATTTATAGAGGAGGCCACTTGTGTTGAAGAATTTCTTGAGCGGCAGCCCGCTGCGCCGATGCCACGCAGACAGTTCCTCATAAGTGGGATGTTCCATTTTGATGTCCCGGAATGTATAGGAAATGCCGTTCTCGTCCAGCCACTTCTGCGCCTTCTGGCAGGTGGTGCATTTGGGGTAGCAGATAAAAGTCATGGTGTTACGCTCCTGATAGTCTTTATGTAGTTGGTCACCTCGCACTTACAATTCAGCCAGAACATACTCTTTCAGCACATCTCGCATTTTCACAACGAGGTCAATGGATTTATTCATAAGCTCCGGATAGTTTTCATGATTTTTGAAATCCAATCCCTTGATATATGTGCAAATCAGAGAGGATTTTTTGTTGTCCAGCCTCTCCCATGACAG
>ENA-ORCN01002357-ORCN01002357.1-human-gut-metagenome-genome-assembly--contig:-NODE-2357-length-10350-cov-6.729680_pt1 | contig 10350 bp, 8 predicted proteins | sample MGYA00242984_ERZ507984 | MGnify/ENA primary metagenome ERZ507984 (study PRJEB26167, sample SAMN06115395) | human gut metagenome | host: Homo sapiens | place: China:Hubei | collected 2016-05-19 | study... | reverse complement strand
CATACATTCCTCTTTGTTGTCGCCGTTCTTCTGTCTTATGTCCGGAACGGTTTCGGCATCATTCCGGTTATGCTCGATTGCTGTGCCGTTTTCAAAATACGGTTTGCGATAGTTTTTTGTCCGAACCGGCTGAAAGCTGTCTCGGTTGCCGTACGGAATCCGCTTTCCCGGCTCTCGGGCGTGAGGCCGTTCTTCGTTTCGGATACCGGTCGTTCCGGATATGCGATGCCTCCGGGTTTCGCGCCGCTTTCGCCGGCTTTCCCGGAGATGCCCGAGTACGAGGGTCGCGATTGACCGTCATGCTGCCTCGTTTCCCGATTCTTTGTTGCGGTCGCTTCCATCCGTGTGGAAGATGTCGTGCCGGCCTTATCCCCAAAGGTCTTTTCCCCAGATGAACAACAAGGCCCAGCATACGAAGCGGGCGCCTTTCCCGACCAGCATCAAGACGGCCGACTTCCTGAAATTCACCCGATAGAATCCGAGCGCGACGGCGAACACGTCGCCGACAAAGGGCAACCATGTAAATAGGGCGAGCCATGCGCCGAAGCGATCGACTTTGCTTTTATGGCGTTCCAGCGTCTCGTGTTTGACGCGCAGGTATTTCTCGATCCATTCCCACCGGCCGATCCAGCCGATCCAGTATGAAGTCAGTCCGCCCGCCCAGTTGCCGACCGTGGCGACCAGCACGCTGAGCCAGACGTTTCCTCCGGCGGCCAGTATGCCTACGAGCAGCACGTCGGAACTGAACGGAACGACCGTCGCCGCGACGAACGAGCCGATGAAAAGTCCGATGTATCCCCAGTCGAGCAATGCTTCCATGATGTTCTTACGTTTGTCAGCCGTTGCTTATACGCGCGGGAGCGTTTCGTTTCCGGGAACCGTACGAATCCGTGTTCCCGCCGTTTTTTCGCGACGAACGATTCGCCCGAACCCGGGGCGCGGCTTTCGCTCCCGGCCGAAGATTCGGCATGCGCCTGCGACTCTTTTCGTCTCGATTGCCCGTCGGGACCCGGGTTTCCCGTTTGTCCGGCGCTCGTGGATAGGGTTTCCGTTCTCCTTACGTCCCGGGTGTTTGGACCGGTTCCGTGGAGCTTCTCGCGCAGACTCGAGGCTCGTTCGTGCCGGAGGACGTTTCTTTGTCGATCGCCGCGGGCGACCGGTTGCGTGGCGTGAGGCTCGTAAATTTTGTCTGAGGCGTTCCGATGCTTTGGCAGCAGTGCCGGAGTCCTTGTCCGTCAGGTGTCAGGGATATCGTTCCGTAATTTCCCGGGGGAACGGAACGGCGAGCCGTGCGGACCGCAGCGTCAGAACAGATAGCCGCCTGCTTCGACCCGGCGGATCAGTCGGTCGATTTCGGTCCATGTCTCGTCCGCGAGCGTCGTGCCGGTCACTTCGATTACGCGGCCTGCCGCGATCGCGCCGATCGTGCCGCACTGGACCATCGACAAGCCTCGGGTCAGTCCGACGAGAAAACCTGCCGCGTAAAAATCGCCGGCTCCGGTCGTATCGACCCGCTTGGCCTCGGCCATGATGCCCACATGGTCGACCTTGCCGCGGTGCTTGATATAAGCGCCTTGCGTGCCGACCTTAACGACGGCGAGCGGACACTTGCGGGAAATCTTGTCGAGCGCCTCGAGCGGATTCCGCTCGCCGGTGAACGAGAATGCCTCCTGCTCGTTGGCGAACAGCACGTCGACGTAGCCGTCGGTCAGCTCGTTCAGAAAACCGAGGTTCTCGTCTACGATGTTGAAGCTGGCCAGATCGAGGGCCACTGTCAGGCCGCAGGCCTTGGCGAGCCGGACGGCCCGCCCGATCAGTTCGTGGTCCTGGACCAGATAGCCTTCGATATAGAGGCAGTCGTAGCCGTCGAACAGCGATTCGTTCAGTTCGTCGCCCCGCATCTCGAGCGCGGCGCCGAGAAAAGTGCACATCGTCCGCTCGCCGTCGGCCGAGACGAGCGAGACGCAGCGGCCCGACCGCTCGTTTCCGCGCAGGATATGGGGTTCGATGCCGAGGTTGACGAGGGCCTGCTCGAAGAAGTCTCCCGTCGTGTCCCGTCCCACTTTGCCGACATAGCCGGTACGGACGCCCATGCGGGCCATGGCCCGGATCGTATTCGATGCCGATCCGCCGAGCGACAGCGTGCGCGGCATGCCGGCTACGTATTCTCCGATTCGGCGTTGCCGGTCGCTGTCGACCAGATTCATGCTGCCTCGGGGCAGCATGAACCGCTCGAGGACTTCGTCGGTTTTCAGGTTGATCAGAATATCCGTCAGGGCATTGCCCATTCCGATGACGCTTTTCATCTTCCGTCGGTTTAGGTCGTGTTTTCGGTTCGTCTCGCGGGTATAGGCTGTGGCGCGAGTAGTGCAAAGGTGCCTTTTTTTCGTCGGAATCGCAAATTCCCGGCGATCTGTGAAGCCGTTTCCCGATCGCTCGTGCGTATAATGCGTACCTGTCCGGAGACGGATTATCCGTCTGTGCCCGTTCGGTATCCGGGCCGTTCTTTGTTCGGCTCTGCATAGCGGCATGTTTCATGGGGCGTGTCTATTAGTCCGGCGGAAACCGTCGAGCCTAAATCGCCGAACGGAGCCGTATCGGTGCGGTTTACCCCCGTTGTTTTGGCGCGAAGCCGTCGCCTTCCGCATCGAACAGTGCTGATCCGCCGGGAATGTCGTCCTTTCCGGCTGTCGTGAGAGGGATAGCGCGGCCGTCGGACGGGTCGCTTTCGTCATGGCTCGGCGACGGCCCGTCCGTCCCGTGGGCAACGGAAAGCTCTCCGGCTTTGCTGTAATATCGGATCACCTCGGCTGCGCGCTGTCGTCCGATCAGTCCGGACAGCTCCTCCTCGCTCGCGCGACGGATGTTGGAAACGGTCCGATAATGGCGCAGCAGCTTGTCGACCGAGCGCGGACCGAGCGTCGGGATGCTTTCCAGCTCGCTGCGAATAAAGGCCAGCGAGCGTTTTTTGCGGTGGAACGTGATGCCGAAGCGGTGCGCCTCGTCGCGGATGTGCACCAGCACTTTGAGCGCCTCGCTGTTGCGGTCGATGTAGTAGGGCAGCGGGTCGTGCGGAAAATAGACCTCCTCGATGCGCTTGGCCAGACCGACGATCGCTATTTTGTGTTCCAGTCCGAGCCGTTGCAGCGTCTCGTAAGCGAATCGGAGCTGTCCCTTGCCGCCGTCGACGACGATCAGCTCGGGAAGCTCGGCGCCCTCGGCGAGCAGCCGGCTGTAACGACGGCCGATCACCTCTTCCATCGAGGCGAAGTCGTTCGCTCCGACGACCGTCTTGATGTTGAAGTGCCGGTACTCCTTGCGCGACGGCTTGCCGTCGCGGAACACGACGCAGGAGGCCACCGGATTGGTTCCTTGCAGGTTCGAGTTGTCGAAGCATTCGATATGGCGGGGCGGTACGCTCAGGCGGAGCTCCCGTTGCAGCGTCGAGAGAATGCGGTTCGTGTGGCGGGCGGGGTCCTTGATCTCGATCTGCTTGAGTTTCTCGAGCCGGTACAGCCGGGCGTTGCGCTCCGACAGTTCCAGCAAGCGCAGCTTGTCGCCCCGTTGAGGCACGGTGAACGCGACGTTTTCCCACAGGCTTCCCGAAGGGGGGAACGGGACGATTACCTCGCGCGAGAGCTTGCCCGACAGCCGCTCGGCGATCGTCCCGATCGCGTAGGTCAGTACGTCGCGCGGCGTATCCTCGAGTCCCGGCTTCAGTTCGACCGTGAACGAGTTGACGACCGCTCCGTCGGCGATGCGCATGAAGTTGCAGAAGGCGGCGTCCTCGTCCGTGACCAGCGAGAACACGTCCATGTTCGTCAGCGTGTTGCTCACTACGACCGACTTGCTTTGGTAGGAGGTCAGGATCTCGATCCGCTTCTTGTACTGCGCGGCCTCTTCGAAACGCATCGCCTCGGAGGCCTCGCTCATTTTCTCTTTCAGGTAGCGCATCGTGTCGCGGGTATCGCCGCGCAGCAGCGAAGCGACCATGCCGACGCTGCGGCGGTAGTCCTCCTCGCCCTGCAATCCGACGCACGGGCCCTTGCAGTTGCCGATATGGTACTGGAGGCAGACGCTGTAACGGTTCTTGGCAATCGCCTCGGGGGACAGGTTCAGCGAGCAGGTGCGCAGGCTGTGGATACTGTGTGCCATGTCCAGAACGGCCTTTTGGACGTAGACCGACGCGTAAGGCCCGAAATACTGCGATCCGTCGCGCACGAGCCGCCGGGTCGACTGCACGCGCGGGAACGGCTCGTTGCGGATCACGATCCACGGATAGGTCTTGTCGTCCTTGAGCAGGATGTTGTAGCGCGGCTGGAGGCTCTTGATCATGTTGTTCTCGAGCAGGAACGCCTCGCTCTCGCTGGAGACGACCGTGTGGCGCAGGTCGGCGATCCGGGAGACCATGACCCGCACTTTCGGGCTCTCGTTCGCTTTCGACGTGAAGTAGGAGTAGACCCGCCGGTGCAGGTTTTTCGCCTTGCCCACGTAGATCACCTGTCCGTCGGAGCCCAGAAACTGGTAGACGCCGGGCGACTGGGGCAGCAGGGCGACCTTCTCCTTGAGCTCCTCGATGCGCTTGGATGGTTTCATGGAGTTTAAATGGATGTTAACCGGCTTAAAAGTATCAAAAATTATTCTACATTTGTGTCGGAGCCTTCGGCAATCTTTTTGCAAAGGTAAGGTCCGAACGCAGAAAAGCGGCCTCGCATGCGGAAAGCCGTCACTCCGAAAACTATGGAACTGATCAAGTCGAGCGACTTATATTTCGGCCGGAAGGGCTTGTGGGCCCGGTGGCGGGCCCGGGCCATCATGAAGCTGGCCGCTCTGGACCGAATCAACAGGCTGTACAGCGACGCGCTCGCTTATGAGGGTCCCTATCCGGAAGGGCTGTTGCACGCTATGGACGTGCGCACCGAAGTCGATCCGCGGGAGGCGGACCGGATTCCGCCCGAAGGACCGGCCATCGTGATCGCGAATCATCCCACCGGCGCTCTCGACGGCATCGTGCTGATCGACTGGCTGTCGAAACGGCGTCCCGACGCGCGTTTCATGGGCAATTACCTGCTTTCGAGGATCGGTCCGCTGAAGCGCTATTTCATCAGCGTGGACCCGTTCGACGCGAAAGCCGCAGGGAACGTCTCCGGCATGCGCGAGGCGATGCGGCATCTGTCGCGGGGCGGACTGCTCGTGATCTTCCCTGCGGGCGAAGTAGCGACCTGGCGCAAAGGATTCCGCGACATAGGCGACCGCGAGTGGCCCCGGGGGGTGATGCGGTTTATCCGTCGGGCGGAGGTTCCGGTGATTCCCCTTTACATCGACGCGCGCAACAGCCCTCTGTTCCGTCTGGCCGGCAAGCTGCATCCGATGCTTCGGACGGCCCTGCTGCCGCGCGAGCTGCTCAACAAGAAGGGAGTCGGAGTGGAGCTGAGAATCGGATCGGCCGTTCTGCCGCGAAAGACCGCTTTGCTGACGGAAACCGACTATAACGGCTATCTGAGGGCTTCCGTCGAGTATTTCAAACCGTTGGACGGCCGCCGTCGGCCGCCCCGAGCGGCCCGCCGGGCCGCTCGGAAGGTGCCCGACGAGGTGCTGGGCGCCGTGGATGTGCCGCTGCTCGAAGCCGAGTTGGACTCGCTGCGCGGCGGTCACCGGCTTTTCGAGTATGGAAGTTACGAGGTGTACCTGGCTCCTCCCGATAGAATTCCGCATATGATGATCGAAATCGGCAGTCTCCGCGAGCGGACGTTCCGGGAGATCGGGGAGGGAACCAAGAACGCGATCGATACGGATCGTTTCGACTCGTACTACTATCAGCTGTTCGTCTGGGACCGGGAGGCCCGGCGTCTGGTGGGCGCTTACCGGCTCGGCATGGGCGACCGGATCATGGAACGCTACGGTCTGAAGGGCTTTTATACGAATACGTTGTTCCGGATGAGAGGTGATGGGCAAGACGATCGAGCTGGGGCGCTCGTTCATCGGCAGGGACTATCAGCGCAAGCCCGTTTCGCTGATGCTGTTGTGGAAAGGCATTCTGTACGTGCTGCTGCGCAACGGGCAGTTCCGCTATCTGCTCGGGCCGGTAACGATATCGGGCGGGTTCCAAAGCGCCTCCAAGCTGATCATCGCCTCCCATATCCGCGATTTCTATCTCGACCGCGAGAAGGCGGGGTGGATTCGTCCGCGCACCGGAATCGATATTCGGGTCCGGATCGACGAGAACCTGATCGCGGGTATCCGTTCGATCGATCTGATCAACAGGCTTGTCTGCGACATCGAGAAAAACGCCTATTCGATCCCGGTGCTCATTCGCAAGTATCTGCAACTCAACAGCAGCGTGCTGGGATTCAATACCGATCACGAATTTTGCGACTCGCTCGACGCGCTGATGCTGCTCGACCTGAAGAAGGTTCCCGAGGAGACGATTCTGATGCTGTCCAAGGAACTGGCCGACATCGACGTACTGGGTCGATTCAAGCATATCGTCGACTGAACCTTCCGCTCAAGCGAAGGCGATCGTGCCTCGGTATGCCGAACGTTCGGGGCCGAAACTTTTGCATCCGTTTGTTGCGACTCGCGTTCGCAGGCCGCGCTCCCGTTTTGATTTTGTTCCGAATCTCTCCGTCGGAGAAAATTTTGAGACGGAAATCCGAAGGCATTGAAAATGCGATGACTGCTATATGGTAAAATTGGTGGGGCTGGTCGTGCTGCACCTGATCGCCTCCAGCGGCGGAACGGTCACGGCCAACAACCTTCGCGAAAAACTCCGGATTGAGGCGATCGGCATGGTCGGGCACATGGCGGGAGAAGCGGACGGTAGGAAAAGCGGTGTACCGTCGTACTGCGGGCGTGCCGGGAACCCGTGCGATTCGTTCCGATATGCCGGCCGGGAGGCTTTTCGCATGCGGTCGGGGTTTTCGTCGGGGCGACCGGGGAATGCGGTTTTACTTGACGGTTCGGCGCGGAAATCGGACATGGCGCTTTTCAGGCGGGCTCGCTTCTCAGACTGTCTCGCTGAGAAAGGCGTCGGCGTCGGTGACCTCGATTTCGAGCCCGTCGCGCAGAATGCGTTCCGATCCGGTCTCCGTTACGATCGTTCCCTTACGCAGGCCCGTCGCGCGCAGTGCGAACAGCAAACCGTCGATCTTGTCCTGCATCCGGTCGGAATCGTCTTCCCGACAGGCTTGGACGCAACGGATCGCACCCTCGGAGTCCGTTGCGACAAAATCGCATCCTCCCTGTTCGGTCGTATAGCGAATCGACGAACAGCTTCTTCGCAAATGATTGAAGATCATCGTTTCGAACAATCGGTCGCGGTCGGGCTGCGGCTCCGGCGAGAGCGCCGCGATCATGGCCGTATCGGCCGCATAGACTTTTCTCGGATTGATGGCTTGCCGGGCCGGGTTGTCGGTGAGGATCGGGACGAAAGCGACGAGTCCCGCCCGTTCGGCCAACGCCATGTGCTCGGCGGCCGTGCTGACCGCCTTGATCCGGAGTTTTTCGCGAAGGTTGTTGGCCGTGACCGTTCCGCCGCTGGAGGCGATCAGGTGCAGTACGACCCGCTGGAGCGTTTGCCTGTCGCGGATACCCCCGGCGACGATCAGGTCGCGGCAGACGATCCGGTCGTACAGCCGCAGCATCGTCCCGGGCCGGCTTGCCTGAACGGCTTCGGGCAGCGCGCCGCGCGCCATGTAGTCGGCGACGGCCTGAGAACTTCCTTTTTTGTGCGTGAATCCGAGAAACTCGTTGTAGGAGAGAGGTTCGAGCCGTCGCGTGACGAAGAGGCCGGATATCCTGTTCAACCGCATGTCTTGCTCGACGCCGAGCAGGGAGGGCAGCGAGACGGTGGCGATGACCTTGATGCCCTGCGCGGGCTTTTCGCTCAGGAAAGGCAGCCAGCCGGCCGCGCAGTCCACTTTGTTCAACAGCAGGATGCCTTTGCCCGAGTCGCGGATCAGGCGGTCGAGCTTGGCGAAATCGGATTCGTCGAATCCGGCCAGTCTCGGATCGTCGAAATCGGTGTACCATGCCTCCGGATACTCCTCTTTCAGCATTCGGCCGAGGAGCGTCGCGCGACCGCTTCCCCGCATGCCGCCGATCAGTAGGGGACGGTCGGAAAGATAAGGGAGCGAGCCGGATATTTCCCGGGGGTGGCCCGCCGGCATGTCGTAGAGCGCCTTGCGCTGTTTCGCCACGATGTGTTCGATGGAGACTTTCGGAAGCATCGGCCTTTCTTTTCGGCGAAGGTACGAATTTATATTTTAAAAACAAATATTGATATTTTTTACTAAAATATATGACTAAAAACGTATTTGAGGAGTGCGGGTTAAGCGATATTTTTGTCCCGAAAAACGGCGGAACGGAGCGTTTCGCCCGGTCGTAAACGAGCGAAAAACCGAAAGAGAATATGAAGAAAACAATCGGATGTTTGTTGCTGCTGCTGGCGGCGGGAGCGGCGTCGGCCCAGCCGGAAGAGGAGCGGTCCCGAACGGCGCAGGCGGAGACGCCGGTCTCGTACGTGCCGAAGATCGACGGGGCGATCAAAGCGAAGATGGAAATCGACCTGAACAGGGGCGAGTATCGGTTCAATGTGCGCAATTCGCGTTTCGGAGTGAGGGGAAACGTGAGCCGGAACATGTCCTATCGTCTGCAGGTCGATTTCAGTAACGAGGGGAAAGTGTCGATCCTCGATTCTTACGTAGCTTATAAAACTCACGGATTCGAGGCGATCATCGGTCAGCAGCAGTACCATTTCAGCACCGATCTGGACCGGGGGCCGTCGACCAACATGTTTGCGAACCGCTCCTTTCTGGCCAAATATCTGACCAGCTACTACGGTAGCGAGGTATCGGACGGGAAGACGGTCGATTTCGTCCGGACGCTCGGGTCCCGCGATCTGGGCGCGATGTTCACTTACTCGTTCCGGGCGGGCGTTCCGATGAAGGTTTATGCCGGGTTGTTCAACGGCGCCGGGTCGAACAATCCGGAATGGGGCAAGAAGGTGAATGTCGTCGGGCGTTTGGAGGCCGGCGGCGAGGAAGGCTTGCGCGCGGCCGTTGCCTACTACGACGGTTTTGCCCCCTTGCATACGAAAGTCAAGGAAGAGAACGGCGAGCTGAAAAGCGAGGAGTTCGAGCAGAAAATGCGCATGGTGGGGGCCGAGCTGCGCTATGTCAAAGGCGGTTTTTTCGTCGAAGGCGAGTATGCGCGCCGGTATCTCGGCGTGGGCGCGGCCCGCGAAGTGATGACGACCGCGCTGATTCACGGCTATTATAAGATCGATCTGCCGGAGAATTCGTTCGCCGATCATCTGGCGCCGATCGTTCGTTGGGACGTGGGCAACGATGTCGATTATCTGAATACGGACGCCCGACGGCGCGAGGTTTTCGATGCGAACCGCATCACGGTCGGGCTCAACGTCGGCTTCGGCGAGAAGCTGATTCGATCCGAGATACGCTTCAACTACGAAAAGTACCTGCCGAGCCGGAAACCGTCGGATTTTGCTCGTAACAAGCTGTTGCACGACAAGTTTACGATCGAGGTCGTTGCGGCGTTTTAGCTGTGGCGAACGAATTTGGGGCGATCGGTTTCCGTGCGATTCCCGTCGTATGCGCTTCCGGCTCCGGAAATCGGTCGGACGGGATGCGTTCGGCCGGAGGATTTCCGTGCGGCTGCGGTCCGGTGCGGGCGAAAGGTGGGACCGAAAAGCTGGCCGGCGTCCGTGTTTCTGTCTTGGCGGAGCCGTCCCGGTGCGGCTCCGCGCATCTGCTTCATGCGTGGGTGTCGTCGTAGGGCTCGAGTCTTCGGGATAACGGCGGCGGTCGGTCTACTCGTATCTCAGTCCGATCATCTGCGTGCCGCCCCACCGGTTTACGCGGAAAGTGCGACGGTCGATCAGCGTGTCGTTTTTCCAGACCGAAAGCTCGAGCTTGAAGGCCGGCCACTCCGATACGAGGTCCGAAGCCGGGCCGTCGGCAGGAACGGCATAGAACGAGACGGAGGCAGCGGCGGCCGGTTCGGTCGCCGCTGCTTTGTATACCGTGCCGGCGACCGCGGGGACGGCATCGGAGTGCGCCATTGCGGTTTGCCTGCCTTCCGCGTCGAAGGTAGCGACGCTCAGATGCAGGTTCATTTTTTCGACGGCCGCGTCGCGGCAGGTCAGCTCTGCTCGGAAAATATCGGTTTCTTTCACGCCCGCTCGTGTTTCTTGCGACAAAAATACGACAAAATAGCGGATCGCAAAAAGTTTGCCGGCCGCTTTGATATGCTTGTTGTTTTAAATGTTTAATAATGTGATAATCAGTAGCATATATTTATGTAACATAACTATGTTTATATTATTTCTAT
>ENA-ORCN01002351-ORCN01002351.1-human-gut-metagenome-genome-assembly--contig:-NODE-2351-length-10372-cov-18.007479_pt1 | contig 10372 bp, 9 predicted proteins | sample MGYA00242984_ERZ507984 | MGnify/ENA primary metagenome ERZ507984 (study PRJEB26167, sample SAMN06115395) | human gut metagenome | host: Homo sapiens | place: China:Hubei | collected 2016-05-19... | reverse complement strand
AGAAACTTTATACTTAGTGATGTAAACAAATGTTGACAATGTTGACAATATATAAAAAGGAGTCAAGGTTATGAGCGAATGTTTCTATTGTGAAGACGGGGAAAAGAGAAAGAGTTTAATGATCGAGATCTGCAAGTTAAACTATTCTACGATCTACTTAAACAGAAATCAGAAATATCCAGGAAGATGTGTTGTAAAGCTGAATGAGCATAAGACAGAATACTTCCAGATGACCAAAGAACAGAGTGATGGATACTTTGAAGAACTGGCAGCTACAGCAAAAGCAATCTTTGAACTGTATCATCCAGATAAGATCAATTATGCAACATTTGGGGATCTGGTACCTCATGTACATGTACATGTTGTTCCTAAATATAAAGATGGTCCAGATTGGGGTAATCCATTTGATGATACACAGGGAAAGAAAGAACTGACCGATGCTGAATATCAGAAGATGGTAGATGAATTAAAAGAAACTATATTAAAGGAATTAAATAAATAATTTTAGGAGGATGGCAAAAATGAAAAAAATGTTAGCAGCTGCTTTGGCAGCATCTATGGTTATGGGACTTACAGCTTGTGGCGGTTCAGCACAGCCGACAGAAACAAAGGCACCTGAAAGTGCAAAAGAAACAGAGGCAGCAGCAGAGGGAACAACAGAGGCTGCAGCAGCCGGAGATGAGGAAAAAAAGACCGGTTCTGAGATGACCTGGAAGCTGGCTACTGACGCAGCAAAAGATTATCCTACTACAAAGGCTCTGATCAAGTTTGCGGATGAAGTTTATGAGAAGAGTAACGGACGTATTGCAGTAGATGTTTACGAATCTTCTATCCTGGCGTTGGGTGAAATGCGTGACGCACGTATGGTTGCTCAAAACAGAGGAATTAGTATTGAAAAAGTATTTAGAGGATAAGGAGGAAATATGGGTAAGTATATTATGGCATTAGATCAGGGAACTACCAGTTCCAGAACTATTTTATTTGATAAGAAGGGAAATATTGTTTGTCAGGCAAATAAGGAGTTTGAGCAGATTTTTCCAAAGCCGGGCTGGGTTGAACATAATCCTGAGGAAATTTGGATGACACAGCTTCTTACAATGGAAGATGTTATGAGACAGGCAGGAATTACAGGCAAGGATATTGAAGCCATTGGCATTACTAATCAGCGAGAAACAACGGTTATAAGGAACAAGGCTATTATATTGAAACGCCTAAAACAAAAAGCGGAATAAGGCAAGTGCCATTAAGCAGAGAAACGATACAGGCATTTCAAAGGGTTATGAAGAAACGCCCAAAGGCAGAACCATTTGTGATAGACGGACGGAGCAATTTTCTGTTTGTCAATCAGAAAGGCAAGCCGAAAGTTGCCATTGATTACAACGCCTTATTTATCCGTATGGTAAAGAAATACAACAAGCACCACAAGGACAATCCCTTGCCACATATCACACCGCATACGCTACGCCATACGTTCTGCACAAGACTGGCAAGCAAGAACATGAACCCAAAAGATTTACAATATATCATGGGGCATTCAAACATCAGTATCACAATGAACTGGTACGCTCATGCGTCCATAGATACCGCAAAATCAGAGGTTCAGCGTTTAATCGCATAGAAGTATTTACCACGATTTTAACCACGCTTGATAGCGAAAATATAAAAAGATAGACCTAGATATGTGAGGTTTACCACAAAAGCAAAATGCCCGTAGAGCCGATAAAATAAGGCTTTGCGGACATTTAAGAAGATATAAAAAGATAGTTAAAAAGATATATATAATTTCAATAGAACTCCTTTGTACCAAGTCGGAATGGATTTCGTCATATTCTCATACCAGCTTAGTACATCTTTTGCTTGATTTATCATTACTTGAATTTGGCTCTGCCCAAAAGGAATTGCCCAAGGCACAGAAGATAAAGCATTGCTGCTAATATAAAGTGCGAGCAACTCCCAAAACGGAATTGGTACGTCATTGCTGAAGTATCCGTTTACCATTCCGGTTGCAAACAAAGGGGTAGCTTGAGCGCACCACACAATGCGGTTAAATTCTTCCCACGGATCTCCGAAGTCATTTCTATTAAAATCAATGATGTAGAGTCGCTTATCATTCCCTATCATCATATTGCCGATATGGTAATCTCCGTGCTGATAGGTTCGAGGGCGACCGCTGAGCAAATATCTGTGAGCGTTAATGTAATCAATGAAGGCTTGCCCATTTTCGTACTTGACAGGACATTCTTCATACATCTTGATTTTGTGGTCTGCTTTACGATTAAAATAGATTTCCCAATCTTCTATTTCTTTCGGAGCGGGGATTTTATGAATTTCTTTTAGTATTTTTCCCGCTTCAAAACCATAAGAATACTGTTCTTGGTCTGTTAAATTATGTATATTTTCTTCTGCATCAATGCCATCTATCCAAGTTTGAATAGAATAAACTCCTTCATCAAATGTGCCGAACTCTAAGGGGCGGCACATTGGTACACCGAGAGCTGCTACCTGACCCATAAGTTCATATTCGCTTTTCTTCCTGTCATACTGTTCAATCGGAGAAACACGAAGCAAAAATTTATTTCCTTGCTCGTCGGTAACACAGTATTTTCTATCTTCTGACCAACCTTTATCTATTAGTTGCTTTGTAATAAATTCATGTTGTGGCATAGCCTTTCATCCTTTCAAAGAATTATTTGCCTTACAAAAATTATTCTTGGGAAAATTATATTTCTTATTATACAGAAAATAAAATCATTATTTACTATTTTTTGCTCCTACCGTAATCCTTCAATATGATTGTTTTTCCTATAAATCCAAATTCCGGCTGACGACAAAACCAAAGGGAGACAACTTCCTTACGAAGCCTCTCCCTTCGGCTGCTTTTTTGCTATTCTCCAGACAAATTCAGAACAAACCGGGGATGTTCAGCCCGCCGGTGAGGGCGCCCATGGCGGACTCCATGGCCTCCTCCGCCTGGCGCAGGGCCTCGTTGACGGCGGAGATCACCAGGTCCTGCAGCATCTCCACGTCCGCCGGGTCCACGGCGTCGGGCTGGATGGCCAGGGCCGTCAGCTGCTTCTTGCCGGACACGGTGGCCTGCACCGCGCCGCCGCCCACGGAGGCGGTGAAACTGCTCTCCTCCACGTTCTTTTGGGCGCTTTCCATCTCCTGCTGCATCTTGGCCAGCTTCTGCTGCATTTGCTGCTGCTGGCGCATCATCCCGGCGCTGCCGCCGAACCCGTTGCGGGCGCTGTATCCCTTAGCCATGGTCGAAATCTCCTTTATAATACTGATTTAATATCGTGCGATCACTTGATTTTGAAATTTTCCAGCTGGCGGCCCTGGGCGGCCACCTCGTCCAGCTTGTCCGGGGCCTTTTCCGCCGGAGGCTCCTCCCAGGGGGGCGTCTGCTCCGGCTCCGGGACTTCCTCCGGGGGCTTCTCCGGCGCTTTTTCTGTCACTTTCTCCGGCTTAGGCCGGGGCTTGGCGGGCTTTTTCCCCGCCGGGGCGCCGCCTACCGTCAGCGCCACCCGGATGGTCTGCCCCTCGGCGGCGGAGGCCACCTCCTGCAGCACGTGCAGCACCGTATTGTTGTTCAGGGAGTCCCGGACGAACTCGTTCTGGCAGTACAGCGTCAGGCAGTCGCCGTCCACCGCTCCCTGGACCATGTTCAGAAACACCCGGTGGTTCACCGCCAGGCGGCCCTTGCAGTGCTCCTTCATGGCGTCCCACTTGCCGGTGTCGCCCACCACGGCAGTGGACTTTGCCGCCACAGGCTTCCGGGCGGGTTTAGCGGCTGGGCGAGCCGCAGGTGGCTCCTCGTCCGGAATATCGTATACCCGCTCCCGTCCGCCGGGTTCCTCCGGCAGGGGCGGCTCCTCCGGCATAGGGGGCCGGTCATCGCTTGGCACGTCCCGGCTTGTCCCGGCGTTGTCCCGGGACAAAGGGGCGGTTTTGGGGGACGTCCCGGCGGTTTGCGGGACAGTTTTTACCGGTATTCCGTTTGCAACCCGATCTTCCAGACGGTCGATCCGCTGGCTCAAAGCCGTCAGGTCGCCGGACAGACTCTCGTCACACAGCCGCAGCAGACACAGCTCCGCATCCGTCCGGGGCTGGAAGCTGTCCCCCAGCCCGGCGCAGCAGGACTGCAGCGTCTCCGTCAGATACAGAAACCGCCGCATGGGCTGGCTGCCGGAAAGGGACTTCAGGGTCTTGGTATCGTATATGCCCGTCAGCAGGGCGGCGGCCCCGTCGGGGGCGGCCTTGAGAATGGTCATGTCCCGGGCCAGGTCCCCCAGCTCCCCCAGCATGGCGGCCACGTCCTTGCCGCCCCGGTACAGCCCGTCCAGCCGGGTCAGAGCCCCGGCGGCGTCCCGCCGCAGGATGCAGTCCATCAGCTCCACCGTCTGGACACTGCCGGCCAGGCCCAGAATATCCAGCACCGCCCGGCTGTCCAGCTGGCCCTGGGCTACCCGGCACTGATCCAGCAGGCTCAGGGCGTCCCGCAGGGCGCCGTTGGCCATCCGGGCCAGGATCTCCGCCCCGTCGGGAGTCAGGTCGATCTGCTCCGCCTGGGCGATTCCCAGCAGGTGCTTTTCCATATCCCGGGGCAGAATGCGCTTGAAGGTGAAGCGCTGGCACCGGGAGAGAATGGTGGCCGGGACCTTGTGCAGCTCCGTGGTGGCCAGGATGAACATCAGGTGCTCCGGCGGCTCCTCGATGGTTTTCAGCAGGGCGTTGAAGGCCTGGGTGGACAGCATGTGGACCTCGTCGATGATGTAGACCCGCTTTTTCAGCACCGTGGGGGTGTATACCGACTCGCTGAGCAGCTCCCGGATGTCGTCCACCCGGCTGTTGCTGGCGGCGTCCAGCTCCGTCACGTCCAGCAGGGAGCCGCTGTCGATGCCCCGGCAGGCCTCGCACTGGTTGCAGGGGGCCCCGTCCTCCGGGTGCAGGCAGTTGACGGCCTTGGCCAGAATCCGGGCGCAGGTGGTTTTGCCGGTGCCCCGGGTGCCGGTGAACAGATAGGCGTGGGCCGTGCGGCCCTCGGCCACCTGCCGCTGGAGGGTGCCGGTGATGTGGTCCTGGCCCACCACCTGGGAAAAGGTTTTGGGCCGCCATTTCCGATACAGTGCCTGATACATGAACCAGCCCTCCCTTCGGCCGAAAAATCAGAACAGAACAAACTCCTCCGCTGCCAGCCACGGGGCCGGTGGACTCGCGGCACATGGATGATCCCTCTTAATGCTGCTCGGTTCCCCGCCTGACATGATTCGTGGGTATCCATTGCGCGAGACCGGCTCCGCAGCTGGCGGCGGAGGAGTCGTCATGAAGATATCTTATCACATTTCCCCTCGGTTGGCAACAGGAAATTTGCAGCCGGAGAAACCTACAGCTCCATTTCCCCGCAGCGGAACGAAGAGCAGCCGTCCCGTTCTTATCCTCCGCTATTCGTGTATTAACTCCAAACTTAAATTTGATTCTTCAAGAAATATTTACAAATTTATGCTTCCATTTTTGTAATCCATGTGTTATGCTAATGCTAACCTAAGATTTCGGATCAAAATTCAAATTAACACGAATCTTAATTCCGCTTGCGGCACACACAAGCCCAGGCAATTGCACAAGGAGGAATCATCATGCCCGAATTCAAGCCCGGTGCGCGGCTGTCCAAGAAGCCGCCGCTGAACGAGCAGGAGCTCTATCAGATCGACGCCTACTGGCGCGCCGCCAATTACCTGACCGCATGCCAGCTGTATCTGCTGGATAACCCGCTGCTGGAGCGTCCGCTGCGCAAGAGCGACCTCAAGCAGACCATCGTGGGCCACTGGGGCACCTGCCCGGGCCAGAACTTTATCTATACCCATCTGGACCGGGTCATCAAGCGCAGCGACCTGGACATGATCTATCTCTCCGGCCCCGGCCACGGCGGCAACGCCATGGTGGCCCAGGACTGGCTGGACGGCAGCTATACCGAGGTCTATCCCAACATCACCCGGGACAAGGACGGCATGCAGAAGCTGTTCAAGCGATTCTCCTTCCCCGGCGGCATCCCCAGCCATGTGGCGCCGGAGACTCCCGGCTCCATCCATGAGGGCGGCGAGCTGGGCTATTCCCTGGCCCACGCCTTCGGCGCCGTGGCGGACAATCCCGACCTGATCGCCGCCTGCGTGGTGGGCGACGGCGAGGCCGAGACCGGCCCCCTGGCCACCTCCTGGCATGGCAACAAGTTCATGAATCCCATCACCGATGGCGCGGTGCTGCCCATTCTGCACCTGAACGGCTTCAAGATCGCCAACCCCACCATTTTCTCCCGCATGAGCCACGAGGAGGTGGAGAGCTTCTTCCGGGGCTGCGGCTGGGAGCCCCGTTTTGTGGAGGGCGACGAGCCCATGCTCATGCACCAGCAGATGGCGGCGGCCCTGGACTGGGCCATCCGCGAGATCAAGCGCATCCAGCGGGAGACCCGCAAGAGCGCCCAGGCCAAGCGGCCCCGCTGGCCCATGCTGGTGCTGCGCACCCCCAAGGGCTGGACCGGGCCCAAGGAGGTGGACGACCTGCCGGTGGAGGGCTGCTGGCGGGCGCACCAGGTACCCATCTCCATGGGCGCCGACACTGACCGGCACCTGGCCCAGCTGGAGCAGTGGCTGCGCTCCTATAAGCCGGAGGAGCTGTTCAACTCCGACGGTACGCCCGTGGAGCTGGTAGCGTCCTTCCCCCCTGCGGGCAATCGACGCATGGGTGCAAACCCCCACGCCAACGGCGGTCTGCTGCTGCGGGATCTGCGGACCCCCGATTTCCGGGACTATGCCGTGGACGTCACGGTTCCCGGCGGCGTGGAGGCCCAGGATATGTACGTTCTGGGCACCTATGTCCGGGACGTGATGAAGCTGAACATGGACGCCCGGAACTTCCGGATCTTTGCCCCGGACGAAACGGCGTCCAACCGCTTGCAGGCGGTGTTTGAGGTCACCGGCCGCCGCTTCCTGGACCAGCAGATCCCGGGCATCGACGACCATCTGGACCCCGACGGCCGGGTCATGGACTCTATGCTCTCCGAGCACTTCTGCGAGGGCTTCCTGGAGGGCTATCTGCTCACCGGACGCCACGGCTTCTTCGACAGCTATGAGGCCTTCATCCGCATCGTGGACTCCATGTTCGCCCAGCACGCCAAGTGGCTGAAGATGTGCAGCGAGCTGCCCTGGCGGCACGACATCGCCTCCCTGAACTATATTCTGGCTTCCAACGTATGGCAGCAGGACCACAACGGCTTCACCCATCAGGACCCCGGCTTCCTGGACCATGTGGCCAACAAGAAGGCCGACGTGGTGCGTATCTATCTGCCGCCGGATGCCAACTGCCTGCTCTCCTGCTTCGACCACTGCATCAGGAGCCGCAACTATGTCAACGTGATGGTGGCCAGCAAGCACCCCCGGCCCCAGTGGCTGACCATGGAGCAGGCGGTGAAGCACTGCACCCAGGGCATCGGTATCTGGGATTGGGCCTCCAACGACGCCGGGTGCGAGCCGGACGTGGTGATGGCCTGCTGCGGCGACACCCCCACCCTGGAGACGCTGGCTGCCGTCAGCATCCTGCGCCGGGAGCTGCCGGAGCTGAAGATCCGTGTGGTGAACGTGGTGGACCTGATGAAGCTGCAGCCCCACACCGAGCATCCCCACGGCCTCACCGACGAGGAGTATGACGGCCTGTTCACCAAGGATAAGCCCATCATCTTCGCCTATCACGGCTATCCCACCCTGGTCCATGAGCTGACCTATCGCCGCCACAACAAGAACCTCCACGTCCGGGGCTATAAGGAGGAGGGCACCATCACCACCCCCTTCGACATGCGCGTGCTCAACGACATCGACCGCTTTGACCTGGTCATCGACACGGTTCGCCGTCTGCCCCAGCTGGGCAACCGGGGCGCCTACCTGGTCCAGAAGATGCAGGACAAGCTGGTGGAGCACCGGCAGTATATCCGGGACAACGGCGTGGACCTGCCGGAGGTCCGGGAGTGGAAGTGGGATCTGACCCCCGAAACGAAGTAAACCGGCGTTTTAAAACAGATTTTTTCAAAGCAAAGGCGGGCCGCTGGCCCGCCTTTGCTTTTTATTCCGCCTTTCGGATGCCCCGCTGTGCGGTGGATACGCTGACCAGGGCAATCACCGCCAATGCGATGGCCAGGGCCCCGGCGCACAGGGCGACGGTCTGGCCGGTGGAAACGGTCAGCGTCAGATCAGAGCCGGTCAGGGCCTGGATTTTGTCCGTGGCCCAGGACATCCCGGGGATGCTGACGACCAACGCGATGATTGTCCCCACCAGGGCCACCAATGCCGAGGGTATCCAGATTTGTCCCGCAATATCCCGGCGTTTTGCGCCCAGTGTCCACATACGCAGGGCGGTTTTCCCCTCCTGCATGGGAAGCAGTACGCAATAGGCTGCCAAAACTACCGCCCAAAGTGCTAAACCCACACAGAGCATCGTCCGGGACACTCGCGTGTAGCCGTCCAGGCTCTCCACAATGTCGCTGTACCCCTGGTCGTAGTAGGTGACCGTGCCGCCCAGGCCGTTTTCCGCCAGCCGGGCCTCCATCTGGTCGATGGTACCGTTTTGCAGGACCAGGCTGGACCACACGCCGCAGCTGCCGGTTACTGTCTGGCAGGTGACGCTTTTCTCCGGCACGAACACGCTGTTGGGGGTAAAGCTGGTGGGTGAAGTCACCCACTCGCTGCTCTGGCGGTACAGACCGATGATGGTATATTCCGTCTCCTGCCGGAAGCCCTCCTGGGGCACGAACACAGACGCCCGGGGATTGCAGGACTCCTGAAACCTGGCATAGATCGGAGGAAGCCCCGGGTCATCCTCATACAGGGACAGGGGCAGGGAATCCCCTACGTTCAGACCGTTTTCCCGGGCCAGGGACTCGGAAATCAGGCACACCGCTGCTCCGGAGTCATACTCCGATTGGGAGAAGCTGCGGCCCTGGGTGACCATGGCGTTCCCGGCGGCGAAATCCGCCAGGGCCTCTACCTTTTCCACCGTCAGCACCGGCACACTGTGGTTGGTGACGTCCAGTGCTTTCAGGGCCGTCTGCCAGGAGGCGGTGCCGTCCATGATCTCCCGGGCGGTGACGCCCTCCGGAAGCTCCTGGATAGATGGCAGGTCATAGCGGCCATAGTCCACCGTCTGCATCGTCCACAGGCCGGAATCCCCGTCCGGGGCCAGGGTTTCCATCATCCCGGAATACCGGACCACGTTGGTGCGCAGATGGTCCGTCGCGTTCATGGACAGGCTGAACACCTCCGCCCCGGTAGTGGGGTCCCGATAACCCAGGGCGTCCGGGGGCAGCTCCTGAAGCGTCTCGTCCAAAACCTGCTCCTCCTGGCGGGTCCTCTGGTCATAGCGGATCAGGTTGTTCTCAATGTCCAGGGACCAGGGGTTCAGCTTGACATTGGTCTGCCACAGAATTTCGGCGGCGATCCCGCATCGCTCCTCCCACTCCGTGTCGTCATAGGTGCAGGCCAGCAGCAGATATCGCTTCCCCGCCTCCGGCCGCATGGGGGCGTCCCCATCGCTGTAATACTGGGTGAAGCGGATATCCGCCTGCCATCCGGTGGGGTCCCGCAGCCCCTGCTGCAGGCCGTACACCCCCAGCACCTGCCCGGATATGGACCATGTGGACTCAGAGTAGGACGCCCCCTCCTGGGGCGGGTCTTGGCGCTCCTGGACCTCCCCTGCCAGGACCTCCAGGATGAAGTATGTATAGGGGGCGTCCGGGGCGGAGTCCATGGCCTCATCACCATTGTAACTGCGGAAATTGTACAGATCCAGCAGCGGTTTCAGGCCGGGGCTGTACCCGCTGACCAGGCCCACCCTGGGCCGGGACCGAATGATGCTCCAGTTCTGCTGTTCCGGCTGTTCCAGGAACCGGGCCGCTTCCCATGCGGCGGAGGCACTCGCGAGGGATGGGTCGGAATTCCCCGCCTGCTCGGCCCCACCGGTGACCACCGCCACGGTGGTGTAGGTCGCCTCCACCCCGGCCCGGGTCCGGGCTGCCGCCCAGAACTGTCCCCCGGACATGGCCAGAATCACCCCCGCCAGGGCCAGCAGCAGTGCGCCGAAGGCCGCCTTCACCGGCCGCCGGGTCAACTGGTGCATGGGATTCATAAGCGCAGCTCCTTTCTTATTCCGCCTTGCGGATGCCCCGCTGTGCGGTGGATACGCTGACCAGGGCAATCACCGCCAGGGCAATGGCCAGGGCCCCGGCGCACAGGGCGACGGTCTGGCCGGTAGATACCTTCAGCGTCAGATCAGAGCCGGTCAGGGCCTGGATTTTGTCCGTGGCCCAGGACATACCGGGGATGCTGACCGC
>ENA-ORCN01002340-ORCN01002340.1-human-gut-metagenome-genome-assembly--contig:-NODE-2340-length-10442-cov-8.523010_pt1 | contig 10442 bp, 9 predicted proteins | sample MGYA00242984_ERZ507984 | MGnify/ENA primary metagenome ERZ507984 (study PRJEB26167, sample SAMN06115395) | human gut metagenome | host: Homo sapiens | place: China:Hubei | collected 2016-05-19 | study... | reverse complement strand
GGGGGGATACGCTGCTGATCGGAAAGCTCATGGTCCATCCCGAGCGCCAAGGAAACGGCCTTGGCTCCCGTCTGCTTCAAGAACTGGAAAAAAGCTGTCCTGCGCCCCGGCTGGAACTGTTCACCAGCAGCAAGAGCCTGGGCAACCTTTCCTTGTATGAACGCAACGATTACACGCGCTGTGCCGAAAAGACCGTGTCCCCCTCATTGACGCTTATCTTTCTTGAAAAGAAGCCCTCTCATCCGGCCAACGCACAGAATCCTGTATGAGATGTCCGTTTCCCTAAAAGCAAAGGGAGAAGACAGCCTACCCCCAATCTCCCCGGAAGAAGAAAGAGGAAAAGGCTGGCCTTTTCCTCTTTCACAGTATCCTTGCTACCCTTTTTTGTAGCCCATGCCGGGCTCTCCGGCCTTGACGAGACGCTTGCCGGAAATATGCTCTATATTCAGGCGGAATACCCGGATCTTGTCGGCGGCGCGGTTGGCGTATTCTTCCGAGCTGATGGTGGAATACTTGTCGCCGACGACCTGCGCACAGCGGACTTTCTCTTCGCGGTCCTCAATTTCCTCAAGGAGCCCGGATACCATGACGCTCTTGTACTCAATGGAAAATTCTTCGGGCAACACATTCGTTTCCTGCACCGCCACAAAATGCGCCCTCGGATTCGCGGCAAAGCAGTCCAGCTTGTAGCCGTCGCGCGCACAGTGGAACACAAGGCCCTTGCCGTCTTCCTCAACCGCGTACGTCAAAGGCACGCCGTAGGGTTCGCCGTCCGGCCCCACCGTGGACAGTACCCCGTATTCCGCAGCTTTCAAATACGCCATCGCCTCTTCATCGGACACCTGCCGATCCTTGCGCCGCATCACTTTCATGAGCAACCTCCGTGTTTTTCTCCCCCTATCCTATTCCTTCCCGCCTGTCATTCCCTGCCTTTCCAAAAGCTCAGGCGCAAAAAAGAGTAAGGGAAAGTGGGGAGTAAGGCCTCCCTTAAAACAAAAACCATCCGGCGCGATCAGAAACGGCCCGAAAGACCGAAACGCCCGGAACTTTTGTTCCGGGCGTTTCGGTCTTTCGGGCCGTACTGTCGGGGTCTGGGGGGCGACTCGCCCCCCAGACCCCGGAGGCACTGCCTTTTTCTTTATTACTTCGATTCGGTGAAGTCGGCGTCGATCACGTCGTCGTCGGCTTTCTTGCCGCCAGCCGCCCCGGGTCCGGGCTGGGCGCCCGCGGCACCGGCGGCGTCAGCTCCGGGCTGCTGGCCCTGAGCCTGCGAGTAGAGCTGTTCGGCCAGCTTGTGCGAAGCCTGAGCCAGTTCTTCGGTCGCCTTCTTGATGGCTTCGACGTCTTCGCCTTCCATGAGCGTCTTGAGGGAGGCAATCTTGCCTTCGATATCGCTCTTGAGGGCCGCGTCGAGCTTGTCGCCGAGATCCTTGATGGACTTTTCAGTGCCGTAGATCAGGCCGTCGGCCTGGTTGCGGGCGCTGATGAGATCCTGCTTCTTCTTGTCGTCGGCCGCATGGGCTTCGGCTTCCTTCACCAGCTTTTCGATGTCGGCATCGGAGAGGCCGGACGAAGCGGTGATCTGGATGGACTGTTCCTTGCCCGTGCCGAGATCCTTGGCGGACACGTTCACGATGCCGTTGGCGTCGATGTTGAAGGCCACTTCAATCTGCGGCACGCCGCGCGGTGCCGGCGGAATGCCGGTCAGGTCGAAACGGGCCAGCGTCATGTTGTCGGCAGCCATCGGACGTTCGCCCTGCAGCACGTGGATGGACACGGAGGGCTGGTTGTCCGCGGCGGTCGTAAAGGTCTGGCTCTTGCGGGTCGGGATGGTCGTATTGCGATCGATCAGCTTGGTGAACACGCCGCCCATGGTTTCAATGCCGAGGGAAAGCGGGGTCACGTCGAGAAGCAGTACGTCCTTCACGTCGCCGGCGAGGATACCGCCCTGAATGGCGGCGCCCATGGCGACCACTTCATCGGGGTTCACGGAACGGTTGGGTTCCTTGCCGAAGAAGTCGGCCACGGTCTTCTGGACCAGAGGCATACGGGTCATGCCGCCGACCAGCAGCACTTCATCAATGTCGGAAGGTTTCAACCCGGCGTCGGCCAGCGCCTTGCGGCAGGGTTCCAGCGTCTTCTGCACGAGGTCGGACACCAGCTGTTCCAGCTTGGCGCGGGACAGCTTGATGAGCATGTGCTTGGGCCCGGTCTGGTCAGCCGTGATGAAGGGCAGGTTGATTTCGGATTCCATCGACGTGGACAGTTCCTTCTTGGCGGCTTCTGCGGCGTCTTTCAGGCGCTGAAGAGCCATGCTGTCCTTGGCAAGGTCGATGCCCTGTTCCTTCTTGAATTCTTCCACCAGATAGTTGATGACGCGCTGGTCGAAGTCTTCGCCGCCAAGGAAAGTGTCGCCGTTGGTGGCGCGCACTTCAACCACGTTGTCGCCCACTTCGAGGATGGACACGTCGAACGTGCCGCCGCCGAGGTCGAACACGACGATCTTTTCGTTGGCCTTCTTGTCAAAACCGTAGGCAAGGGAAGCCGCGGTGGGTTCGTTGATGATACGCTTGACGTCGAGGCCGGCGATCTGTCCGGCGTCCTTGGTGGCCTGACGCTGGGCGTCGTTGAAGTAGGCCGGGACGGTGATGACCGCTTCGGTCACAGGTTCGCCGAGATAGGCTTCAGCGTCGGCTTTCAGCTTGCTCAGGATAGTCGCGGAGACTTCCTGCGGGGTGTACTGGTGCCCGTCGATCTCAACCACGGCGGCACCGTTGGCGCCAGCCACGATCTTGTAGGGAGCGTGCTGCTTCCAATGTTCGACTTCAGGAGAATTGGCCACGCGCCCCATCAGACGCTTGACCGCAAAAACGGTACGGCTGGAGTTCGTCACGGCCTGACGCTTGGCGGCGTCACCGACCAGACGCTCCTTATCAGTGAAGGCAACCACGGACGGGGTCGTACGGCCGCCGTTCGGGTTAGTGATGCATTTGGGGTCTTTGCCTTCCATCACATAGACACAACTGTTCGTCGTGCCGAGGTCAATGCCAATGATTTTGCCCATAATACGTTCCTCCTCGAGGACTCACACCCTATAAAGAGGTGATGATGTCATGTTTTATGCGAAAGAAATAAAGCATCCCTCGATGTCGTCCAGAGGGGAGGAGCATATTTTTTTTACACTCTCATGCAGACCGGGTTGGCTTATCGGCATAACGATATGGAATATCAAAGAAATACACTCTCGATGAGAAAATATGCCCCGCTGACGCCTTTCACCGGAAAACCGGCCTGTTTTCCCTTGTCATCGCAATCCTGCTGGAATAAGGTTCTTATCTGGTTTCCCCATTTCTCTAGACACGGTTTCCGGAGCGTATCCAGCATGTTCACCACTCTGCGATCCAAATGCCACTTCCTGAGAATCCCGCTTGTGGCCGGATTCCTTCTTATAGCCGCCTCCCTCATCCTTGCCCCAGCCGCAGAAGCTCGGAATGCCCGGAAAGCCCACGCTGCCCAAAGCGGCACTTCAGGGCAAATCCTGAATGTCCGCTCCGCCGTCCTCATGGATGCCCGGACAGGCCGGATCCTCTACTCCCAAAATCCCGACGTACGGATTCCCCCCGCCTCCCTCACGAAAATCATGTCCATGATGGTGACGTTCGATGCCATCCGTTCCGGCAAGGTCAGCCTCGCCGATCAAGTCCGCGTCAGCCGCCACGCCGCGCGCCAGGGCGGTTCCCGCATGGGCCTGCGCGCAGGGGAACGCGTTTCCCTGAACCGCCTCCTCATGGGGATGGCCGTCTCTTCCGGCAACGACGCCTCGATGGCCGTTGCCGAACGCGTCGGCGGTTCGGGTCGCGCCTTCGTCAGGATGATGAACAACAAGGCCCGCCAGATCGGCATGTCCTCCAGCACCTTCAAAACGCCCAACGGCCTGCCCGCCGCCGGGCAATACACCACAGCCAGAGATATGGCACGGCTTGGATATGTGTACCTCAAGAACAATCCCTCCGCGCTCCAATACCACCGCGTCCGCGTGCTCAAGCACCGGGGGGCGGTCACAACGAACAAAAACCCGCTGCTCGGGGCCTGCCCCGGCGCTGACGGCCTGAAAACCGGCTGGGTCACGGCTTCCGGCTACAATATCATTTCCACCGTGCGGCGCGGCAATACCCGCCTCATCGCGGTCATCCTCGGAGCGGACTCCGCCGGGCTCCGCAGCCATGAAGTCCGCAGGCTCGTCGAAGCTGGATTCAAATCCCGCACCAACGGCATCACCGTAGCCTCCGCGCTTACCAAATACAGCTATTCCAACAAAGCCACCGCGTCGTCCGTCAAAAAACACAAGATCCGCCGCAACAAAGCCACCGCACAGGCATCCCGCAGAACGGGAAGAAGCTAAAAAATTAGGGAAGGGAGGGGAAACTTTCTGCAGAAAGTTTCCCCTCCCTTCCCCAAACCCCATCCCTCCCCTTCAAAGACTTTTGACCTTATCGAATCCCTGATGGAAAGCCCTCGGGCCCTTAAAGGGTAGGCGTTGCCCGCTGGAAAGTCAGGAGTACCCCCCTGTCATTCAATCCAGCTGGCATCCTTACTTGCTGCATCAAACCATTTCAACGCATTCTCATACGTCTGGTTTTCCTTTCCCGCCTGAGCAGAAGCCGCATACTGGCTTTTTTCTTTTTCAATCATATGATAGGTTCCTATTCCCGGTTCCGTATGCTGCGTAACGGTGGCTGACCAGACCGTATACGTTCCTGAACTGGGGTTATATCTCATTACAGGAACCTTCGTCCCCGAAGGGATATTAGCGATATCGGCTGTCGTCCAGTAAAGCATGTTGCTGTTGAAACTCCACGATGTTGCCCCCATCGCGCCCAAGTCTATGCCCGCGGCCTTAAGTGCGGCCATGACATCCGAAGAATGCGAGGTAGCGTTGGATAGCGCGCCGGAATCAAGCCTGCTAACGCCCGCTTCCCGCATTGCCTTTATAATCGCATCCATATCAGTAGAACTGCCGAAGCTATGGTTTGTACTCTCCTCGCACTGCGGGAGATACAGCTTGGCGCCGGTATCTTCAAAATTCCCCGTCGAATCAACGCGTTTCGCGGAGGCCGCGCTTCCGGCGGACGTGAGCGCGCCGCCATCCACGGCGAGCAGGAAATCGCCAAACCGGTAGCCGCCGTTCTTGCCTTCGACCGCGTCCGCGGTTTCGGAAAGGGCCGAAACCGCCTTCGCCGCCTCGTCGCACGAACTCCCCTGGAGTACCAATTGCCCGAAACGGAGCTGTACGCGGGCCTGTGCTTCAGCCATGCTTGCGAGGGCGGCCTTTCTTTCGGATTCCTCCTGCAAATCATAATATTTCGGCACGGCCACCGCGGCAAGGATGCCGAGGATGACCAAAACTGAAATGATTTCAATAAGAGTAAAGCCCGATCTGCGCTTCGATGCCGCCATGCGGATTCTCCTCATAAAAGGGTGCGAAGGCGAGTCTAGAGAAAAAACGCCTCCGCCTCAACCATAAAACAACGTAACTCAGCGTCATTTCATCATATGGGGTGAGCCTTGACCACCTGTGACCGCCGATGGTAATTTTTTCTTTTTGCCAACCTCTAGCCGAAAGGTTCTCCTCATGCTCACTACGGATCGCATGGCGCACCTTGCGAGACTTGCCCGCCTCGCTCCCGAAGAAGGCACGCTCGCCAAATTCGGAGAACAATGCGCCGACATCATTGCGTATATGGATATTCTCGCCGAAGTGGACACCAGCGCCGTCGAGCCGCTGTACAGCCCTGTGGAGCACTCCACGCCCTACCGTGCCGACGAGCCCATCCAGAAAAACATGCATACGGACGTTCTCGCCAACGCCCCGGAAACCGACGGGCAGTTCTTCGTCGTGCCCCGCATCGTCTAGGAGCGTCCCATGTCTGATCTGATCCAAGCCTCCCTTACCGAAATCCGCGCGCGCCTCGCCGGGGGCGACGTCTCCGCCGAAGCCGTGGCCAAAGCCTGCCTCGACCGCATCGCCGAGACGGAACCGTCCATCCATGCCCTGATCACCGTGCGCGAGCAGGCCCTTGAAGAGGCCCGCGCCCTCGACGCTCAGGGCCCGGACGCCTCCAAGCCCCTCTGGGGCGTGCCCGTCACGGTCAAGGATGCCATCGTCACCAAGGGCACGCGCACCACAGCCGGCTCCAAAATCCTCGGCGGCTTCAATCCGTTTTATGACGCCTTTGTGGTCGAACGCCTGAAGGAAGCCGGGGCAGTCATCGTCGGCAAGAACAACATGGACGAGTTCGCTATGGGCTCCTCCACGGAAAACTCCGCCTTCGGCCCGACCCGCAACCCCCGCGATCCCGAACGCATCCCCGGCGGCTCCAGCGGCGGCTCGGCCGCCAGCGTCGCCGCGAACCAGTGCTACGCCTCCCTCGGCACGGACACCGGCGGCTCCATCCGCCAGCCCGCAGCCCTGTGCGGCTGCGTGGGCCTCAAACCCACCTACGGGCGCGTATCCCGCTACGGCGTCATCGCCTACGGTTCCTCGCTCGATCAGGTAGGCCCGCTGGCCCGCACCGTGGAAGACGCCGCCCTCGTGCTTTCCGTCATCGCCGGGCACGACAAACGCGATTCCACCTCTTCGCCGCGCCCCGTAGACAACTACGCCGATTTCTCCCGTGCCGACCTCAAAGGCGTGCGCCTCGGCGTGCCCCGCGAATTCATGGCCGAAGGGCTGGACGGCCCGGTCGCCAAGGCGTGCCAAGACGCCCTTGACCGTGCCCGCGACCTCGGCGCGGAACTCGTGGACGTATCCCTGCCCCACGCGACCCGCCACGCCATCGCCGCCTATTATATTGTAGCGATGGCCGAAGCCAGCTCGAACCTCTCCCGGTTCGACGGCGTGCGCTACGGCTACCGCGCCGCCGATCCCAAGAATCTCGACGACCTCTACTGCCGCTCCCGCAGCGAGGGCTTCGGGCAGGAAGTCCAGCGCCGCATCCTGCTCGGCACCTACGTCCTTTCCGCCGGGTACTACGACGCCTACTACAAGAAGGCCGCACAGGTCCGCCGCCTCATCCGTCAGGACTACCTGAACGCGCTCGGCTCCTGCGACGCCCTGTTCGGCCCGGTCTCTCCAGTCACGGCGTGGAAACTCGGCTCCATCATTGATGATCCGCTCAAGATGTACCTCATGGACATCTACACCGTGTCCCTGAACCTCGCCGGGCTCCCCGGCCTCTCGTTCCCCGTGGGCGAAGCGGACGGCCTCCCGGTCGGTATGCAGCTCATCGGCAAGGATTTCGACGAGGCGGGCATCCTCGGCATCGGCAACGTGTTGAGCAAGTAACGGGAACTTGGGGAAGGGGGAGGGAACTTTTCTGAAGAAAAGCTTCCCTCCCCCTTCCCCAAACCCCATCCCCCTCCTTCCAAAGACTTTCCTAAACGGGGCAAGCGGCGTTTCGGGCGGCGTGGCTCCTTTCTTTCAGGCGGCAGTTCCCCGGAGCGGCCTTTTCGTTCTTTCACTTTCAAAAGCGGAAACTCCTGACGCCCACAGGCCCGCCGCGCGGTTTTCGGACGAAGCGGCGCTTCGGCTGAAAAGCGCGCGGCGGCACCGAGGGGGCCGGGGGAAATCATTTCCCCCGGGCAGGGGTCAAGGGGGCGGCAGCCCCTTGCCGCCGGAGGCATTGCTATGGCTATCGTAATGGGAACGGCGGGTCACATCGACCACGGTAAAACCTCGCTCGTGCGCAAGCTGACCGGGATCGACTGCGACCGCCTCGAAGAGGAAAAACGCCGGGGCATCACCATTGAGCTCGGCTTCGCGTTCTGCGACCTGCCCGGCGGCGGACGGCTCGGCATCGTGGACGTGCCCGGCCATGAAAAATTCGTCAAGAATATGGTCGCGGGAGCGTCGGGCATCGACTTCGTGATGCTGGTCGTCGCCGCGGACGAAGGCGTCATGCCGCAGACGCGCGAGCACCTCGAAATCTGCTCCCTGCTTGGGATCAAGCATGGCCTCGTCGCCGTGACCAAAATCGACATGGTCGATCCCGAGCTGCTCGAACTCGCCGTCGAGGACATTTCCGAATTCCTCAAAGGAACGTTCCTCGAAGGCGCGCCGCTGTTCCCGGTGTCGTCCCAGACCGGCGAAGGCGTGGACAAACTCCGCGACTATATCGTCAAACAGGAAAAGGAACTCGTGCCCCGCCGCCGGACGGATCTCTTCCGCCTCCCCGTAGACCGCGTATTCACGTTGAAAGGCCACGGGACTATCGTGACCGGAACCATGATTTCAGGCTCGGTCAAAGTGGGCGACGCGTTGGAACTGCTCCCGAAAAAACTCGCTACCCGAGCCCGCAGCCTGCAAAGCCACGGGGAATCCGTGGAAGTGGCGGAATCCGGCCACCGTACCGCCGTCAACCTGCAAGGTCTGGATGTGGCGGATGTGGAGCGCGGCGACGTGCTGGCCCTGCCGGGAACGCTGTTCCCTTCCGATCGCTGGCTGGTGCGGCTTACCTGCCTTGGTTCCTCGCCCCGCGCCCTGCGCCACCGCGCCGAAATCCATTTCCACCACGAAGCCCGCGAAGTCGCCGCCCGGCTCTATTTCCTCGACCGCGACAAGCTCGGCCCCGGTGAAACTACGCTGTGCGAAGTCCGGCTTGACGAGCCGCTGGTGGGCGTGTTCGGCGACCACTGCGTCGTACGGGCCTTCTCGCCGCTGCGTACCGTAGCGGGCGGCGTCGTGCTCGACCCGATCAGCGCCGGATTGCGCCGCCGGGATGCCACGCCCGATCGCGTCGCCTCCCTGCTCGGCCTTGAGGACGCTTCCGACGAGGATCGCGTCCGTATACAGATCGAGCTGGCCGGGAATCGCGGCGCGAACATCGCGCAGCTTTCCGTGCTGACCAACCTCGACTCCAAGCGGCTCGACAAAGTATTGCAGGCGCTTTCCGGGAAAGGAAAAATCTTCTGCTTCGACCGTGAGGAAAAGGGCTACGTCGCCGCCGACGCTTCCGCCGAACTCGCCAAGCGTTGCCTTGCCGTGGCCGAAGCCTTCCATAAAAAGGAACCGCTCAAGCAGGGCATGGCGCGCGGCACGCTCCTCTCCGGCGGCACGGGCCGCGAAGCGTGGAGCAAGGACATCCCGCCGAAGCTGGCTTTTTTCGTCGTAGAGCGCCTGCTGCGCTCGGGCGAGCTGGTTTCCGAGGGCGACGTCATCCGCATGGCCTCGCACACCGTCTCCCTCAAGTCCGATCAGGCCGGGCTTCGCGACGCGCTGCTCAAGGCGCACGTGGACGGCGCATTCACGCCGCCGAACCTCAAAGATGTCCTCGAGGAGATCAGCGTCGACGCCAAGGCCGCGGCCCCGGTACTCAAGCTGCTCTGCGAGGACGGCAGCCTCGTGAAGGTCAAGGACGGCCTGTATTTCCACGGCCCCGTCATTCAGGAGCTCAAGGCCCGGATGCAGGCGTGGTTCACCTCCCATGACGATCTCGATCCCGCCGGGTTCAAGGAGCTTTCCGGCGGCCTTTCCCGCAAGTACGTCATCCCGCTTCTCGAATATTTCGACCGTGAGCGCGTCACCATCAGGGTGGGCGACAAGCGGCAGTTCAGAGGGCGGGGGTAGGGAAAAAATTGGAGGGGGAAGGGGAAACTTTCTAAAGAAAGTTTCCCCTTCCCCCTCCAAACCTCCCCCATCCTCTTCAAAGATTTTTGTAAGGGTAGATGACGGGACGGGTGGACTCAAGGATGGCCCTTGGCGTCCGTCCCCCGGAAACGCGGAAAGCCAAAAAGAATGGAAGCCGCTCCCCATAATAAAAAACCGCCTGTTGGTTCAGGCGGCTTTTTGTTTGATTTGCGGCAACGGGCGGCGCTTTTCCTATCGGCAATCAACCTGCGACCAGACGGTTACGACGGTCGGGCAGGCCAGCAGATCCTTGGTGCGTTCCTTGTAGGCCAGCATGTGCGGTGTTTTGCCGTGGGCGTCGAGGGCTTCCGGGCTTTCCCAGATCTCATAGAAAAGGAACGTGCCGTCTTCGGAGCGGTTCTTATGGAAATCGTACCGGATACAGCCTTTTTCAGCCCGCACGTTCGGAATGTTCTTCACCACTTCCGCTTCAAGCTGCGCTTCCATGCCTTTCTTCGCCGTCAACTTGGCGGTCACAAAACACGTGTCCATACGATGCTCCTTTTTAGGTTGTCCTTTGCCCGAAAAGCACCTCTTCCGCAATCCGGAAAGCTCTGGGGAACGTCCGCTCTTAAAAAAAGGGAGAGGATAGCTTTAGAATGTTTTCTCAAAAGTACATGCCATGTACACAGAATATAAATCAAAACCATTCAAAGCTTCATTATCACCCGCTGCGCCCCCTCTATACTTCACCCATTCCCCCATCCTCTCAACAGGGATTCGATAAACACGAAAGTTTTAGGTGGAGAGGGGTGGG
>ENA-ORCN01002339-ORCN01002339.1-human-gut-metagenome-genome-assembly--contig:-NODE-2339-length-10443-cov-6.988713_pt1 | contig 10443 bp, 17 predicted proteins | sample MGYA00242984_ERZ507984 | MGnify/ENA primary metagenome ERZ507984 (study PRJEB26167, sample SAMN06115395) | human gut metagenome | host: Homo sapiens | place: China:Hubei | collected 2016-05-19... | reverse complement strand
CATTTGTCTATTACCTGCTTGCTGTTTGTGTATAGAATACGCTCTTCGTCAAGCATTGTTCCTTCCAGATATTGCTGTCTGGGGTTTTGGTAGTTGAGATAGGATATGTCTATTTGTAGTCCAAGAGTAACACAAAATCTCTCGGAGGGATATGATTAACCGTTCCTTTCCTCTATTACATATTTCTAGATCTCGGTCGCCCATGCCGCCTTATGGTCGCGTAGCCCCTTCCTTCCGGTTGGGGGTTCCATTCAATTTCCGACCAAATGACGCGATAGGTATACTTTTCCATAGCTACTGAAGGGAAGCCTGTACAGCCCGATGCGGGATGATCCGCATGAACTCCTGCCCCTTTTCCCTTTCCAGAAGGCAGGCTTCATACTGCGCCTGCAAGTTGATCCACATCTCCATGTCAGTCCCGAAATACCGGGCCAGACGCATGGCGGTATCCGTGCTGACGCCGCGCTTTTCGTGCAGGATTTCATGAATCCGTGTGGCGGGGATGCCAAGGGCGATGGCAAGGGCATTCGCGCTCAAGCCGAGCGGGGCCATGTATTCTTCGCGGAGAATTTCTCCGGGATGGATAGCAAGCATATTTCCTCCTAATGATAATCTACTACTTCGACATCATATGCGTTTCCGTCTTCCCATGTGAAGCAGATACGCCAGCGGTCATTGACGCGGATACTGAACTGCCCCGCTCGATCTCCACGCAGGGCTTCAAGCCTGTTCCCGGCGGGTATTCGCAAAGATTCCAGCTTGGTTGTCGCATGTAGAATCCTCAATTTCCGTACCGCCGAACGTACCGCATCACCTAGCTTACGATGTTCGCCTGTTTCGAAAAGATGCTGTGTTTCTTTGTCCTTAAAGCTGGCAATCATACAACGTCCTTCGTATTACGATAAACAGAATATATACTGTCTCCATCCTCCCTGTCAATTCTTTCCCTCCACGCGAAAAACCTTCCAACAAACCCTTGCAGCACATCCCGGCTGCGGGTCTATACTCATGCCCAATTATGCGGGCCTGCCCGTCTATCGTGGCGTGATGCCAAGGAATACCCCGGCGTGAAGCCCCAACCCGAACCGAGAAGGATACCATGAAACTCAAGCTCGACGAAAACGGCCATGTGGTGGTGAAGGACGGCTTCCCCGTGTGGGTTGCCGAAGACGGTGCGGAGATTGCGTATAACGTCCCCGACCTCGTGAACAAAATTTCCGCCGTCAACGGGGAATCCGCCGGGCGGCGCAAAGAAATCGACGCCCTGACCGCCAAGCTCAAGGTGTTCGAGGGCATCGACCCGGAAAAGGCCAAGGCCGCCCTGGAAACCGTCGCCAACCTTGACGCCGGAAAGCTCATCGACGCGGGAAAAGTCGACGACCTCAAGATGGAAATCAAGAAGTCCTATGACGGAAAGATTTCCGATCTCGAAAAGGCCCTCGCCGACTCCAAGAAAGATTCCGCCGACAGGCTGGCCGCCAAGGAAGCCTCCATCCGTACGCTGCTGGTCAAGGGCATCTTCGATTCCAGCGCGTTCCTGAAGGACAAGACCGTGCTTCCCTCCGACGTGGCCTACGCCTCGTTCGGCAGGCATTTCGAGGTGAAGGAGGAAAACGGCGAGCTGCGCGTGGTCGCCACCATGAACGGCCAGCCCATTTTCAGCCGCTCCGATCCCGGCACCTTCGCCGCGCCTGAAGAGGCGCTTGAGGCCATCATCGACAAATACCCCATGAAGGACCGCATCCTGAAGGCTCCGGACGGCGGCTCCGGCAGCCATCCCAATGCCGCGTACGCCCCCGGCGCAAAAATCATCCCCAAGGGCGACATGAGCGCCTTTGGAGCCAACCTTGAAGCCATCGCCAAGGGCGAAGTAACCGTCGCGGCCCAGTAGCCGCACGCATCAGAAGGATTTCTCCATGAACGATCTGTCCAAAGTCGTCGACAAGCTGCTCGCACAGGGCCTGCTTGCCCTGCGCGGCACCTGCGTCATGCCCCGCCTCGTGAACTCGGACTACAGCAACCTTGCCGCGCAGCAGGGGGCCAGCATCGACGTGCCCATCCCCTCCGCGATCAAGGCGCAGGCGGTCACGCCGGGGGCCACTTCGCAGGACACGGGCGACATCAGCCCCGTGTCCGCCACCATCAAGCTCGACCGCTGGATGGAAGCGCCTTTCTACCTGACCGACAAAGACCTGATGGAGGCCAATCGCGGGGTCATCCCCATGCAGGCCAGCGAAGCGGTCAAGGCCATCGCCAACGACGTGAACGCCACTCTGCTCGGCTTGGGGCGCAAGTTCTACGGCATCGTCGGCACGCCCGGCACCACGCCCTTCTCCACCGTGGTCGACGCCACCAATGCCCGCAAGGTGCTGAACCGCCAGCTTGCCCCGGTCAACGACCGCCGCATCGTGCTGGATCCCGATGCCGAAGCAGCCGCGCTCGGCCTGTCCGGGTTCGCGGACGTGAGCAAGTCCGGCGACGCGCGGCCCATCATCGACGGGACCATCGGGCGCAAGTACGGCTTCGACTGGGCGATGGATCAGCAGGTGCCCACCTTTGAGGCCAGCGTCATGACGGAAGGCGCGCTCACCGTGAACGGAGCGAACGAGGCCGGAGCGCAGGTGGTAAGCCTCGCCAAGGCCACCAACGCCGCCGGCCTCAAGGAAGGCGACATCCTGACCATTGCGGGCGACGCCCAGACCTATGTGGTCACGGAAGCCGTCTCGCTCGCCGTGGGCAACACCGCCGTGAAAATCTACCCCGGCCTCGCCAAGGCCACCACGGGCTCGGAAGCCGTCACGGTATCCGGTTCCCATGTGATGAACCTCGCCTTCCACCGCGACGCCATCGCCTTCGCCACCCGCCCGCTGATGGATTCCGCCAACGGCCTCGGCAACCTCATCCAGTCCGCCGTGGACCCGGTTTCCGGCCTGTCGCTCCGCCTGGAAGTCTCCCGCGAGCACAAGCGCACCCGGTTCAGCTATGACATCCTGTACGGCGCGGACGTGGTGCGCCGGGAACTCGGCTGCCGCATCGCCGGGTAGGAGGCTCCATGCACATCAGCACAGTGAGGATCAGGAGCGTGGAAACGGCGAGCGGGTTCATCGTCATCAACGAGGCCGATTTCGATCCGTCGAAGCACCAGATCTGGAACTCGGAAGTCACGGCCGCTACGCCGGAGCCGAACGCAAACAAGTCTCTTGACCTGATGACGCTGGCGGAGCTGCGTGACCATGCCAAGGCGCACGGCATAGCTATCCCCGCAACACTCACCGCCAAGGCCGACGTGCTGGCCCATGTCCTCGCCGCCAGCGGAGCCCGCGTCGGCAGTGACGTCCCCCGGCAGCCGCAAGCGTAATCCCAACGGCAAGGAGACACCGCCATGACCTGCACCCCCAAGAAAAAGAAGCGCAAGGGCAAGTAACCCCGCGCTTCGACCGGGCGGGGGAATACCCTCCGCCCCCGCCCGGAACCCCAAAACGGGACTTCAAGGAGAAAACCATGCCCCTCATCGTTGAAGACGGCACCCTGCCGGCCGGGGCCAACAGCTTCGCCAGCGTTGCCGATGCCGACGCCTACCATGCCGCCCGGCTGATGGCCGCATGGACGGACGAACTGACGGAAGCCCAGAAGGAGGCCGCGCTGATCCGCTCCTCTGACTGGCTCAACCGCAAGGTCATGTGGAACGGGCGCAAGGCTTCCCGCTCGCAGCGCATGGCGTGGCCTCGGGCGGGCGTAAGCACGCAGGACGGGGAAATAGCCCCAGATGAAATTCCGGCGGAAGTCGTCGAGGCCTGCTGTGAGCTGGCGGGCTTCTTCGTCGAACAGGACTACCTCGCCCCGCTCGACCGGGGAGGGGACATCGCCAGCCTGAGCGTGGACGTGATCAGCATCGCCTACAACGGCACGGCCCCGGCGGAAACAGTATTCCCCTCGCTGTCCGGCCTGCTCGCCGGGCTCGGTACCGTCTGCACGGGCAAGGGCGGGGGCATCATGGAGGTCGGAAGAGGATGAGCGCATCCCTGTACGCCAGCGTGGGCAGGACCGCACGCCAGTTGATCAACAAGTTCGGCAAACGGATGATCTACCGTCAGAAGAAGGATGGACAGGTCTACAACGATCAGACCATGCGTTATGAGCCTTCAATCAAGGATACCCCGTTCAAGGGCATACGCAAGAACGCCAAAATCGAAGAAAACCCGGAGCTGCCCGTACAGCTTGGAGACTGCATCATCCTCGCCGCAGCCTCCGGCCTTCCCGTGCCCGCCGTCCCCGACCAGATCATCATGGACGGCGAAACATGGAGCGTCGTGGACTCCGCACCCGTGGCCCCGGGAGATGCTTTACTGGTCCACAACATCCTGATCCGCAGGGGGTAGCCGTGGATATTGCCGCCATCGAAAGCCGCCGCCAAGCCATCAAACGCCGCATGGCCGAACTCGACCGTCTGAGCACGTCCGACGCCCGCGCACTCGACAAGGCCATGACGGAGATGTGCGCCCTGTATGCGGAATACGCCCGGAGTACCGTAGCGCTGGTGGCCTTTGAAGCCTACCGGACACTGGTGGAGCGCACCCCGGAAGATACGGGCCGGGCGCGGGCGTCATGGAACCTCGGCGCGGAACCGAGCGACGCCGTGCCCCCGGCGGGCGATTACCCCGAGTTCCGGGGCGACGTGTCGGCCGCCGTGGAACAAGCCATCGCCAAAGTGGGGGCCGACGCGGAATCGTTCAGCATCACAAGCGATCTCGACTATATGCCTTTCCTTGAGGCCGGATGGTCCGAGCAGGCCCCCGCAGGCTTCATCGCCCTTACCTTCCGGGAAGCCGCGGAGCAGCTCGGGCAAATGGCGAGGGAAGCCTGATGTACGCGAGCCTCTTCGATCTCTATGCCGTGTTGGACGCCCTGCTCTTCCAGACGGTCGGTACCGACGCCCACATCCTTCCGATGGGGCAAAAGACCACGCCTTCACCCGATCAGGTGTTCGTTACCCGCAAGCTGAACATGGGCAAGAGCTTCCGTGGGGAACTCGGCGGGCCGGAAGCCCTCTCCAAGCGCGTGGGCGTCTATGTCGTCACGCTGTCCCTGCCCCCGGACATGCCCGTCCCCACGGGCTACGCCTTACAGGGGCGCATCGAAAACGCCTTCCGCCGTACCGCCCTCTCCCTGCCTTCCGGCGGTGAACTCCGATGCGAGGAAACAACGCTACAGGAACCCGGAACGGGGCAGGATGGGCGCTATATCCTGTCCGCCACCGTCGATCTGCACACCTTTTATACGACTCAGAGGAGCAAAACATGAGCGAAAACGCCTGCCCGAACGTCGCCCTTTCCCGCAACCAGAATATGTGGGTGGTGAAGGAGAGCGCGGACAAAACGCTCGAATTCCCAGCCGTGACCGACATCATCAATGTCACCGCCGACGTATTCGCCAATCAGGAAATTCCCACTTCCGACAGCAAGGAAAAGGCGAATACGCTCAATAAACTGAACGTGTTCAACAGCAGTGCCAGCCCCGCCACAGCCAATTTCGGCATGTACCTGCGCCCCACCGCTCTGGATGCCCCCATGCAGGGAGACGCCCTCATACAGGCGCTTCAGGGCAAGTTGGCGGCACCCTTCACCGGAACCCTTGCCGACGCACTCACGGACAGCGACGCGCAGATTGCCGTCACCGTGACGTCGGGCCATGTCCCCCTACGCGGCGTCATCGAAGTGACCAGTACCCCATCCGGCAAGGAACTGATCCGCTACCGCAACGCCGTAAAAGACGCCGCCACCCCCGGCAAATGGCTCCTCTCCGAACTGACCAGAGGGTACAAGGGCACTACGGCGGCCTCCGGCGCATCCGGTGCCGCCGTCTCCCTGAAAAGCCGTACCTTCGTACAGGCCCTGTGCCGCCCCAACGTCTCCGTATGGATCGTCATCGACAAGACACTGCAAGCTGTGCAGGGCTGCCACGTCACGGACGCCAGCATCTCCGTCACCAAGGAAAACGCCGTGGAGCTGACCGGAACCCTCACCGGACGCCGAGTCTTCAACGCCGGGCCTTCCGCTGTGGCAACTGAGGCGCAGGCTTCCGCGACTTCCATAGTTGTCGAGGACGCGAAGGTGTTTTTCGTGGGGCAGAAAGTCCAAAACGTCACCAAGTCGGACGACAATTCCGGCAAGGGCTACGCCGTGACCGCCGTGGACGAACGGACGAACACGCTGACCGTCGCGCCCGGCATCTCCGGCGCATGGGCCGAGGACGACGTGGTGACGTGGTGGATGCCCTACGGCCCCGCCATCGGCGCGGAGATGGAGAATACCGATTCCGTTATCCGTATCGACGGGACAACCGGGAAAATGCGCTCCTGCACCATCAAGTTCTCCACACCCACGGAGTTTACCGACGAGCTTGGCGACCGCTTCCCCGGCCAACCCATCGACACCATGCGGGCCTCCAGCGTGGATTTTGAATACTACATGCGCAACGACGCCGCCAAACGGCTCAGGGAAGGCAGCGAAGGCAAGGAAGTCCGGTTCGACGCGGAATTCGGCAGTGAGGAAGGCCGCAAGGTCGTCGTGGCCTGCCCCCGCATCAAGAACAAGATGCCCGCCATCAACGCCGATTCCGCGACCGTCACCCTTTCGCAATCCTCCGACATCCTCGGCGTGGCCCTCGAAGACGCCGTGGAAATCATCCTCGAATAGCTCCGGCTCCCGCCGCCTCCTTTTCCGGCGGGACTATTCTCCAAGAACCACTTCAACTTTCAGCCAAAGGATCAACATCATGAAATTCGTAAATGACGCCACAGCCAAGGATACCGCCTTCATCAAATGCTTTCCCGACGATTCCGGCGTGTATGCCCGCGTCCTGACGGAAACCGAGCTGGATACCCTGCGCGTAAAATCCCGCACCTTCAACGGCAACGAGAAGCGCACCCCCGAACTCATGGATCGCCGCTTCAAGATCCTACACCTGCAACGCGCCCTCTCCGGCTGGGAAGGGCTCGAATTCGAAGACGGCTCGCCCATCCCCTTCTCCAAGGAAATGATCAAGGAACTGTGGGAAGTGAACCCCCAACCTCATGGGGATCATCTATTCCTGCGTGTCCAGCGAACTCTCTTTCGTGAAGGCGGCGGAAGAAAAAAACTCCGTGACTGGTGCGGACGCCTAGCGGACAACGCGCCAAGCTGTGACGAATGCCGGGAGACATGGGCGCTCGACGGGCTGGAACCTCCCTGCGGCGCCTGTACCTCATCTGAAGTGGAACTCCTGCCCGACAACCTGCAAGCCATGCATATCTGGCAGATCTGCGACATCCACGCCCGCGACTTCGTAGGCATGGCCGGGCAAGCCCGCCCCATCCGGCTTGAAGCCGTCCGCACCGAATGTGATCGCACGGACGACCCGGAAGGGAATTTCCAGAAGATCATGCTGATCGAGGGGATATTGTTCCCGGTCCGGTATTTGAAAAAGTGAAAAAGCCCCGTTCGTGGACAAGGCGAACGGGGCTTTTGCTGCGGTTCAATAATGGTAACGACATTGGAGTACGATCAGGGCTTCGCTTCGTTCGTCCACTTTGTAGACGAGGCGATCTTCCTGATTGATACGGCGCGACCAGCATCCGGCAAGATCGAACCGGAGCGGTTCAGGCTTCCCCAGCCCTTCAAAGGGGTTTCGCATGGCATCACGCAGCAATTCATTGATTCGTTTGACCGTGCGCTTGTCCGTATGTTGCCAATAAAGGTAATCCTCCCACGCCTGCGGCGTCCACGTAAGCAGCATGCTCAATCCTCCAGTTCATGCGGAATGGCCTTGCCTGTATCTGAGGCCTGTATCGCTTCCCTGAGGCGTGCGGCGTTGACGGGTGAACGGAGCAGGTATGCCGTCTCCATGATGGAATTGTAGTCCTCAAGAGACATCATGACCACAGAGGGTGATTTTTGCCGGGTAATAATGACTGGTTCATGATGATCGCAGACGCGGCTCATGGTTTCAGCAAGGTTCTGCCGTGCTTCTGAATAGGTAATGGCCTGAGACATGATTGGTCTCCTTTTTGTACAAATATAAGTACAAATAAAAGTCTCGTCAAGGGAAGACGAGCCTAAAAACCGTCCCCCCCTTCACCGTCTGATTCATGTGCAAAGCCCCCTTCCTTTCGGTCGGGGGCTCCATTCAATCGTCCAATATGTTCCTGTCATGCCATCCTGGGCACAGCGCCAGTTCCGGGCCTCTCCAAGGCCACGGGGCAACGATGCCTTTGACGGGCACCGGTACGACCTCACGCGGGTTGGCAAGCTCCCATGCGAAACCGCACATCTCGTCCTCGTAATCCTCGCAGCACGCCGCAACAAGGTCTTTCCGCGTCATGAGGCGGCATCCCACTACATCCACAATGCCGAGGGCCACGCCCACAGGCAGACATTTCCCGTTGTCCAGTTCGATGATCGCGCTTTTCGAGGCGCAGATGACCAGCGGGCCGCGCCAGTTGAACGGTTTCGACCTCCATTCGATGGTCTTTTCCCCTATGACGATCTGCGACGCGAACGGCTGGCGCACTGACAAGGCTTTCATTTCCATAACTCACTCCGATGAGAAGCCGGGGCATCCACCCCGGCCTTGTGTGTTACCTGAGCCATTCCGCCAGCCATGCCGGGGCGGTCACCAGCATAGGGCGCGAGCACTGCACGATCCGCGATTCCCCCGGTTCGACCTCCACCCGGTAGCTCTCCCGTTTCTTCGGCGTCTTCGCCTTCTTCGGCTTCGGTTCCTTCTTCCTGATACGTTCCGCAATCGTCCTGCGCGGCTTTTGCGGCTTTTCCTGTTCCAACATTCCGTGCCCCTTATGCGAAAGCCCCCGTTTCCGGGGGCCATCCGTCTACATTCCCATTTCCCTGATGAGCATCGTCACGATGCCGAGCACATAGCCGCACATCCAGATTTCGAGGCGGGTAATCGGGGTCATGGCTACCACACCGTTTCCGCGATCTGGCGAAGTTCAAGGGCGTTGTTGAGCGCGTTGCGCGCCGCATCCACCATCGCGGCAGAAATCTGCACTTCATGCATCATGGCGTTATAAAACCGTGAGCAATTCCCGTCGCGCAGGGGGTGCGTACCGAGACGCGCCTGTGAGAACTGTACATCAAGTGCGTTTAGCCTCGAAAGAATGGTATAGGCCGCTTCAATGCTCGCCGCGTATCGGTCATAACTTGCGAAGCGCGGCAAGCTCCTCATATTGGGCAGGGCGGGCTCCGCAACCTTAAGTTCCAGCCCGATCAAATACTCCACGGCCTCGCTCATCCTTTCCGGCGGCAGTTGCGTGTACTTGGCGATCTCGAAGTGCCGGGCGAAGCGGCTCCAGACTTCGCCGTAGCCCTTGCGCTGGTGCTCCTTCGGCAACATGCCGACCTTGGCGTCGACCAGTGCCTTGAGCTGAGCCTGTTGCGACGGGGCGAGGGCGTCGGCGGGCGGCAAGGCCCCTTCCCGCTGGCGCTGCAATTCGGCTTCCAGCGCGTTGAAGGCTTCGATGTAGGCCAGCTTGAAGCGCATGGCCTCGGGGCCTGTATAGCCCATCACCAAGAGAGTGAAGCCGTCCTTGAAGATGATGAACATGGGGCGATTCTTGGCTTGATCATCAATATAGTTAGCCCCACAAAATTGTGGTGGCTAAACGATTCCGGTCAGTTATCCATAATATTACGAACATCCCGCAATACAACATCATGACGCTTCTTGAAGAACTTGGCGATCTCCAAAGAGGTAGTGGCGGGGCGTCCGTCGTGTAAGACGACCGAAGGCGCGGGCATGGGCATGAGTTCGCACTGTGACATGGCGCACCTCCTACAGGCCCACGGCGGGGGTAAGGGTCGCGGGGTAGTCGACGCCCGGCAGAACGCCGAAGTCTTCACGCGGGGCGGGGTCAGCCTCATAGCGGCGGGTCACGAGAACGACCGTCGCACCCGTTCCATCGGTGGCGAGTTCCGCAGCAAAGGTTTCCGCCGCCCCGCCCTTCCAGTACGAAGACGACACTTCGCCGTCGTCAGAGCAGACGTAGTACTTGCCCGGCTTCATTGCGGCGAACGTAGCCTCGTAGAGCTTTACGAGATTGCGAAGGCGGTTGTTGTCGGCAGTGAGACGATTGACGAGAGATTGAAGATCGGTGATGCTAGGCGTAGCCATAACATAACTCCTATGCTCTAGGGTTTTGTGGTTAGGCCCTCGGCAGTGGTAACGACACTCCCGGGGGCTGTTTTTGTTATTGCCCTTCCGTTTGTTATGTCAATATGTTTTAATCAATATTAACAAAATATTTTAGGTATCCAATGTTTAAAAGTAATATCAGAGAGTTAATGAACAAAAAAGGCGAAACTGTTCGTAGCTTATCTAAAAAAACCCATCTCTCCACTCTTACCATATTCCGCGCTACTCAAGACGATACCATCGGCGGTTGTCAGC
>ENA-ORCN01002332-ORCN01002332.1-human-gut-metagenome-genome-assembly--contig:-NODE-2332-length-10468-cov-12.467039_pt1 | contig 10468 bp, 10 predicted proteins | sample MGYA00242984_ERZ507984 | MGnify/ENA primary metagenome ERZ507984 (study PRJEB26167, sample SAMN06115395) | human gut metagenome | host: Homo sapiens | place: China:Hubei | collected 2016-05-19... | reverse complement strand
TGATTAGTTTGTCAAGGCGTGCTTTCATACATATTCATTTTAAGTAGTTCGTTATTAAATCGATACTCCACATATTCATCCAGACTCAATTCCATATTCCTCAATTGGCAATACCTTAGAATATTCCCTGGAGTTTCTAACAATTTTTGATTGCAAGGTCCCCAACACAAAGGTAATAATTTACATGATATACAGTACTCATTATCATACGTTGTTTGCGATAATCTTTTCTCCAACTTTAGGTTATCCCACTTGATACAGCCATTATCCTGCAAAACTCCTTCTCGCAATTCATTGGTAAAATCTCTACCACTACATTTATATACATCTCCATTATATGAGATAATAGCCTGGTCAACTTTACCAGATTTACATGAATAACTTCTTCTAGCCAAGTTCATGTATGAAACTGCAAAACCATTTACCATGAATAAATTCAAAACATCTTTTATTTTATAGGATACTTCTTTTTCCGGTGAAGTCTGCCAAACTCTTTCCATGTGTATACCTATTTTTCTTCTATCGATATCAATAATATCTTTTATAACCTCTTCAATATGATTTAATGTATCATTATCATAATTGATTCTCAAATTTATATAGGTATCATAATTATTGGCTAACTGATGAATAACTTCTATAACTTTATCATACGTACCTTCTGACGTATTAAAATATCTTTTTATCGAATTATGTTTTTCTTTATATCCGTCTATTGAGATTTGAAAACTTGCATGTAAATCTTCAAAAAGAGAAAGATGCTCTGAATGAATACAAGTTGCATTAGTTACAAAAAAGAAATGTACTCCTTTATTATGCTCTTCCGCTTTACATTTTATCTGTTTTAGCAATGGATATAATTCTTTCTTAAAATACAATAATGGCTCACCACCAAACAATTCAAGATTTAGAAATTTAATATCATCACGGCACAATATACTATCTACATAGTTTAATATCAAGTTTTGAGTTATCACATTTAAATGACTATTCTTAATATGTTTCTCAAAACAATACCAACAACGTAAATTACAATCTAAAGAAGGCAATAGTGTCAATTCATACGTTCCATTTATACCAACCGCCTTACTATGTTCATTTTTCAATAAAGCAAGTTCATCATCCTGCTCAATCAAAAAACCACTCTTAAACAAATATTTTTTTTGCCTATCACTAATCTTATCATATTCTTCTGCTTGAATTAACTCGTACAATTCAGCTGACATAAAAGAATAGATATCATGAAATGTGTTAAAACAAATCACACCATGTTTCTTTTTTACATATATGTTATATTTACTTGCTTTCATAGATTATATATTTAAAGATAACCCAAATAAAAGAAGATATCTATAAACTAACTTACTTATAGATATCCTCCTCTAGTAATTACTTAATGCCATTATAGAATTAAATCAACAGTTATGATACAGATATTATTGACCTTCACAGCCATTTCCTGCTTGTCCACCGCCTCCACCACTACATCCACAACCAGCACCAGAACTACAATTACATCCGCAACCTGCGCCAGAACTACAATGACAACCACAACCAGACCCCGAGTAACAGTCACAGCCACAGCCTGCACCACTACCAGCATCATTTCCACCACCATCATTACCTCCTCGGACTAAAAGCATCTCATCATCAGACAAACTAATTTGATTAATAGGCAGTAATGACTCTTTAAATGAGACAAATGTTTTATTCATAATAAAAAGTTATTAAGTTATATGCCAGTAACTAACATATTCAAGAAAAATACCATTTTTACATATCTTCTTCTGGATCATATCCTGCAATATCTATCCAATACCATTCACCTGCTATATAAATCCACTCACCTCCTTTTATAGAAGATAACTGCAAATTTGAAAGCTGTTCTATTTCCATATCAATACCTCCTTTTTTAATTCACAAAATTAAAAAGTTAGCATAAGAAAAATATTAATCATTATGTAATAACTTGGTAATTAATTTATTTTTTTTTGATTACCTTTGCTCCTATTCTAAATTCATCTAACAATGAAAAAACTGATATACACACCTATATTAATCACTATCGTTTTATTCTGTTTACAAGGATTATGGTTAAACAAAATACATCATGCCTATATGAAACAATCCATGCAAACAATTCAACAATTGCTTTCATTAAGCATTGCTAAAGAATCAAGCTTACGCAATTATTCCTTACCTCAAAACCCTAAAAATCCTAGAATCATCTATCGGCATGCAAATCAAATTACAGAAGAAGAACGTAAACAATTAAAAGGAGATACTATAAATTTAAACTCATTGGTTAGCAGAAATATAAGTAACAATATGGCTGAAGCCATATTACAATTACAACAAGACGGATTAATTAAAAAAAAATCATTTATCCAATTAACAAAATTAGATAGCATTTTCCGACAAGAATTAAATACAGCAAATATCAATATTAGCCATCAAATCCTGCTATACGATAAAGATACAATTGTAAAACAAAGCATCGGAGCATTACCAACCAACGCCCTATTTATAAAAAAAACTCAGCTTTACCCTATTGGTACCAAGGGCTTACAATTCATTCAAGTAAAAGCAAATGTTCCATTTTCCTCTTTCATACAGGAGATGTTACAAATATTAATAGAATCCATTCTACTCACAATTATCATTCTAGGATATGTTATTTTTTTAGTCATAACCATTCACAAGAAAGACAAACTGTTTAAAAGACGGGAAGCAAGTGTAAACGGAACCATTCACGATTTAAAGTCTCCTTTAAACAGCATTATCACATTAATGAGTTTTATCAAGAAAAAAGTACCTGATATCCACACACAACAATTAGTGGAAAACACCGAAAGGCAAGCACAAAAACTTGTCAACGAGATAGAAGCGCTACTCATCACAGCCCGTAAAGACCGGCAAAAAGTTTATCTTCAAAAAGAAGAAACAGACCTAGTACTCTTGGTAACCGAAGTTGCTCAAGAAGTTTCCATGCAACATTCCCATCAGCCTCATCAAATAAAAATGGAATCAGAGCTGAATGAGTTAAACCTTATGTTAGATCCCTTATATGTGAGAAACGTCATAAGAAACCTTGTGGAAAATGCTCTGAAATATTCTGATGACGGAGTACAAATCATTATCAGAATTTCAAAAAAAGAAACCCAAGCAATATTTACCGTAAAAGATAACGGCTGGGGAATAGCCCCCAAATATCAAAAGAAAATATTTACTCAATTCTTCCAAGTACCCAGAGAGCAAATGGCACATCAAAGAGGATATGGCATAGGACTAGCCTACACAAAATATATAATAGAAGCACATGGTGGCAGCATCTCCGTAGAAAGTATTCCTGGAAAAGGTAGTATTTTTATTTGTAAATTTCCACTTCCATCTTAGGGCAGAAAGTAAAGGGTATAAATAAACATTTTATTTCTAAAGACATCACGACTGCACGTAGAAATGAAGCAGCTAAAATAAATCACCCAAGTAGGTTAACAGATATTACGACTTTCAATAAAATACCAAATTTATATGTAACAAAAAATGCAGGTCTAAATTTCGCATATTTTCTTTGACAAGCTTTTAACATGATTTGGCCTCTCTTTAATATGGCATAAATTCATTTTTCCAATCATACTTTCATATTTCGAAGGAGGAGGACATAAATATTGATAAATACAATTACTACATGGTTTTTTATTACGTATTTTCATCCAATTATTCCTTTGGGTCATTTCTTTATAAATTAATTCTTGAATCGAATTCTGACTTAAGGACCCTAAACTTCGCTCGTTGATATTACTATATACTTTATTATTAGGCAATATAAACAGTTGTCCAAAATTTATTTTGTTAAGGACACTATTAGCAAAAATATCCCACTTACCAATGGGATATTTTAGTATATCCTTTTCAAATGAATATACATGTTTTTCAAAAAAAGATAAATTCTTTTCATTGTAATTAACTGTAAACTGATACCTCTCTATATTATAATCACATATGAGAGATTTTGCCAATTCATATTGTCTGCCATTCTCTAACAAAAAATTAAAATTTGCCTCTCTTGCATATTGGGCTACTTCTTGTATAAAATACACCTCATCAAAATTAGATGTAAGATTAATAAATATATTCAGATTTTTCAAATCCCATAGTCCTACTGTTGAAAGAAAATTGATTTTATGCAAACGCCGATAATCCGTATTTATTATAATTCTATTTTTAATAACTTGCTCTCCATAAAAAGTAATCAATTGTGAAATCAAAGCATCTATTCCTGGAAGCTGAAGTATTACAGATTGTATTTTAATAAGACTAGCTAGTTGATTCAATGTTGATTCTTTTAAAATAATTTCTTCTTCATATTCATAAAAATAGATGCTTATAATTTATCCTTTTTTGCTTTTAGAGCTTAAAGGGTAGATATGAATAGTATTAATATATGCAGTTAAATTTACCTCGGTTTGCAAAGTTGAGCGAAGTGAATAATTCTCCTTTCGCAAGTTAAAATCCATCGAAAAAGGAAATGAAAAAGGTAACACTTCAGATACGGAATTCATAGAGAAATAATTACCCATAAATTTATTTCTTATACTATAAATCACTTTCCATAATTGTTTGCTCATATCTGCCTTTTTGATACATTGGCTATAACATTTTGAATTTATAAAATAAGAAAAAACTTTAATACAACTCATATCGACGAAACATTTTATATATTTTCCATCAATAGTATTATATACCAAAAGATCATTTCCTTTTAGAGCAATATATGTATATGTTTCAAGATAAAAGCAGATATAGGCAGGCTTATTTTTCATATTTATAATATTTGTACGGATTCAACATTTTTTTTATAAAAGCTACGATGGGTTTCAAAAATGGAAATATATTCTGTAAGTTCTTTTTGTACTTGAGAATAATTTGTAAAATTTGGACATGAAGCATTGTTTCTTATTTCACAATAAATACATGTTGGACAATTTTTATATTGGTAACACTGGGTACACAGGTGTTTTACATCATTGTATAACATTGAATATCTCTTTATTGCCTTCGAATCTATAAAGATATTATCGTCCTGTATATACCCTAAAGGTGAATCATGACCTATTCGTTCACAAGGGAAAAGCTTGTTATTTACAGTCATCAGAATTCTTCTAGAGAAAGGTATACAGCTTCCATTATTTATATATCTGTATACACCTTTTTCTTTTCGCATTAATTCAGTGAAATCATTAAATGAATTATCTAAAAATCTTACAGTAAATTTTTTAGCTATTGCGGTCAGAGCACTCCTTAAAAAAAATGCTTCTTCTGTTTCTTGCTTATTTTTTATTGAATTAAATTCATCATAAAGAGCTTTATACATGCCTTCAAATTCATCTTTCTTTATAGGGTCTACCCCATGAGGATTAAGAGTGCCAATTGAAGGCACTTTACTAAATTCTTTTTGAAAGAAATCCAATAATTCATTTAAATTATTTCTGTTATGTAATACTGCATTAAATTCAACATTGCTATTGAAAAAAGAAGGATAACAGGTTTGTAACCATTTTACTGTATTATATACAGAACTGAAAGAATTTTTCCCATGAGTCGTATTCCTGTAACTATTGTTATATTCATTTCCATCTAAGCTTATTAAAACATCAAAACTCTTATCTATCAGATAATCAATACATTTCTTCAACAATAATCCATTAGTGGTTATTGAATATATAGGAGATACATTACTGGGAAAATGACTCTCAATATATGAAATTAATTTTCTAATTGCGGTTATATTCCTTAAAGGTTCACCACCATAAAAACTTATATATATATTCTTTTTTATAGAATTTATCCCTTTTTCTTTCCAGCCTTTAATAAAAAAGTCTAATAATATTATGGCAGATTGCAAATCGATATCTTTTGTATTTCTTCTATCATGATTATTATACATATCTCCATACCCACAATATTTGCAATTGAGATTGCAGGAATCTGTTACTTCAAAGATAATTTGTAAAGTTTCTAAAATTCTATCTTTTACTACTTCTGGAGAAAAAGTAGGAAATAAGCATTTGTCAGATAAGCTATTAAAAAAGCCATATTCTTTAAGGTATTGATATTTTTTCTTATTGTAATTGAATTCTTTGGCATTAATAGACTTCTTTTGTGACAATATATGTTCAACTGCAAATAGTGAAAGCTCTTTACCTTGCCGATCTAAATTAAACAAACTTTCAACAATAGGATCCACTATTGTCAATTGCTTAGTATTAAAATCATATAAATAGTCTTTCTCGGACATTTGACTTTTAAAAAAAACACTTGACTCCATTTTATTTTAATTTTATCATAATCATAACAAGGTTATCATCCTCACCAACTCCTTTGATAAATGCGTTCAAAGAAGGAGAACTGCTTTTCTTCTTATTTGCGAGTTTTATAAAACCAGAGCAACTCATCCATGTATAAAGATAATTCCCGTCAGAAGTTATACCGGATGGTATAATGTCAGGCCCATTATCTATATCATTGACAATGGCTTGATCTGTATAAACACATTTCTGATCGACCCTATTACAAATGACTAATTTTAATTGGGAATTACTAGAATTGGGTGGACGACATTCTACAATAAAATATTTATCTGTTTTTGTGGTGAATGTATTATAGCAGTCATTACATTCCGTCTGGATTTTATCCGGATCTGCCAAGTATTCGGGCCTGAGATGAAGAGGAACAGTATATTTCCCAAGATGAAGAAGAATAGCTGGTTTTAAATTATAATCTTCGTCAAAGGAATAAATACTATCACTGTATTCCCCTTTGTATAATATGCCTTCCGTCGTAGTATAAAAATTCTTATTTACATTACTTTCCCCTACCATAATCACCATATTTGCCTGTGGGGTAAAATTATAATAGTTCGGATATGATTTTAGAATATTTCCCATGCTATCTATAAGTGACAGTTTGTTTTCTAAAGCTCCATACATATTAGTACGGTTTATCAACAGTTTTCCATTTTCTATAAACTGCATACGGTTAAACTCTTCTTTTACAGGAAATGAATTAATAAAATTGTTGTCAAAATCATATACCACTGCTTTAGTTTCATTGCCTATATATATTTTTCTATTATTGCCGTCCACAGCAGTTCCATGTACCCATAAATATTCGCCAGGACCTTGTCCCCTACGCCCAATCTGACGTATAAAGTTCCCCTTCTTGTCAAACAAAAGCACCGTATTAAAATCATTCACTACAATATTATCATCTGTGAAAACGACATTCCTGATATCTCTCAGAAATTTTTCCTCCCCACTCGCATTCATACTCCCAAGCTTTATATAGGTTATTGAATCAGCTATTTCTGACAAATTAAACTGTTTTCTTTTCAGTTCATTATTATCTAATATTTTTTCTATTTCAATATGAATGATTCCCTTCTCGTCTATATACAACAATTCAGAATTATTTGAACTAGTACAATTGGCAGTAACCAATACCAACAGAAATAATACGATTATGAGCACTACGTGATTTTTCATATTTTAGACTTAATGTAAAGTTATATATATTTTCCAATACAACCACAGGGATATCTCAAATTTGCAAGATTAAAAAATATCCCTGTAAACTAAATATATTTATGCCGTTGGAGCGCCATGTTTATTACTATAGGCTTCATTTGTTGTACGCCCTCTTCCTTCCGGAGTAGTTACGATAACACAATAACAAGTTTCACCACCAGGAGGAGGAGCGTCACCATCATTACCTCCACCACCTTTAATGACCGCTTGTTCAGTCAGCTCTAATTCAGATCTAACCAATTCATTTAATTTCAGACTATTTTTCTTCATAACAATCATTATTAATACCATTTACTTTTAATACAAATCTATTTCTCTCTTTATAAGTAATCACTCTTAATTTGAAAGCTTTTTAATTTCCATGTTAACACCTCCTTACTATCTAAATTATAACAAATTAAGGGAAATTACATAAGAAAATCATTAATCATCACGTAACAATCAAGTAACTATTCAAAAAGAATTTGATTACACCTGTATCTAGAAAAATAGAATACGGAGCTGACAGATATAATATTTCTAATAAAAATACAAGTTGGATGTATTTCCATAGAAAGTATTTCAAAAAAAGATTGTTTCTTATTTGCAATTCTCTCCTTAAATGATTTCCTTTGTTCAAAACACATTTCACACATTGCCTTAAAACATAAGCTATGGATACAATTAAAGTCCTGTTGGTTGATGACGATGTAATGCTGAGCAGCATTATAACGACAGCACTTAAAGACGAAGGGTATGAAGTACACTATCAAAGTTCTTTAACCGGCATCACCACCATCCTCAATGAATTCAAACCTGACATCATGATATTAGACGTTGAAATAGGAACAGGTGACAGTATTGACAATGCATCCGAATTAAAAATGGCAGCTCCTGGTACTCCCATTTTATACATATCGTCGCATACAGAAAGCCACGAAGTAGCAAGAGCACTAAAATCCGGTGCCGTAGCCTATTTGAAAAAACCTTTTAGCGTAGAAGAACTGATTGCTTATGTAGACAGACATGCTCATCCTGTTTCCAATGCCATTATAAAGATAGGCTCTTTGGAGTTGAACATTCAAACACGAACCATTTATCAAGCATCAAAAGAACTTAAAAGACTAAGCAAACTGGAATTTTCCTTACTCAAACTTTTATATAGTCATAAAGGTGAAATTGTAAGTTATGAAAAAATAGAAGAGCTATGGGAAGATGCTATTATGAATGAACACAGCCTTTACAATTACATCGTAAAATTACGAAAGATACTGGCTGCCGATCCCGATATATCTATTTCCACCATTGGAGGAAACGGATATATGCTGCTTGTCCCAATGTAACCAAAATAGTTCTATTTAGTTACTTGCTTATTACACCATCATTAACAATGATGCAAAAAGGTTTCTTTATTTTTGCCTTCAGAGATCAAGAAACAATCATGAAAGTATGGTTATTATTTATATTCGGTATAGTTCCGATTATCTCTCAAGCACAAAATCGTATGATTTCAGGAGAAGTAACGGACAAAGAATACAACCCCATTGAGTTTGTAACCATATCCCTTTTATCGGCAAATGACTCTTCTTTAATAGCAGGAACCATCACAAACGAAAAAGGGAAATTCACACTTTCATGTGAAGAAAAAAAGGATTACATTGTCCGCGCATCTCATATAGAATACACAACCACCTTCATTGCCACCGGTCAATCTACAAACAATATGGCATTCATACTGGAACCTTCCATTATCAGCATGGAAGAGGTAATAGTAAAAAGCAATTTCATCAGGCACGAGTATGACCGGATAATCGTAAATATGAAAGGAAATCCCATAGTGAAAGGAAGAACTATAAACGAGGCATTGGGAATGTTGCCCGGTGTCATAAACATCAACGATGAACTAAGGCTGAATGGGGGAACCGTATCTAAAATCTACATAAACGGCAGAGAACTTCATGACCGCACAGAATTGTCAAGTCTGCAAGCCACGGACATAGAAAATGTTGAAATTCTGCCGGAAGCCGATTTACAACATAATGCCACAACAAAAGGAGGAATCATATATATACTTTTGAAAAAAAATGCAGATGGCGGAGGCAATGGTTCACCCTCTTTGCTAGGAGAGATGAGAAAAAGAAATAGTCATTGGGAACGTTTGGGCCTTCCATTAAGCCTTCGGCTTGGGAAATGGAACTTTTACAACAATCTAGTTCTTTCTAATGCAGGAGATCCTTACATCACGGAAAATATAACCCATAACAGCCACCAGAATATCCATATTGTAAATCAAAATATAGACCGTAAAAATATAAGAAGAATCAATGAAACATTCAGCATGTTATATGATATAACTACCCTGCAAAGCATCGGACTTAACTGTATGGTAAAACAAGCTGGAAGCACACTAAAATCTTCTTCTTTTTCCGAAACACAAGAAACAGAAAAGGAATATACCTCTTCCTACCATAGTAAAGGGAAAGGGGATGACAAAATATATCAGGCTAGTTTGAACTATAATTGGAAATCAAAAAACGGAAAGAATACTTTGCAAACAGTTCTTGATTATTTGAGAAGTGATGAAACGAAAGAACTGAATCACCATTATCTTTATCAGTATCCGGAGAAAAACGAAGAGGATAATAAATGTAGCAACACCGGAACTGTTTCTGATTTATGGAAAGCAGAAATAAATTATATCTTCTTGCTCAACAAACATTCCAGGTTGAAATGGGGTGGCGACTATTATAATAACCATACCAACAACCAAATGTATTACGCATATCAGAGTGGAGAAGGATGGCAGAAAGAAGATAAAAGCGGGCTATTTACTTATAAAGGTATAGGTTATGCAGGCTATGCAGAATATGTATGGCAATGGAAGAAATTTACATTAAATGGCG
>ENA-ORCN01002328-ORCN01002328.1-human-gut-metagenome-genome-assembly--contig:-NODE-2328-length-10474-cov-12.391459_pt1 | contig 10474 bp, 9 predicted proteins | sample MGYA00242984_ERZ507984 | MGnify/ENA primary metagenome ERZ507984 (study PRJEB26167, sample SAMN06115395) | human gut metagenome | host: Homo sapiens | place: China:Hubei | collected 2016-05-19... | reverse complement strand
AGCATTCCGACAGTACTAACATCGACGATTTCCTGCTTTTAAAAGGTCGCCTCGTATCACCCGAAGAATTAACCGACGAGATACGTCCTTATTACGATTATACTTGCCAGCCGGGAGACTACATCAAAACATGCAACGTCCCTTCTCCATTACTGAATGCAAAAGATCTGGACAGAGAAAAAAGAATGTTGGAAATTTAGTATCCGGTCCAAACGAAAAGGAGTTTTTATCTCTCTGTTTCATCGCTTAAAAAGGAAGTTAAAAACAAAAAGTTTAAGAAAACCGGTTGATGATCCTCGCAATTTCAAGCACATCGGATTCGTTTAGATAAGCCGACATCGGCAGGCTCAATACCTCATCGGCAAGCTGTTCGGCAATAGGCAGAGGCAATCGATTGTATTCTCGATAACACTGTTGTTTGTGTGGAGGTATGGGATAATGAATGAGAGTACCCACCCCTTCCGAGTCCAAATAGTTTTTCAGCCGGTTCCGCTCGGAACATCGTACGACATACTGATGCCAAATGTGTTCTCCCTCACCTCCCGGTTCGGGAAGTACGATTTCCTTGCCATGTATATGTTCGGAATATGCCTTTGCGACAGCGACCCTACGGCGATTATCCTCATCGAGATATTTCAATTTCACCGATAAGAATGCAGCTTGCAAATCGTCCATGCGGCTGTTCACTCCCTTATAAAGATTCACATACCGCTCTGCCGAGCCGTAATTACCTAATGCTCGGACCACTTCGGCCAGTTCCCCGTCATCAGTCGTCACTGCTCCCGCATCGCCCAATGCGCCCAAATTTTTGGTCGGATAGAAACTCAATCCGGCGGCATTGCCCAAAGCTCCGGTGTGAAACGAGCCCTGCAATCCCGCCACCGGCGAAACCGCACCGAAAGCCTGAGCGTTATCCTCTACAATTTTCAACCCGTAACGGGCAGCTACGTCTTTCAGACATTCGTCCCAACAAACCCGACCGTACAGATGGACGACCATAATCGCCCGCGTGCGAGCGGTTACAGCCCGCTCCACCAAAGAAGTATCGAGATTGTATGTGTGTATCGACGGCTCGACGAACACAGGTACGAGCCCGTTGTCGGTAATGGCGAGAACCGAAGCTACATAGGTATTCGAGGGCACGATCACCTCGTCGCCCGGCTGCATGACACCCATCTCGATGTATGCGCGCAACATTAAACGCAAGGCATCCACCTGGTTATTCATCAATGCAATTAAAGGAGATATAACGATTGCTGTTCCATCCATGATAAGGGATGGCAACTGATAGCATAACGATTTACCACCGCCCGTAGGCATCAAAACAAATGTATCATTTCCGGCAAGCAGATTACGGATAATCGCTTCCTGATTACCTTTGAAAGTATCAAATCCAAAATACTTTTTTAATGCGTCCGTTAAATTTATATTCTCCGTCATTGTATCAATAGTTTTTCACGGTTTTCCCGATTTCTTGTTTTACATCTTTTGTTGCCTAACAAAGTTATAAACAAGTTCTCAAATTACACGAATATTTCGGGTAATATTTTTCAGAAGAATTGCATTTTTTCTTTCTCTCTCCCTTTATATCTTGATACTAAGCTGTTTGCATTCGCGAAATATTTGCCTTTCCCATCTGCTGTTTTGCAAAATCAAGTGTCACTTCGTACTTTTTCGCTTTCTGAGAGGGAATTTCAAACATAACGTCCATCATGATCGTTTCCACAATGGAACGTAATCCGCGTGCTCCTAACTTATACTCAATAGCTTTGTCTACAATATACTCGAATACTTCGGGTTGAAACTCCAGCTTGACCCCATCCATTTCAAATAATTTAACATACTGTTTGATAATGGAATTCTTCGGTTCCGTCAAGATATTGCGCAAAGCGGTTCTATCCAACGGATTCAGATAAGTCAAGATGGGCAGACGGCCTATGATTTCAGGAATCAGCCCGAATGATTTCAAATCCTGAGGGGCAATATATTGCATCAAGTTGCCGCGATCTATCTTCACCACGTCCTTTGCCGCGCTATAACCTACCACATGCGTATTCAAACGTTGCGCAATTTTGCGTTCAATACCATCAAATGCCCCACCACAAATAAACAGAATGTTTTTCGTATTGACCGGAATCATTTTCTGGTCGGGGTGTTTACGTCCTCCCTGAGGTGGTACATTCACGATAGATCCTTCCAGCAGTTTCAACAGACCTTGTTGTACACCTTCACCACTTACATCACGAGTAATGGAGGGGTTATCTCCTTTACGGGCAATCTTGTCAATCTCATCAATAAATACGATGCCTCTTTCAGCTTCCGCCACATTATAATCCGCTACTTGAAGCAGACGGGTTAAAAGACTCTCAATATCTTCACCCACATATCCGGCCTCTGTCAGCACGGTGGCGTCAACAATGGTAAACGGCACATGCAATAATTTGGCAATAGTGCGTGCCAGCAAGGTTTTTCCCGTTCCCGTACTACCTACCATAATGATATTGGACTTTTCAATCTCTATATCATCCTTATCCACTTTTTGGAGCAGACGCTTGTAATGATTGTAAACGGCAACGGAAAGATAGCGTTTGGCGTCATCCTGACCAATAATGTATTGGTCAAGAAATTCCTTGATTTCCTTTGGCTTCGGAAGTTCCTTCAAGTTCAACTCACCCGGTGCACCTTTTTTTTGATGCATGGCTTCCTGCATAATTTCATATGCCTGCTCCGAGCAACTGTCACAAATGCAGCCGTTCATTCCGGTTATCAGAAATCCGACTTCATTTTCCGAACGTCCGCAGAAACTACATTTCCTTCTACTGTTTCTAGGTGTTTTATTATCTTCCAATGTTTATTCCTTTAAATATCCAAGTTTCCTAATGCGTCTTTAAGAAAGAAGCCTGCATGAAATGATAGCGGAAACCTGGGTTGTTTTTAGTACTGTTATTCTTATCGAATGGAAATAAATACATTATAGAGCAGCCGGTTTGCGTGACAGCACCTCATCAATCATACCATATTCCTTAGCTTCCTGAGCTGTCATCCAGTAGTCACGGTCAGAGTCTGCCCATACTTTGTCAAAATCCGTATGAGAGTGGTCTGCAATAATGGTATACAGTTCTTTCTTCAACTTTTGGATTTCACGGGCCGTGATCTCAATATCCGAAGCTTGTCCTTGCGCGCCTCCCATCGGCTGATGAATCATCACACGTGAATGAGTCAACGCAGAACGTTTACCTTCTGTTCCCGCAACCAACAGCACGGCTGCCATCGAAGCGGCCATACCTGTACAGATCGTGGCAACATCACTATTAATGAACTGCATGGTATCATAAATACCTAATCCGGCGTAAACAGATCCTCCGGGAGAATTGATATAAATAGATATATCTTTACCAGACTCTACTGAGTCCAAATATAAAAGCTGCGCCTGGAGTGTATTGGCTGTATAATCATCAATCTGTGTACCCAGAAAAATAATTCTGTCCATCATCAGTCGGGAAAACACATCCAACTGAGTCACATTCAACTGACGCTCCTCCAAAATGTAAGGATTCAGATATCCTTGCGACTTGATGACATCATCCAGCACCATACTGTTCATCCCCAAATGCTTGGTAGCAAATTTTCTAAAATCATCCATAATCTAATGGTTTAGTTATTAGTAACAAAAAAGGGTTTTCAACCTCTATTTTTCAAACAAACAAAAGTACAAAAAAATACGGTTAACGTATCCAATACTCTTATCTATAACGAAAATTTATGGTCAAAAACCCCTTTTTTAGAAAGTTTTAGCAATCACTTACTTCGACTTACTAAGTTATTATTCAAACATTTTGTTGAATTCTTCCATAGAAACCGTTTTGTGGTTTAAAGTAGCCTTAGCTTTCAATGCGGCAGAAAGTTTGCTTTCAGCAGCACGGTTTACCAAACCTTCTACAGATTCCTGCTTCTTCAACATTTCTTTTGCATAGTTCTCTAGAACTTCTTCAGGGATATTCAACATTCCGTATTGAGCAAACTGAATGCGAGTTGCTTCCTTGGCCATATTCATCACATCGGCTTGTTCCACTTTAATCTCATTATTCTTGAGCAATTGCTCTTTAATCAGATGCCAAGTCAGTTCTTCGATACTCTTGTCATAGTTTTCAGCGACAAAAGCTTCACCCTTCTCTTCATTATTCAGCAACATGATACGCTTCAGTAACGCATCGGGGAATTCCAACTTACCAATCTTATTAACCAAATATTCACGAACATCGATCAAGAATTTATAATCGCTATCTGATTCGAACTGCTTTGCAATTCCTTCTTTGATCTTAGCGCGGAATTCTTCCTCACTGCTTACAGTGCCTTCGCCAAATACATTGTCGAACAATTCCTGGTTCAACTCAGCGGGAACCATACGGGTGATCTCTTCCACCTGGAAGCTGAAGTTACCTTTCACACCGGCAACTTCCTCTTTCTTTATCTTCAATAAAGAAGAAAGTTCAGCTTCATTATTATCAAATGCTACAGCAGGATTAAATACCAGCACATCATTTACTTTAGCACCGTTAAATATAGTCTTTTGCTCATCATTCTTCATATAAGCCGGCATCATTACCGCACCTTCTACCTGAATACCGCCTTCTTTAGTATTTCCATTTTCATCCAATTCAGCCAACAGACCTTTAATCATGTCTTTGTCTTCATACTGCTCTACCTTATCATATTTTGCAGCACGCTGAGTATACATTTTAACCTGCTGTTCTATCAGTTCGTCTGAAACTTCGATAGTATAGTAATCCACTGTATCCGCAGCTGAGATTTCAGCTGTAAATTCAGGAGCCAAAGCGATGTCGAACACAAATTCAAAATCTTCTTGCGTATCGAAATCGATAGGTTTCATCTTTTCTTCATTAGGCAACGGCATACCCAACATATTCACTTTGTTGTCGCGGATATATTCGTTTACCTTTTCCTGCATCATTTTATCAACCTCTTCTACAAGGACAGACTTGCCAAATTGTTTTTTAATCAAACTCATAGGCACCATACCCGGACGGAATCCCGGAATATTAGCTTTCTGACGGTAAGTCTTCAGTGTCTTTTCTACTCTTGCCTGATAATCAGCTTTTTCCAGTTTTAAAGTAAGCAATGCACTCACTTTGTCAACGTTTTGCAATGAAATATTCATTCTGAACTTTATTTATTTAATTATTACTTCTTTCTGTTTTTCACCAAAGAGGTTGCAAAATTAGTGTTTAATCTTTCAATAACCAAATACACAGACTAAAAAATACTAATTGACAGCAGAAAGTATCCATTTAAAATGACTGACTAAGAAACCGATTCAAAAAAAAGAAAAAAAAGTTGTTTTTCTTCTTGCAAATTCAAAATTTATGCGTTCCTTTGTGCCCGACTGGTGATACTAATTATAGCTAGTGATTTTTATTACAAGGTTTTACTTTTGTACGAATAGCACTTACGTAAACTCTCTGTCGTTCGAATCCCCTACTTCATTAATAATCACCACTCAGAGAGTATTTTTTATTTTAATTATTTTTATTTTTTCACTATGAACATGTATGTTGGAAACCTTAACTACCGTGTTAAGGAAGAAGACCTGCAGAAGGTCATGGAAGATTATGGTACTGTAACTTCTATCAAATTCATTAACGACCGCGAAACGAAGCGTTTTAGAGGCATTGCATTCGTTGAAATGGAAGACGCCGCTGCTGCAGCCAAAGCTATCGCTGAACTGGATGGAGCCGAATTCTTCGGACGCCAAATGGTAGTTAAAGAAGCAAGACCTCCCAAGTTCTAATCATATATTGATTTAAGGAGATATAAAAAAAAGACCGCTTGAGGCGGTCTTTTTTATATCCATACACGGGAGGAAAGCAGGACCTATCAACCGGCCGGCTTTCCGCTTCATACCATAAAATCCTTTCTGCGGAGCACGAAACTATTGCTCAAATACTTCTCGCGCACGATCTTGTTTTCCGCCAATTCTTCCGGAGTGCCCTGGAATAAAATTTTTCCTTCGAACAGCAGATATGCCCGGTCCGTAATGCTCAATGTTTCCTGTACGTTATGGTCGGTTATCAGAATGCCGATATTACGGTCTTTCAGTTTCCACACAATCTGCTGGATATCCTCCACAGCAATGGGATCCACACCGGCAAACGGCTCATCAAGCATAATGAATTTAGGGTCGATGGCAAGACAGCGCGCAATCTCCGTACGGCGCCGTTCGCCACCGGACAACTGATTTCCTTTATTCTTTCTTACCTTTTGCAAGCGAAACTCCGCAATCAGACTTTCCAATTTGTCCTTTTGATATTCCAACGGCTTGTCCGTCATCTCCAGTACCGACGCTATATTATCTTCCACACTCATCTGGCGGAACACAGACGCTTCCTGTGCCAAATAGCCGATACCAGTCTGCGCACGTTTATATACCGGATACTTCGTTATATCCAAATCATCCAAGAAGATACGCCCCTCGTTCGGAGTGATCAGCCCCACGGTCATGTAGAACGAAGTCGTCTTACCGGCACCGTTCGGCCCCAACAACCCCACAATCTCACCCTGCTTCACGTTGATGGAGACATGGCTTACCACGGTACGTTTCCCGTACTTTTTCACCAGATCTTCCGTGCGGAGTACCATTTTGCTTTCTTCCATACTTGCTTTATTTTGCCGCAAATGTAGCAAAAATAAGCTGAAATGAGTACATTTGCAGTCAAATACTTACGAGTTATGATAAAAGCACTTAAAACAGTGGGAAGATATATAATGCTGATGGGGCGTGTGTTTGCCCGCCCCGAGCGCATGCGTATGTTCTTCCGCCAATACATCAATGAAATGGAACAGCTTGGCGTGAACTCCATCGGTATCGTACTCCTGATATCATTTTTCATCGGAGCCGTCATTACCATACAAATCAAGCTGAACATCGAAAGTCCCTTTATGCCCCGTTGGACAGTGGGATACGTCACCCGTGAAATCATGCTTCTGGAGTTCTCCTCTTCCATCATGTGCCTGATATTGGCCGGAAAAGTAGGCTCCAATATCGCCTCCGAATTAGGCACCATGCGGGTAACCCAGCAGATAGACGCCCTTGAAATCATGGGAGTCAACTCCGCCAACTATTTGATATTGCCCAAGATATCAGCCATGGTGACCACCATTCCGCTGATGGTAACGTTCAGTATATTCGCCGGCATCATCGGTGCTTTCTGCACTTGCTGGTTCGGCGGCATCATGTCGGCAGTCGATCTGGAATACGGTTTACAATACATGTTTGTAGAATGGTTTATCTGGTGCGGCATCATCAAATCACTGTTTTTTGCTTTTATCATAGCCAGCGTTTCGGCCTTTTTCGGCTACACGGTAGAAGGCGGTTCCATAGAAGTGGGCAAGGCATCCACAGACTCCGTTGTGTGCAGCAGCGTGCTCATCCTGTTTTCCGACCTGATACTGACACAATTGCTGATGGGATGAAAACAGCAAATCATAATCACCACCATGCGCTGAGATTCATATTGGAAATGTTTTGAGCGTGGCTAAATCACAAGAATCAAAATGATTGAACTAAAAGGACTTTGTAAGTCATTTGAAGAGAAAGAAGTACTGAAAGATATCAACGCCACTTTTGAAAACGGGAAGACAAACCTCATTATCGGTCAAAGTGGTTCGGGAAAAACCGTACTCATGAAATGTATCGTGGGTCTGCTGACACCGGACAAAGGAGAACTGTTGTATGACCACCGCAACTTCCTCGCCATGGGAAAGAAGGAAAAGAAAGCGCTGCGCCGTGAGATGGGGATGATTTTCCAGAGCGCCGCACTCTTTGACTCCATGACCGTATTTGACAATGTCATGTTTCCCTTGAATATGTTCAGCAACGACACTCTACGGGACCGTACCCGTCGTGCCATGTTCTGCCTGGAACGTGTCAACCTGGTTGAAGCCAAGGACAAGTTCCCGGGGGAGATCAGCGGAGGCATGCAGAAACGCGTCGCCATAGCCCGCGCCATAGCCTTGAACCCCCAATACTTGTTCTGCGATGAGCCTAATTCCGGCCTGGATCCCAAGACCTCGCTCGTTATTGACGAACTGATACAGGATATTACCCGCGAATACAACATGACTACACTCATCAACACCCACGACATGAATTCAGTGATGGGCATCGGTGAAAAAATCATCTACATCTACCAAGGGCATAAGGAATGGGAAGGCAGCAAAGACGATATCTTCACCTCCACCAATGAACGTCTGAACAACTTTATCTTTGCATCCGAGCTTTTCCGTAAGGTAAAAGAAGTGGAGATACAGAATATAGAGGGATAAGAAATCCTGCCATTATTATAATCGAGAAAAGGTGTCCGGAACAGTATTCCGGACACCTCATCCTCATAAAACCAGTTAATAGAATTGACTTATATCATCACGATATATTTTGATTGTCCCCACAACTTCACATAAAAGTGTAAAGTACAATTTCAATTACGGGACAAAGTTACACAAAAGCGTTCAATAAAAAAATCACGGAAAACCATGACAAATGTCATTTTTATGAATTATTCAACAATAACCCAACCTTGAGAAATAGCCTTCAACACCATATCTATCGCATTTTTTGCTCCGAACTTCGAAATCAACCTTCTACGAAAAGTTTCTACAGTATTTTCTGATATTTTTAATAAATCAGCTATTTCATGGGTATTCATCCCTTTGGCTACAGCCTGCAGGACATCCCGTTCACGCCGTGTCGGAACGTCTCTCGGCTGCAATTCAGATGAAGAGCGGCGCAACTTCTGGTAAATGGAAGTAAAACGAGGACAAGCATACGGCTCTCCCCGCAGTACGGCATGTATGGCATTCACCAGTTCGGAGGCAGTCGAGCTTTTCAGAATTACAGCATTTACACCACTCTGCGCCAACCGGTTTATAATCCACACTTCCTCATGCATCGTATTGACAATAATCCGCGCATGCTCATTCACCTCCCTGATCCGGGCGATCAGATCGAAACCGGAGATGTCCGGCATTCTTACATCCAATATATACAAATCATAATCACGCTTGGCAATCAGCCCGGCAGCTTCCACACCGGAAGTAACGGCATCGACCACTGCCACCTCCGGCATCTTGCTTACCAGCCTGCAAATGCCTTCCAATATCAAGCTGTGGTCATCTACCACCAACATTTCTGCTTTTCCCCCTTTTTCCATAGCTATTATACTAAAACGGTTACTTTCACTTGAACTCCATTCCCTATTCCACTATCAAGTTCCACCTTGGCACCAACGGCATCCGCACGTTGCAGCAAGGTACGCAATCCGACACCATTTGTCTTTTTATTCGGTTCAAACCCTCTGCCGTCGTCCGCAATCAGGACCGAAAGCAATCCGTCCTGCCACTCAAGTCTCACCCGGATACAGGACGCTGCCGAATATTTCAAGGCATTACTGACTGCTTCCTGCACAATACGATAAAATTCAAATCCTACCTTCTGGGGAATCTTATGCCAATCCACCCCTTCCGTTGAAGAATATTCCGCCTTCATCCCCTCCGGCAAGGTCAGATGCAATACATAATCGGACAGCATCTCATCAATGGTAGCATATTGGAAAGCCGGAGGCATCAGTTCATGCGACATATTTCTCAGCCGCTGCCGGATCGTTTCAAGCTGCTTCAACTGTCCATCCATCCTTCCGTCCTTCACCTCGGGCAATGAACATACATTCATCTCAAGAGCCAGCAGACTATTGCATACGTCATCATGCAGCTCCGTCGCCATACGCTGCCGTTCACTCTCCAGGCCATCTATATACTTACGCGTCAGACGTTGTTCCGTATCTTTCTGCAATACCAGGAATTGCTGTTCTTTCTCGCTTGCTATTTTAGCCAGTCTCGCTATACGGACTTGCTGCCGCAGACGTATATACAGCATGAAAAGCATTACAATAACAAGCAAAGCAAGCACAGAACCGAATATGATACGCCGCTTCAACAACTCTGCTTCCCGCTCCAATTCATTCTTTCTTAAACGGATGATCTCCAGTTCCTTCTCTTTCGTATGATATTTCACTGAATAGTCGGACAACTGCTCCGTATATTCAAAATGAAATGACGAATCACGCAAGGCGTAGGCTTTGTACAGACAATCGTATGCCGCAGCATCCTTACGCAATGCCCGGTAACATTCTGCAAGACGCATATAATGTTCATAGTCCATCGGGTCGCGATACCCGTTCTCTAACATATTTATCATCCGGAGATAATAATCCGTGGCTTAGGCATACCGCCCACCCATCTGCAACAAAGGAGCTTTTGATTTATAATAACGATAATGTTCCACATCCGTCTTCAGCTCATGAGCCAACTTATCGAGTTTGCCCAAATAATCCATTGCGGCTTTCTGCTGCCCATTCTGCCGATACGCATTTATCAGATAACTATATACCTCGCAGAGACG
>ENA-ORCN01002326-ORCN01002326.1-human-gut-metagenome-genome-assembly--contig:-NODE-2326-length-10477-cov-4.782404_pt1 | contig 10477 bp, 13 predicted proteins | sample MGYA00242984_ERZ507984 | MGnify/ENA primary metagenome ERZ507984 (study PRJEB26167, sample SAMN06115395) | human gut metagenome | host: Homo sapiens | place: China:Hubei | collected 2016-05-19... | reverse complement strand
TGGCAAGAGCGACCTGGCTGTCAACATGGCCCCCTCAACGTTCAATCGCCATTTTAAGGAAGTAACCAGCCTTAGCCCACTCCAGTTCCAAAAACGACTAAGGCTTTATGAGGCTGAACGACTTATGTTGCTTGAAGGAAAAGATGCCGGAACGGCGGCGCTTATGGTCGGCTATGAAAGCGGTTCACAGTTCAATAGAGAGTACAAGCGTCAATTCGGAGCCCCACCTCGCAAGGATATAGCTAAAAAGCGTTCATAACCTGTTGACTCATTTCATAAAGATAAGCGGGAAGCCCATTTGATGGGCCTCCCGCTTATCTATTTTCAGCTTTTTCAAAAAGCAAGCACTTCCGAGCGAAATAGGCAAAGAATAGCTCGAATTATGTATAGTTTCTCGACCGAGGAAGTCTTACTTTGTCATCAATAAAAGGAAAACGTCTTGATACACATCAGCAAGGAGGTTCCAGTGTTTTCCAAGATAATTATGGCTCTTCTGGGTGTATGTTGTACTGTAACAATGGGATTACCAGCGACGGCTCATGCCGAAAGTACTCACTCCGTATCTGCATTGAGCAGCAAACAGCAAAGCATCATCCCTATAGCGGCTTTTACCGCAAAAGGCGATACGGAAAAACTGAAGGGCGCTCTTGCGGAAGGCTTGCAAAACGGCATGACGGTCAATGAGATCAAGGAAGTCCTTGTCCAGATGTACGCCTACACGGGCTTCCCCCGCAGCCTGACGGGTCTGAACACCTTCATCGCCCTGCTTGACGAACGAAAGGCGCAGGGGATCGAGGATGAAATGGGCAGGGATGCCTCCCCGCTGCCCGACAATACAAACATTCGCGAACTCGGTACGGCGAATCAGACCACTGTCATCGGCAGGCCCGCCAGTGGGCGAGTCTATGAATTCGCACCCGTCATCGACACCTTTTTGAAGGAACATCTTTTCGGCGACATCTTCGGTCGTGATGTCCTCAGTTTCCAGGAGAGGGAGCTGGCTACGGTTTCCGCATTGGCCAGTCTCCCGGCAGAAGCCCAACTGCGCTCTCATTTGAACTGCTGTCTGGTGGTCGGATGGAGCGAAGATCAGATGAAAGCCTTTGTCGCCGTCCTTGAAACGAAAGTAGGCAAGGCGGAAGCGGAACTGGCGGAAAAGGCCCTGAACACCGTCTTACAAAACAGGATGCAATCCAAATAACACTGTAACATTTATGGAACAGGAGACAGTCATGAAAAAAACACTTCTGACAACTCTGGCAGTGGCATCATCTCTTGCTTTTGCATGTGTTGCGAATGCGTCTGAAAACAATCCGTTTGGTCTTGTCTATAAAGGAGCCATCATGGAAAACGTCAAAGGAAAAGTGAACATCCATCCCGTCACCTATACTCTGAACGGCCTGAAAATTGCGGCCAACGTCTACACTCCCGCCGGATATGAGGCCACGAAAAAATATCCCGCCGTCGTAGTGGCTCATCCCAACGGAGGCGTCAAGGAACAGGTGGCCGGACTTTATGCCCAACGGCTGGCGGAAAAAGGCTATATCACCATCGCGGCGGACGCTTCCTATCAGGGAGCCAGTGAGGGGACTCCCCGCAATGTGGACAAGCCTCAGTTCCGCACGGAGGACATCCACGGCATGGCCGACTACATCAGCGCCTATCCCGGCGTAGACACCAATCATATCGGCGCTCTGGGTATCTGCGGCGGTGGCGGCTATACACTGAATGCCGCCAAGTCCGACAAACGGTTCAAGGCAGTAGCCACGCTGAGTATGTTCAATTCCGGGCAGGTGAGGCGCAACGGTTTCATGAACACGCAGCTTGATTCCATCCAGACGCGCCTGAAGGAAGCTTCCGGCGCCCGCGCCAGGGAAGTCGCCACTGGGGAAATCGGCTATTCGGGCAACGTCGATTTTGACGCCTTGACGGACGAAAGCATCAGCAAGATTCCCACGGATCTCTACCGCGAAGGCATGATGTACTACGGGAAGACGCATCGGCATCCCAACTCCACCTTCCGTTATACGACCAGCAGCCTCATGGATTTGATGAGCTGGGACGCCACCGATAACATCGAACTTATCAATATGCCGCTGCTCATGATGGCCGGGGAAAAGGCCGACACACTGTACATGTCCGAGGAAGCCTTTGCGAAAGCGACGGGAACCAGGGACAAGGAACTCTTCAAGATTCCCGGAGCCACGCATATCCAAACCTACTTTGTACCCGAATATGTGGATCAGGCCGTTGCCAAGCTCACGGACTTCTACGGCAAGCATCTGAAATAGCTTGTCGCCGACAACACGACTCATGGGGGAGGACGTTAATGCCCTCCCCCTGTCGCCGAACTTTTCACGGAGAATGCCATGAAACGCCTTTTCCTTTTCGTCCTTTGCCTTCTATTTTCCCGGGTTATGACCGTGCCCCCGGCTCATGCTGAAGCCCAGGGACAACTCGTGATTCCGGCAGGTTCCCGCCCTTCGTCCACAGCATCCGGACAGAATTTTACAGGTAATGTCCGTGTTGATCCGGCTTTTGAAACCCAGGCACCACAGCGCGTCTACGGTTCCTACGTCACCTTTGAGCCGGGTGCGCGCACCAACTGGCACACCCACCCGTTGGGCCAAACCTTGCTCGTTACGTTCGGCGTCGGGCTGACCCAGGAATGGGGAGGCCCGGTACAGATCATCCGGCAAGGGGACGTGGTGCTGTGTCCGCCCAACGTCAAGCACTGGCACGGCGCGGCCCCGGATACCACCATGACGCATCTCGCCATAGGCGAACGGCTGGACGGCAAAAGTGTGACGTGGATGGAACAGGTAAGCGATGAGCAGTATAACGCCCGGTAACAGCTTATAATATAAGGATACAACGATGCACATAAAGTATTTCATAACCGTACTGGCGCTTTCCGTCGGACTCTGCTTACCAGCGGGAGACGTCACGGCCAAGGAAAAGCTGCCCCCCTTGATGATTTAGGAGCAAGGGAGTTTCGCGGCAGGGGGAAAAATCGTCACAACGCCCGGTACGTTTGACCCCCGTACCCCGACAAATCCTGCAGGACAAACATTGCATGGAGATCATGCCTACGTCTTTTATCAGATTCCGGTAAACGCCCACAAACTGCCCCTGGTCTTCCTGCATGGGGCCGGACAGTTCTCCAAAACATGGGAAAGCACTCCGGATGGACGTGAAGGATTTCAGAATATTTTTTTGCGCCGAGGATTTGGAGTTTACTTGGTAGACCAGCCTCGACGTGGAGATGCCGGGCGCAGCACGCAGGAAACAACCATCTCGGCGACAACTGACGATCAGCTTTGGTTCGGCAACTTCCGCGTGGGGAACTGGCCCGACTTTTTTGAAGGCGTACAGTTCCCGCGTGATGCGGAATCTTTGAACCAATACTTCCGGCAGATGACTCCTAATACCGGCCCGTTCGACGTTCAGGTAGTGTCTGATGCCGTGGCTGCATTGTTCGACAGGGTAGGGCCGGGAATTATGGTTACACATTCCCAAGGCGGTGGGGGAGGCTGGTTTACCGCAATCAAAAGTGAAAATGTCCGAGCCATAGTATCATATGAACCGGGCAGCAATTTTCCTTTCCCCGAAGACGAAATGCCTCCGGCTCTGCCGAGTGGGATTGATACGCTGGAAGGTGTCCCTGTTCCACTTAAGGATTTCATGAAGTTAACTCGAATTCCCATCATCATTTACTATGGTGATTTTATTCCGGCAACGCGAAGTGAATTTCCCGGACCGGATCACTGGCGTACCCGCCTTCAAATGGCCAGAGTATGGGCTGATGCAGTTAACAATAAGGGAGGCGATGTCACTGTGGTGCATCTGCCGGAAATCGGCATCAAGGGTAATACCCATTTTCCTTTCTCAGACTTGAACAACCTCGAAATTGCTGACTTGCTGTCCAAATGGCTTCACGAAAAGAACCTTGATCAATGAGGAACTCACATGTCTAACCAGATAGTTCGTCGTACTTTTCTGAAATACTGCGTGTTGAAGGCAGGCTCCGTTGTCTCTGGAACGTACCTGCTGTCCTCTGCCTCTTATGCAGCACAGAGCGGCAAGCCTCTCCGAATTCTAGTCGTCTATTTTTCCATGCCGGAAACGGACAATCCTCACAACATGAGCCGTGAGGAAGAGAACAGCACCGTGGTCATCAACGGAAAGGTATTGGGGAATACACAGTATGTGGCACAGTTGATACAGGAAATGACCGGCGGCGACATCTTCCGCATCCTGCCGCAGAAACCGTATCCCACAGCCCACCGTACCCTTGTCGATTTGGCCAAGGAAGAACAGGACCAGGACGCCCGCCCGGCCATTCAGGGAAAGATCGAATCCCCCGAAGCCTACGACACCATCTTTATCGGGTATCCCAACTGGTGGGGCGACATGCCGATGATTCTGTACACGTTTCTGGAGCAGTACGATTTCTCGGGCAAGACCATCATTCCTTTCTGTACCCACGGCGGCAGCGGTTTTTCCCGTACTATCCGAACCATGCAGGACAAACAGCCCGGAGCAACTGTGATACGCAACGGTTACTCCCTTTCCCGGAGCCGTATGGAACGGGCACCGTCCGGCGTGGCGGAATGGCTGAAGGAAATTGGACTGAAAAAATAAGGAAAAAACCATGAGCAAACGCATCTCATTCTGGCGGGCAGCCCGCGTAAGAACGGCAATTCCGCCGCACTGTGCCGTGCCTTTGCGCGCGGAGCGGAGGAAAGCGGCCACCAGGTGGAAACCATTTTTCTGCGCGACAAGAAAATCGGCTTTTGCCTGGCCTGCTACCACTGCAAAAAAAGCGGCGGCATTTGTATCATCAAGGATGATATGGCCGATATTCTCGACAAAATGAACGCAGCCGACGTGTTTGTCATGGCCAGCCCCGTTTATTTCTATTCCGTCGACGCGCAAATGAAGGCGCTCATCGACCGCACGGTGGCGCAATGGCTGACCATCAAAAACAAGGAATTCTATTACATCATGACCGCCGCAGAGGAAAGCGATACCGTCATGGATTGCACGCTTGAATGTTTTCGCGGCTTGGCCAAATGCCTTGAGGGTTCCCTGGAACGCGGCGTCATCTATGGAAAAGGTGTGTACGGAGCGGGAGAGATCGAATCCAAACCGGCCATGCGGGAAGCTTATGACATGGGCCGCAAGGTATAACGGCAAGGAGAAAACATGAAAAATCGGACTTTAGGCAACGGACAGGCTGTTTCCTCCATAGGGCTTGGCTGCATGGGCATGGATCATGCTTATGGCAAACCTGCCCCCAGGAAAGACATGGTCAAACTGCTCCGCCATGCTGTGGATTTGGGGTGCACATTCTTTGATACCGCTGTTGTTTATGGCGAAGCCAATGAAGAACTGCTGGGCGAAGCTTTTTCTTCCGTTCGTGATCAGGTTGTGCTGGCAACAAAATTCGGCATTGCAGGACAGCGCATCGAGGACGGCAAGACGGTCAATCTGCTGGACAGCAAGCCCGCGTCCATCCGCGTTCAGGCTGAAGGTTCGCTGCGCCGTCTGAGAACCGACCATATCGACCTGTATTACCAGCACAGGGTAGACCCTCATGTGGAACCGGAGCTTGTCGCAGAAACCATGCACGACCTGATCCGGGAAGGCAAGATTCTGGGTTGGGGGCTTTCCAATGCGCCTGTGGACTATATGAAACGCGCCCATGCCGTCTGCCCTCTGGCGGCGGTGGAAAACCAGTATTCCATGATGTGGCGCGAACCTGAACAGGGGCTGTTCGACCTGTGCGCGGCCATAAACATTGCTTTTGTCGCCTACAGCCCCTTGGGTAACGGTTTTCTGAGCGGGCGCTTCACTCGTGATACCGTGTACGGAGAAGGCAATTTTCGCGGTTTCATGGGGAGGTTCAGGCCGGAAGTCATGGAGCGCAATCAGGCCCTGCTGGAGCTTATCCGGGACATGGCCGAAAGCAGGCAGGCCACGCCCGCCCAGATCGTCCTTGCCTGGGAATTGGCGCAGCGGCCTTTCATCATCCCCATCCCCGGCACGACGAATCCCGTGCGGCTGGAAGAAAATCTGGGGGCGGCGCTCGTTGAACTCTCCAGGGAAGAGTTGGCGGATATCAATGCAGCACTGGTTCAACTTGGTGTGGATGAAACGTATTTTTAACCGCCTTTCATAACAAGACGATATCTTTATTTATTCGATGATGCTCAGGAGATTTTCCATGAAAAATGTGATGCTTTTGACCGGCGCAGGGCAGATCGGTATGGCCATAGCCCGCCGGGTGGGATACGGGATGAAGATAGTCATTGGCGACAAGCGCAGGGAGAATGCGGAAGCAATAGCCGACACCATGAACAAGGCGGGGTTTACTACCGTCCCTGTTGAAATGGATTTGTCTTCCCGTGCGTCAATCCTTGCGTTGATAGACTCTGCGCAACAGTACGGGGAGATTTCCATGCTCGTTAATGCGGCGGGCGTTTCTCCCAGCCAAGCCTCAATAGAAACCATTTTGAAAGTAGATTTGTACGGCACCGCCGTTCTTTTGGAGGAAGTCGGCAAGGTCATCAGCAAAGGCGGTGTCGGCGTGACTGTTTCCAGCCAGTCCGGGCACCGGATGCCTGCCCTCGGCATAGAGCTTGATGAACAACTTGCAACGGCTCCCACGGAAGAATTGCTTACCCTGGAAGCCCTTCAGCCCCAAAATATCAGAGATACGCTGCATGCCTACCAGATGGCAAAACGTTGCAATGTGAAAAGAGTCATGGCGGAAGCTGTCAAATGGGGAAACAGGGGAGCGCGAATCAATTCCATTTCCCCCGGCATCATTGTGACGCCGCTGGCACTCGATGAGTTCAACGGGCCACGAGGTGATTTCTACAGGAATATGTTTGCGAAATGCCCTGCCGGACGGCCCGGAACGGCTGATGAAGTCGCCAACGTCGCAGAGCTGCTCATGAGCGACAGAGGCGCGTTCATCACCGGCGCGGATTTTCTGATCGACGGCGGGGCTACGGCATCTTACTTCTATGGGCCACTGAAGCCTGAAAAATAAAACATGAGTACAGACAGAAAAACGTCGTTACCTCTAAAAAGCGCAGAGGTCTTTCCTTCTTTCATTCCCTGCATGATGAAGTTTCTCTGCCTCTTCTTTTTACTGATCGGAACAACGGTTTTCTCCGCCTCGACCGCTTATTCCGCGAAAGGCAGTATGGAGGAGGACATGGACGAACCTGCATGGCTTACGGAATCAGATACTGTCGCCGATATGGTGAACCATCCCGCGTTTGCCGGATTTGGGGAACATCTCGTGCCGCGTCCCGGTGACGCACAAAGCCGTTTGCCTTTGCGTGAAGTCGGCAGGCTTATGCCCTGGCATAGTCATGTGCGGCCCAGCATTGTGACGGCTGCTCTGAACCGCATGATAAATGATGCCATGACCGGCAAGGCCGTGTTTTATCCTTTCTATACGGAGGGGGAAAAGCAGGAGCGAACCGGCTTGTTTTATTACAGAGGCAAGCCCGGTGCGCCCTTTGCCCTGATTTTTCCGGGTGGAGGCTTTAGCTATGTCGGTTCTCTGCACGAAGGGTTTCCGCTGGCGGATGTACTGAGCCGCAAGGGGTATAATGCCTTTGTCCTGCAATACCGCACCGGCAGTCAGGCCGTGGCCTATGAAGACATGGCCGCCGCGCTTTCCTGGATTTTCCACCATGCGGAAGAACTGGAAATATCCACGCAAGGCTATTCCCTGTGGGGCGGCTCGGCGGGCGGGCGCATGGCGGCCGACCTTGGCTCCTACGGCGCGGCGGCCTTCGGCGGCGAGCATGTCCCGCGCCCGGCGGCCGTGGTCATGGGCTATACCGGGCATACCCGTTACACGGAGAACGATCCCCCGACCTTTGCCGTGGTCAGCCTTGATGACCCCATAGCCTCCCCACGCGTGATGGAGCGCAGGATCACGGCGCTGAACGCGGCGGGCGTAGATACGGAATTTCATCTCTATCGGAACGCAGGACATGGTTTCGGCGTCGGTACGGGAACCGATGCGGAAGGTTGGATAGACTATGCCATCCATTTTTGGGAACAGCATTTAACAAAGAAAAAGTGAGGAGATGTGGCGATGAAGTCAAAAACACTTCTTGCAGGACTTCTATTTGCGGCGGGGCTTGCCACGGCGACGGCTGCAATGGCGGATGAAAGCAATTCCTCCCCATTAATTATCAGAGAACAAGGAAGTTTTGCGGCGGGGGGCACGGTTATCCCCGCAAGGGAAACATATAACCCCTTGAAACCTCAGGCTGCCGGACAGACATTGCACGGTGACCACGCCTATGTGTTTTATCAGGTTCCGGCAGACGCCAGAAAATACCCCCTAGTCTTTCTGCACGGAGCGGGCCAGTCAGCCAAGACGTGGGAAACCACACCGGACGGACGCGAAGGTTTTCAGAATATTTTTCTGCGTCGGGGATTCGGCGTTTATTTGATAGATCAGCCCCGACGCGGCGATGCCGGGCGAAGCACCGTTTCCGCCACTGTTGAGGCCAAGCCTGACGAGCAATTCTGGTTCGGGCAGTTCCGGCTCGGCATCTGGCCCGACTTTTTTGAAGGAACGCAGTTTGCCCGTGGCGACGAATCGTTGAATCAATTTTTTCGCCAGATGACGCCCAATACCGGCCCCTATGACGCCGAGGTCATCTCCGACGCAATGACCGCCGTATTCGACCGAATCGGTTCCGGTATTCTGGTAACACACTCTCAGGGCGGCGGCCCCGGCTGGCTGACGGCAATAAAGAGTAAAAACGTGCGGGCTGTCGTGGTATGAACCCGGTAGCGGCTTTGTCTTTCCCGAAGGCGAACTGCCTAAACCCATCCCCAACGCCAGTTCTTTCGGGCCATTCACGGCTGCGGAAGTCCCCTTGGAACAATTCAAAGCTCTGACTCGGATGCCCATCGTCATCTATTATGGCGACAATATTCCAGAACACCCCGTTTCAGAACCTCATCAGGACTACTGGCGTGCAGCCATGAGCATGGCAAAACTCTGGGCGGACGCCGTGAACCGGCATGGCGGCGACGCTACCGTAGTGCATCTTCCCAAAATAGGAGTACAGGGAAATACCCATTTCCCCTTTTCCGATCTGAATAATATCAAAGTAGCCGATATATTATCCCAGTGGTTAAAAGAAAAAAAGGTGGACTGACGCAATGAATACCTGGTTGATTGTCGGATGCTCTTCCGGTCTTGGGAAAAGCCTGGCCAAAGCGGTTCTTGATCATGGGGATCAGGTTATTGTCACGGCCAGTCCCCCTGAAACAGTACAACTGTTCAGAGAACGCTTTCCGCAATCATATGTATTTCAGTAATTATATATTTATGTAGTTGTATATAACAAAATGCAGGACAATGCCGATAGAAATTCTTTCGTCATTGTCCTTATATTTTGAGGTATTAACATTACAGATTCAGTGTACCCGGAACTGGTCGCGGTTGTGGGGGGAAAGGTGCCCGATTACCGTGGCCGCTTCCTGCGTGGCCTCCAGCCCGGGCATAGCGTGGGACAGACGGTGGCCAACTCGATCAAGAGCCATAACCACACTCAGCCAACGCATACTCACAGCTTTTCTGGGCAGCTTGTTTCCACGGCCCTTACCGGGACGGCTACTGGACAGAAATATTCATCATCCGTAAATTTAACCGTTTCTGGGACGGCTGCCGGACAAAGATACAGTGATAGTGGAATATTGTGGACAACAAACTATTATGATGCAACTGGTGTTACAAATGGTTCCGGCCCGATTAGATCAAGCCATATCAGTTCAAATACAACAACAAAACAATATCATAAGCCCCTTCATCAACCTAAAAATTATATTCAACATCACACAAAGCACATACTTTTACAAAATAAGCAAACGCAATTTATATTTCATTTATCATCCTATCAGATTTACAGAAAAGCACTAAAGGCTAACCAATTTATAATCAACACAAACACTATGCGATTTACAAATAACACCACAATCCTGATATAAACCGTCAAATTATATACAATCCCAATTATTCTACACACAAGAATCTTATATCACTTTCTTCACAAAAAATCAAAGCACAATCTAAATATCGTATAGCAAACGAGCGTCTATCCTATTCATTCTCATTTTACAAATACAGACAACACAAAATAGACAGAATATACAATTATAGAAATAACAAAAGAAATAAAAGACAGTACAACTAAATCATATTTTATTAATAAACAAATAGTTACATCCAACACACAAACCACAATGAAAAGTTGCAATATCCATCCAACAACCATTTAAAAAATGTTAATAAAAACACTTTTCCTCTCACAACACGTTAGTATATTATAAATTAATAGATACCTTTGTGACCAATAACAAACTAAGACTTGTTATCTATTTAATAGTAATAACAGAGCAAGCAATTAATTATGAAATTCAATCTTTG
>ENA-ORCN01002325-ORCN01002325.1-human-gut-metagenome-genome-assembly--contig:-NODE-2325-length-10478-cov-5.851457_pt1 | contig 10478 bp, 9 predicted proteins | sample MGYA00242984_ERZ507984 | MGnify/ENA primary metagenome ERZ507984 (study PRJEB26167, sample SAMN06115395) | human gut metagenome | host: Homo sapiens | place: China:Hubei | collected 2016-05-19 | study... | reverse complement strand
AGCACCGGCACCTCGTCGGGACCGGCGTTGAAAAGCTGCTCCATCTTGTCCAGAAAGGCGCTGCGGTCCGTGGTCGCGAGCTTCTGCTGCTCTTCGTAGCAGTGTACCCAGGGGTTACCATTGCGCACGAAGGTCGAGCGGGCGGAGAAGTCCGCCATGTCGACGAGGTGCGCCGCGCGGTCCTCCTGCGTGTTGGTGGTGCGGATGTAGTCCAGCGCCTCCTCGGCGGTCATGTGACAGCTGGCGATGTAGGCGGCCCAGTCGTCCGCATAGCCCTTTTCCGTGCTCAGATAATTCTCCGAGACCTGCTTCATGGATTCGACCATGGTACAGAAGGCATCCTTTTTGTATCCATAAAAAAACGGAAGCCTGACCGGATAAGGGCCGCTGGGCTTCCGCCAATCATTTTAGGATAATTTCATTATACCGCATAGGAACGGAAAAAGCCATTTCATTTTTGGTAGACATTTCGACAGGATCTGTGCTATACTGTGAGGACACGGCGCGCAGACGCCGGACAAAAGGAGACCATGATGAAAAAGACCTTTGATCTCAGCGCCGCGGCGCTGCACATTCTCGCCATGACGTTTATGCTGATGGACCACCTATGGGCGACGCTGCTTTCCTCGCAGATGTGGCTGACGCACGTCGGGCGGCTGGCCTTTCCAATCTTCGCCTTTTTGGCGGTGGAGGGCTATTTCCACACGCGCAGCTTCAAGCGCTATGCGCTGCGGATGCTGCTCTTTGCTGTGCTCTCCGAGGTGCCGTTCGACCTGATGTACGGCGGAACGGTGTTCTATCCCGTACATCAGAACGTGATCTGGACGCTGCTCCTCGGCCTGCTCGGCATCCGCCTGATGGAGGCGGCGCGGGCGAAGGGAAAGCGCTGGCTTTACATCCTGACCTGTGCGGCGGTCGTTGTGCTGGGCTTTGCCCTCGGCACGCTCGGCATGGTGGACTACTACGGCGCGGGCGTGCTGACGGTGTTTGCCTTTTACTTTTTCCGCGAGCGGAAGTTGTGGTGCCTGCTCGGGCAGCTCGCGGCGCTGTACTGGCTCAACGTGGTGGTGCTCGGCGGGCAGATGTATCCGGTCACGCTCTTCGGACGTGAGATCGAGCTGTGCGAGCAGGGGCTTGCGCTGCTTGCCCTCGTGCCGATCTGGCTCTACCGCGGGCGGCAGGGACACCACAGCAAGGCGTTCCAGTATGCCTGCTATGCGTTTTACCCCGCGCATATGCTGGTGCTGGCCCTGCTTACAATGATTCAATAAAAATCGGAAAGCTCCCCCGCTGCGGCGCATAGAGTAGAGAAAACGCCGGACGGGGGGCTTTTTATGCGGAAAGAGGATGCGGCCTTGATGACCGCAGAGGAGATCGCGCGGTACAATGAATCGCTTCTGTGCGTTCCGGGCGAGGCGGCAAGGCTCTGGGATCTGACGCGGCTACGCGGTCGTGATGCATGCTGGGGTGTCAGCGTGCGGTGCACAAGTCTTCGCGCACAGCCGAATGCAACTCCGTGTCCCACGCGGGCGGGGGACCGGTACGACGACCCGCTTCAGCTCACCGCGGTGCTGCCGAACGAGCCGATGGCGCTGCTTGGGGAGAGCGCGGACGGGAGCTTCTGCTATGCCGAGACCTCGTACTACGCGGGCTGGGTGCCGGCGGCGGACATCGGGCTGTGCCAGGATTTGGAAGCATGGCGGACGGCGCAGGAGGGCGGTTTTCTGCGCGTGACCGGCAGCCGCGTCACGCTCTGCTGCGATCCCTATGAGCCGCGCGTCTCCGGCGCGGTGCTGCCGATGGGGACGCGCCTGCCGCTCGCCGCTTCGCCGGGAACGGTGCGCGCGCTGCGCGGGCGCATGAGCTATGATAACTACCTTGTTCGTCTGCCTGTGCGCCGCACGGACGGATGGCTGGAATATCGCGAGGCGATGGTGCCGGCCAGCGCGGATGTGTGCGTGGGCGACCTGCCCTATACGCATGAGAACGTAGCCGCGCAGGCGGCGAAAATGCGCGGAGAGGTGTACGGTTGGGGCGGGATGCTCGGCGGGAGGGATTGCTCCGCGCTGGTGGGGGACGTCTACCGCTGCTTCGGCTTCTATCTGCCGCGCGACGCCGCAGGGCTGGCGCTGCTGCCCGGCGCGGAGGACGTGTCGGCGCTTTCCACGGAGGAGAAGCGCGCGGCGCTTTGCACGCTGCCGGTCGGGACGATCCTCTATTTCCCGGGACACGTCATGCTCAGCTGGGGTGTGGAGGACGGCGAGCCGCGGTGTCTGAGCGCGGCGGGAAATTTCCTGCCGCCGGGGAGCGCGGGCGGCGAGCCGCGCGCGGTGAACACCGTCGCGGTGACGCCGCTGACGGTGGTGCGGGCGAACGGCAAAACGTGGCTGGAGTCGCTCACCAAGATCATCCGCATTCCATGAAGAAACGAGAGACGGCGCGTGCCGTCTCTCGTTGTCGATTCAGCGCCATGGAAAGCGGTCCCACGGAAAGACGCGCGGCGGCGCAGCCTCAAAGACGAGGGGAGCGTGCGTCTCGGGATGGAAAAAAGCGAGGCGGCAGCTCCACAGCGCCGTCGTGCAGCCGCGCTCGCGGCTGCCGTATTTGCCGTCGCCGAGCAGCGGATGGCCGCGCGTGGCGAACTGGCAGCGAATCTGGTGAAAGCGTCCCGTGCGCAGCGTGACGCGCACGAGGGCGGCGGGAGAGTCGTTGAGCACGTCGGTTTGCAGCACGTGGTAGTCGAGCAGGGCCTCCTTGACGCCGCAGCGGGGAGAACTTACTGCAAAGGATTTTTGCTTTACAGAGTCCTTGAAAAGCAGATCGCGCATCTCGCCCGCGTCGGGCGTGGGAATACCGGAGCAAACGGCAAAATACGCCTTTTTCAAGGCTTTTTCCTGCACCTGACGGCTCAGCTCGGCGGCTGCCTTGGGCGTCCTCGCCCAGACCATCACGCCGCCGACGGCGCGGTCCAAGCGGTGAACACAGTAAAGTGAATCCGCTTTACATTTCATCCCTTCAGCGAGCAGAGCCGGCAGCTCGTGCTCGCACTCGACGCCGACCGGCTTGCGGCAGACGAGAAAGCTGCGCTCGGCATGAAGAATGACGGACTCGCCCATCGTACTCAAAAGCTGCGGAGGGGAGCGCTGCCGTCGTCCGCCTGCTTTTCGATGGAAAGAATCTCAGCATGGTAGCTGTTCGTGTCGCTGACGCGGACGGTCACGGTGTCGCCGACCTTACTGCCGAGGATCGCCTTGCCGACGGGAGACTCCTTGCTCACGAGGCCCTTGAGGGCGTCGCAGCGCACGGTGGTCACGATCTGAAAGACCTTTTCCTTCCCCAGCTCGACCATACGGACCGTCACCCTGTCGTACAGCCCGACCTCGTCGGCGGAGGAATGATCCTCGATCACGCGGGCCGAGGCGATCATGCGCTCGAGGTAGCGGATGCGGCTCTTGTTGCGGTTCTGCTCCTGCTTGGCCGCCTTGTACTCGTAGTTTTCGCTCAGGTCGCCGAAGGCGCGGGTGCGCTTGACCTCCTCGATCAGCTCCGGCATCAGACGGAGACGGCGGTCGTCCAGCTCCGCCTGCATTTTTTGAATATCCTGTGCGGTCAGCTCGTCGTTCATGGATAACGCTTCCTTTCGCTTGCGTTTTTTGCGGTGCTCACGCATGAAGCTTTCTATGCCTATTGTAGCGAAAATGCGCGGCGGACGCAAGGGCCGCTCTGCAATTTTTTGCATAGAGAGGATAGAAAACTTCCGGTTGTAGAATGGTGGAAATTGTGATAAGCTATCCTCAAAATCAAAAAGGCAAAGGAGTTACTGTTATGAAGATCGCAATGCCGTATCAGGACGGCGTTTTGCTGGAGCATTTCGGCCGCGCCAAGGAGTTTATCATTTACAACGTTTCGGATCTCGATCCGGTCACGAGCGAGGTCATCGCGCCCGAGGATCTGAGTCATGCGGCGGTCGCCCGCGCGCTCAAGGAGCACGGCGTGGACGTCGTGCTCTGCGGCAGCATCGGTGAGCACGCGCGGCAGGCCGTCGAGGGCGAGCATATGCTTGTCTTTTCTGGCATCACCGGCGCGGCGGACGATGTGCTCGAGCGCTTTTTGCAGGGAAACCTGGAGGCTGTCGATGGCGATTTTGCCGCGGGGGGCGGCTGCGGAGGCTGTGGCGGCGGCTGTGCCTCCGGCGGGTGCGCCGGTTGCTCCGGCTGCGGCGGCGGAGCCGAGCGCGAGCCCTACGTCGAAACGCGCACCTTTACCGACATTGTGACGCTCACGAGAGAGAATTTCCAGACCGAGGTGCTCGACGATCCGGGCCTCATCCTCATCGACTTCTGGGCGGAATGGTGCCAGCCCTGCCGGATGCTCGCGCCCGCCTTTGAGGAACTCAACCGCGAGGAGCCGCAGGTCAAGTTCTGCCGCGTCAACGTTGACGAGCAGGGCGAGCTGGCGCAGATGTTCGGCATCGAGTCCATCCCGACGCTCGCCGTCGTGCAGGACCGCCACACGCTCACCGGCTCGGTCGGTCTGCGCAGCAAGGAAGAGATCAAGGCCATGCTTGATGGCTGCAAGTGAGGGAAGACGATGAAGATTCGCTACAACGAGGATGCGGAGGTCGTCGCGCGTCTGCGCGAGGCGCTGCTGAAGAGGGGACTTTACTGCCCCTGCCGGCTGCAGAAGATCGAGGATAACGTGTGCATGTGCCGCGAGTTCCGCGAGCAGATCGCCGACCCGGAGTTCGAGGGCTACTGCCATTGCCGACTTTACTATAAAGAGAAATAAGAGATAACACGAAAGCGGGTGTGATCGTCATGCCGCACAGATCGGCTGCGCAGATGTATCGCGCGGCACGCAAAAGCGACGCGCTGCTGACCGGCGCGCCGCTGCCGACCCTTTTCTATTTTGCGCTGCCCATCATTCTGGGCAACATCTTCCAGCAGCTTTACAGCATTGTGGACGCCATCGTGGTGGGCAAGTTCCTCGGCGATCTGCCGCTTGCCGGCATCAGCGTCGCCGCGCCCATCGTGGACGTGGCGAACGCCTTGGTCATCGGCGGGACCATCGGCATCGGCGTGCTGTGCGCGCAGATGTGCGGCGCGGAGGACTGGATGCGGCTGCGCTGCATGAACGCGACTGCGCTGCTCGGCGGCGCGGCGCTGACGCTGGTCATTGCCGCGGTCGGCATTGTCTGCTCGGTGCCGCTCCTGCGCGCGCAGGGCACGGAGGAGGCTGTCTGCCGCGAGGCGGCGGTCTATCTGCAGCTGGTGTTCGCGGGATTGATTTGCTGCTTCCTCTACAACTACTACGCCTCCATGCTGCGCTCGTGCGGCAACTCGCGCACGCCGTTCGTCATTCTGCTCGTCTCGTCCACGCTCCACGCGCTGCTCGACGTGCTGTTTGTCGGCGTGCTTGCCTGGGGCATCCGCGGCGTGGCGTGCTCTACGGTGCTGTGCCAGGCGTTTTCGGCGGCGTGGTGCATTCTGTACGCCGAGCGGCGCTGCCCGCCGCTGACGCTCAAGCGCAGCGAGCTGCGCTTTGAACGGCGGATGGGCGGTATGGTGCTCTCCTACGCCTGGGCGGCGGCGCTGCAGCAGGCGGTGGTGTGCATCGGGCGTCTGCTGGTGCAGGGTATGCTGACGCCGCTCGGCACGAACACGGTAACGGGCTACAATATGTCGCTGCGCATTGAGCAGTTTTTGTTCTGCTTCTCACAGGGTGTCAGCGCGGCGATGGTCGTCTGTCTGTCGCAGAACCTCGGCCACGGCGACCGGGTGCGCGTGCGGCGCTTCTACCGCGTCAGCGTGTGCGTGGAGGTCGTGCTGATCGCCGTGCTTGGCACGGTGTGCTTTTTGTTCCCGTCGCAGATCGTCGGCCTTTTCTCGGACAACGGCGAGGTCATTGCCGCAGGTGCGCGCTACACGGGCACGATGGCATACCTGTACCTCTTTGCCTACATGGGCGAGGTCATTCAGGGCTTCTTCCGCGGACTCGGGCGGCTGCGGCTGACGATGGTGGCATCGCTTTTGCAGGTGGTGCTGCGCGTGGTGCTGTCGTATTTCCTGATCCCGGTGTGGGGAATGTACGGCATCTGCGTGGCAGTCGCGAGCGGCTGGGTGCTGCTGGTGCTCATCGAGGGCAGCTACAGCGTCAGAACGGCGCGGGCTTTGACTATGGAAAAAAGAGAAGACTGAAAATAAGACGGCTCGGCGAGCCGTCTTATTTTATCAGCCGTTCCATATCCTCCGGCAGCGGCGCGGTGAAGTGCAGGACCGCGTGTGTGAGCGGGTGGGTGAACCACAGCGCATACGAGTGCAGCGCGGGGCGGGCGATGAGCGCCCGATCCTCTGTGCCGTAGAGCCAGTCGCCCGCGAGCGGATGACCGAGGGACGCCATGTGGACGCGGAGCTGGTGCGTGCGTCCGGTCCGGGGCGCGAGACGCAGGAGCGTCAGCTCGCCGTGATAGGAGAGCACCTCATACTCCGTGCGGGAGGGGAGACCGTTGGGCGCGACGCAGCGCTTGACAAGCGAGCCCTCGGCGCGGGCGATGGGAGCGTCGATGACGCCGCGCGGCGGCGTGACGCGGCCGCGGGCGAGGGCGCGGTATTCGCGCCGCAGCTCCTCAGAATGCAGCGCGCGGCGCAGCAGCTCGTGAACGTAGCCGGACTTCGCCGCGATAAGCAGGCCCGAGGTGCCCTTGTCCAAGCGGCTGACGAAGTGCGGCACCGTGCCCTCGCCGAGGTAGGCGACCAGCGCTCCGGCAAGGTTCGGCGCGGCGAGGTCGGTGGACATCGGGTGCATGGCGAGTCCGGCGGACTTGTTGAGCACCAGCAGGTCCTCATCCTCGTAGACGATGGCAAGGGGAATGTCGAGCGGCGCGACGTCCGTTTCGCGCGGCGCGCGCTCGGAGAGAACGACGGTCACGGTATCGCCGGTGCGGACGACGGCGTTCACATGGACGCCTGCGCCGTTGAGCAGGATCGCGCCCTCACGCCATTTGAGCGTTTTGAGCAGCGTGGAGGAGATGCCAAGCTCGCCGCGCGGCAGGTGCTTGAGCGGACGGCCGTCGAAGGCGGCGGGGACGGTGCATTGCAGGGTGCGCATGGCGGTCGGCTCCTCTCTTGAAAATTCACAGACAGTATACCATTCCGGCGGGAAAAATGATATACTAACGGCAGAAATTTTATCGGAGGTGTGCCCGTGGACAAACACACGATCTGCCTTTTGAACGATTCCTTTCCGCCCATCATCGACGGCGTGGCGAACGCCGTGGTGAACTACGCGGAAAACATTGAAAAGCATCACGGTCACGCCGTGGTGGTCACGCCCGCCGTGCCGGGCGCGGATGACAGCGACTTTCCGTTTCCGGTGGTGCGCTACCCGAGCATCGACACGCGCCGACTCGTCGGCTACGTCGCGGGCTATCCGTTTTCGCCGGAGACGGCGCTGCGCGTGCGCGAGGAGAAGGTCGAGCTGCTGCACACGCATTGCCCCATCGCCTCGGCGATCCTCGCGCGCTCGCTGCGCGAGGTGGTGGACGCGCCGCTGGTGCTGACCTACCACACGAAGTACGACATCGACATTGCCAAGGCGGTGAAGAGCAGGCTTTTGCAGGAGAGCGCCATTCGTGCCCTTGTGCAGAACGTGAACGCCTGCGACGAGGTGTGGGTGGTGAGCCGCGGCGCGGGCGAGAACCTGCGCTCGCTCGGCTACGAAGGCGCGTACACTGTGATGGAGAATGGCGTGGACGTGCCGCGCGGGCGCGTGAGCGCCGCGGCGGTCGCCGCCGCGACAGCGGGCTATGACCTGCCGGACGGCGTGCCGCTGTTCCTCTTCGTCGGGCGGCTGATGTGGTATAAGGGCCTGCATATCATTCTCGACGCGCTCCGCGCGCTGCGGGAGCAAGGACAGGACTTCCGCATGGTGTTCATCGGCGCGGGCGGCGACGAGAAGGAGGTCCGCGCGGAGGTGGAGACGCTGCGGCTCTCGGACCGCTGCTTCTTCACCGGCTCCATTGCCGACCGCGAGACGCTGCGCGCGTGGTATAGCCGCGCGGACCTGTTCCTGTTCCCCTCGACCTTTGACACGAACGGTCTTGTCGTGCGCGAGGCGGCGGCGAGCGGCTGCCCCAGCGTGCTCATTGCGGGAAGCTGCGCCGCCGAGGGCGTGACCGACGGGCGGAACGGCTTCCTGATCGAGGAGAACGCCGTGAGCCTGTGCGCGAAGCTGACCGCGCTCTGTGCGGATCGTGAGGCGATGCGCCGCGTGGGCGAGAACGCCATGCGCGAGCTGTATCTTTCGTGGGAGGATGCGGTCGCGCGGGCCAATGAGCGCTACGCGGTCGTGCTCGACCGCTACCGCAGCAGAAAATACCCGAAGCACGAGCGCTTCAGCGACGAGTTCTTCAACACGCAGGGCGACCTGATGGAGGCCATGAGCCGCGTCGCCGAGATGCGCGGCGAGACGGGACGGCTCTGCCGCGAGCTGCGCGAGGGCTTCGACGAGGCGCGCGAGGCGCTGCGGGAAAAGCTTGAAAAGGAATGGTAGGCAGCTTTTGCCGACCGAAAAAGAACCGACACAAACGAGGAGGAAGAGAACATGAAAGAAATTCGGGTTCTGCTGCTCAACGGCAGCCCGCGGGCCAACGGCAATACCGCGCTCGCGCTGCGCGAGATGGAAAAGGTCTTTGCCCAGAACGGCGTGCAGACGGAGACGGTGCTGCTCGGGAATCAGGCGATCCGCGGCTGCACGGCCTGCGGCGCGTGCGCGAAGCTGGGACGGTGCGTGTTCGACGATGCCGTCAACGAGCTGGCCCCGAAGCTTGAGGCGGCGGACGGGCTGGTCGTCGCCAGCCCGGTCTATTACGCCTCGGCCAACGCGACGCTCATCGCCTGCCTGGACCGCCTGTTTTACTCCACGCCCTTTGACAAGACCATGAAGGTCGGCGCGAGCGTGGTGTGCGCGCGGCGCGGCGGCTGCTCGGCGACCTTTGACGAGCTGAACAAATACTTCACCATTTCCGGTATGCCCATCGCCTCGAGCCAGTATTGGAACAGCGTCCACGGCAGGGCTGCGGGCGAGGCGGCGATGGACGCCGAGGGCTTGCAGACCATGCGGACGCTGGCGCGGAACATGACGTTCCTGATGAAAAGCATCGCGCTCGGCCGCGAGACCCTTGGCCTGCCCGAGCAGGAGGAGCGCGTCGCGACGCACTTCATCCGGTAAAGCAAAAAAAGCGACCGTGAAAACGGTCGCTTTTTTTGCGTGAATTATCGGTTCAGATACGCGCGGCACTTCGCTTCCGCGTCGTGCGCAAGCTTTTCCTCGTCCACCGTGACAAGATGACCGTGCTCGACGGTCACGCGGCCATGGACCACGGTGTAGTCCACCGGTCCGCGCACGCCGACCGTGCCGAGGACGCTGGTGGGATCGAAGCAGGAGCCGACCAGCTCAAGACGGCGGGAGTCGATCATAAAGAGGTCGCAGCACTTGCCGACCTCGAGCGTACCGATGTCGTCGCTGCGGCCGAGCAGGCGTGCGCTGCCGCGCGTCGCCATCTTCAGCACGTCATAGCCGCTGGGGGCCGCCTTGCTGGAGTTCAGGCGGTGGAGCAGGAACGCGACGCGCAGTTCCTCCATGAGACTGGAGCCGTCGTTGGAGGCGGAGCCGTCGACGCCGAGGCCGACGGGAACGCCAAGCTCCAGCATCTCGGGGATGCGGGCGATGCCGGAGGAGAGCTTCATGTTGGAAATGGGGCAGTGGCACACGCCCGTGCCGGTCTTGGCGAGGACGCGCAGCTCCTCGTCGTTGAAGTGGATGCCGTGGGCGAACCAGACGTCGCCGCCAGTCCAGCCGAGACGCTCCATGTACTCGAGCGGACGGACGCCCTCGCGCGCGAGCATGAAGTTCTCTTCATCCTTTGTCTCGCACAGGTGGGTGTGCAGACGCACACCGAGCTGGCGGGCGAGGACGGCGCTTTCACGCAGCAGATCGGCGCTGACGGAGAACGGCGAGCAGGGCGCGAGCGCGACGCGGTGCATTGCACCGAAGCTGCGGTCATGGTACTGCGCGATGACGCGCTCGGAATCCTTCATGATCTCGTCGACCGTCTGCACCACGCTGTCCGGCGGCAGGCCGCCGTCCTTCACCGAGAGGTCCATGCTGCCGCGGGAGGCGTACATACGGATGCCCAGCTCGTCTGCGGCGCCGAACTGCGCGCCGAGCAGGTCGCCGGTGTCCTTCGGGAAGACGTAGTGATGGTCGAAGCAGGTCGTGCAGCCGTGCTTCATCAGCTCGCCCATGCCGGTGAGGGAGGAGAGGCGGATGACCTCGGCATCGAGGTTCTTCCAGATCTCATAGAGCGTCTTGAGCCAGTCGAACAGCTCCATGTTCTGCACCTCGGGGAGGTTGCGGGAGAAGACCTGATAGAGGTGGTGGTGCGTGTTGACCAGACCGGGGTAGCAGAGCATATGGCT
>ENA-ORCN01002324-ORCN01002324.1-human-gut-metagenome-genome-assembly--contig:-NODE-2324-length-10481-cov-7.676182_pt1 | contig 10481 bp, 10 predicted proteins | sample MGYA00242984_ERZ507984 | MGnify/ENA primary metagenome ERZ507984 (study PRJEB26167, sample SAMN06115395) | human gut metagenome | host: Homo sapiens | place: China:Hubei | collected 2016-05-19... | reverse complement strand
TATTCAGGCCCAGTGCCACATACTTTACAAAAAAGGGACTGATTGTCCTGTGATACAGGTACATTCCCGCCAATGCCCCCAGCACGGCAAACCATCGCAGGTTCCCGTTACTTTCATGAAACATCAGCAGAAAGACCTTTCCCGCACAGTAGATCCAGAATGCCAGATCTTCCAGAGATACCATGCTGGTACTGTGAGCGAACACTCTTCGCAGGATCCGCAGAATATCATACAGAAAAGTGATCCCCACACCCAGCAGAAAGGAATGCAGCAGAAAAACATTTTCATCCATCAGCGGAACAGCCTGCCCAGGAAGGATTCCTGTTTTTCTCCGGATGCTGCGGTATCCGAATATACAAGGCTGTCGATCCGGCCGTCAATATCCACTTCCCCCTTGTCTAATGTCAGGCGGTTCACATGGAGCTCGTTGCCACGGATCATCAGCATCCCCTGTTCCGTCTCCAGCAGGATCTCCCGCAGATCAAAGGAAAGGACGTCATTTACCCCATTCACGGTACATGTCCGTCTGTTGGTCATGGTCACTTTATGCATACGTCCTGTCGCGTTTAAATCTTCCATTCTCTCCATAGCCTCCCATCCTCCGCTCCTTCCGGAACCGGACTTACAATGTATTGTATGGGAAAATGTGGAAATTTATACATAGAGAACCTGATATTATATATAACGGAAAAGTTCTTTGGCTTCTTCTTTTTTCACGGTCTCCTGTACATCCAGGACCTCGACTTTTACTTCCTTGTTGCCGAAAGAGATGGAAATGATATCTCCCTCTTTGACATTGGCGGACGCCTTTGCCGGCTTATCATTAATCAGCACTCTGCCGCTGTCGCAGGCTTCATTAGCCACAGTACGGCGCTTGATCAGTCGGGATACCTTCAAATATTTGTCTAATCTCATGCTTTTAACCTCACGATCATCCGTTTCTGAAAAACAAAAGAGACCCGAAAGGTTGTCCTATCGAGTCTCTGAAAATTCAGCTTCTATTATGCGTTCAGCATATCCTTTAATGCCTTACCAGCCTTGAACTTAGGAGCCTTGGAAGCAGCGATCTTCATAGGTGCGCCGCTCTGAGGATTTCTACCCTCTCTAGCTGCTCTGCTGGATACTTCGAAAGTACCGAAGCCAACTAACTGAACCTTACCATCCTTCTTTAACTCTTCAGCAACAACATCGGTGAATGCCTTTAATGCCTTCTCTGCGTCCTTCTTGGAAAGACCTGCCTGATCAGCCATAGCTGCAACTAATTCTGTTTTGTTCATATTGAACTCCTCCTGTAATGAGTTTTCGTTATTAATTTTACGCTCGAAAATAGTTCTTTTGAAACGTCTATACATATATATATCTGTTTTTATCCCTTTTGTCAAGGTTTTTCCGCATATTTACGGCATTTCTTCCCCTCCCGGAAAGGATCATTCTGTCGATGAAGAACTGGCCGTCAGGTCTACGAATGAGTAGGATACATCCTTTTCTTCTTCATCCACCTGTACCGTATAACTTCTGGTTTCATAACCGGATTTTCGCAGGGTGATCACATGACTTCCTGCGGTCTTCTTAAAACTGCAGGGGGAAATTCCCACATAGTTGCCGTCCAGATATACCTCCACATTTTCCGGAGCATCAATATGCACGCGGTAATAGGTCGTAGTCGTATCTGCGGTGGAGGTAGATTCCGTTGCGGAAGAGCTGGAAGAACTGCTGCTTTCCGTACTGTCTTCACTGTCGGAGTCCGCCTTATCCAGCTGGACATCCACTCCCGCGGATTCCTGTCCCACCCTGAGATACTGTGTAAGCGACTTATAGCCGTCCGCCTTCGCTATGATCTGATGAATACCGTATTCCAGCGTGACCGGCTGGGAGGCATCCACCTGACTTCCATCGATATACAATTCTGCATCGGAAGGATTCAGGGAAAACAGCACCATACCATACTGCGCCTCTGCCACTTCCAGATCACCGATATCCAGTGTTGTTTCCTCGTTGCGGTTGATCACGACATTTTTCGTGCCACCACCGCCGTTATAGCTGATATCTACCTGATAACTGCCCTCTGGCACCGTCACCAGCATGTCCTCTGTGATCCGCACGATCTGTGTCTGGCCGATTTCCAGCCAGCCGCCCACAAAGTTCTCATCGTTGACCAGTCTGAGGTATCCATGGCCTTTTTCCACTGTTACGCTGAGCACTGTGCTGTCAATGCCGTGAAACGTCAGAATATCCGCCGGATTCAGATCCATTTTTTCAATGCTGTGTCCCTGGGAAAAATACTGGGTATCCCTGGACAACTGGAACACCTCTTCCCCGATGGTCACCTCATTTCGCACGGTATTCATCTCGTAGTGCTCCACATTGTCATACTGCCATGCTGTCTGCGCCAGCTGCATGCAGGTCAGATGCTTCTGACTTTTCAAAAAAGTCACATCCACGATGTCCCCTTCCTGCAGCTGACTCAGGGAAATTGCCTTTCCATATTTATCTGCGAACCGCGTTGTTCCGTCCATGGACAGCGTGTAACATTTGCCCAGATCCAGATTTAACAGTGTGACAGTGTTGTCAACATTATTGATATCCACCAGTACCGCCGTATCTGCGGAATCATAGCTGTCCGGATTAGTGACAACAAATCCGGTATCTATCCGCTCTGCCTGTGCCGTTGGCGTAGGTGTTGCCGCCGTCCCGGGGGATGCTGTCTGCCCGCATCCAGCAAATGACATTGCTGTCACAAGCAAAAGGATTACCACTGTCTGTTTCGTTTTCGAATACTTTTTGTCTTCGAATCTTTTCAACGTTTTTGCTTCTCCTTTGTCTCCTGACGCTGCGATCCTGCCGCAACGTCTCTTCCGTTGTCTGCCGTTCATTGCCCGGCTTTTATCTTTGCAGCAGTTTCAGGAATTTCTTTCTGGCCGCTTCCTGTTCCAACAGGCGGTCCAGTTTCTCCTGATTCTTCTCCGGGATCCAGGCCTTGCCGGAATTATAATAAAAGTTTACGATCTTCCACAATTTCTCAGGATAGGACAGGCGGTAGACCAGATCCTGTCTCTCATAGGGCTTTAACGGTCTGACACTTTCATAAGCCGCCAGAAGCACTCTGCCCCATTCGGCATCCCATTCACTTTTTTCCAAAAGCTTTCGCAACAGCAGATACAGGTCTCTCACCGGCCCGTCTGCCTGACATTTTTCGAAGTTTACCAGGAAAAATCCTCGGTCCTGCCGCAGAATATTATGATATTGGTAATCTCCGTGGCAGAAACACAGCGGTACTTCCTCTCCGCTGTCGGAGGCAGCCAGCTCGATCTCTTTCCATTCTTCACACAGTTGTCTTGCTTCCTCTAAAAAAGGATCAATCACTGCAGACAACCGGATCTCGAACCAGGTCTTCTGGCTGCGCTGTTTCAAAAACCTGCGGGCTCTCTTGAGCTCCCGGTTATGCTTCTCATAGTCCCGGCTGGGGAGATATCTCTCTATGACCGGTGCCGAAGTCTCCTCCGTCTCCGGAAATACCGGTGTAAATTCCAGATCACCGTGCAGTCTCGCCAGAAGCCGCATGGCTTCCATACATTCTTCCCTGTCACGGATATTACATTCTCGGCCTTCCCACCAGGTCTTCAGAATATATCTGACACCGTCCCGGTCTGTCACCGATAACGCGCCTTCCTTTGTGGCAAGCAATCGCTCCGCAGGAACGGTTCCCCGTTCCTCCAGGTGCTTCAGGACCTGCTCCTGCAGACGCAGCTGTTCCTCGCGTCCTGTATATTCCTTGAAGATCAGGCAGCCCTGCTGTGTATCGCACAGAATCGCCCCCCGCCCTTTTCGGGTACGCAATACCTCTATCTCATACTGCTCCAGCAGTGCCACCGCTCTGTCATTCACTTACAACCCCTCCTAAGATATGTACTTAACCGGTTTGACGGTTCCTACGCTATCTTATGAGGAAAGCCTGTAAAGTATGCTCAATCTTTGTCTGCCGACAGTTCCTTTACCTTTTCCAGCAGCTGTTCTCTGGTATTCTGCTCGGGATGTTCCAATACCAGTTCCAGCAGCTGTTGCAGCATCTCTCCCAGCTCTCTGCCCGGTTTCATACCGGTGTCGATCAGATCCCTGCCGGTGACCGCCAGTGTTTTCAGGGAGACGCACTGCTTCTTTTCCAGCATTTCCTGATACAGTTTCTTCCAGAGTTCGAGATTCTCCAGTTTTTCTGTTCTCAGGTAATCGCTCTGTGCCAGAATATCTGCCCGTTTCACCGGGAACAGCAACGGGAAAATATCTTCCCCGATCTTATTCACCGCCCGGCGGACAATCCGCAGATCCGGTATCACATCATTGCCATAATCATGGTATCTCACCAGACGGGTGACCACCGCAACGGTATCATTATCAAATCGCAGTCTCCGCAGAATCTTCCGCGCCATCTCTTCTCCCACCGCCGGATGTCCGTAGAAATGAGTGATTCCGTCTTCATCCACAGTAAGTGTAGCCGGCTTGCCGATGTCATGGAGCAGCATGGCATAACGCAGATTCTTGTCCGGCCCGATCTCCATAAGTGCATGTAATGTATGCTCCCCTACGTTGTATTTATGATGCTTGTGCTTCTGCGGTGTCTCCATCATGGCATCGAATTCCGGTAGGATCACCTTTGTGACACCCATGTCATAAGCTTCTCTGAGGGTGTCGGGATGAGGGGACACCAACAGTTTAGTCAGTTCCACCTGAATCCGCTCCGCACTGATCTTCTGCAGGGTCGGTGCCAGCTTCCGGATTGCCGCCTCGGTGTCTTCGTGGATCTCGTAGCCCAGCTGTGCGGAAAATCGGATCGCCCGCATGATCCGCAGCGCATCTTCTCCAAAACGTTCCTCCGGGTTGCCTACGCATCGGATCAGCTTCGCCTCGATGTCTTTTAATCCGCCGAAAATGTCGATCAGGCCTTCCGTTTCATTATAAGCCATGGCATTGATGGTAAAATCCCGGCGTTTCAGGTCCTCCTCCAGGTTCGGAGTAAACGTCACTTCTTTGGGATGTCGGCTGTCTTCGTATTTTCCATCTACACGGTAGGTCGTAACCTCAAAGCCTTCCTTGTCCAGCATGACGGTTACGGTGCCATGCTGGATTCCGGTGTCGATGGTGCGACGAAACAGCTGCTTTACCTGCTCCGGTCTCGCCGAGGTGGTAATGTCCCAGTCCTCCGGGCATCTGCCCAGAATGGAATCCCGCACGCAGCCGCCTACCACATAGGCTTCAAATCCGGCATTCTGTATGGTTTCTATGATATATTTCGCTTTTTCAGGTATTTGTATCTGAATCATATATATCCTCTTTTGCAAAAATCACATACGCTCATTGCTCTGTGAGTTTTCGCTTGTTACTGCTTTGTGTCTATTGTTTGTTTCTAAGAAAGGCTATGCCTGCTCCGGGTTCATGATGAACTTATCGATGACTTCCACCAGTCCGTCTTCATCGTTGGTGCCGGTGATATAGTCCGCCGCATCCTTGACCGCCGGCTGGGCATTCCCCATTGCTACGCCGGTTCCCGCATATTCGATCATGGAGATGTCATTGTAACCGTCCCCGCAGCAGATCGCATTCTCTCTGGTCAGTCCCATGCCTTCCAGCATATGATCCAAAGAGGTGGCTTTGTTCACATCTTTCGGCATGATCTCGATGAAATAGGGTTCGGAACGGTAGATGCTTGCCACATCGCTGTATTTTTCCTGCAGCTGTTTCTCCAGCTCCGGTGCGATCTCTTCCGGTGCTGTCATCAGGCATTTATTAATATCGAAATTCACATATTCGACGAAATTGTCAACGACCCTTATAGGAATTCCGTTGATTCTGGCTTCCAGCTGCACATAGTCATCCGGCTCGAACGCAGAGATGACGCCAGGACCCTGATAAGTGATCAGTCCGCAGCCATTCGCTTTGGCGAATTCGTACAATCCGGGCATAATGGACAGGGGCAGTGTTCTCTGATAGACCACTTCTCCTGTCTTACACTCCACGATACGGGCTCCGTTAAATGACAGTAGGTATCCGCCGTATTTTTTCAGTTCCAGCTCCTCTTCGCATTTCCGCATGCCGGGGGTGGGACGACCCGAAGCCAGGATCACCTTGTGACCATGCTGTAAAATATTCCAGATTCCCTGTTTGGTAGCTTCCGTGATCTCTTTTTTTGAATTGGTCAATGTTCCGTCAATATCCAGTACCAGAACTTTTTCCTGCATGTTTATTCATACCTTTCTCAAAGTTATTCTCTGTTCAGCTCACGTAACTGGCAGAGTCACATTATCATGTTTCCCGCCCTTTTGCGACTATTTTTGCTCATAACCTAACAGTACCTGTCTCTTCTGCTTGTGCAGTGAAACAGGTACTTGTCTGTTGTCTATGTTCTGTTCCTGAGCAAGCTTTACTGTGCCTGTGTTGCGGTCTCTTCGGTAGCAGCAGTCTGCTCCTCGGTGATCTCCTGGGTCTCTGCGGTCGCGGTCTCAGCGGCTGCGGATTCCTCTGCCTGCACCTTCAGGTAATTCAGTTTACCCTTGGGATCCTCTACTGTTACATCTGCGGTAATATCCTGCATATGCTGACTCATTGTATCGGATACCAGCGTATTCTTGATGTTGATCTTCCACTCGGGCTGATCCTGTCCGATGTAGTAAAGTACATAGGTGGTGTCACTGACAGTGATGGCTACGGTATCTCCTGCCTGACGGCTGTTGTCGAAGATCCAGTTGCTCAGCTCCTCTGTCATACCGGTCTTGGTCACCTGCTCGAACAGACCGCCGTTTTCTACTGCAGAAGTATCCTGTGTATACTTCTTGCACAATTCTGCGAAGCTGTCCTCGGTAGCTGCACCGCTCTTCCACTCCTCCAGGATCTCTTCACCGGTCTTATCCTCGGTGGGAATGATCACACGTACATCTGCGGAAGGAGTCTCATCCAGATATCTCTTCTCAAATGCCACGGCATAGTAGCAATGGCTGTTGTCGTTAGTAATGACGGTGGTGTCTCCTGCCTTTCTGGCATCATCAAACAGCCAGTCGGAGATCAGGTAGTTCACGGAAGACTTCTGCTCATTCTCGTGTGCTTCGCCGTTTTTTGCCACAGTCTGCTCTGCATCGTCAGCCAGTACCTTGGCATCTTCCATTGCCTTTGCGATCTCAGCATCGGAAGGCTGATATGCGGTATCCTGTGTGGTATCGGCAGCTGCAGTTCCGTCGGCCGCAGTATCTGTAGATGCGGTCTCTTCTACGGGATCTGCCAGCTCGGTAGGCTCGGTGGGCAGATCAGCTTCGATCGTGGTCAGGCGGTAATCTACGGAATCGTAGGTTGCCTTGTTTTCCTCATAATAGCTCTGGATCTCATCATCGCTGGGAGCGTTGTCCTCCTGCAGCTTTTCATAATAAGCATTCATGACCATATCATTCTTCACATACTGCTCAATACGGCTCATGGTTGCATATGCACCGTAAATAGAACGTACATATTCCTTCTCGGAGATGCCTGCGGATGCAGCGGAAGTCTTGATGGTCTCCTTAAAGGTGTTGTACTCATCGGTAGTATCGTAGGTGAAGCCCTCTGCATCGGCTGCTGCCTTCATGGCTTTGGACTGCTTCAGATTCTCAACGGCCATCTGCTCGAAATAATCCTGCCAGCTCAGGGTATCGGAATACATCTGTGTGGACAGATCCTTGCTGGTATCCAGTCCGAAGTATGTCAGATAGCTGCCGTACTGGGTGATATAATTGTTCTTGGTCAGGTTGTATTGGTAATCGAACTCTACCTTGTTTACAGCTTCTCCATTGACCACCACATAGGTCTCATGAGTTGCCAGATAGGTACGAATGGGGAAAGATGCTACCAGACATACCAGAGCCACAAGCACTACGATGCCGATGGCCGTGCTGATGCGCTCTTCCTTTTTCTCCTTTTCCTTCTCCTCTTTACGTTTCTGTACCTTACGGTCATATTTGGTCATGACCTTCTGTTCTGTTTGTTCTTTATTTTCTGTAACTTTTTCATTCTTAGACATTGCTTACATGTCTCCTTCCTGGTGTCTTAAGTCCCAATGACTCCTTATTTTACCGTATTTCTGCGGAAAAAGAAAGCTATTTCACATATTTTTCAAGTTTTTCCACGATATTTTTCACACATCCGGGCTCAAAAGGACTGTCCAGTCCGACTTCTTTGATCATATTAGTGTAAAAATCACTGGCGGACAGCCTGCACAGCTTCAGATAGCTCTTCCACGCCTCTGTAAAATCGGCATCCATCTTCACCTTGTACTGTAGTGCGCAGGTCTGTGCCAGACAATAATCGATATAATACAGAGGGTAGTCGTAAATGTGCAGTTGCTTCTGCCAGAAGCCTCCCTGTCCGAAGAAAGGATCTCCCTCGTAATCCAGGTGGGGCTTGTACTCCCGCTCCAGACGGCTCCATGCCTGCTTTCTCTCGGCCGGGGTCAGCTCCGGGTGCTCATAGACGATATGCTGGAACTCATCCACCATACAGCCGTAAGGAATAAACGCAGCCGCATCCTCCAGATGCATTTCCACGTAATCCTGCGCTCTGTCGCCGAAGAACAGGTTCATCCACTTTTCCGTGAAAAATTCCATGGACATGGAATGGATCTCTGCAGTCTCCATGCCGATATCCGCATGCTCTCTGATAGGATCCTGTGCAGCGAGATACCCCTGAAACGCATGACCACACTCATGCGTGATGACGTCCACATCACCGCTGGTACCGTTAAAGTTAGCGAAGATAAACGGTGCATGGTAGAGAGGCAGATAGGTCATGTAACCTCCAGCTTTCTTGGTCTTGCGGCCCAATACGTCAAACAGTTGGTTCTCCATCATGAAATCAAAAAATTCCGCAGTCTCCGGGGACAGTTCCCGGTACATCTTCTGTCCGGCTGCCATGATCTCTTCCGGGGTGCCGGTGGGCGCCGGGTTGCCGTCCTTAAAATATACCTGCTCATCGATATAACTGAGCTTCTCCAGACCCAGTCGCTGTCTTCTGCGGTCATGCAGCTTCTCTGCAAAGGGTACGAAATACTCCTTGATCTGCCTGCGGAAAGCCTCTACCTCGTCCTTACCATAGCAGTTACGATTCATACGGTAATAGCCCAGTTCCAGATAATTCTCGTAACCCATGGCTCTGGCCTGTGCGGTACGGTTCTTCACCAGTTTGTCGTAAATGGTATCCAGCTGCTCCTCATTTTTCCGGAAAAAGTCACTCATCTTCTCCCATGCCTGTCTGCGGACATTGCGGTCACAATTCACCAGATAGGGCCGTAACAGGGACAGATTCAGTTCCCTGCCGTCGAAGTCGATCTTCGCACCGGCGATGAGCTTATCATACTCCATAGTCAGGGAATTCTCCTCCTGCATCAGCGGGATCAACGCCTCGCTCATGGACTTCTGTGCCAGCTCCATATTCTTGAACGCTACCGGACCGATCTTCTCCTCCAGATAAGCTCTGTAGGGGGATTCATATAATTTCTTCTGATAAGCCAGCACCAGATTGCTGAATACCGGTCCTTGCTCATCGTAGTATTTATGCTCTTCCTCGTAGAATTTATCGGAAGTATCGATGTCGAAGCGGATATTCGCGATCGTCATCAGCGTCATGACACAGTCCGTCAGCGCATAGTACTTCTGATGCACCTCGAACTGCTCCTCCCCGCTCTTCGCCGCATCCAGCTCCCGGATCAGTTCTCCCATCTCTTCCTGCACTTTGGCAAAATCTATTCTCTCGTAAGGCATGTCCTGAAATTTCATAATTATAGTAACCCTCTCTTTCTGTGTCCTTAGGAATCTATACTGCTTATCTTACCCCAAAATGCCGGGAAAGTAAAACTTTAGAAGCGTTCTGTAACATTTTTCTGGATTTTTTGTAGCCTTTTTGTAACATTTTTCAGACTTGCCAATAAGGAATCCCTATGGTATGGTGGTATTAGAAGTAATTTTTCTTCTTTCAAAAATTCTTATAGACCCGTCAGTGGTCAAAGTTTCCCTTATTATTTATTTTATATGGAAAATATTTGTTTTATTTTATTTTTACATTTATTTTGCAACAGAAAGGAGATTTATGGAGTTAAAACAAAATAATATAACCGCCAACTATTTCTCGGAGGAGTATTTGATGAATACTGTGTCGAGATTCTGGAAAAATTTTGTTGCGGAAGAAATTTCGTATGGGAATGCGATAGCTGCTGCGCCGGGGAATGTGGCTGTGGCAATACCGGCTTCCGGAAAGCGGAATTATAAGGATCTGGTGTTCCGGAAAATATTTCATGACAAGGAGAAGCTGCTCTCGCTGTACAATGCGCTGAATCACTCGCATTATGAAGATCCGGAGCTACTGCATATTACAACTTTGGAAAATGCGGTTTACCTAAGCTTGCAGAAGAGATCTTATTATTTGATGAGAAGATCCGGAAAGTCATGGTGGAAGTAAAGAAACCATGGGCACCG
>ENA-ORCN01002323-ORCN01002323.1-human-gut-metagenome-genome-assembly--contig:-NODE-2323-length-10483-cov-25.385259_pt1 | contig 10483 bp, 8 predicted proteins | sample MGYA00242984_ERZ507984 | MGnify/ENA primary metagenome ERZ507984 (study PRJEB26167, sample SAMN06115395) | human gut metagenome | host: Homo sapiens | place: China:Hubei | collected 2016-05-19... | reverse complement strand
CTTGACTTTCCTTTCGTTTTGTGCCTAAGCAGAGGAGCGTTTTGCCCTGCATCCCTCCTGAACATCCCTCCAATTTCCATTTGGGCGGTCCAAACCGAAAAAACAGAGTAGAGGAAAAACGCATCGAAAAATCGTGGATATTTCAAATTATTGTTCGTTGAGGCGTGAATTTTGCCTTTGCACAGTGGGAACCAGATATCACTAGATATCACTGGATGACACCAGATGGAAGATGCGGATAAAAACTCAAAATCCCTTGTGCTAATAACACGTGTGGGTTCGACCCCCACCACCGGCACCACAACAACAAAATTCGAACTTTTTTCCAATAGGAGAAGGGTTCGGATTTTTTGTGTTTTTCGGAAAACAGAATGAATCCTTTGCTTCCATCGAAAAACGTCCTAGACCTTATCATAAGAAAGCACGACAGACCACTGTAAGAGTGCCGTAAGGCGGAAAGGACACAAACATGAAGTACGATGAAAGAACCTGCAAATTCAACATGGATACCGGCTGTGTGGAGCTGCTGCTCCGGGATGGGAGAAAAATTTCCATCGACTGCACCAGGGTCGAGGATGCGTTGGATGTGACCATGGCGCAGAGGTCAGAACTGGATTATCTTATCTACAATAACCCGCTTGGCTATGCCGATTTGATTCTGAATGGTGACCCGGAGGGGTATTTGAAAATTGTGGGCGGGAGCCATGGATCAGAGGATTAAAGGTAAAAAAACAGGGTGCGCCCCTGAATGAACAACAGCCCATTTGTCCGACGGTATTCGGTCTGACAAATGGGGCGTTTTTATATGTCGGAAAAACGAAAGGCGTATAGCGGAGAATGAGACCGATTTTTATAGTGCAAGATGCTTTGCACGATAGTCCCGTGGACTGATGCCATATACATTTTTGAACGCACGGGAAAAGTGAAGCTGATTGGGATAGCTGACCATGGTGCTGATGGTGCTGATGGGCAGGCGGCTTTCAGTCAGCAGCTGTGCCGCCCGTGCCATGCGGTAGTGCAGCAGAAACCCCTGCGGGCTTTCACCCATGGTATCCCGGAACACCTTGCTGAAATAGCTGCGGTTCAGCCCGCAGAAGGAGGAGATATCCTCGATGGAAATGTCCTCGCTGTAATGCTGCTCTATGAAGGACAGAGCCTCTTTCATGTAGAAGTCCCGCAGGCGGCGGGGACTTTGTGCCTGATGGGAGGCAGAGGACTGTACAAGCTGATCCAGAAACAGAAAGCCGTAGCCGATCTGACGCATGGGGCTGTCCTGACTGTGATTTACAAGAAAGAGCATCTGCTCTTGCAGCAGCTGTCCGGCTTTGGTGCTCGCAGGCGAGTACACCGGGTTCTGTCCGCTGATGCCTGCAAGGTTCAGGGCTTCGTGGGCACGCAGACCGTCAAACTCGATCCATGTGTATTCCCACGGCTCCTGTTCATCGGCACGGTAGGTGGTGACCTGACCGGGAGCAATCAGAAAACCATGCCCGCCCTCGATGGCGTATTCCTGTCCGTTTGCAAGCAGCAGCCCTTTGCCGGAGATGACATAGTGGAACAGATAGTGGTTGCGGGCATAGGGACCATAGGAGTGCAGAGGCTCTGTCTGCTCCCAGCCATATTGGTATAAGTTGAGATCGACGAATCGCTCATCCTGAAACACATGGAACCTGCATTTTGTTTCCGTTGATACGTTTCTTTTTGTACATTCTTGCATACAAGATGCCTCCTGTCCGCTTTTCTTTATTATATACCAAAATGCGTTATGACTTCAACATAATTCGCAGTATTCCTTCAAATTGAGATATAACAAGTCGCATTTTTGCATTTACGAAACCATTGGCATATAGTATAATAATGGCACAATAAGAGAAAAGAAACTGTGCAATGTGATGATGCGCAAAATTTTCTCGCTGCTTTTGTAAGAGCTGACAAAAGCAAGAAAAATCGACCCGGCCGGTACGACACAGTACGAAGATCACCCTACGGAATAAGGACTTTGGAGGAGAACAAAATGAAGATCTCTCGCAGACAATTCGTAAAGGCAATGGCGGCAATGAGCGCCGCATCCGTGCTGGCAGCCTGCGGCGGCAACAGCGGCAGCGGCTCTTCCGGCGGCAAGAAGGCTCTGACCTTCCAGATCTGGGACGTTGCACAGAAGGAAGGCATGGAGGCGATGTGTGCGGCCTACACCCAGCAGCACCCGGAGGTCAGCATTGAGGTGCAGGTCACCAGCTGGAACGAATACTGGACCAAGCTGGAGGCAGCAGCCACCAGCAACCAGATGCCGGATATTTTCTGGATGCACACCAATGAAATTCTGAAGTATGCCGACAACGGGATGCTGGCAGATTGCTCCGACATTGTGGAAAAGGACAAGTTCTCGGAGATCTCGCTGTCCAACGCCATGGGCTCCAACGGTACCCTGTATGCAGTCCCCAAGGACAAGGACACGGTTGGTCTGGTGTATAACAAGGAGATGTTCGATGCTGCCGGTGTTGCTTACCCGGACGAGAACTGGACCTGGGACGATCTGGTCAGCGCATCCGAGAAGATCTACGCTGCCACCGGCAAGTACGGCTATATGGCATACGCCGACGACCAGCTTGGCTACTGGAACTTTGTGTATCAGGCCGGCGGCTACATCCTGAACGAGGACAAGACTAAGGCGGGCTTTACCCAGCCTGCCACCGAAAAGGCAATGAAGTTCTACATCGGTCTCCAGCAGAACGACTGGTGCCCGGACCAGACCTACTTTGCCGAGACCGCTCCCGGCACTGCATTCTTCTCCGAGAAGGGCGCAATGTTCCTGGAAGGCGACTGGAACATCCTTGCCGAGCTGCAGAACTACCCCGAAATGGTGGGCAAGTGGGATGTGGCTGTTCTGCCCAAGTGCCCCGACCCGGAAAGCGGAGACGGCCGTGCCACCATCTCCAACGGTCTGTGCTACGCGACTGCTGCCAGCAACAAGAATCTGGATACCGTGAAGGATATCCTGAAGTTCTTCGGCAGCGAGGAGGGTCAGCGCATTCAGGGCGAAAGCGGTGCGGCCATCCCTGCCTATCAGGGTCTGGAGGATACCTGGGCAGGCTGCTTTGCAGAGTATCCCATCAATATCCAGTGCTTCATTGAGATGTTTGAGTACAGCATTCAGAGCGTCAACAACGCCTCTCGCCCGGAGTGGAAGAGCAAGGTCAATGATGAGCTGCTGAAGATCTACGCAGGTACCGAGGATATCGAAACCGGCCTGCAGAAGATGCAGGACATCGTGGATCAGGCCAGTGCGGGCTGAAAATGCAGCTTGGGAGGAACCAAATGAAAAGTACATCCAAACTGGGCCGTGATGGACGTTTCTGGGGACTTTTGATGATAGCTCCCACCATCCTCGGTCTGATGATCCTGAATATTATCCCGTTCTTCCAGACCATCTACATGAGTTTTTCCAAGACGAAAGCCTTTGGAGCCTATCAGTTCTGCGGTCTGGAAAACTACCTTGAAATGTTCCGCAATGCGGAATTCTGGAAGGCAAACTGGAACTCCATCTACTTCTGCATCCTCACTGTGCCGGTGGGCGTTTTTCTGGCGCTGATCGTAGCAGTGCTGCTGAACGCAAAGATTAAGGGCAAGACCGCCTTCCGCGCCATCTTCTTCCTGCCCATGGTGGTGGCTCCTGCTGCGGTTGCAATGGTCTGGAAGTGGATCTTCAATGCGGAGTATGGCATTCTGAATCAGGTCCTTGGCACGAACATCCGCTGGCTGACCGACCCCAAGATCGTTTTGGTCACCTGTGCCATCGTTTCCATCTGGAGCTCCATCGGCTACGATGCCGTGCTGCTGCTGTCCGGCATCCAGAACATTTCCCAGTCCCTGTATGAAGCCGCCGAGCTGGACGGTGCATCCAAGATCCGCCAGTTCTTCAGCATTACGCTGCCCATGGTGTCGCCCACCCTGTTTGTGGTGCTCATTATGCGGCTGATGGCTTCCCTGAAGGTCTACGATCTGATCTACATGATGGTGGAGCAGACGAACCCTGCGCTGACCAGCGCACAGAGCCTGATGTACCTGTTCTACCGCGAGAGCTTTGTTGCCGGCAATAAGGGCTACGCATCGGCCATTGTGGTGTGGACCGTGCTGCTGATCGGTCTGGTCACGCTGGTGCAGTTCATCGGTCAGAAGAAGTGGGTCAATTACGAGGTGTAAACTATGAATGCCAGTCTGAAAACCAGAAAGAATGTCGTAACGTTCTTTACCTATCTGGTCTTGATCCTCGGCAGCATCAGCATGATCTTCCCCTTTGTATGGATGGTGCTCACCAGCTTCAAGACGCAGGCCGAGTCTATGGCGATCCCGCCGCAGATCCTGCCCTCCCATTGGAATCTGGACAGCTTTGTCAAGGCATTGCAGAGCCTGCCCTTTACCAACCTCTACGTCAATACGGGTCTGCTGATCCTGTTCCGTGTGATCTTTGCGGTGGTGTTCAGCTCTATGGCAGGCTATGCCTTTGCCAAGCTGGAATTCCCCTGCAAAAAACTGCTGTTCAGTCTGGTGCTGATGCAGATGATGCTGCCGAGCCAGATCTTCATTATTCCGCAGTACCAGATGCTGGCAAAGATGGGAGCTACCAACTCCATCTTCGCGCTGGTGTTCCCCGGTCTGGTCAGCGCCTTCGGCACCTTCTTTTTGCGGCAGGCGTATCTGGGCATCCCCAACGAGATCGCAGAGGCGGCGTATCTGGACGGCTGCAACAAGTGGCAGACCTTTGTCAAGGTCATGCTGCCGCTGACCGGCCCCAGCATGGCGGCACTGGCCATCTTTACGGCGGTGTTCGCTTATGCCGACCTGATGTGGCCGCTGATCTGCAACACCGATCTGAACATGATGACCCTGTCTGCCGGTCTTTCCACCCTGAACGGTCAGTACACCACCAACTTCCCGGTGCTGATGGCAGGCAGCCTGCTGGCCATGATCCCCATGGTGATCCTGTACCTGATCTTCCAGAAGCAGTTTATTCAGGGCATTGCCATGACCGGCGGTAAATAAGCAATTCACATTTCTCCTTCATCATAGCCGACAGGCGGGTAGCCGTTCCAATACGACCGCCTGCCTGTCGGCATTTTTGTTGGAAATAATTCTTTGAGGTGTTGAACCCATGAGCATTCGATTTGATTCTGAGACCCGCATTTTTGTATTGGAGACCGCCCATACCAGCTACCACATGAAGGTGGATGCGCTGGGACATCTTCTGCACCTGTATTATGGTAAAAAAATCGGTACAGGCGATCTGATGCAGCTGTATCCCCGCACAGACCGGGGATTCTCGCCGGATTACTACGCTTACCGCACCCACCGGGGCATTTCCCCGGATCTGCTCCCGCAGGAGTATACCGGCTGCAACGTGGGCGATTTCCGTCTGTCCTGCCTGACGGTGGCTGACAGCCGTGGTGCCTTTGGCGCAGACTTTACCTATGTGAGCCACACGGTGGAGGCGGGCAAATATCAGCTGACCGGTCTGCCCTGTGCCCACGCAGAGGAAAACGATGCCGAGACCCTGATCGTCCGAATGCAGGACGAGGTCACCGGTCTGACGCTGGAGCTGCTGTACGGCGTGTTTGCGCAGCAGGATGTCATCACCCGTGCGGCGCGGCTGACAAACCACGGCGATGCCCCGCTGCGGCTGGACAAGGCGGCATCTGCCTGTCTGGATCTGCCCTTTGGCAGATGGGATCTGCTGCATTTCCACGGCAGACACGCCATGGAGCGGCAGCTGGAGCGGGAGGCTGTGGGCACCAATATCCAGACCATTTCTTCGGTGCGGGGCAGCTCCAGCCACCACAACAATCCCTTCCTGATCCTCTGCCAGCAGGATGCAACGGAGACCAGCGGTGCCTGCTACGGGGTGATGATGGTCTATTCCGGCAGCTACCAGATGGACGTGGAGCGCTCTCAGACCGGGCTTGTCCGGGTAGTGAGCGGCATTCAGGAGGAACGCTTTGCATGGAACCTGAAGTCGGGCGAGACCTTTGATACCCCGGAGGTGATCCTCTCCTTTGCGGCAGAGGGTCTGACCCCGCTTTCCCAGCAGTACCACCGCTTTTTGCGGCGCAACATCTGCCGCGGCCCGTGGAAGGACAAACGCCGCCCGGTGCTGATCAACAACTGGGAGGCGACCTATTTTGATTTCAACACCGAAAAGATCGTAAAGATCGCGGAAAAAGCGGCCTCTCTCGGCGTGGAGATGATGGTGCTGGACGATGGCTGGTTCGGCACCCGGAATGATGACAATCAGGGTCTGGGCGACTGGATCGTGAACTGCGAAAAGCTGCCCGGCGGACTGGACCCGCTGATCGAGCAGATCAATGCGCTGGGCATGAAATTCGGCCTGTGGATCGAACCGGAAATGGTCAACGAGAACTCCCAGCTGTACCGCACCCACCCGGACTGGGCGCTGACCCTGCCCGGACGCAAGCCCGCCATGGGGCGCAACCAGCTGGTGCTGGATCTCTCCCGCCCGGAGGTAGTGGACTATCTGGCAGAGGCGATCGGCAGGCTGCTGCGGGAGCATCACATCGAGTATATCAAGTGGGATATGAACCGCAGCATGAGCGATGTGTACAGCCGTGCCTTCCCCGCCGAGCAGCAGGGCGAGATCATGCACCGCTATATGCTGGGCGTTTATGCGCTGGCAGAGCGGCTGACGCAGGGCTTCCCGGAGGTGCTGTTCGAGGGCTGCGCAGGCGGCGGCGGACGCTTTGATGCCGGAATGCTGTGCTACTATCCCCAGATCTGGTGCAGTGATGATACCGATGCCATTGAACGGCTGACGATCCAGTACGGCACCTCCTTTGGCTATCCGGTCTGCACCATGGGTGCCCATGTTTCTGCCTGCCCCAACCACCAGACCGGCCGCACGACCCCCATCGACACCCGTGCTGTGGTGGCGATGAGCGGCACCTTTGGCTACGAGCTGGATCTGGGCAAACTGAAGCGCACCGAGTGCACCGCAGTGAAAAACCAGATCAAGCGGTTCAAGCGGCTGAACGACCTGATCCGCACCGGCGATTATTACCGGCTGACCGACCCGGCAGAAAACACATATTTCACGGCATGGCAGTTTGCCGCAGAGGACGGCAGCGAGGCACTGCTGAATCTGGTGGTGACCCATCCGCAGGCAAATCCCTTGCCCATCCACCTGTGCTTCCGTGGGCTGGAAGAAGACGCTGTGTATGAGCTGGATGGTATCGACTATTTCGGCTCTCAGTATGACCACGACGGCGGCAAAGCCATAGAGGACGGCATTCACAAGGGGATGCGGTTCAGCGGCAGCACGCTGCTGTATGCGGGGCTTGTCCTGCCGCAGCTGTTTGGCGATTACCCCAGCGTGCAGCTTCATCTTACACGAAAAGGATAAAAGGATATGAAGGATCAAACTGCATTTTCCACCCGCTTTGCCCGCCATAAGGACGAACTGGAATGGCTGTTCATGGAACTGTACCACAACCGGGAAGGGCTGGAGGTTCTGGAGCGGGAGATGGCAGAAGCCTACAACGCTCGCAGCGCCGAGCTGAAAGCACTGGACAAGGCACGCTCTGCCGACCCGGACTGGTACAAGCGGGGCAATATGTTCGGCATGACCATGTACACCGACCTCTTCGCCGGAAATTTAAAAGAGCTGGTAAAGAAGCTGCCCTACCTCAAGGAGCAGAAGCTGACCTATCTGCACCTGATGCCCCTGCTGCAGATGCCCCACCCCCACAACGATGGCGGCTATGCGGTGGAGGATTTCGATACCGTAGACCCGACTCTCGGCACCAACAAAGACCTGGAAAACCTGACCCGTGAACTGCGCAAGGCCGGCATCAGCCTGTGTCTGGATTTTGTCATGAATCACACCGCCAGCACCCACCGCTGGGCCATGGCGGCAAAGGCCGGAGACCCGTGGTTTCAGGCGTATTACCATCTCTATGACGACCGCACCATCCCCGACCAGTACGAGCAGACCGTGCCCCAGGTGTTCCCCAACACTGCGCCCGGCAACTTTACATGGTGTGAGGAGATGCACAAGTGGGTGCTGACCACCTTCCACGACTACCAGTGGGATCTGAACTATGCCAACCCGGCGGTGTTCGTAGACATGACCAAGAGCATTCTGCACCTTGCAAACCTTGGCGTAGAGGTGTTCCGCATTGACGCGGTGCCCTACATCTGGAAGCAGCTGGGCACCACCTGCCGCAATCTGCCGCAGGTGCACACCATCGTGCGGATGCTCCGCATGGTGCTGGAATGTGTCTGCCCGGCGGTCATCCTCAAGGGCGAGGTGGTCATGGCTCCCAAGGAGCTGGCAGCTTATTTCGGCACCCCGGAAAAACCGGAATGCCATATGCTCTACAACGTGTCCACCATGGTCAACCTGTGGGGTGCCCTTGCCAGCCGGGACACCCGGCTGCTGAAGGCTCAACTGGATGCCCTGCACACCCTGCCGGACAACTGTTGGTTCGTGAACTATCTGCGCTGCCACGATGACATCGGCTGGGGGCTGGACGAGGCGGTGGAAAACCGGCTGGGCATTGACCCGCAGAAACACAAAGAATATTTGTACCACTTCTATGAGGGCAATTTCCCCGGCAGCTGGGCAAAGGGCGAGCTGTACAACTACGACCCCGCCACCAGCGATGCCCGGAGCTGCGGCACCACCGCCAGCCTGTGCGGTATCGAACAGGCACTGGAAAAAGGCGACAAAACCGCACTGGACTATGCGGTGAAGCGTGACCTTTTGCTGCACACTGCTATGGCATTTTTGCAGGGCTTCCCCATGCTGAACTGCGGGGATGAGATCGCCCAGCGCAACGGCTGGGACTACAAAAACGACCCCGACCGTGTGGAGGACAGCCGCAATTTGCATCGCAGCAAATTCAACTGGGAGGACGCAAAGCAGCGCACCCGGAAGGGTACGCTGCAAAACCAGCTGTGGCAGGGCATGGAGCAGCTGCGCCAAATGCGGGCAGACCCCTGCTTTGCCCCGGATGCGTGGGTGACCACATGGGACAGCCACAACCCCGGCGTGCTGGCGCTGGTACGCAAGCGCGGTGAGGAAACGCTGGTGGGACTGTTCAACTTTACCGAGTACCCGGCAGGGGCAAGTCTGGACGCTCTGGGTGGCGAGTATCACACCCCGGAGGGCACTTCCGTCTGGCTGGCGGATGTGGAGCTGGAACCCTATCAGGCACTGCTGGTAAAAAACAAATAAGTAAAACGAGTCATCCGGCTCTCTCTTTTCGCCAAAGTTTTCATTGTCTTTTCTTGCACACTGCCGAAAGTGGCGTGTTCTCAAAAGTGCGCGTTTGCGCAGCGGAGCAATGAAAGCCCCAGTGGGGCTTTTAAGCGACAGAACAGTCTTGCGCAGCAAGATGGAGGGGCCTCGCCCCGACAAGTTCACGTTGACACGACTCGATTTTTGTGGTAATCTATCCCGACAATTTAATATAACATATTTACTTGGAGTTCCAGCTCGGCTCCCGAAGGAGCCGGAGCAAGTTTTTAACTTTCTTATCGCTACATAGCAAACCCGAACCAAGGCCATCCCAGAAGGGATGGTCAGGTTCAGGTTGTTGTGTGGCGATTTTTTATTGCCAAATCAGAACTGCACCTTGAAAACCGCATGACCGTCTGCATGGGATACCCGGCGATGACCCCGCAAGAGAGAGCTGGAAAACGCCGCCGGAAGGGGGCAGGAAATCCATGCAGGGAGAACGGCAGGACGTTGATTTCCCAATTGCGGAGAAAAACGATGTACTCAAAATGAGCGCATCGTTTTCCGTAACGCCAATGAAAGGACGGAATGCCTATGAGTAATTTTACCCCCGCATGGTTCAAGAAAGGCTTTTTCAACGAATGCCACCCTTGCCAAGACCCCCTGCGGGCAGTACGTCCACGGCGTAAAGCAGATCCTAACCGACAAGCAAAAGAAGCGGCTGCTGTCCAGCACCTCTATCCACGAAGTCCACACGCTGCTCAAGACCGTATTTTCCTATGCGGTGGAGTGGGACCTCATCCACAAGATTCCCCTGCCCCGTGATGCCCCCAAGGTCAATATCGAGGAACGCACCATCTGGGACGAGAAAACCATGCTGGCAGCGTTGCAGACCATCGAGAACCCTGCCCTGCATCTAGCGGTGCACATGAGCATGATCCTTTCGCTCCGTGAGGGCGAAATCCTCGGCCTACAGCCGAGTGATCTGGATTTCGATGCCGCCGATGGTCGTGGTACCATCTCGGTCAGCAAAACCATGCAGCGAGCCAACAAGGACGCTCTGGAAAAGCTCGACCCCAATCAGGTGTATCACACCTTCCCGGACAGGCGTGAGGGAAGCAAATCCTCTCTCATCCTGAAAAAGCCTAAGACCAAGAAATCCAACCGCGTCCTGTATATGACGAAGCCCTTGAAGGAAGAACTTCTGGCATGGTTGGAAAAGCTGAAGCAGGACGA